>Ga0247835_1000539_pt1 | contig 53663 bp, 27 predicted proteins | sample LaCtaG_3_FD_189912 | JGI IMG/M metagenome (GOLD analysis project Ga0247835, IMG submission 189912) | Freshwater microbial communities from meromictic Lake La Cruz, Castile-La Mancha, Spain - LaCruzMarch2015_13.5m | ecosystem: Environmental > Aquatic > Freshwater > Lake | place: Spain: Castile-La...
TGCGGAGCCCGAAACAGGGGTTCCGTTTCCGGTTTGACCATTTAAGGTAAGTTGCACGCCCGATTTGCCCGGTTCGCCCGGATTTTGTTCGCCGTTGGCATTATAATCGTCCCATACTTTGTCGCCGATCCGTGCATACCGGTAGAAACCGGCATCATAAGTCTCGTTGTTTTCCCCGGAAACCAGCACTTCATTGCTCGTCATGTTGGTGCCGGTAAATGCGTCGCTGTCTTTGGTGTCGTCGGCATTTTGATTTACATACGTTACGGCATTGAAGCCGTTTGGAATCGGGAACGTCAGTTTATAGGTACCTGGAATGAGGTTTTCAAACAAATAATGGCCGTAAATATCGGTCATTAAGGTTTGGTTTACCGCATTACCCTGGCCATCGGTGCCCGTGAGCGTTACCGAGGCATTGCCGATGGCAGGTTCGTTGTTTTCCTGAATACCATTGGCATTGATATCTTCCCATACATAGTTTCCGATGCTGGGTGGACGGTAGAAACCGGCGTCGTAGGAAATGTTATTTTCTTCAGAAACGAGTACTTCAAACACGGTAGCACCCGTATTCAAATCGGCGTCGGAATCATTTTCATCGGTACCATCGGGGTCATTTGCGTTGGTGCGTACGTAACCTGCGGGCGTAACAAAAGAGAGTTGGTAGCTACCAGGCACCAGTGTGGTGGAGCCGGAACTGGTAGCACCAAATACAAATTGGCCGTTGGCATCGGTCGTGGTACTCATACTCACCTGCGATCCGTCGCCGCTTGTTCCAGTGAGGAGCACCAATGCTCCTGAAATACCCGGTTCTCCGATGTCAATAAGGCCATTTCCGTTTAAGTCGTCCCAAACCAGGTTGCCGATGCGGGTTGGAATGTAATATCCGGCATCGAGGGTACGCAGGGTATCCGCCACCAAGACATCAAATGGATCACTCAAACCCAGGTCGCCATAGTCCGAATCAAATGCTTCATCATTCCCTTTGCTGGGGGCAGTTGGAATATAATTGGCCGGAATGCCAAACAGTACTTTATAGGTACCTGGTTCCACTTCGGTAAAAGCAAAGTCCCCATTGACCCCGGAAGTAACGGTTTGGGTCACTGCGGCAGCATCGCAAAGTTTGGTGCCTTGCAAGGTTACGGCAACCCCTTCAATACCCGGCTCTCCCGGATCCTGCACGCCGTTGCCATTTTGATCGTGCCAAATTTTATCCCCCACCAGCGATTTCACCGTCGTAACCACCACGGAGAAAGAGCAGGTGGCGGTGTTGCCTTTCAAATCCGATACCTGGTAACTTACCACAGATGTACCTACTTCGAAGGAGTAAGAAGCGTTTAGCGGATCAATGTTTACCGGACCGTACACGGCATTGTTCGGATTGAGGATACGGAAATCGTATTGACCGATCTGGCAATTGTCGGTCGCGCCTGGGTGTATCCAGGTGCGCGTGGCGTAACAAGGGTATTGATCGGTGGTACTGGCCGTCAAATTGGGCGGACAGTTGGTCACCACTGGATTTTCGTTGTCGTTTAAGGTCAGACTTGTGGTACAGGAACTGGTGTTTCCCGCTTCATCGGTAACCGTGTATTGCACCACCTGCACGGAATTGTGGGCGGTACCGAAGCTGGAATTTGCCGCAGGCGTTTGTATTTTGACCAAATTTGCACCGTTCGTGCAGTTATCGGCCACCACCAATTCAGCCAAGAGGTTGGGGACTAAACCCGTGCAATCGTCTGCGCCATTTGAGTTCGTATTAATGACCCGGCTCGGTGGACAAACACTGATAATCGGTGCGGTTTGATCCGTGATTTGAATGGTATAAGAACAAGTAGCGGTGTTTCCATAAATATCGGTTGCGGTCCAGGCCACGATGGTATTTCCCAATGGGAATACCTGTCCAATCACCGAATTGGTATTGTTCACGCTGTTTTGCAGCGAAGCAAGGGCACAATTGTCGGTGGCGGAGGCATTCAATGGCAGGGTACCAATATAGTTGCAATTGGCGCTGGCATCGAAATCCTGCACACCTGCCGGACAAACCAATTTAGGCGATTGGGCATCCCGTACGATCAGCGAAGCCTGACAGAGCGATACATTGCCTGCACCGTCCTGGGCCTTGAATGTAACGGATTGTACCACATTTACTGGAACATAGGTACCCGGAACAGGGCCACTGATTTGGGTGATCACCACCTGGCCGCTGCAATTGTCGGTAGCACCGGGCGGGGTAAAAAACACATTGGCGCCGCAATTATCTACGTCGTTGTTCAGCACAATGGTATCCGGGCAATTCACATAAATAGGCACTTCATCATCCACAATCGTCACCACCGCGGTACAAAACGTCGAATTACCGGCCTCGTCCACCACCGTCATCACCACGACTTCGCTGTCGCCGTGGTTGCCGGAGAACGTCGCGCCCACTGCAGGCGATTGGGTTTTGGTCAGGTTGGCAAAAGACGTACAGTTATCGGTTGCCGCAAGTGCACCGATGAAATTTGGAACTGCGCCCGCACAATCGCCCAGGCCATTGCTGGACGTAAGCATCGTTTGGTTGGGCGGACAAACGGTAATAATGGGTGCATCATCGTCCACCACATTTACGTTCATGATGCAGGTCCTGTTGTTGTTGTTTACATCGGTTGCACTCCAGGTGATGGCAGTGCTGCCTTTGGGTAAAACAACGGTATTCAACTGCGTACCAGTACCTGTATAAGCGCCGGTAGCGGTAAAAGATAAACCGGCAGCACCTGCTTTTAACCCGCAATTATCGGAAGCAAAAGCGTTAAATCCTGTTCCGGAAATGGTGTAGCTGCAATTTCCCAGGTTGGTACCGAGGTTAACTGGTACGGTTGGACAGTTGATCGTGGGCAACTCATTATCTACCACGGTAACCGTAAAACTACAAGTTGCGTTATTTCCGCCAAAGTCGTTGGCGGTATATGAAATCGTTTGGGTATTGCCTACAGCCAAGGCATTTCCGGGTGCTGGTCCGCCATTCTGGATCACTGCTACCGAACCACAATTGTCGGTAGCGGTTGGAGCAGCCCATGAAATGATGCCGGTGCATAAGCCAGGCGTATTGTTGAATGTTTGATTGGTTGGGCAGTTTGAAATCACGGGCGCAGTATCATCTTGCGTGGTGATGGTAAAAGTGGTTGTAGAAACACAACCATTCAAACTGGCCGAAACGGTCACGGTGTAGGTGCCTTCCGTCAAACCGGCGGTAAATGCCGGAATAATTGCGCCGGAGCCCGAGCTGGTTCCATTGGCCAGGCCAGCTAATGCTCCACCCGTCCAGCTAAATACCGTATTGGCATTGCTTGGCGTAGATGCCAAAGGCGTAGCGCTTACGGGTTTGCCCGGACAAATCGGTCCTTGGTTTGCAATTGCATTGATCGTCGTACCGATTCCGGTTACAATGGAAACAGAAGTTGTGCCCGTGCAATTGGCGTTGTCGGTGACGGTAACCACATACGTACCCGTTGCCAGGTTGGTGGCCGTGGTGGTGGTTTGGTTTCCGGCAGTGGCGGGCCATTGGTAAGTATAAGGCGGGGTGCCGCCCGTTGCGCTCACCGTTGCCGTACCCGAAGATCCACTGCAAGCGGCGGTAAAGGAGGTGATGGATACTTGCAGGTTGGAGGCCTGGTTCACCTGTACACTGGCGGTTTGTTCGCAGGTACTGGAACCTTGTGGCGTCAGAGTGACGGTATAAATACCCGCCGCGAGCCCGGTAATGGTAGGCGATGTGCCGCCATTGCTCCATAAATAGGAATAAGGCGGTACGCCGCCCGTGTGACTCACCGTTGCGGTACCGGTATTGCCCCCTGCACACACTACGTCCGTTTTAGACATCGTGACGGTGGCGCCAACTACGGAAATATTTGCAGTCGCCGTTGCCGTACACCCACCTACATCGGTAACCGTTACGGTATAATTGCCGGCTTGTGCTGTGATAATCCCGGCAATGGATGGATTCTGTGTACTGGCCGTATAATTACCCGGACCCGCCCAGTTATACCCGGCATAAGCGCCGGAACCGCCCGATGCATTGGCGAATAGATTGAGGGTACCGGATGCACAAACGGGTGCATTGCTGGAAATCGCCACACTCGGTGCGCTGTTGTTCGACACCGACATGCTGGTGGAAGCGGTTGATGTGCAACCATTGGCATCGGTAACCACCAGGTTGTAGATACCGCCCTGACTGGCCGAATTCACCACAAAACCAGTTGGATTTGCCTCCGTAGAAGCGTAACCGAGTGGTCCATTCCAGGTATATCCCGTGTACGATCCCGAACCACCCGTGGTATTGGAGGTAAGCAAAGCGGTTGCGCCAAAGCACAAGGGTCCGTTGTTGGCCACCGTGACGGTTGGCAAAGGTTTTATGACGGCCGTGGTTACAGCAGTTCCGGTGCAACCATTGGCATCCGTTACTTTAACCGTGTACACACCATTTGAAAACATGCTGGTTGTAAACGGAAAAGGGTTCTGGAAGGTTGCCGAATACCCGGAACCTGCGGGGCCTGTCCATAAAAAAGCATAGGTACCCGTGCCGCCCTGAGGCAAAGCAGTGAGGGTTAACAAACTGCCCTGACAAGTGGAGCCTGAATTAGACGCCGTAATGGTCGGATTGCTGAAACCTGTAACGGTTTTGCTTGCCGTTGCGGTACAACCGGAATTATCGGTTACCGTAAGCGTATAGATGCCTTCTGCTGCGGTGGTGAGCATAAAAGGGGTTGGATCTTCCAGTGCAGAAGTAAATCCATTCGGACCCGACCAGGCAAACGTGGTATAGGGCGGATTTCCGCCGGATGGCGTGGCATTGAAGGCCAGGTTGTTGTTCAAACAAGTGGGCCCGGTGGTAATCGTTATGGAAGGTGTCTGACGAACTGTTACACTGGTGGTTGCGGTACCGGAGCAGCTGTTGCCGTCGGTAACGGTAACCGTGTACGTCCCTGCGGAGGCGGAAACGGCATTAAATCCTGCTGGATCCTCCACGCTATCGGCAAAACTGTTTGGACCTTGCCATGAAAAGGTAAAGTTCCCATTTCCACCCTGGGGTGCCGATGTGAGCAATACAGGGGTACCGATACATACGGGACTATTTGATGCAGCCACTATGGTTGGCTTTGCATTTACTTGTAAAATGCGCGTAGCAACCGAGGAACAACCGTTTGCGGAGCTTACCGTCAAAGTGTACGTTCCAGCAGCGCCCACCGTGGCTGCAAAAGGTGCAGGATTTTGCCCGCCAGACGTAAAATTGAGTGGACCCGCCCAGGAATAAGTGTAGGGCGCGGTTCCGCCGGTAGCAGAACTTGTTAGAATCACGTTGGCTCCCACGCACACGGGGCTGTTTGCAGTTGTGCCAACGGTTGGAGCAACATTGGTAGTAGATATTACAATCGCTTTACTTGAAGTAGCGGTGCAGCCATTTCCATCCGTTACCGTTACTGTATAGGTTCCGCTGGCAGCAGCCGAACCCGGGAAAGGGATCGGGTTCGCAAGGGTAGCCGTGAAATTATTGGGGCCGTTCCACAAATAGGTGTACGGCGCAGTTCCGCCCGAAGTGCTGGAAGTAAGGGTAATATTGCTTCCCTGGCAAACGGGGGTTGCGCCGTTTGCGGTGATGGTCGGACCCGCATTTACCACCACCGTTTTGGTGGATGTGGATACGCAGCCGCCGTTGGAAGTGACGCTTATGAGGTAATTTCCTGCGGCTGCTACCGTGGCGTTGAAACTGGCAGGATTCTGTACGCTGGCATTGAAATTATTGGGGCCCGTCCAGGCATAACTATAAGGTGTTGTCCCACCCGTAGCCGTTACGGTAAGTGTTATGGGGGCGCCGGTACAAACAGGTGTGCTGGCTGTTGCAACCAGGGTTGGTTTAGTTTCTGGTTTAAAAACCACTGCCTGGGTACTGGAGACGGTGCAACCCTTGTTGTCGGTGACCGTAAGTTGGTAGTTTCCGCCGGTCCCGGCAGCCGCGGCAAACGGGGTTGGATCTTCCTGGGTGGAAGTGTAACTATTCGGGCCACTCCATGCAAACGTGTAGGGTGCCATGCCGCTGCCAGGCATGGACAACAAGGTAATTTGATCCCCGATACAAACAATATTAGACGATCCTGTGAGGGCAACCGTTGGCGCCGGATGAACGGTTACACTGGCTACGCCGGTACAGAGCACTGCATTGGTCACCGTCACCGTGTACAAACCAGCCTGGGTTACCCCAATACTTGCGGTGGTTTGACCAGTACTCCAGTTATACGTACCACCACCGGAGGTCGTCAACAAAACCGAGGTAGCCAAACACACGGTACTCCCCCCGTTGATCGCAGGGGTAAAACTTTCTACCGGATTATCGGTCACGGTCACCTCCAGGGTGATTTCGTTGGTGAGGTTGTTGGTGTTGGTGACCCGAATGGTGACCAGGTATTTATTGTCGAGGTTTGCATCGGCCGGGGTTTCAAAATTGGGGACAAAATTGTTCCAGCTCAATTTACCTGTTGTAGCGTTGATGCTGAATTTTGACTGATCGGCACCACCTACCAGCGCATACGTCAAACCATTGCCTTCCGAGAAGTTCGGATCGTAGGTTTGGGCATCGTACAATTCCAGGCAGGTCTGTTCTTGAAAGTTGACCGCAGCGGAGGAGGTAATGGTTGGGTTAGGGTTGTTAAACCGGGTATAACTGCCCGTTGCCGTATCCCGGCGCGCTGCCAGGTTGGGGAACGGACAATCCCACACCATATAATTTACGGGCAAGGTGCCGAACCAGCTGATGTCGTTGATGCCCATGCTTACCACACCCGAAGGAGCAATACTGGGCGTAAGGGGACAATATTGGATCAAATAAGGTGCACCGGCCGAGCCTGCAGCGCCACCAGGCACAAAAGCCAGGTTGGTAGCCAGGGTGTAGAGGTACTGCTCGCTGGCATCGTAAAACTTGAAGGTAAGGTTGCCGGTACCTACATTGGCGAGGGTGAGGTTGTAGGTAATGTTGGGTGCCGTGCCGGTCGGGCCAGCCTTGCCAACAAGGGTATTTCCGCGGAAGGCAGCCAGCTCAGCGCCCGCACCCGCCAATTGTATTTTATCGAACAAAGGACGCGCAATTACGGTCATCGGATTGGCGCCCGGCGCTACCGTTGCCCAGCCTGGATTGGCCGTGGAGCCACTAAACGGCGTCACGTAATAATCAAACGCCCGGCAAGAACCTGTAAAAACCAGTGCGTTGTCGAGGTCGTAATCCGTGAACGTTTGACCTACATTGATGCTTTGGGAAGGAATCGCGTTCAGTACTGGCGCCGCATAAAAGGGGTTTACCGTAAATTTAGGCGTGGTCGACCCACTTTTCATGTTGGCCGTTTGTTCGGTCGCAACCACACGTACCGTATCGGTGCCCGTCCAGCCGCCCGAAATCGGGCTGACAGTCAGGATGGCCCCATTGATGGTTGCATTCAAATTGGCACCCGGCACAACAGAGTACGTCACCGGATCGCCGTCGTCGCTGATCAGGTAATTGGCCAGGTTGACGGTTTCAAACGGTATTCCCACCAACGTGGTATCGTTGGGAATCGTGTTAAAATGCGGCGGTAGATCCGTCACATTGTCCACAAAAATCCAATATGGTGCAGGCACAGCGCCTTCCACGGCATTGGTAATAAATGGCAAGGATTGCAGGGAAGTGTACACCGCATCGTTGGGCTGATAATATACCTTGAACGACAGGTTTTCACCGCTGGCCATGTTGGAATACACCGTGATGAAATAATACATGTCGCCCGAAATATCAATTGGCGTAGCAACCCCGCGCAATTCACTGCCGACAAATACTCCGACGATGTTACCTGCAGCATTGGTAGGCAATCCGAGGTAATTGACCCGGGCAATGATGCTCATGTTGAATTGGTAGGCACCCGGATCTACCACCCAATTGGGTGGCGGAACCGGCTGGTTGGCACGGAGTGTTCCAATGATCAGCGTGAAAAACAGGCTGACAAGCAACACCCCAAGCGGCTTGCGGGCCGCTTGGGTGTGTGTACCTTGGTATGAAGTAGGAAATTTAAATTCCATGGTTTTGATGTTACGAAATGAAGAAACGGATTAAATGACCTATCGCTGAAGCATCACTTTGCGGATACCCATGCCAGTTTCGGTTTTCAATTTAACAAAATACACGCCGGACTGCAACGGCGTTCCGTTGTCGGAAGTGCCCTGCCATTCGAGTGTATTGATCCCGGATAATCCTGCTCCCGTAAAATGTGCTACGGTGCGGCCATTCAGATCGGTCACGGTTACATCCACTGGAGATGCCTGTTTTAAAGCAAAACGGATCTCGGTCGCCTGGCTAAACGGATTGGGTCGCACTTCAAAACTCAGGCTGCTCAACACATCCTCGGTGCCTGTCAGACCATTGTAGGTAAACGGCATCGGTGCATCAATACTGCCCTGGTGGTTGTCGGCGTTGAAAAACATCGATTCGTTCAGCGGGTGAATCTGCCCATTGTCGCTGTTAAACAATTTGAACTGCACCAAATCGCCGTTGTTGTTGGCATAATAGGTCAGGAAGAATTGGTAGCTATTCAGCGGCTCAATAAACATCGCTTGCGCAACGCCCCGCACCTCATTGCCCACAAAAGCACCCAGTTCCATGTTGGGTCCGGTGGCATTTACCCCATCGGCGCTCAACATCCCGATCAGGGTTGCACTGCTTTCGTATTGCGATGGATCGATCGTCCAGAAAGCAGGTGTTGGGCCACCTCTGCCTGCAACCTGACTATTGTCTCCTTTAAACGATTGCGGTGGGTAAGTCAACTTGGCGTTGTTTACACCCGGTTTGGTCAGTTTTAATTGGTAGCCATACGGTGGCATCAAATACTCAAGGTTCCCCAACCAGCCCGTGAACACCGGATTGATAATGTATTGAGCAAAACCGGTTCTACTCTTAATGAGGTCGCCCGCCTGAATTTTGCCATCGTTTTTGAGCGTGGCCAATGCGCTGTTGACCGACAAGGAATAGGCTGGCAGGTAGCCGATCCAGTTCCAACCGGTTTTGACATACACCGACATCGTATCCGGCAGGCAAAGTCCCAGTAATTGCAGGGTATCGGCTTTATCGGCCCGGTATTGGTACATTTTCCGGTTGTCGAGGGTAGTCAAACTACCTACCCAGGAAGTGCCGTAATAATTGGCAAACTGAGTTTGGCTCTTCATCAGATCGTTGGCCGGGTATTTCAGGGTGCTCAATGCGGGCGTAATCGCAGGATTTGGGAAAGCGAGGTTGAAGGACAACCAGTTCCAGCCCGGTGAAATGGGGATCTGGCGCAATACCATGCTATTGGTGGTGGCGGTAACGGGGGTATTTGCATCGCCCGCAATGCCATCCGGAATAAATCCGTAATTTTCAACCACGGTGCCATAAAGCAAGCAAGCCGAAGCGTCCCAAATTTGCAGGTTGATCGGTTTATTCAAATCGGCGGCTGAACCAAACACCGTCAAGTAAGCCAGATAAACCTTATTGTTGGCGGTACTCACCTGCGGCACATATTGCACATTCGAACGTCCGCGCAATTGTCCGCCGATGAAGGCGCCCAAAATGTCTTCCACATCGGTAGAAATGGTTCCCTGCACATTCAGTTTTACCACCAGGTTCATGCTGTTTTCAAATTGCCCGGGATCCAGGTCCCAATCGGGCGGACTGCATACCACGCGTACACCCAGGGGAATACGTTCGTCGCCGCCCATAAAGGCCAGGGGTGGTGCTACGCCACTCAAAGTACGCAGGGTGATGGAGTCTTTCCAGGATCCAAATGCCAGGGATGAATCTACGGTAAAGCTGACAGCCCGAATCTCATTCGGCGCAAGGGTCCCTGTGTTGGGGACAACATGCACATAACTTGGGTAATCCCTGATTTCGAAGGGCACTGGATAACCGCCGCGGTTCTGGATGTTGGCCTGTATCGTTTTAGTGAATTCGAGCCGTTTGGTCATACCAACCGAGTCGGTAAGCCAGGAGAGTTCGTTGCGGTTGATGTAAATTTCGGGTATTTTATTGAGCCATTTGAGTGGTGTTGCACCAGTTTTGTTGCCAGCCAAATCTTCCAGGTTTTTCAATTCCACCCGGAGAATTTTGTTTTCAATAAACTTATTCTGAATCTCTGGTACGATAAATATTTTATTTTCGTAGGCGGTTACCTTGGCGGCGATCAATTGGCTGGTCGTAGCGTCGAACAAATCAATTTTACCCAAACTGTTGAAGAAAGGCGGCAAAAACTTGCTGGTGTTGATGGGCTTATCAAACGTAAAGGAAATTTCATCGCCTACCTGATACACCCCGTCGGCGGGCTCCATGCTCACAATAGAAGGCGGCTGCCGATCAATTCGAATGTCTACAATTTTGGAGATGCCTGGTTTATCTGCAGCGTCTCCACTACATTCGGCCACAGCCCGGAGTTCGTAACTTCCATCCGGCTGCCCGGCGGTTTCCCAGAAAAACTGCGTGAACCCCTGTTGCAACACGGGCGGTTTGGGATCCGGTAGATTTTCGAACCCTACCCAATTTGGATTGTACCGTTCTTCCAGCGTAATCCAGGCACCATCCCCGTTTTTACGTCGATACTGGGTGCGCACCAATTTGAACAAGGATTCGTTCAGGTTGTATTCCGAAACCGTAATCTGTTGTTTGGTATCGGGTGCCTGTAAAATGACATAGTTCTGCTCGGGTGAATTGATGGTAACTTCGCTGCACGGCCGAATAAAATGCACGCTGACATATTGCGCAGAATAGGCAATCTTGTCATCGTCGGGCAAAGTTCCCAACGTATTGGCACGGGTATCTTCACAATCCGTGTACAACACAATTTCCAGACTGTCATAATTGTATTCCAGTGGTCCTCTCTCGATGGTAACCGTAATCGGAATTACCAAGGAGGTATCTACATTGTTCACGGTATCCACCGGGATGGCGTAGAATACCGGTTTGTCGAGGATACCGCCATTCAGTTTGATCACTGCGCCGTGCGGATTGGATTCAGGTCCGGCCGTGAAGGCATAAGAACGTGTTTCCAGTGTCTGGCTATTATTCGCCAGGTTAAATAAGAACGTAGCAGGCTCATTGGATGGAACGTTGACTACCGTAGGCGTACTTCCATCGCGGAAAGAAAGCACAACGCCATCGCGGTGCGCCGTTTCCGGTTCCCAAGGACAAGAGGATTGTCCTGATTTGGTAATAAACGTGGGCGTCCGGTATTTTGGATCCCAGGCTACATCCACCGTGAAGGCATCCCCAATGTCATTGTCGGCCAGTACATAACCGACCGTTCTGGAATTTCCGTTTGTTGTGCCGCTTCCTGAATTCTTCGTAAAGACATCCTTCGTCTCAAGCGTCAAGGTAAAACCAATGCCTTGCACTTCAAAACCGAACTCGCTGCCAACGCCAACTGATCCGCCGATGAGGTTGGTAAGTGTATTCGATTGTGCACTGTCAATGGTCGAACTGTATTCATAACTCACCCCACCGTCGAAGGAAATGTTACCAATAAATCCAGCATTTGTATTAATGGTTGTCTTATTCTTATCAATAAACCCTTGCCATGCTTTGTAAGAGTTTTTAACCAAATTGATGCTATCCAGATATGCTACCGACAAATAGGGATCTGTGGAGTATTGATCGCGCTTTCGCTTGTAAAAATCTTCCAGATCCTTAAGGTAGGGAATTACTTTGGTGGTCAAATACCATTCTGAGTAATAGTAGTTGGTAGCTCCGCCAGGTTTTGTATTCAACACGCGATCCGTTTTCACCGAACAGGAATCTTCCACGTATTTAATGATGTCTGCAAATCCAAAAATCATATTCACGGCAGTACCCACATATACGTCGCCGCCTTGGCCGCTCCCCACAATCATTTCGTCTTCACTGGTAGAAATTCTTTGGTCTACTGTAGTGCAAACTTCCGTTGTTTTTTCCTGAACACCTCCAAACGTAATGGAGCCAGAAAGGGTTGGCCCTACATCTCCGTCAATTGTTTCCAGGACGCCGATACCTAAGGGTGCCAACACCAGGGTAACATCCGGCGACAATTCGGTTTCAATCGTTACGGTCGTTTCGTTGGTTGCCTCAAAACTCCAATGGGTTTCGGAACAAATGGTTGTTCCTTTTTCTATGTAAGCGTAACTTCCATCCCCCGGTGGGTCGCGTAGAATGAGGGTTGGAATGGTCGGTGTGATGGTCGTGAACGTGTTTTCCCGATTCACGATGCCTTCGATGATGGCTTCCCGTGAAATGCTGTTGTTTTTACCTTCTTTGGACGTACCAATAATTTGCAATAACTTCGTATAAGGTGATGTGGGTGATGGTGGCCCTACCCGGAATTTGTATTTCAACGTATGCAAGCCATTGCTCCGGCTAAGTGTGGTGTCAATCACTTCTCCGGCCAGCAGATTTACAAACCTGAAATTGGCCGTATCCAGCACACAAATGCCATCGTCGGCAATCGCACCATTGACGTAGGTGGGCTCATACTGTTCGATCAGCTGCACGCCAATTTGTTCCAGATTCCCGGATTGAAGCACAATACGGTTGCAATTGGGCAATGGATCGAGGCCCGATACCAACGCAACTTCCGGTTTGGCATAGTAAATAAAGTCTACTACGGTATCCCGTTCGCTCAGGTTGACTTCCCGTCCACCCTGGGTTTGAAAATCAGCCTTGATGACCGGATCGGAGTGCTCCACAATCGCAACGGTGTATTTCGACAAGGCTGGTAATCCGGTAAAGGCATATTTACCGTCCTGTACTTTCAGGGTATCGGTACGTTCATAACAACCATTTTGAGAACGCACTTTTATCACACAGCGGGTCCCCTGCCCTTGGCCTGGTGGATATTTCAAGACAGATTTACGGCAATCACCTCCAGCCACCTGGCCAGAAATTTTACGCGTTTTAGTGTCGATAAATACAATACCTGCAATCGGTGTTGTAATTTTATTGATGTCCCAAAATTTGGGTATAAAATCGTGATCTTTGTATACGGGGGTCAACGTCGCTGATTTCCCGGGCTCCAGATCAACCGAGAATTTGCCTGTTGAATCGGTGTAAATACGGGGGATATAACTGTTTCCGTTTACCAAAACTTCTACACCCGCAGCAAAACAATCTGAATTTTTATACCGTACATAACCCGTTACATTCAGCAACGAACGGTCGGTGTAGTCTACCTGGTCCACCGAAGTGACACTGGGATTGAGCGTTACCTGTCGTGTTGACGGCGCAAATTCATGTGGAATGGTTTTCGGAAATTTTGCAAAATTGCTCCAAAGGTTGTTGTACGCCCGACCATAATCGATCGGAAGGGAACCACAATTGTTTAAAGTGGTGCCATCCGCCTCGTTCAAGGGGAAATAAACCCTTAAGCCAGGCTCCTGCATATCTCTCGGCGTCAGTACATGACCTTGCAAGGTATTGAGGTCTAAAATCGAATTGTACACCACAAATTCATCGATCAGCCCGGTGAAAAAGTTGGAAAAGTTATTGGCATCCGCTACTGGACCAGTCCCAACACGTTCAGCACCTAAAATCCAATGGGTTGTAGAATCCGACCAATTATCGGTTACATTCGAAAACACGTTGGTGGAAGATAAAGTACCGTTTATAAATGTTTGAATGGTTCGGGTAGTGCCACTGGTACTATCAATTGCGAACGCAAGGTGGGTGTAACCCGTAGAGAGCGTGCCTACGGTGGTACCCTGACCAGTGCCTCCATTGATGTCGATGATCAAATCATTTAAAATGGGATTTTGGGCATTTTGTACCATTTTTAACGAAAAACGGTTGGCCCCCCACCATTTAGACAAGAGTGTTTGGGTATTGAATTCCGGCCCATCGCTGTACACCCACATTTCTATGGTTGATTTTGGCGTTAGCGAAAAATCAGGCAGTGCAGCATAGGTTTTTTTGTACTTTAAGAATTGCAGGGCCCAATTCGTATAGAAAAACTTAGAAGGGCTTGCAGTGAACGTGGTACCTGTACCGTAATTGGCACTTTCAATGGAATAAAAACCAGTACTGTCCGTCCGCGCAGAGGTACATACGAGCGGGATGTCGGTACGTATGGAATTACTAAAAGCAGCGGAAGAAAAATAGGCACCACAGAAATACAGTTTTATGCGGTTGATAATATCGAAGGACTTATCGCCTAATTGCTCATCAAATTTCCAGTAGTACTTCAAATTAGGCGTTTTAGAGGACGCAGTGCCAGCGATGACTTCACGCAGGTCGATTTCATTCAAGCGACGGTGGTAAATGCGGAATTCATCTAAGTTGCCACGCCAACCGGAAGTAGTCTGGTTTTTATTCCCTAAAAACATCCGCGTGCTGGGTGCGGTGGGCAGTGTTACCGGCATAAGGGTTTTTAGTACCCCATCAAGGTAAACCCGAACAACCTGATCCGTATGTGAAATAGCAATGTGATGCCAGGTATTTTCAGTTCCAGCAGTGAATACAACCTTAGGAGAAGCCTCCAAACCATTCAAATACACTTGAACACCATCGCCATATCCTTTAATCTCTAAGGGATATCCGTCAAATTCAGCCAGCGTTCCAGCTTCATTGCCATTGCTTTTGATCCAAAAAGCAATGGTGTAATCCTGAGAGCCGGTCAGTGGAAAAAACTTATTTCCCGAAGTGGTATCTACCGCAACCGCGCCACCAACTATTCCAGTTCCCGCCGCCGCATCAAAAACCAGCGAATACCCCTGCAAAGGCATCAGCGACACCAATACATCGTTTACAGCATTGGCATTCTGCGTTGAAACCCACCCGGTTACCGTACCATTGGGCACTTGAAAACCTACCGCTTCGGTTGCGCAGCCGTCTCCATATTCATTCACCCCTTTGACCGAGTACTTATAAGCCTTACCGGCTATGACATTATAGTCGTTGTAGTTAAAGGTATTGGGGTCGAGCAGGGCTTGATATACGCCATCGCGGAAAAGTTTGTAACCGCCTGTTGGTGCGGCACCTAAAGGATTGGGCTGCCAATTGACCTGAATGCGATCGAGGTAATCACCCTGAGAGGCAGACGCGGAAGGAGAAAGCGGGGGCACCAAAAACTGCGACCAATAACCTGTCGCGGTGATATTGGTTGCACTCAAACCCGTTTCTACCAAGGGCTGTCCTACCGTGCCACTTACTCGATATTGAGTGGAAAAAGAGTTGTTGGCAAAGCCGTAATTTAAATAAACGCTACCCTGGTAATCGTTGGCTGCCGGGGGCAAACAAGTGGTAGCGGATTGGGCTAAAAGGGTTGTGATTGCAGCACAAAGCGCTGCAACCACACCGAGAAACCTTTTATTCATCGGTGAATGATTTTAACAAATCAGGAGAAAGGAGAATACCGGTTTAGTTGATGCGGATGTAGATCCAGAAGTTCATGTTCTTAGGCCGCGCTTCCCCGCCCGATGCGTCGGTCGTAAACGTGTGGCTGTGGTTCCCTGCAGCGGCCATCGCATCGGATACAGATCCGCCAATGCGGGTATATTCTGCGTTAGAACCGCCCGAACCAGAGTCATCCCCCTCCAAACCATGGTTCCAGGTGTGGGTATGGCTACCATTGGTACTCGTGGTACCGGTATGCGTATGCGATTTGTTTTCATCGCCCTGAAAATTGCCCGGTGCCGTGCCGGAAGTACGACCAGGGTCATTGTCGCTGTTGTTTTTGGGCTTCCAGGCTTCACTGCCTGCTACTACGCTGAAATCCTGGGCGCGGATAAACATACCACCGGCATTGGGCAAGGTGGTTACCCCTTGACCATACAACGCGTCGGTGGTGGCAAGCGTACGGCCATCCAGCGGTACCCAACAATTGCCGTTTACGTCTTTGAATTTATCGGGCGGTAAAATGGAATATTTGATGTCGCCCACCGCGCCAGAACACACCACGGTTTGGGCACTGGCTACCGAGAAAGAAAAAGGCGCATAGGTAAATTCGGTGCGCGGAACCAGGTCTTTACCGCCTACTCTGATGTTCAAATATACCGGACCGCTGAAATTGAGTGGGTTGAGCGGGGTTACGGAGCCCAAATTGTGCGAATAAATACCACCTGCCACACCCAGGGCAACCGTTTCTGCCCATTGGTTGCTGGCAACGTTGGGATCCGTGGCACCAATTTTAAGTAATTTGTCGGCGTTGGCTGTGCCCGTCAAGGAGCTCCAGAAAGAAAATGTAAACGTGTACTCGCCATCTGGAACGGGTTCGCCAGAAGCGGTTTTTAAAACACCCTGAAAACTAATCTTGGGGATCGATGCTTGTCCGAAAACAACTGTTTGGAAAGAAAGAAAGCCTAAAATGAAAAAACATTTCAGCGCTGAAGCAAAATGTAAAGATTGAGTCATGACGCGTATTTATTATGATGATGATGTTTTGTAATGAAATCGGATTAGCCTGACAAGCGTTGCAAAACCTAAAAAACGCAAGGAGGCATGGAAATAAAGTAGACCCATCCAGTGCTTTCACGCACACGGATCTTCAGAAAATTAAAATGATTAAGTGTTTGTTGGATCACAACGCTGTGCGTTGCCTGTCGGGGGGACAAAAAGTGATCGGTAATAATTTGCGTTATAGCCAAAAATAAAAATGCAAAAACTACGCCAAATCATTAAATCGCTTTTAAAAGATACGATAAAACACCTACGGATTCGGGAATTTGAAACCTAACAAGGTGATTTTATTTTGACGCGCATTGGGACAAGTCTCGACTTGTCCCTACAACCCCATCCAATCCCGACACGCATCCATCCACCGCACCTTGCTACCCTTAATATACAGGCCAAATCCATGTCCGCCGTGCTGGTACAAATGCATTTCGGCGGCGACCTTGTTTTTGCGAAGTGCTTCATAAAACAAAATGCTGTTGAGCGGACTAACACCGCCGTCGTCGGTGGCATGTACGAGGAACGTGGGCGGCGTTTGGGCGGTTACCAGCAGTTCATTCGACCAGGCTTTTTGCTGCGCTTCCGTCGGATTTTTCCCAATCAATCGGTCGGATGATCCACTGTGTCCCACGCCGGGCATAAAACTGATGACGGGATAAATGAGCACCATGAAATCGGGCCTGACGGAGGTGTTTGCTGCGTTGGGAATCAGGACTTCCTGAAAGTGGGTACCGGCGGAAGCGGCTAAATGTCCGCCCGCAGAAAAGCCCAGCACCCCTACCCTACTCGGATGGATGCCCCAATTGCTGGCGTTTTCACGTACTGTTTTGATGGCCTGTTGGGCGTCTTGTAAGGGCCCGATGGTGGGATTGGACATGGTGGCAGGATTTGGAACCCGGTATTTCACGACAAATGCGGCAACGCCCATTTTTACCAATTGTTTGGCTACATCAATGCCTTCGTGTTGGTAGGCGTTCACGGAATATCCGCCGCCCGGGAAAATGATCACGGCGGTGCCTGTGGCTTTGCGTTTGGATGGCAAATAAACGGCAATGGTCGGTTTGCTGATCTGGTGGATGACCAGTACGCCGTCGGGTTTTATTTCGGTGGTTTCCTGGTCGGGGCCGGGAATTGCATTGGGGATGGTGTCGGGGTAGAGCGGACGGGTTTGTTGGGCGGTTATGGCGGAGAAGAAGGACAAGAACATGATGGCTGGAAGTAATTTCATGTATCGGTGGCGTTTGAATGTTTTTAGCAAGGTTCAAAATTAAACACCGAATATCTTTTATTTCACGCAGATGTTACGCGGAAAAAAAGCCCAGATGTTACGCAGAAACACTTCTGTGTAACATCTGCGCTTCATCACCAACATTACCTACAGCGTTGACCGTGGTTTGCCGCAGGCAGCCCCTTTGGAAGCTTATAATTGGGTGAATGGGGTGGCTTGGCAATGGTGATTTTTTAGTAGAATTTCAACTCCTTTTTGTCAACCATATTTGGGCATGTCCAAACTATCAACTATCAACTCACAACTATCAACTAACAACTAATCCATTCGGCTTCATTTATCCGATTTTGGCGACTACTGATCGAATATTCCGCATAAAACCTACAACGAACGCGTTGATTTGTGGAACTTTAAATCCTCATTCAACCTACATTGTCACACAATCTATAAAATTACCTTACATCATTTCAAACATGAAAAACGCACTCCTTTCAGGATTTCTTTTTTTGGTCGCTTTTGCGGCACAAGCACAAACTGCCGATGAAATCATTGCAAAACACATCACTGCAATTGGTGGAACTGCCTGGGAAAAAATCAATACCGTAAAAACAGAAGCAACCTTGACCATTCAGGCTGCCCCTGGTATGGAAATTCCGATGATTATGACGGTGGTCAATAAAAAAGCCGCTCGGATCGAAGTTTCTGCCATGGGTATGACACAAGTATCCTGCATCAACGGCGACCAAGGCTGGGCCAACAACCCATTCCAAGGCAAAACAGAACCAGAACCACTCACCGCCGATCAGGTGAAAGAAATGAAACAAATGACCGACTTGAGCGGCTCCTTGTACGACTATAAAAAGAAAGGGTATACGGTGGAGTATTTGGGCAAGGAAGACATGGAAGGAACCGATGTTCACAAAATCAAGGTGGTAATCAGTCCTACGAAAACAGAATATGCACTGATCGACCCCGAAACGAATATGCAGGTAAAAAGCATCACGGTTGCAACGGTGGATGGCCAGGAAGCAAAATCAGAATCTGTTTTCTCTAATTTTAAAGATGTAGCAGGTGTTAAATTCCCGCACACCATTGAGCAAAACGATCCAGGTATGGGCGCTTCTGTTACCACCATCACTAAAATTACGGTGAACGAACCCGTCGACGATAAAATCTTCGAAATGGCGAAAAAATAGGGTGTGCCCCTGTTTTTACTTATTAGAACGCGGAGGACGCATCGTTGACCCAACGTGTCCTTCGCGTTCTTGTTTATATTGCGCGCCGTATCGTTTTGTGCAGGCCTAAGGTCTACATCATTTACAATCAACGCACAGCAAAAACAAATGCTACTATCTCTCCTTACGCTGAAGATCAAAACCAATTTTCTATGCGCTTACTATCCACCCTTGTTTTGGCGCTCCTCGCCAGTGCTACCCTTTTCGCTCAAAAACCAACCAACCTCAGCTCCGCCACATTCGGTCAAATGGACGCCCGCGCCCTCGGTCCAGCCTTAATGGGCGGCCGTATTACGGCGATTGAAGGTATTGACCGCTCCCCCACTACCCTTTATATCGGCACGGCTGGCGGCGGGGTTTGGAAAACCAAAACCGGCGGCTACACCTTCGAACCTTTGTTCGACAAATACCCACAATCGATTGGTGCCCTGGCCATCGACCAAAAACATCCCGACACCGTTTGGGTGGGCACCGGCGAAAGCAATATGCGCAACAGCGTATCCATCGGCCAAGGCATTTTCCGCACCACCGACGGCGGCCGCAACTGGGTAAAAACCGGTCTGGAAAACAGCGAGCACATCTCTAAAATTATTATCCACCCGGATAATTCCAATATCCTCTACGTTTCTGTCCCCGGCAAACTCTGGAGCGACAGTCCCGACCGCGGCTTATACAAAACCACCGACGGCGGCAAAACCTGGGAAAAAATCCTCTACACCGACGAAAAAACAGGCTGCGCCGATGTATTGATGGATCCGCGTAACCCGGAAGTGCTGTGGGCTGCTATGTGGCAATTCCGCCGTACCCCCTATTCTTTTGATTCGGGTGGCCCAGGCAGCGCCTTGTACAAATCGACCGATGGCGGCAAAAACTGGCGCAAAATTACCAATGGTTTGCCTACTACAACCTTTGGCCGTATCGCCCTCGCGCAGGCGCCTAGTGCACCCGACAACCTGTTGGCTATTGTTGAAAGCGCCAATACCGGCCTGTACATCTCTTCCGATGCGGGAGAAAGCTGGAAACTGCAAAGCGCCAGTTCCAATGTAACGGCCCGCCCTTTCTACTTTAGCACCCTCGAAGTAGATCCTTATGATGCAAAACGGGTGTATCGCCCTGCATTTTCCTTATCGATCTCCAATGATGGCGGCTACTCCTTCTCGGATGCCAGCGATGCGGGCGGCTGGGTGCACTCCGACCACCATGCCCTGTGGATCAATCCTAAAAATACCCACCAGATGTACCTTGGTACCGATGGCGGCGTGTACATGAGCCTCGACCGCGGCGTAACATGGAACCACCTCAATACCCTGCCGGTTGCACAGTACTACCACGTGCAGGTTGATCATAAAATTCCATACAATGTGTACGGTGGCTTGCAAGATAACGGCTCCTGGCGCGGCCCATCTGCCAGTGCGGGCGGTGTTGCCAACCGCGACTGGGTTGGCGTTGCCGGCGGCGACGGCTTCTGGGTACAACCCGATGCGCTGGATCCCGATTATGTATTTGCAGAAAGTCAAGGCGGCAATATTGTATGTTACAATGCCAAAACGAACCAGGCACAACTGGTCCAGCCACAGGCCGGTCAGGGTGAACCCAAATTGCGCTGGAACTGGAACACGCCGATTGTGCGCAGTATTGTAAATCCAAAAGTGCTTTATATCGGTTCCCAGTTTTTATACAAAACCGATAACCGTGGCCAAAGCTGGACGCGTATTTCGCCCGATTTGACAACAAACGATACCATCAAACAAAAGCAGGCAGCAAGCGGCGGCTTGACGGTCGACAACACTTCGGCTGAAAACCACTGCACTATTTTTGCCATTGCGCCTTCTCCCCTCGATGAAAACCTGCTGTATGTGGGTACCGACGATGGCAACTTGCAAATCACGCGCGATGGCGGTAAAAATTGGGAATTGATCTCTAAAAATATCCCGGGCGTCCCTGCAGGCACCTGGGTGAGCAGCATCGAACCCAGTCGTTTTGACCGCAATACAGTATATGCCACCTTTGAAAACCACAGTTATGGCGATATGAAAACCTACGTCGCCAAATCGACCGACCAAGGCAAAACCTGGACAGCGCTTTCTGCCGAGGGTGCACAGGGTTTTGCGCGCATTATCCGGGAAGACCTGGTGAATGCCCGTTTGTTGTTTTTGGGTACAGAATTTGGCTTGTATGTTTCGAATAATGGCGGCCAAAGTTGGGTATTGTTTAAAGCAGGTTTCCCGGAGTATGTATCGGTGCATGATATGGTGATCCACCCGACTACCAATGATTTGGTGGTCGCCACCCACGGCCGGAGTTTGTACATCATTGACGATATTTCGCCTTTGCGTGCCCTTACGCCCGAGTTGATGCAAAAAGACGCGGCCTTGTTGCCAACACGCCCAGCAGCGCTCACCAATGGCCACTACGGACAATCGTTCCCGAACACTGGTTCGTATGTGAGCCGCAACCCGAATAGCCAGGCACAGATCATTTACTACTTGAAAGACCGGATCTCCGCCGGGGATGTCAATATTGAAATTTTGGATCAGCAGGATAAAGTGCTGTTGACCATTCCAGGCACTAAACGCAAGGGCATCAATATTGCATCCTGGGATATGCGCACCAAAGCACCGAAAGCAGCAAAAGGCGTGTTGGTGCAAGGTGAAATGGGCGTATTCGCAGGTGCTTTTGGTCCGATGGCCGTACCTGGAAAATACAAAATCCGCCTCAAAACACCCACCGTGACCGACGAAGGGGTATTGGAATTGATACCCGACCCAATCGCACCTGATTTAGACTACAAAAAGCGCGAAACCATCTCCAAGACCTTGTTTGGCATGGTTGAAGAACTGGGCTTTTTGGTAGCGAAAGTGCAGGCATTGAAAGACAGCAGCAACACCCGCGTGGCTTTAGTGAAAGATAAAAAACTGAAAGCCAACCTGACCCAATTGAGCACCGATTTGGAAAACCTGCGCAAACTCTTGACAGAAACCATTGAATCCAAAGGGATTACCGGGGAGGAGAAAATGCGGGTCTTCATCGGTCGTTTGTATGTGATGACCGAAAGTTCCGACCAGTTGCCTACTGAATCAACCATCAAGCGGATGGTGTTTTTGCAGGAAGAAATGAAAAAGCACCAGGCTACGGCGGCAGATCTGATTAAACGCACGGAAGCCCTGAATGCAGGCTTGAAAAAGGAAAAACTGGCACCGTTGACCATCCTTGCCCAGGAAACCTTCTTGAAAAACTACAATGCGCCGGCGCAGGGTGGTAAATCGGGTTGGGAAGAACGGATGGAAGAGCAGGATTAAGAACCTGTGCGTGATATTTAAGAAACGGGGATTAATGCGGGTTTTGCCGTGTTAATTCCCGTTTTAGTATTTTCTAGGGTTGGTGGTTTGATTGACTTTTGGAGATTTGATGCGTTTGATTTATCTTTGTATCCACATGAAACAACAAATATATATTGACACCTCGGTTGTTGGTGGTTACTTTGACGAAGAATTCAAAGAATCTACGATTAAGCTATTTGAGCGACTCAATAATGACGAAATCATTTTTGTTGTCTCTGACTTGCTTGATCTTGAATTAATAAATGCACCACAACATGTTAGAGAGCATTTATTAAAATACCCGGCTGAAAAATTCCAGCGGATTGAACTAACAGAAGAGGCTGTCAAACTTGCCAACATTTATATTGAGGAAAAAGTTGTTGGTAAAACAAGTTTGGAAGACTGCCGTCACATTGCATTAGCGACCATTTACAAAGTGGATGTTTTAGCAAGTTGGAACTTTAAACATATTGTAAATCTTGACAAAATAAAGGGCTACAATTCAATCAATTTGCGACTTGGTTACTCAATGATTGAAATTAGAAGTCCAAAAGACTTGGTAAACTATGGAGACGATTAAAAAAGAGAAACAGTTTGACGCTGTAAAAATGATGCGGGATATCAGAAATAAAATTAGCGCTGAAACTCAAAATATGACTTTTGAGGAGTTAAAGGCATATATCCAACAGCAACTTGCCGACAATCAAACCAAACTTATTGGACGCTAATTGAGTCCTAACAGAATACAATTCTCCTGGCATACTTTTTCCAGTGAAAAAGTATAAGCATTCAACGAATGGATAATATTTTTGGACTGGATGTAGCAACCACGAAAGGCATTTTACCATTTATACCAGCCATGCATCTAAATCTACAAATCATCCCAACTGACTTACTGGAGCAGTATACCACGCAGGTAGATATGGCCTTGCCAATCAAGTTTGAAAACCTCCAAGATGCTGAGTTATCCACTGATACGTTCAGTTTTTACACTTCCGTAGCATCTGTATTTTCGAGCAAAATTGAGGGAGAAGACATTGAATTAGACAGTTACATCAAACACAAACGGTTTGGGATTGCGTTTTTACCTGATTACACCAAAAAAATTGATGACCTATACAGTGCCTATACTTTTGCACAGACGCATGCGCTGAACAAAATCAACATCCGTGAAGCGCACAAGTTGTTGAGTAAACATCTTGTTGTGCAACACATGCAGGGCAAATTACGCGTACAAAATATGTTTGTTACCACCCCTGATGGCAGGATAGATTATGTAGCAGCACTACCAGATGAGGTGGAAACCGAAATGGAAAAACTATACGCCGACCTTGACTTGCTGCTGAAAGAAACGCTTAGCCTGCCCGAAGTTTTCTTTTTTGCAGCCATGATCCATTTGGTATTTGTAAAAATTCATCCTTGGAACGACGGCAATGGTCGCAGTGCAAGATTGATTGAAAAATGGTTTTTGGCGCAAAAGTTGGGCGACAAAGCCTGGTTTGTGCCCAGCGAAAGAAACTATTACGCACAGCATCAAACCTATTACAACAACATCCGGGCTTTGGGCTTGGAATATGCTGCGCTGGATTACGCTAAGGCGCTTCCGTTTTTGCTTATGCTTCCTGGTTCAATCTAACCATACAACGCACCAAATCTAGTGTACTTGAACGTATAGAGCAAAATTATTCAGGATTGATTGCCAGCCCTCCTGTTGCAGTTCATATGGGTTCTCTTGCTCCGGCTCAAAACTTTCAATCACTTCAGTTTCGGCCCCGTTCGCTTTGAACCAAATTTCCACTTTCCGTCCGTCTTCAGCCATGTAGGCAATTTTTTCATGCATAACGACTTCCGTATAGGTGCCCCTGAAATCAAACCCAAAACTGCCATCGCGGGCTTCCATGCGGGTTGTAAAAGCCCCACCCACCCGTACATCATTTTCGGCACGGGGCGCATGCCAATCCTCTGATGCAGCACACCATTGGGTGATGTGGACTGGATTGGTCCAACAATCCCAAACTTTTTCAACGGGGGCTGGAATATGGGCCGTTACCGTAATTACCGTAGCCGGTTTGGCCGCTTCCGTTTCACCTTCAAAAGCCTGTTTCAAAGCCGCAATATCTATTTTTGTCATTTGCATCATGGCTTGTATTGCGCGGCCCGCTTTTTCCTGATCTGAATGACCAAAGTACTCCAACAATTGGACCGGTACCACCTGCCAGGAAACACCAAACGGATCTTTCAACCAGCCGCATTGACCGGGCTCGCCGCCATGGGCTGTGAGTTTTTCCCAGTAATAATCCACTTCAAACTGCGAATAACAGCGAATTAAAAACGAATTCGCTTCCGAAAAGGTAAATCCATGTGCGCCATTGCTATCCATTGCCGCAAATAAATGCCCATTCAGCAAGAATTGGGCATGGTTGACGGTGCCTTCAGGGTCATTGCCGCCCGCGCCATACCGGGAAATGAAATTGGTGCCGGCGTGTTGGAAAATAGATGTGTACAATTGAATAGCCGATTCTGCCTTTCCCGCTTGTGCGCCCGTGTACATCAGCGCAGGCGTAATCTTTTGGCCCGTTTCGGCCACACTACCGGTAAAAATTTGCCAACTCAGGCCAAAACGATCCTGCAACCAGCCATATTTGGGGCTCCAGGGATAGGCTTGGAGCGGCATCAACACGGTTCCGCCTGGCTCGAGGGCGTTCCACAAGGCTTCTGCTGCTGTTTCCGTATCACACACGGTATAAAAAGAAACGGCAGGGGTAAATTTGAACATGGGTCCGCCGTTCAAGGCTGAGAACGATTGTCCGGCCAAGGTAAAATCGACGGTAAACACGGCGTCTCCATTGCGCATCACGTTTTTCACCTCCGAGCCAGGAAAAAGGCTAGTGTACAGTTGGGCCGCTGGTTCAGCATCTTGATCGAACCAAAGAAAAGGCGTGATCTTTTGTGTTTCAGCCATGCTTTTCACCAATTGCAAAGCACCGGGGAAAACACTTTCAAAATAGGCACTGTGGGCAGGATCACTGTCTAACTCAACCACCAATTCCGTTCCTTCGGCTGTTTTTTTCAGAAAATAGGTTTCATAAGCATCGCCAAAATCGGTAGAAAAATCCTCCACCCCATCTTTGATCACACCCAGATGTTTGAAAGACATCACTTCTAGCGGGACCAGGCGGGCAATTGTACTCACCATACCCTTTCCTGCACCATCTAAAAAGAGGATCTTGCTGCCTTCTTGCCAGTCCGACTCCGCATAAGAGCCTTCATGAAAAACGCTGGTCCAACCCCGATAACTGTGGTCGTCCCAAAGAATTTGCCAAACCCGCTCGGGGGTAGCATTGATCGCGACAGAAAAGTTGAATTTTTGCATGATATAACAGGATGTTAGGTGTGTTGTGGTGTTCAAAATTCGGTGTTCGATATTCGGTGTTCGGTGTTCGATATTCAACTTACATCTCCATTAGCGCGGGGTTAAGGCGTCAAAGTTTCAATCGATTTTAAAACAATGCAAAGGTAAATTGTTTTAAAAGTACAGGTGCGGGTCAAAAGCGACAAAAAACGAGTGCATTACGACTTTTATAAAATAAACCTCCGCTTGTGCGGGGTTACATCCCTCCGCTAGCGCGGGGTTCCACCCCGTGCACCGATCATTCGGGCGCTGCCCGAACTAGGAAATCACTTACAACTTCCCTGCCACAACCAAGCCTTTTACTGCAAATTGTGCGCCCAACTGCGTGCGCACCCAATACATGCCTGCGGGTAATTCAGCCGGAAGTTCGAAGGCAACTTGCTGTTCACCAGCGCTTAAAGGGTAACCGCCCAAGTCCTGAACGGATTTCCCGGATTCATCCAACAAAGAAATCTGCAACAAACCTGCGCTTGCAGTTTGAATTTGCGCCTGCACGCGGGCACCTGCGAGGGCCGGATTCGGATAAATGTTCAAGAAATTATTGGAGGCTTGTGCCAAATCTTTACTGCTGCTCGCCATCCCATCAATATAAAAAACGGCATCCCAAAGGAGGGTAGGAACAGGAATCGTGAGCGCGCCATTCGTAGCCACCACGGTTCCTTCCGATTCCAATGCCCCCGTTAAACAATTGAACCATCGGATTCGATACGTTCCATTTGCCCAGTTATCAGCCCTTAGCACCGCATTTTCGACCGGATCAGGCACCCCGATGTTTTTGATTTGCTGATGATTATAGCGGTTGTGCAGCACCCAGCCCGTTAAATGTTTTTCATCGTTGGACCTCAACGCGTATACGTTCAAAGCCGAACCTAATCCACTGAAAACGTAAGCAGAAATGGTAATCCAGTCGGTACCGGTATTGTCCACCCGAATCGTATGTGCACCGGCCGGAACATTGATGCTGTACGTTTGGCCGGTTGTTGCCAACTGATTGGAAACTTCCACATCGTCTAACCAAATCGATATTTCTGGTGCCTCGCCTGCAATCGGGCCTGTTATTACCGAAAAAATACCCGCAACTGGATAGCTTACCTGAAAAACCGGTGGGCGCCGATATTGCGTATTCCATTGTGCTCCATACAAAAACTGCCCCAATTGAGCCCCGGCAGGCGCAACGACACCACCCGGCTCGATGGAAAAATTGGTATCCGCCAAACCAGCCCAGCCCAAGGTGGGGGTCAAACTCAAATCGGCCGGAACACTTAAGGATTGCACTGGACTGGGCTCAAATGCTCGTGAATAAAAGGGAATTTGCGCTGCTACTTCCGACAAAGCAGCAAAATGCGTGTATAAATGCTGGTTATCCACATAAGAATCCCACCACCATTGCATGCCGCTGCCCAATCCGCCCGAAAACAAACCGCCCCACATACTATTGTGTACATGAATGCCATTTGGGTCGAGGGTTGCCAGTCCGCTTGATTGTCCACCCAATCCAAATTCGGCATTCAGGGTAGGTTTCCCGCCGTATTGATTAAGGTAAACGGCATTGCCATTGGCCAGGACCCGTTCCAAATTGGGCACATCCACATAGTAATGGGTTTGGGTAAAATCCAGGTCGGGATAATTCCAAGTGTTGGGGTCGTTCACATCGTGCGCATAACTGGTGGTTACCAAGTGTTTACGGACATCCAGCGTTTTCAGGTACGTGGCCATTTCGCCATGCCAATCTGAGACCTCCGATTTGTGATCTTCGAATAAATCCGTCCAATCTACCTCATTGAACAATTCCCAGGCCATGATACTGCGTTGGTATCCCCAGCGTGCCACGGTGTAGCGCAGGCGATTTTTCAGGGTATTTTTTGCATTTTGGTTGGTAAAAAAATCCCAGGTATTGGCGCACATACCTCCATTGGCAACGTTGTAAGGGCTTTCGTACCAATTGGGATTTACCTGAGAGGAAACTTGTCCGTGATGGTTCAGGCAAAGCATCACAAACACACCCCGTTCGGCGCAGTAATCCAACAGCCAATCGAGCAAAAAAGCGTTGTTTTGCTGGTATTTACGCAAGCCATCATACCCGTACACCCCTGCTTTCCATTCCAGTCCGAGTCCCCAATGACACATCCACAAACGGATGAAATTGCCTTTTTGAGTGGTCAGTTTTTGGAGCCATTGTGTATAATCCAGGTAGACATTACTTTCCTGCCAGGCCATGTTTTCGCCGACGGGAATGTACTGCGGGCCCCGGTCAACATGCAGGTAATGGCTTTGATCGCTGCGTACAAACCCCAGGTTTTTAACGCTGGTTGCATTATTACAGGTAAACTGTTTTGCCGGGAAAATACCCGTTCCGGCAGGTGTTGTACAACGCAGGGTGTAGGAATGCGTGCCCGTCACAGTGGGCGCATACCGGATTTTGAATTTGCCGCTTCCTAGTGGACTAATCGCGCCGGTTTGTAAGTCGGTAAATTGATAATCCTGCATAAAAAAACCGTCGATGGTTTCGATTTCGCCGAAAGGATTGACGATTTGCGCCTGCACCGTGATTTGTTCGTAATCGTACGGATTGGTGTACGCAGTGGTCAATTCGATGGTGGCTTCGAATTTGGTATATTTTTCAATACTGGTGGAGACGGGCGTAACCGATTGGATGACAGGCGCTTGGGCGGTGGTGTTTTTTGTCAGGAGCAGCAGAATTGGGAGGATTAGGGATTTTTTCATGGAGGGTAGTTTCAGGCAAAAATAAGGTTTTTAACCATATTCAAAAGTGTTAATTCAGCCCCAACACCTGAATGACCCGCTCAAACATCATTTCACGGGCATCGGGCAACAACCGCACCAATGCATAAGGCAACTGAATCACCACATTGCGCAAACCATCTGCATCGATCCAGTCATCTTCGGCACCGCCTTCTTCCGTACACACGAACACAATAGACACATTTTTAAGGTGTGCCAATTTTTCGGCAATAAACGTTGTGTCTACTTTTTCCGCCACTGCTTCATCAACTATTTTTACGACCACCATCTTGTTTGTTTTAATAGACATGTTAAAAATTCAGTTTTTAGCCTGAAAAGGCAAATTTACAACCAGACGCTGCATTTTAAATTTTTATAGGCCTTAGCGCATGACCGGATTATAGGGTGGCCGAGGCAATTGCAAGGCCAATGGCCGAATTTGATTCTCGGGCAAATAAGGATACCCAAAAAGTTTGATTTGCTCCTGCTTCAAACATTCCGCAAAATTGCCCTTGAATTGAACAATATACGACACCCTATTTTTAACCAAAAAGGACGCTGCATACCGCCCCAATGCGCCTTTACTCGTTACCCCGTATTTCCAAACCTCCCCTGTTTTTAAATAATAGGTCGTGTGCCCACTGTGCAAACAAGGATACAAACCATCCACTGCAGCCACCAGGGCATATTGCTCCGAATCATCAATCTCTTTTAACCGCTTTTGCAACTTTTCGGTTTCCTGCGGACTTAATTGCGCAAAATCCCTTTCGCCAATTGAAAAATAAACCAGCGTGAGCGCCAACGCCAGTCCAAACAACAGCAAAAGACCTGCCCGTTTTTTAGGTTGCGGATCGCGCCGTTGAAGCGGCCCCTGCGTTTCTTTTAAATTGGGTTGTTCTGCGCCCATATGCGTTTAATTGGTACTCGTTTGGGAATAAAAATGCTTGATTTTCACAATTTTCTCGCATTTCTATCAATTCTTGCTAACTTTCATGCAAAAATATACATCATGGTTATAATAAAAAAGTTTTTACGCATAAAATTATAACCAACACAAAAATTTAATCTACCATGGATCAACAGCAGATCGATCAAAGTATTCGCTTGAAAAAACTCATCAAAATGCTGGGTTTGAATCAAACTTTGTTTGCACAAAGCCTGGGCATGACGCAACCGAATATCAGCAGGATGGTCAGTGGTGACGGGAAAATATCACTGGAGGTATTAAACCGCATCATCGATACCTATAAAAATATCAACCTACACTGGCTGCTCACCGGAGAAGGGGAAATGTATACGCATATCGTTCCTCCCGAAAACATTCGGGAAGTGAACGAAACCAGTGTTTATAAAGGCAAAGGCCGCCTGGAAGACCTGGAAGAACGGGTGGAGCGCCTGGAAAAAATTGTTGGGCGCCTGACACAAGACGATGGGAAGGATTAATATACTAAACGTCGCCTTCAAGGCACGATTTTTACCATACGGCGTACGCTGTTTGATAATGACTTAGGCCGAAAGCCCTGTACAAAACCATGCAGCGCGAAGTACACAACCGACCCTCCCACCGTCGTCAAACACCCCTATTTTTCGTAAAAACGGTCTTCATCCCACTTTGCCGGATTTTGAACGATGTAGTTCGAAATGTTGTCAAACGCACGTTGATCGCGAATGATGTGTTCCCAGTAATCGCGCTGCCAAAACTTCCCGAGTTGTTTACCAGGGTGTTCTTTTTTGAATAATTTTAGGCAATCGGTGGCTACCAGTGATTTGTAGGTGCCTATGATTTCGCCGACGGTCGCTGTCGGGGCACCCCTCGCGGCCGTTGGGCCCCCCCTCGCGGGTGCCCTCTCCTGGGAGCCCGGTCGGGGCTCCCCTACGGGGTCCGCGTCGGGTATCTCGTCGGGTGTTTGGGTGCCCGCAAGGGGCACCCCGACGGGCGCCCCGACGATAATCAACACCCCATGAAAATGATTCGGCATGACCTGAAATGCACCCAATTCCAAATGGGGCCAACGCTCGGTCAATTGCAGCCAATGCTGGTGTGCAATTTGCCCCATGGCACTTAATAACATGGTTTTGTTGTGAACACGGCCAAACAGGTGTCGTCTGTTTTGAAGACAGAGCGTAATAAAATAGGCGCCTTGTTGGCTGTAATCGTATCCGCGTAAACGGATGCTGCGCCGGTGATGAAGCTTTGGATTATAAGACATGATGGATTACGTCGGGGCGGCCGTCGGGGCGACCCTCGCGGTCGCCCTCCCTGGCGGTTGCCCATTTAGATTAAAGTTGAGGCGGCCCGTCGGGGCGACCCTCGCGGTCGCCCTCCCTGGCGGTTGCCCGGTTAGATTATAGTTGGGGCGGCCCTCGCGGCCGCCCTATTTTATTATTCGGTGGGGGCCAGCTCGTTTGGGCGGCCCTCGCGGTCGCCCACCCTCGCGGTGGCCCACTCGCTATCGCTTGGCGCGGGTGCCCGCAAGGGGCACCCCTACTTTTTCTTCGGCCCCGTTTTGGATCGTCCGGTATTACCCGGTCGTCCACTCCGCCCAGCAGGTCCGGTACTTTTACGCGGTTCCTCCTTCATTTTCGCCGCTTCTGCCGCCAAATGTTCGGGCAAAGGCAAACGCTCCACCGGCTTTCCAATCAGGGCTTCAATGCGCTTAAACCGCAAACTATCCACAGGCGAAATCAACGTAAGTGCAGCGCCTTTGCGTTCGGCCCGGGCCGTACGTCCAATCCGATGCACATAATCTTCCGCGTCGCGGGGCACATCGTAATTGATGACCATGTCAATGCCATCTACGTCAATGCCCCGACTCAATACATCGGTAGCAACGAGAATATCTACTTTGCGGTTGCGAAAATCGAGCATCACTTGCTCGCGCTCACTTTGCTCCAGGTCGGAACTGATTTGGCCCACCGAAAAACGGCGCGCGTTCAATTGCTTGAACACCATACTCACGGCCAGTTTTGTAGAGCCAAAAATCACAATCCGTTGTCCGCCTTTATCTTTTAAAATATCGGTCAACAAAGGAATTTTTAAGCGATCCTGCACCATATATACATGCTGCGAAACCCCTTCTGCCGGTTTAGACAGTGCAATGGTGATCATTTCCGGGTTGCGCAGCATGGTTTTCGCTAATTTCAACACCGAAGGCGGCATGGTAGCCGAAAACATCAAACTTTGACGCTGCGGATTTACTTTTCCAATAATCGTCAATAAATCGGGCTGAAAACCCATATCCAGCATACGGTCGGCTTCATCGAGAATCAAAAAGCGCAAACGGGAAAAATTAACATACCCCAGGTTCATGTGGGCGATCAAACGCCCCGGAGTAGCAATAATAATATCTGCACCACTGGTAAGCGCTACTTTTTCCTGCGTAAACTCCGCACCTTTTCCACCGCCATAAATGGCAATACAAGATACACCCGTAAAATAGGAATAGGCTTCAATCACTTTTTCTATCTGAGAGGCCAGTTCGCGGGTGGGTACAATAACAAGCGCCTGGGTGTAATTGGCTTCATTGGAAGTCAATATTTTATGCAAAACCGGTAAAACAAAGGCCGCTGTTTTGCCAGTACCCGTCTGCGCAACGCCTATTAGGTCTTTCCCTGCTAAAATTAAAGGGATGGCGCGTTCCTGAATGGGGGTGGCGGTTTTAAAATTCAGGGCATCCAAACCGTCTAATAGGTCTGGATCAAGATCAAATTCGGTAAAATTCAAAAGATTTATGGATTTATATGCTCCTCTTAACTCAAAAGGTGGTGCAAAGTTGCACATTTTTTACCGAGTTTAAAAGGTCGGCGGATCAATCGTCCAGGCTTCACGCCAATCGCGCACCGGCAAACGCTCCACCGGATACCAATTTCCCCACCAATCAAAATACTCCATGCTGTTGAAATTCAATTTATAATCGAATTCACTGGGCAAATCATACACAAAGCCCGGGTAATAATAGCGTTTACCCAAACGTTTGGCCATTTGCAACTCCAGCAGCATGGTAAACGTACCCAAACTGCGTGCACTTTCTTCCGGATCATACACGCAATAATTGCCCGCCATACTCTCATGGCCTAAGTGAAAATAACTGACACTAATTAATTGATTTTCACGGAATACTTCAATTTGAGCGCCGGAGCAGGGCATCAAATGGCTCCACGGACTAAAAAAGCCGTAGATTGACATGGGACGATTGTGGTGAAACCGATGGGCGTGTTTTTCAAATAAATCCTCGTGCTTGGGCGTAATATGCAAAGGCGACGCCAACATCTGTAAATCGGCATTGCGGCGAAGGCATTTCCGCTGACTTTTGCTCAAGGTAAAATGCTGTAAATCAATGCGCAAAAGTACCACGCGACAAGGTTGTCCACGCCATTCCCAATGGTTGCGCCGAAACAGCAAATCCGCCCAATAGCACCAACCATCTGCACAAAAGCGGTCGAAAACCATCGGATGCAGGCTTTGCATTGGAACATACTCTTCAATAAAATTCGGATTGAAGGCAATTTCTTGAAAAACAGGTAAGGACTTCGGTTGCATGAAAAATTTGGGACAAAAATAATGGGTGTAGAACGAAATTATTTCCAAAATAGCCCCCCAAAAATAGGCGGTTTCTCTACTTTTGCACACACTTTAAGAAAAACGTGTCGTTTAATTCCATTTTCCCATGTCTAACAAAGTTCTGATTATCGGTGCAGGTGGTGTAGGTCGGGTTGTTGCCTACAAATGCGCCCAACATCGCGATGTTTTTGGCGATATTATGCTCGCTTCCCGCACCAAGAAAAAATGCGACGCCATCGCCGATTCAATTTACCAGGCGTATGGTGGCCGCAAAATTAAAACCGCCCGTCTCGATGCCGATCAGGTGGAACAAACAATCGCACTCCTCAAAAAGTTCCAGCCCGACCTCGTAATCAATGTAGCGCTTCCTTACCAAGACTTGCCCATTATGGATGCTTGTTTGGAAATGGGCGTAAACTACATGGATACCGCCAATTACGAGCCCAAAGATGTGGCAAAATTTGAATACTCCTGGCAATGGGCGTATCAGGAACGCTACGAAAAGAAAGGCATCATGGCCCTGTTGGGTTGTGGCTTCGATCCGGGCGTAACCAGCGTGTACACGGCCTATGCAAAAAAACACTACTTCGACGAACTGCACGAACTCGATATCGTAGATGCCAATGCTGGCAGCCACGGCAAAGCGTTTGCGACCAATTTCAACCCCGAAATCAACATCCGGGAGGTAACACAACGCGGCAAATACTGGGAAAATGGCCAGTGGATCGAAACCGAGCCACACGAAATCTGGAAAGATATCGACTACCCGGAAATTGGCCCAAAACGCTCGTACCTCATTTTCCATGAAGAACTGGAAAGCTTGGTAAAACATTTCCCGACCCTCAAACGCGCGCGTTTCTGGATGACGTTCAGCGAACAATACCTGACGCACCTGCGCGTGATTCAAAATATCGGCATGGCGGGTATCGAACCCGTACGCTTTAAAGGCTTGGACATTGTGCCGTTGGAGTTTTTAAAAGCCGTATTGCCAAAACCAGAAGAACTCGGTGAAAATTACACTGGCTTCACCAGCATTGGCAACCGCATCAAAGGCATCAAAGACGGCAAAGAGGCCACTTATTATGTGTGGAACAACTGCTCGCACGTAGATGCTTACCGCGAAACCGGCACCCAGGCAGTAAGTTACACCACCGGCGTTCCTGCCATGATTGGCGCACGCATGATCCTTACGGGCAACTGGTCGGGTAAAGGCGTGTTTAACGTAGAGCAACTCAATCCGGATCCATTTATGGAGCGTTTGAACCTCGATGGGCTACCCTGGCATGAAAAACACAACCTTGATTTAGGAATGTAATACCGTGGAAAACGCGGCGACTAAACAAAAACCCGGTCGCCGCGTTTCCTTTTAAACAATTAGCCCAAAACGAACATGCGGATTCTGCTTGTAGAAGATGAAGATAATATCCGGGATGCCATCCGGCTCAACCTCGAACTGGAAGGTTACGAGGTAGTAAGCACCGGAAACGGGAAAAAAGCACTAGAATACATTGGTGGTCAACATTTTGATTTGTTATTGCTCGACGTGATGCTGCCCGATGTGGATGGGTTTACCATAACGGAACAAGTGCGCCTCACCAACACAGAAGTACCTATTGTGATCCTGACCGCCAAAGACATGGCCCAGGAACGCATCACAGGCCTGAAAAAGGGCGCCGACGATTACATTACCAAGCCATTTAACCTGGAAGAATTGTTGTTGCGCATCGGTATTTTGTTGCGCCGCAGTCAACGCGTAAAGGGAGAAGCCCTGGAATTGTACGAATTTGGCAAAAACAAGGTAAACTTTCATACTTTTGAAGCGACGACCTGGCGTGGAGATAACATCACGCTCACTAAAAAAGAAGCGATGTTACTCAAATTGCTAGTAGAACGCAAAAATGAGGTCGTCAGTCGAAATCAAATTTTACAAGCCGTTTGGGGGTATGATGTGTTTCCGAGTACCCGCACCATTGATAATTTTATCCTGGCGTTTCGCAAATATTTTGAAGAAGACGCCAAGGAGCCGATTTTCTTCCACTCCATCCGCGGGGTCGGGTATAAATTCACTGCCTGAATGTTGAACCATGATTGGCAAAATAATTAAAAAAGTCTTCATTTTCCCGATTCGGATTTATCAATGGACCTTATCGCCGCTGTTGGGCAACAACAAATGCAGGTACAATCCCACCTGCTCCCACTATGCCATTGAGGCCATTGAAGAATGGGGCCCCATCAAGGGTACTTATATGGGCATCCAACGCATTTTGCGCTGCCACCCTTGGAGCACCCGCGATATGGACGACCCCGTACCCAAGCGAAAGCAGCCATAATTCCTTCATTTTCAGCCACCCACCGCATGAATATCGATTCTTTTGTAGTAAAAGAAGGTTCGGAAGGCCGGACTACTGATCCGCATATCCTGCCCATTTACGCCACTTCTTCGTTTTCCTTTGACAACATCGAAGCGGGTATTGATATTTTTAAAAATATTACCTCCGGACATGCCTACAGCCGCTATTCCAACCCAACCGTAGATTCGGTGGGGCAAAAAATTGCAGACCTGGAGGCTTACGGATTAAACATCCCAGCCAGGGGTGTGATGACATCGAGTGGGATGTCTGCTATTTCAACCTTGCTGTTTGGCGTCTTGAAAGCGGGCGACACGGTGCTTTCCCAAGGCAATTTGTACGGCGGCACTACCGAATTGTTGGTCAAACTATTCAAGCAATTTGGGGTTGAGACGATCCTGACCGATCTGACCGATCTGAATCAGGTAGAATCTCTGCTGAAGGCCCATCCCGGCATTCAAATGTTATATTGCGAAACGCCGGCCAACCCTACCCTGGCCTGTGTAGATATTCGCGCCCTGGCTGAACTGGCCCATCGCTACCATGCCCTGTGTGCGATTGACAATACGTTTGCCACCCCTTTATTGCAACAACCCTTGGCATTGGGCGTCGATTTCGTCATACACTCAACCACCAAATACCTCAATGGGCATGGCAACAGCATCGCAGGCGTGGTCGTAGGCGGCGATCCGGAGCGTATGCAAAAACAAGTGTGGAATGCGATGAAACTGGCCGGTACGAATTGCTCTCCTTTTGAAGCCTGGTTGACCAGCAATGGCTTGAAAACGTTGTCTTTACGGATGGAACGGCATTGCAGCAATGCCCAGGCTTTAGCCGAATTCCTAGTAAAACACCCCGCAGTAGCGCGCGTCAATTACCCGGGATTGCCCACACACCCGGATCATGCGTTGGCTTTACAACAAATGAAAGGCGGCTTCGGCGGCATGTTGAGTTTTGAATTAAAAGGCGGCTTGGAAGCGGGCCTGAAATGCATGAACAAAGTAACCATGTGCGCATTAGCCCCTACTTTGGGCGATGTAGATACCATCATTTTACATCCGGCGTCTTCTTCGCACCTGCACGTAGCCCCGGAGGTACGCGCACAAAACGGCATTACCGATGGCTTGATTCGATTGTCGGTTGGGATTGAAAATCCGCTGGACTTAATCGCCGACCTCCAGCAGGCAATTGCCTGATTTGTTTGGGGATAAATTCCTACTTTTGATCAAAAGAACGCAAGCACCATGATCCGAACTATTTTTTGCTTTGGGATACTAAGCCTTTTCAGTATTTTGGCCTGTAAAAGCCAGAAAGCAATGCCCGATAAAAATGATAAAACACCATTTCTTGCATTTCAGCAGTATGGTTGCCGAGGTTTTTGCCCGTCTTACATCCTCACTTTTTATAATAACGGTGTTTTTTCGTACGAAGGCAAAGGCAATGTAGCGCTGATGGGCATGGCAGAAAAAAACGTAACGCCTGCCGAACTGAACCAGTTAAAAAAGCAGGTGGCCGCCGTAAACCTCTGGCAATATCCGGAACGCATTGAAAGTCAGGTGGCAGATGCACCCTACGCCAGCTTTACCGTGATGGAAGGCGAAAAGCAGCACAGCGTAATGGGTAGTATTGATCGCCCCAAACCGCTGCTCGAGCTGGAGGCCTTGGTTAAAAACCTGGCGGAAGCACATGGACTGTCGGTAAAACAAGGGATAGACCCCAATGCCCTGCCTGCCGACGCACCCGAATTGATTGTAAAATTAAAAACGGAGGTCAATGCCGGCAACTGGGTCGCGGGTATCCAAAATGTAAAACTGCGCTTAATACGGCGTGTTTCGGCCGAAAATATCTGGCTTTTGGCATACGATCCCAAGCAAATAAGTGCAGAACAACTTATTGAAACACTCAAAGCCCTTCCGGATGTGTTGGAAGTGCAGCGCAATAAAAAAACAAGCGACCGCAACTAAGGGTGAAACGGATTTGGCAACAGGAAGGCGTCCTTTGGGGGATTTATGCGTTGGCAGCGATACTGGTGTCCGTTCAGCGGCTCTGGCTTACCCATCAAAAGCTTGTTCCTTATCCGACCGATTACGAAAACTACCTGATCTTTAAAAACGCCTTTCGACACCTGCTCCAGGGGCAAAATATTTACGCATCCTTTCAAGGCGAGCAATGGGATTTATACAAATATAGCCCTGCTTTTGCACTCGGGATGGCCCCATTTCATGCATTGCCCGATTTTCTGGGACTTCCCTTGTGGAATTTACTGAATGCGCTGCTGCCCTTGTATGCCTTGATGCAATTAAAGGGTTTGAGTAAAACGCAGCAAATTTTCTGTGCCTGGTTTATGTTTCCCGAAATGTTGGTTTCGCTCCAAAACAGCCAGAGCAACGGACTCACCCTGGGATTGATTTTGCTCAGTTTTGCGGCATTAGAAAGTCAGCGACAAATTCAAGCGGCCGGTGTAGTGGCGGCGGCAACATTTTTAAAAGTGTTCGGCATTTTTGCGGCACCTTTAGCGTGGATATACCCCAATCGGCTCAAATTTAGCCTTTGGCTGCTGGTTTGGTGCCTTTTTTTCACCTGCATTCCGTTGGTCGTTGTCCGTCCGACTTATTTAATTCAACTGTATCAATGGTGGGGCGTGCTGCTGAATGAAGACCATGCAGCCTCGATTGGGCTTTCCGTACAAGGTTGGTTACAAACCTGGTTCGGGTTGATGCCGCCCAAACTGCTGATCAGTATTTTTGGCATTTTATCGTTGCTGCTTACTGTGTATCAAACGGGTAAAAATCCGGTTTGGCCCAATCGACTGGCTTTGTGGGCAAGTTTATTGATCTGGGTGGTCATTTTTAACCACAAGGCCGAGTCGCCCACGTTTGTGATTGCCTTGTGTGGCGCAGCCTTATGGTATTGCAGCCTTGCTAAACCTGGGAAATGGGATACAGGATTATTGGCGCTGGTTTTTATCTTTGCGTCCCTTACGCCCACCGATTTGTTTCCCCGCATGTGGCGGGAGCAGTGGGTGCAACCTTATGTCTTGAAAGCCGCTCCTTGTATTGCCCTTTGGATCTGGATTACCGTGCGCCTGGTGTGGCGGCTCGACCAAAGGCAAGCACAGTAAACAAGCGCAAAACGACTTTTTCAACGTTCCCAAAACGCCGAACCCGATCGTATGCAAGAACTTTTTATAAAATTTATCAAATTTGGGGTAGTGGGCCTTTCCGGTGTGGGGGTAGATTTTGGTATTACCTGGATAGGCAAGGAAAAACTAAAAATCAACCAATATGTGGCCAATAGCTGCGGATTTATGGCAGCAGTGGTCAGCAATTACATCCTCAACCGGCTTTGGACGTTTCACAGTACCGATCCGAGCATTGCCCTGCAGTTTGGAAAATTTCTGTTGGTAGCCCTCTTAGGCTTAGGGCTGAATAACGCTATTATCTATGTGCTGAATGAGCAACGGGGCGTCAAGTTTTATCCAGCCAAATTAGCGGCCACCGGCATCGTGATGATCTGGAATTTTGGCGCAAACTACTTTTTCACCTTTCACACCTAGTGGCGCATTAACTGCCCGCTTTTCGGTTGATGCGTTGCAACTTCACTTCCTTCACAGGCTGAAGCAACAACGGCACTTTTTCCTCTTCAACAGAGTCCGAATCGAGCCCGAACCAGTTTTTAGGCGAAGACACCCAGCCTTTCATGGTCAGGTAAGCCGAAATAATGATTTGTTCGCGCCAAGGCATTTCGTTTTCGTTCGATAAGAACTCTTCAATCAAGACAAAACGGAAGTCTCCTGTTGGGTATTTATTGGAAGCAGTGTGGTATCGGGAATAAACGGTTAATTCGCCATTTTCCACCAGTTCTTCTACCACCTTGTTCATGAATACGTTCATGCGCTGTTGCACGCGGAAGCCTAGGCGGAAGATCACCTTGTACACATCGTCAGGTGCAATGGTATTTACCTCATATTGCATGGTATAAGGCTCGTCCGTAGTTTGAATGTGCACAAACCAATACACATCGGCGCGTTTTGGTTGCGTTTGCAGGATGGAATACAACACTTTTGCCTCCACCTTTTTCGGGTGTTTGGCGGTGGTGAGGAATACCAGGTTGGTAGCGAATTTTGGGATCGACTCGTCATTGCTGAGGGTAATCAGTTGGTCCAAAAAGTCTCTGATCCGAATTTCATCCGAATAGCTTTGACGGATGCGTTTTGCTTTTACCCAAAGCAACATCAAACCGAATAAAAGCGCCGTCATGATCACCGTAACGTAACCACCTTCGGCAAATTTGGAGGCGTTGGCATAAAAGAACAGCAACTCCAGGGAAAGATAAAAAATGAGCATAAACCACACCAGAATCTCATTGGTGCGGCGAATGACCAACCAATTGGCCAGCAAAATGGTGGTACACAACATCGCAAGCACAATGGCCAAACCATAAGCGGCCTCCATTTTTGAACTTTCGTGAAAATACAATACCACACTCACACAACCCAACCACAAAAAAGTGTTGACTGCCGGAATGTAAATTTGTCCTTTCAGGAATGTTGGGAATTTCACCGTCATTTTAGGCAAAAGTCCCAGGCGAATCGCCTCGGAAACCAGGGTAAATGACCCGGAAATAAGGGCCTGACTGGCAATAATGGCTGCCAAAGTGGCAATAATAATCCCGGGCCACAAAAACCAGGTGGGCATCATACCATAAAACGGATTTTCATCCAGGTGGGTTCCCACGTGTTGCAACAACCAGGCTGCCTGCCCCAAATAATTGAGTACCAGGCATATCTTTACATAAATCCAACTAATCTGTATGTTTTGACGGCCGCAATGCCCAAGGTCTGCATACAAAGCCTCGGCACCCGTGGTACACAAAAACACCGCCCCCAAAATCAAGACGCCTTTGGGGTTGTGCATCAGTAATTGCAAGCCGTAATGTGGGCTCAAGGCTTCAAGTACCTGCCAGTTGGTGCTGATGAGCAAAATACCCAAAGCGCCCAAGGTAGTAAACCAAACCAGCATGATCGGTCCGAATCCGCGACCGACGGCTGCCGTCCCAAAGCGTTGCACAAAAAACAGGAGGGAAATGATGGCTAAGGCAATCTCTACCGTTGGAATTCCTTTATATTTCAGTTCTAGGCCTTCAATGGCGGCACAAACAGAAATAGGCGGGGTAATCATACCATCCGAAATCATGGCGGCACCGCCCAGAATCGCGGCGTACAACAACCATTTTTCGCGCCGGCGTACGAGGGTGTACAAGGAGAAAATGCCCCCCTCGCCTTTATTATCGGCTCGAAGCGTAAGTAAAACGTATTTAACCGTGGTTTGGAGGGTAAGTGTCCAGAACACCAATGACACCCCGCCCAAGACTACAAGTCGATCAATGAGTGCACCTTCTCCAACGATGGCTTTCATTACATAAAGTGGAGAAGTGCCAATATCACCGTAAATAATACCTAAAGTGATGATCAGTCCGGCCATTGACAGGCGCTGCAAGGATTGATTTGTATGATTTCCCATAACCACGCTGCTCGGTTCAGGAGCAGGCTAATTTTTTGATTTGATCAAAAACATAGAAGGCCTGGAAATTTACCAAAAAAATAAGGCAACAGTTTCCAGGCCTTCCCAAATACCAATGAAAAATAGGCGATTTAGTGCTGGTGACCGCCTGCGCCGTGCACATGGCCGTGTTCCAGTTCGGCCGCTTCTGCGTCCCGTACGCCTTCTACATTACCCGTAAAAAACAGGTCTACGCCTGCCATCGGGTGATTGAAGTCGACTTTTACTGTTTCGAGGCCAACAAAAGCAACCATACCTTGGAAGTGGTTACCGTCTTGGTCTGTTAAAGGCAGCATATTGCCGATTTCCAACAAGCCTTCCGGGATTTTACCATCCGTTTCAAAAATATGCTTAGGTACTTCTACCACGGCAGTTTCATCATACACACCATAAGCGTTGGCTGCTGGGATACCAAAAGCAAAGGTATCGCCCGCTTTAAGGCCCGAAAGTTGCTGTTCGAAATCAGGAATCATGGCACCAATGCCGAAAATGAACGCAAGCGGCTCGTTGCCTTGGGTAGATTCTACAAGTTGACCTTCGGCAGTACCTTCAGTCAGGGTGTAGTGTACAGACACTACTTTGTTAGGTTCAATGACCATGAAGAAATGGCGTTTAGGGTTTGCTTTTTGACAAGCCCTTTGTGATGGAATCAGGAAAACTCCTGTTTTGCGGCGCAAAGGTAGTTGTTTTTTAATCGAGGGTTCATTTTTTCTAAACTTCTCTTAAGCCGTTTTATAGCCTTTTACCATTTCTTTATACCGAAAGTACGCCCTAAACAGGCGCAAGGAATTCCAAAAACCAGTTGGGCGTACCCCAAGCCGTAGTTGGGCCCGATGTAACTGAAACAGGATCAACCAGTGCCGATAAAAATCGCGGTAAGCGCGCAGCATGCCAAAATTCGGATCGTACACATGCGCAGGCTCCCCAAAAACCCCGTTTAATTCCATAACCTTGAATTCGCCCCGCTTCAAGGCCTCATAAGAGGCACATTTCAAGTCAAATCGCCCATAAAGCACCCCGGGAATTTGATTACAAACAGGTTCAAATGCCCGGATCAATGCCCCATCAATCAAATGGTTGCCGTTGATAAAACGGGTGCCCAATACATGATTTCCGATCGGCTCCAACAACAAAACTGCCCCTTTTTCCGGCACTTGTTGCAACAATGCGGGATGTTCCTTTTCAAAACGCAGGATCTGAAAAGCCGATCGGGCATCCATTTCCATCAGACTGCGCACCGTTTGGACCCCATCTCCGGTTACGGAAAGAAAGGATTTGATGCACACAGAAGTAATGTCAAAACGCGGCTTTTCATGCGCAATTGCAGGAAATCGATGGAATAACACGGCTAATTCTATGGGTTCCTGTAACATTTCCTGTAAAATAAAACGCACCGGAAAACGCTGCAAATGTTGCAACAACGCATCAAAATGCATGGTTTTTTGCACTAAAAAACCACGCTCCCCGATATCCGGCTTGGCGACGATCGGAAAATGAAGCCCTTGTTGTTCTAATTGCTGCGCCAGGGCGGCGGCGGTAATACCCGGTTCGACTACCAGGGTATTGGGCAACAACGATTTGGGTATCAAATCTAAAATGGCCGATTTGGACTCCCCCAAAGCGCCCGAAAGCGGAATCGCCGGATTCACATTGGTAAAAAAGAGCAAATTCCGGGCACGCAAGGCAAACCACACGAAAATACCAAATACTGGAATATTGGCTAACCAAATCGGATAAAACTCCCATACGGTCCATTTAACCCACCAAAATTTGAACCCCATTGGCCAAACACATTTAGAACAATTAAAATATATTTATTTTTAATCGGCTCAAATATCATCAATTTCCGACTTTTGGCGTTAAAAGCATTGGTGCTTGTGTCGTAGTGGAAACATTCTGCGTTCTTTTTTTCGTCTTTTCAACTCCCTAGGAACACCGCAAACCTTTGTTTCTTGTGTTGATCTTTTTTTTACCATTCATTTTATTCCAGGTTTATACATTTTCATCGCCATGAATCATTCTTTTACACCTTGCCCCTTGCGCAACCTGTTGTGGCTTATATTTTTTGCCGCTTTTGCGTATCCTAACCTTGTTTTCGCACAATTGCCTGCTAAATTTTCGGACAAACCAGAGGATTTTATGAAGGAGTTGGGCGATTTTATGACCGCCTCCAAGCGGCCAGACCTGGAAGAGGCCTATTCGGTTTTTAAAAAATATTACAAAACAGGTTTGGTGCCGCCGCGTAAAATGGTGCGCATTGTTAAAACCGCCAATTACCTGGCCGAACAAAAACTGGCCCCCTTCCCTTATTACAAAAACTACCTCAATGCCGTCAATGCAGCCTTGGTAGCCTCCGATACCAGCCTGTTTGAAAACTGGCATATTTTCACGGAAAACGCTTTATCGAGCCTGGAAAAAGGACGCACCAAGCCGATTGCCCAACTCCTAGAATTTTCAGTGGGCTTTATGGAAGAACGCGCTATGAAAACAGGGGAAGGCGGCTCCGTCACCTGGAAAATTAAAAATGGATCGTTCACTTTTGACAATACCGACAACAAACCCCGGCTGGTTTGTAAGGGCGTCGACTTGATTGGCGGTCGCAAACAGGATTCGCTGATTGTGTATCGTACTTCTGGTTATTACCTGCCGTATGACAATTTGTGGGTCGGCAAAGGTGGTCGCGTCAATTGGGCCGAAGTGGGGCTGGATACCACCGTGGCGGCCGAACTAACCAACTACAAAGTTGAAACCCAAAAGCCGCGTTTCCTTTGCGATACCGTTCGCTTCAATTACCCCCTCTATTTTGGTGCACGAACCATTAATGGTAGTTTTGAACACAATGTAGTAACCGGTTCCAACAAAGCCAACTTTCAGTTTCCAAGGTTTGAATCGTTTGACAAAAACCTGAAAATCAGCAAAATAGGAGATGGCATTGAGTATGTCGGTGGCTTTAGGTTGGAGGGTAGTTCTCTGTACGGGTTTGGTTCTGCTACAGAAAAAGCCAAGGTGACCATTTACAATAAAAAACGCCAAAAGGTTTTTCTGGGCAGTGGCGCGTTGTTTATCATCAAACGCGAGGTGAGTATCGTCGCGCAAGAGGTAAACGCCAAATTGTTTATGGATACCGACAGTTTGTTCCACCCATCGGTCGACTTCCGGGTGGATATTCCGGGGCAGGTGATCAATTTGACACGGGGAGAAAAAGGCTCCGAACGGAACCCGTTTTTCTCGTCTTTTTACAATATGAACCTCAATACCGACAAAATTTCCTGGCACTTAAACCAGGATTCGCTCGAAATTGGGGCCCGCACCGGTACAGCAAAGGGTATTGAACAAACCGTGCAGTTTGAAAGCAGCAACTTCTTCGACCTTAAGCAGTACGAACAGATGCAGCATTTGGCCTCGCAAAACCCGATTTCGACCCTGTTTATCTTGTCGCGGGAAAAAGGAACCAACATTGTTTCGGATAACGATTTTGCCCGGGCGATCAATCCCAAATTCGACTATTCAAGCATCCAGTCGCTGCTCGCACAGTTGGTTGCTGGCGGTTTTATCAACTACGACTTTTCCAAACACCAAATCGAACTGCGCGATAAACTGACCCATTACGCCCTCGCCGCCCAAGGGAAAAAGGACTACGATGGCATCAATATCCAATCTTCCAGCACCAAAGCCAATGCGAAACTCGACCTCAAAACCAAGGAGACCGATATCTATGAGGTAAAAAAGATTGAATTAAGCCAGCGTCAAAAAGTGGGATTGATTCCGAATGAAAAAGAAGTTACCCTGCTGAAAAACCGCGACATGCGCTTTGGGGGCAAACTTTTTGCCGGTTTTGCCTTGTTTCAGGGTACGGATATGCAATTTACCTACGAATCGTACCAGGTAGCGTTTGATTCTGTGCGTTTCCTGGATTTTTATTTGCCCGAACCCGATAAAATCACCAAAGATGGTCAACCAGTCGCAAATGCCATGAACTCCTCGGTCGAATTGGTATCGGGGGTGTTGCTGGTGGATGCACCCAACAATAAATCGGGTAAAGAAGAATTGTCGATTTTCCCTTCTTTGCAAACGAAAAAGCCCTCTTTTGTCTTTTATGATCGGCCCGAAACCCAGCGCGGGGTGTACAAACGCGACTCCTTTTATTTCAAACTGGACCCGTTTTCGTTCAATGGCCTGGATAGTTATACCAAAGAACAACTAAAATTTCGGGGCGAACTGTTTCCTGCCACCATTTTCCCGCCGTTTAAGGAAACCATTGTGGTGCGTACAGAGGACAAATCCTTTGGTTTTGTGCACCGAACCCCTGCCGTTGGTTACACGACGTATTCTAAAAAGGGTAATTTTACAGGCACCCTCGATTTGAGCAACAAAGGCTTTTTGGGAAAAGGCAAACTGGAATACTTGACGGCGGATATAGAATCGGAGGATTTGGTTTTCCGGCCCCGACAAACAACGGGTACGGCGAAAAAGTTTTTCATGACCGAAGACCGTGCAAGTGCCGTAAAAGTACCCCAAGCCGCGGGTGAAAACGTATCGGTAAACTGGTTACCGTTCAAAGACTCCATGTATGTAGAAAGTAAAGGAAAGGCCTTTGATTTGTTTCGCGCGCCTGGGTACACGCACAAGGGCATTTTGATCCTGACGCCCTCTGGTTTGAAAGGTAAAGGGGAGTTTGAATGGGCGGAGGGTAAATTGACCTCTAAAATCATCTCTTATGGACCGTTTCAGGCCAGTGCTGATACGGCCAACCTCGAAATTAAATCATTGGATGGCCAAGGGATCGCGTTCGACTCTCGAAATGTGGATGGAGAACTGGATTTTGATAAACAAACCGGTTTCTTTAAAGCCAATTCGGAAAGTGCGACCACTACCCTGCCGCTCGACCAATACCGCACGTCGATGAATGAATTTACCTGGGACATGCGTGAAAAAACAATCAAGTTTAAGGCCGATGAGAAAAAACCGGGTGCTTTCGTTTCCATTGATCCAGCCCAAGACTCGCTTGCATTTTCGGGTAAAACGGCCTTGTACGACATGAAAACCAACCTGCTCAAAGTGGGTGGTGTGAAAGTAATCAAATCGGCAGACGCTTATATTTATCCTGATTCGGTAGATATAGAAATTCTTTCGGGCGGTAAAATGAAGCAACTGACCAATGCGAAAATCATTGCGGATACGGTAAACCGGTACCACACGATTAACCGCGCTACCATCGATATTATGGGTAAAAAACTATATAAAGCGACGGGTTATTACGAATACAATATACCGGAGCACGAGCAAGAAGTGTTTTTCAACAATATTGTAGGTGAGCGCCGTGGTCCAGGTACCCCCAACACTAAAAACGTATTGACTACAGCGGCAGGTGACATTGCAGAGAAAGACAGTTTCCGGATGGACGTAAAATCCCTTTTTAAAGGACAGGCGATTTTGAAGGCCAATCAAAAGAATATGCGTTTTGAAGGTTTTGCCAAACTGGAAGCCTCAAAACTGCCTAACAATCAGTGGTTTAGCGTTTATACCGAGGTAGATAAAAACGACCCTACCCTGCGTATTAAAAATGCCAAAAACGAAGACGGCGATCCCTTGGTGACGGGTTTTTACCTCTCACGCGAAACGGGTGAAGCCTACCCGCGCGTGTTGCTGCCTGCGTATGCGCGGGTAGACCGGGCGCTCATGGATTGTGAAGGTGTGATGAAATACGAGCCTAAAACCGACCGCTTTATTTTTGGAGACTCTGCCCGTGTGGTCGGTAATGCCCGGCGGGGTGCCAAGATGATTTTTGACAACCGCGTGGGTACGGTGGTTGCAGAAGGGCCGCTCAACCTCGGTTCCGGACTGGCGTATATGAAAGTTACGGGTGCGGGGCGTTTGAAATCCGATTTTAACAACATCACCGACTCTACGAGCTATACCATTAATGGGGAGTTCATGACGGCCATGGAAATGACCATTCCAAAAGTGTTGTATGATTTGATGCTCAATGAAATCAACGCAGTTACATTTGACATGCCACCCGCCATTTACAACACTAATGCCGCCTTTTACACGCCGATGCTCAACCACTTTATCACCGACGATAAGGAAGTGGAAGAATCGATGGCGAATATGCGTAACAACCTGATTGTGTTGCCTAAAGCCGACAATAAATACAGTTTCATGCTTGGACGTCATAATGTGATTTGGAACCAGGAATACCAATCCTTCCTCAATTTAGAGGATAAAATACCGGTAATTTCGATCAATGGCCAACCCATTAATAAAACCATGACCGTTTTTGTGGAGTATAAAATGCCGGGCAGCCAGGACGATCGCTTTTATTTGTACATCAAGGCCAGCGCGGACTTATGGTATTTCTTTGGGTATCAATCGGGTGCACTCAATGTTGTATCGAGCAGTACCCGTTTTAACGACTTGCTGTTGGGCTTAAAGCCCAAAGACACCCAAATAAAAATGAAAGACGGTGAAACCTATGAAGTGGTGGCGGCCAACCCGTCTATCGCAGATGCTTTCGTAAACCGGGTGCGCAGCGGTCGGAAAAAAGACTAAATCATAAAATATTATTGGCTATTTGAAGGCCCACAGACATTTTGCACTGCAATATGTTTGTGGGCCTTTTTAATTTTATCCCAATAAAAATAAGGATTTAGCATACCCCCCCCAACAAAAAAGGATATTTTTTATAAAAAAGGCAGCAAATAAGTCCTCAACAGCATCTAACTAAATATCCCATTTAAAAACTTTTTCAAAATTTAATTTTGCATTGTACCTTCGATTAACCTACTTGCTGTTATAAGAACAGTACCCAACTTTCAAAGCGAAAAACAATCTATGCCTATGTGCCCAATGCTACACAAAACTACCCAATACTTCGTTGTCTTCCTGCTGCTCATTTTACGTGCATTTCCTGCACAGGCAACGGCATTTCCAGATAATCCACCTGCAGATTCGATTGCTTCCCTTGAAATGGAAGGTCACTTGCGGTGCGTAGTGGAGGCCCTGGTGAATTGTACCGATAAAACAATAACACTGGGCGCTTTTTTACAAACTCCCGGCGGCGTGAATACCCCCATTGTGGTTCCTTGGTCGACCGGGCAAAACGCCCATAAAATTGTGGTTCCTGGCGGGTTGTCGTACAGTTATGACGATGCCGGTTTTGGCTGTGATCACCACTTGAATAACTATAGCACCTTGCCTTTTTATGATGGACCACTGGTAATACAAGGACCTACCGTCATTTGTTTTGGTGATTTTGGCGAAATTACCGTAGATGTGGGTGGCTATGACCTGCAAAGTTTCAGTTGGAATCCTGGTTCTGGTGGTGTTTTTAGCCCCATTCCGATTACAGGACCAGGCACTTACACGCTCTCCGTGACAGACCAAAACGGATGTACTAAAACCGATTCACATACCATTGCATATGCACCACCGGTTTCGCCTTTGATTGCCGGCCCAAACTTGCTTTGTCCAACTGGCGATAGTGCAACGTTGGTGGTACAAGGCGGGCCCTATGTTACCTACACCTGGGATCACGGACCAACCGGAACACCTGTTACGGTTTATGAGCCGGGTACCTATCAGGTTACTGTTACAACTGCCCTGGGTTGTACCGGTTCGGCACTTTATGGGATCAATTCTGGCGAAATATTGCCTTTTAATATTACCGCTACCAAACCAGCAATTTGCCCCGGCCTGAAAGATACCTTGACTGTCACCGACCCAAATTTGCTGTTTTTCAGTTGGTCAACCGGACAAACTACCCGCAGTATAGTGGTCACCCAACCTGGATCCTACACGGTGACAGCGACCAATGCTTTTGGCTGTACCAATACCTCTACCTTTACTGTACTGCCGGTTGTTCCGCCAGCCCCCGTATTGATACAACCTATTTTGTGTCCGGGAGGCACTGCGACCTTAACTACACAAGGCGGTGTATTTTCCAGTTATACCTGGTCTAGTAGCCAAAATACGCCCGCCATTACCATCAACAGCGCAGGCACGTACACGGTAACGGTCAGTAACAGCATCGGCTGCACAGGCACGACCTCCCTGGCGGTCAGCACGGTTGCCGCGCCCAATATTGCGGTCAGCGGCCCAACTGTCGCTTGCCCGGGCCAATCAGGTACCCTCGTCGCCAACCCCGGCTTTACAAGCTATTTATGGTCAACGGGTGCCACCACACCGACTATTCAGGTAAATCAGACCGGCATTTACACCGTAATGGTGGTGGACACCAACCAATGCCAAGGTACCGACACCCACAATTTCAACATTACCGCTGCACCATCCCCTATGATTGCTGCCCAACCCTATGCCTGTGACGGCCAAATGACGTTAAATGCAGATCCCGGGTACCAATCCTATCTTTGGTCCAATGCGGCAACGACCCAATCCATTGCTGTTCAGGCAGGTGGATCCTACACGGTTACGGTGACAGCCGGGGTTGGATGTACGGGCGCTGCTACCCAAACCATCACCATTCCAGCCAATCCGCAAGTGGGGGTCAACGGCATTGCGCAATTCTGTGCGGGAGGAAGTAGTCAATTGCAGGCCACGGCTGGTTTTGTGCAATATGCCTGGACCGGTGGCGCAAATACGCCGAATATTACGGTCGCATCCAGTGGAACCTATTCCGTGACGGTGACGGATTTGAATGGCTGCACGGCAACCGACGATTTGGTGGTTACCGCTACCCCTTTGCCACAACCGGCCATCACAGGACCGGCAACGATTTGTATCGGCACTGCTGCACAATTGAACGCTGGCAATACCTTTAGTCAGTACGCCTGGTCGAATGGCGGCATGCAAGCGAATATTTCTGTCAATCAAAGCGGCAATTATACCGTCACCGTAACCGATGCAAACGGTTGTACCGGTACCACCGTGCATCCGCTCAATGTTACCACGGCCTTGAGCACCCAAATTGCCCAAGCGCCTTATATCTGTAACAATCAATTGCAAATCAGCGCCGATCCAGGCTTTACCAGTTATAATTGGTCGAATGGATTAAATACCCAACAGGTTGCGGTACAATCCAACGGGACGTATACGGTAACGGTAACCGATGCCTTGGGATGTACGGGCACCGCCATTCAAACGGTTCAAATTCCAAACAATCCGGTTGCTGTGGTGATCGGTGCGACGCAAATTTGTCCGGGAGGCGCGGCACAATTGAGCTTGACCAACACTTTTCCACAATATTTATGGTCGACCGGTAGTACCCTTCCCACCATTTCGGCCAACCAAAACGGCAACTTTACCGTGACGGTTACGGATGCTTTAGGATGTACGGCGACCACAACACACACCTTAACCATTGGTAATCAACTAAGTATCAGCATTGGCGTTTCTCCATACACCTGCAACGGACAACTCACACTTACCCCAGGAAGCGGATTCAATACTTACAATTGGTCGACAGGCGCAACAACACCTACCCTCTCCGTTCAAAACAACGGCAGTTACCAGGTAACCGTTACGGATGCGACGGGTTGCACAGGCGTGAACACCCAAACCGTGACGATCCCTGCCAATCCGCAAGTGAGCATTACCGGACCGGCGCAGGTGTGCAGTGGCGCATCTGCACAATTATTGGCAAGCGGCAATTTTAACCAATATATATGGTCTACCGGTGCTGCTGCCAATGCGGTCACCATTACCCAAAGCGGTACTTATACCGTAACGGTTACGGATCAAAATAACTGCACCACGACCGCAAATATGCCCTTTACAGTGCTCGCACCGGTACAAACGACTGTTTCCGGGCCGCCAGTTATTTGTCCGGGCGCAACGGCTAGTTTGAGTGCGAATGGTAACTTTACCCAATACCAGTGGTCTTCCGGTGGCAATACACCTACCATTCAAGTAGGCCAAAACGGCGCTTATGTGGTCACCGTGACGGATGCCAATGGATGTACCGGCACGGCCAGTGCATCTTTAGCCATCAGCACACCCCCCAGTCCGAGCATTGCCGTAGCACCCTATGCTTGCAACAGCCAAATGGCGTTATCGACCGCAACCGGCCTGAATGGTTATATTTGGTCTACCGGAGCGACCACACCAACGCTTGCGGCCCTAAGTAACGGCAATTATACCGTAACGGTTACGGATGCGCTGGGCTGTACGGGTGTTGCAACCCAAGCCGTGAGTATTCCTGCAAATCCGCAGGTAACCATCAATGGGCCTTTACAGGTGTGCGCAGGCGCAACGGGCGCTTTGCAGGCAAGTGGCAATTTCAGCCAGTATAACTGGTCAAATGGACAAAATGTGGCCAGCATCATGGTAGGACAAACCGGAAGTTTCACGGTTACAGTTACGGATATCAACAATTGCACGGCCACTGCCAATGCGCAATTGCTGGTGCTGCCTCCTGTTTTGCCTACCATGAGTGGCATAGAACTTATTTGCCCAGGCAGCAACAGTACGTTTGCGGTAAACGGCAATTTTATCCAATACAATTGGTCGACCGGCGCCATGACCCCGGACATTACCGTGAACCAAAACGGCACATTTTCGGTCACGGTCACCGATATCAACGGATGCACGGGCTCTACCCAGCGCAATTTGAGCATCAGCACGGCCCCTGTAGCGCAAATCAACACAGCCCCTTATGCCTGCAATGACCAGTTGGCATTAAGCGCGAACGCAGGTACGGGTACCTTCCTTTATAATTGGTCTACCGGAGGCAATACCGCCAGTATTTCGGTGCAAAACAATGGAAACTATACCGTTACGGTAACCGATGTATTGGGATGTACAGGTACTGCTGTGCAATTGGCGAATATTCCAGCCAATCCGAGTGTGCAGGTAAGCGGCGTTCCTGCGGTGTGTGCAGGCGAACAAAGTGTGTTTTCGGCCAGCGGCACGTATCCGCAATATACCTGGTCGAACGGACAAACCAGCAATTCCATTACGGTAACCCAGGCTGGAAATTATCGCGTGACCGTAAAAGATAACAATGGTTGTACCGCTACGGCGCAATTAGCCTTGGTCGTAAACCTACCGAGTGTAACCAATTACGAGCAAATCTCCTGTTTTGCGCAGGATACGGGGAAAGTAGTGCAGAATTTAACCAATAAATTTGGCTGCGACAGTACGGTGACCACGTACACCGCCTTGTCGCCCCCTGTGGCTGCGGCGGCTAAAGTAAGTACCAATTTTAACGGGTATTCCGTGCCTTGCGATGGATCGAGCACGGGCGTGGCCCTGGTGACGCCAACGGGCGGGGTTCCGCCTTTCAGTTATACCTGGAGCAATGCAGCCACTACGGCCCAAATCAATAATTTACCGGCTGGAAACTACGCCGTTACGGTACGCGATGCCAATGGCTGCGAAACCAATACGACGGTGTCTTTGACCGCGCCGCAGCCCCTTTTGCCCGCTTTAACCACCGACCCGGTTGAATGTTTCAAGCCCGGTGTCATCAAGTTGGTTCAAATTGCGGGTGGTACGCCGCCTTATACCGTGGCCTGCAACAACACAGAATTTCCGGCGGATGGTATAACGCCGGTACTGTTTGAGTCTTTGGCCCCCGGCGCCTATACGGTGGAAGTGACCGATGCCAATGGCTGTACGATCACCGAACCTGTGAATTTGGTGGCCCCCAGCGGCACGGTGTCGGCATTTTCCGATTCTGCCTGGGTAAATGCAGGCGCTAAGGTTACCTTGGAAGCACCTAAAGGCTTCAATCAGTTGTCCATTATCTGGACGCCTGCTACGGGCCTTAGTTGCGCGGATTGTCCAAAAACGATTGCGACTATTGTGGAAACCACCCGTTACACGGTCGTGCTGAAAGGATATGGCGCTTGCGAAGTGCGGGGCGATTATCTTTTCCAGGTACGTCCGAAAGTATTTGTACCCAACGTGATTCAGCCGAGCAGCGACAACAACAATATTTTCACGATCTATTCCGCTGAAGATGGCGATATCGACATCAAAGTATTGCAAATTTATACCCGTTGGGGCGAAAAAGTGGAGGAAATTCGGAATTTCAAAGCCAACGGACCCACTGGTTGGGCAGGTGATTTCCGCGGACAACCGACACTGCCCGGGGTGTATGTTTATTATGCAGAGGTGAAATTGGCCGATGGAACGGATTATGTGTTGAAGGGGGATGTTACGGTGGTGCGGTAGGGCCGCGTAGGGCCAAGTCGCGACTTGGCCTCACCGCAAATAACGTTTATAACCAAAAGGTGTGTGTATCCATAAACGGAACATGCACCTTTTGATTTATGTGTTGATGAAAGCGGCATTTGCGCTTCAGCCAAAAAGGAAACTAAACATGAGATTCAAACGTTAAATGAGATATACACACTTTTCAAGTAATTGAAAGTGACCATTGAAACATATATTGCGCTAACTTTGTAAATCTTTAAATCTTGGAGACATGACGACTGTTTTGAAAGTTAACATAAATGATATCAACAACCAGTTTTTTATTGATTTGAGTGAAAAACTAGATGCTTCTACAGAGATAGAAATCCGAATTGCGGATACGAAGCCTCAAAAGCAATTGTTCACGGATGAACAATTTTGGCAAGTTATTGATGCTTTGGATTGGTCTAAAGGCGATGCGGATGAGATCCTTGCTCCCGCAGTTGTGCAACTTGCAGCGATGCCGGTGGTGAATGTCTATCTTTTTGCAGATAAACTTTCAGAAAAACTATATCAGTTGGATACACGAGCGCATGGGGATGCTTATTTAGCCAACGAGGGAGATGATTATCTTTCCGTGGATGACTTTTTATATATCCGTTGTGCTGTTGTTGCAGAAGGCAAAGCATATTATGAGCAAATATTGTCTAACCCTGCTGAATTTCCAGATG
>Ga0247835_1000555_pt1 | contig 52981 bp, 47 predicted proteins | sample LaCtaG_3_FD_189912 | JGI IMG/M metagenome (GOLD analysis project Ga0247835, IMG submission 189912) | Freshwater microbial communities from meromictic Lake La Cruz, Castile-La Mancha, Spain - LaCruzMarch2015_13.5m | ecosystem: Environmental > Aquatic > Freshwater > Lake | place: Spain: Castile-La...
GTGGAAACCGCGGCACCAATCGTGACAAACCCCCAGTTCCTTCCAGGCGGCGATTTGGGCGCGGAAGGGGTCGGACCTCGCGGTAAAAAATTGCGCACCGTGGTCGACCGGGAGGTCGTCCCAACGCCGGGTGGCCGCCCGCCCGCCGAGGCCTCGGCTTTTTTCCAAGACGAGCACCTCGTGCCCTCCGTGGCGCAAGGTGGCGGCCGCGGTGAGTCCGGAAATTCCCGCGCCGAGGACAATGTTTGCCTGGATCATGCGCTGGGGAGCTTAGGCCAGGCCGGCCGGTTGCGGCGAGGCGGGAACAATGATGTAACCCGTGCGTTCTTCGCCATAGAGCTTGAGTGGGCGGGCGGCGGCGGCCATGGCCGCGACGACGGCGCAGAGGGCGGCATCGATCCAGTCCATGTTGACCAGGCTGGCATCGAAGCCTCCGTGCCGACGGAGCAAGGCCAGGCGTTGTGCCCGCTTTTTCGCCGCCTCGGCATCGCCTCCCCGCAGGTGCCAGGTGATGGCGTGGGGAAAAGTTTCGAAACAACACGCGGCGTCCCCGCTTGGAGTGCCGCGGCAGAGGGGGTGTGTTGGCTGGAGGCGGCGGAAGAGTTCTGCTCCGCGGAGCATCCACTCGTAGTAGTCTTTCGGATGCGCAACGGCGGCGCGACGCGTCGGGGTGAGGAAGCAGCGGATGCCCTGCGCGAGGAGTTCGCGCTCGGCGGGACGGGCACCGTCACCCGTGCTCCAGCGGCAGGGGGCATCGATGGCCACCAGGCGTGCGCCGATTTCCTCGCGGCACCAGCCGGCCAATTGCTCCGCGCAACTGGTCTGACGGCGGGCCAAGAAGACCCCGTCTTCGAGGGCCACGGCATGAAAACCTTTGCGGCTTCCGCCCACATCAATACCGACCACGCGGTGCGTCGCTTTGCGCTGAGCCATCAGAGCAGATTAGCCCGCCCATGCCGCAAGTTGAAGCATGAGGGCGCTGAGGCTCGGAAAGGAGAGGGAGCAACTTAGCCCGGCGGTCAGTCGCCATCGTAAGCGGCAAGGGAGGTCGTGGCTTTGGTGCTTTTCATTCTCGGGCGCGAGCGGGGCCGCCTGATCCGGGCAGCGCGGCGTCGGCTTGTTCGTTGACGCGGCGCGTTTGCGCAGTGAGGAGGTAAGAATCGTAGCGCGGACGGATGAACTTCCACTCCCACCAACGCTCCAGACCGCTGGCGCGCTCGATGGTATCGTGCCAATTGTTGAGGATCCACCATTCCCCGCCTTCGGGTACGGCGAGGACGGAATGGGTCGAGCGCCCGTAGTCTTCCGGCACGGTGGCTGTGGCTACAAAGCTGCGGCTGGCACTGAAACCGGCTTGGGTCAGGCGATGCTTCTTGGTCAGGGCATAATCCTCGCAGTCCGCGTAGCGCGCCGGAGGCAGCGGAGCGAGGACCGGACGGTGGATGGGTGGTTCGGTCACGGGCACATCCGGCAGACCGTAATTCCGCACATCGGAAAGATAATGAAGGTCGCGGTTCACCGAGTTGTTGACCCGATGGAGCAGGGCGTGTTCCGCCGACGTGAGGCGGGGGAAAACAGCGGTCCGGAGATGGCGGTGTTGCCGTTCGTTGAGCATGCCGCGGAAGTTGGTCGATGCACCGCGCGGTTCGCGGTAAGGGGCGGCCACGGCCGATTTATCCGGTCCGAGACATGCCGCGAGCATAAAGGCCCCCGCAGCGGCCAGCCAACAGACGTAAGGTTTCATCACCTCCAAACGTGACAGTCGCCGGGGGGTGCCAACATGGGGCCATGACCCATCGGCGATTGCCCTTCCCCCCCCGCCCGCGGCATACGGGCAGAAGACCCCATATCGCAAGTGGATGAGCGCGCTATGGTGATCGCTGTCGCAAAGACACATCATTATGAAAACACACAAACTTCCCTTGATCGCCTTGGCCGGTGTTTGCACCGCGGGCATCGCCTTCTCCGAATTGACTGTCGCGCAGGATGCGCCGGTGCCACCGCATTCCGCGGACATCGTGGCCGTGGCCTCGGGTGATCCCGATTTCGCCACTTTGGTCGCCGCATTGAGCGCGGCGGATTTGGTCACGGTCCTGCAAGGCAAGGGTCCGTTCACCGTCTTCGCTCCGAATAATGCCGCCTTCGCCAAGCTTCCCCCGGGAACGCTCGACGATCTGCTCAAGCCGGAGAACAAAAAGAAATTGGCCGGCATCCTCAAGAATCACGTGACCTCGGGCAAGATCACGGCGGCCGGACTGCAAGACGGGTCGATCAAAATGCTCGGTGGCGAAAAAGTCGAAGTGGCCAAGGAGAATGGCCGCGTCGGATTCGGCGGCGCCAAGGTCCTGCGGGCGGATATCCCGGCATCGAACGGCGTGATCCACGTCATCGACACAGTGGTCCTGCCCGACTGAATTTGTGCATGGGCGCGCGGTTAACTTGCATTCGCAAGCCAAGCCGCGTTTGCACAGGGCCATCCTGCGGTGGGGCAGGATGGCCCAACTTTTTTACGGGGGTCGGATGGGGGGCAAACCCCATTACCATTGCCCGCGGGAGGGTGTCATCCTGGGCCCATGAAGATATTCCTCCGAACTGCGGCTCTGGCCCTTGCAGCATTTTTCCCGCTCGCCGCCTGCACAACGATTCCATCCGACGGCGCAGCGGTGCAATGCGAGGCTTGCGACACATTGTGGATCCAGCTTCTACCCGCGAGCGGGGCGCCGGGTATTTACCGCCTCAACCATGAGAAGCGTTGGCAGGCCTGCGCGGACTGCGAGAAGCGGGCCATGGCCTATTTCGGCGGCGCGCGTCTGCCGGAGTGTTGTGCAAAGTGCGGCGGGAAATTGTCCGTGCAACCGGTCAAGGTGACGCGCTAAGGCGCCGGCGAATTGGCTTCAGATAAGCAAGGTCCCTGCTCGGCTCGGATTTTCCACGATGCACGGCCGTGCGGTCTTGCGTTGACGGGTCAAGCCCGGGCCCTGCGATGGGTTCGAACCCTCGTGGCATTTCACCCGATGGCGAGGGGCGCGTGATGCGGAGAAAGTGGCGGTGAAACTTCCAACAAACCATGAATACCTTCCGCTACCTCGTCGCCTTGTTACTTGTCACCCTTGTTCCGGCCGTTTTGCTTTACTGGCTGTTGTTGCATGCCTTGCTGCCGGTGTGGCGGAAGCTCGGAATTTCCGCATCGCAATACTTGCTCTGGGCCGCGGTGATCGCGATGGCCTTCTTCCTCACCGTGTGGCGGGAACCGCTCCTGGGGAGGGAATACGGATTTCAACCAATGCTGGTCGCGGTCGGGGTCGTGTTTCTGTCCGGGGCCATCGTGTCGCGTCTGCAGATCGAAAGGTTTCTGCCGTGGCGGACGCAGTTGGGGTTGCCGGAGATCGATCCGCAGCATTACAGGCAGAAGCTCGTTACGGCAGGGCCGTATGCCCACACGCGTCATCCGCGCTACATTCAAGTCTCGCTCGCCCTCGCCGGTTGGGTGTTGGTGGCCAATTATCCGGCCGGCTATTTTGCCGCCTTGCTCTGGATCCCGCTCCTGCTCGTGATTGTACGGCTCGAGGAAACGGAGTTGCACCGCCGCTTCGGTCTGGAATACGGCCTCTACTGCGAACGGGTGGCCCGCTTCTGGCCGCACCCTCACGCCGCGAATCATCGCGTCAAAGCCTGAGTGGCACGTTACCCGGAGGAGAATCTATGAATAACCACACATCGGCCTTGGCCAATCTGTTGCAATGCCATGATGGCATCGGAAGGGGTGGGCTGTCGTCCATTCTGGAAATCATCGAGGGTGAGATCGGACTGCCGCTGCCGGCGCGGAAGTTCCGGTGCGAGTTTGTTCCCACCGCCACGCGTTGGGATGGCCCGGCGCGCACGGTGCATCTTTACGAGATCAGTTCGAGCGAGGCCTTTCCCGACGGGACTTTCGAAGCGATCCGCGACTTCGCCGAGCGCCTGCATGACGGGTGCGGTTGCTTCACCGCGATGTGGGTGGCCGATGGCGACGGGCATGATCCGATGAAGGTGTGGGATGTGCGGGACGAACTGATCTGGGTGAGGTGAGAGCGGAAAAGATACCCGTATGCGAATGCGGTCGTCGCGGTGGCCTGTCGGGCTTGCCGGAACGCGACTCACCCGCGGCGGCGTGAGGCTGGCGCTTACAAATTTCCCGGGACGAGGGGGTGACTGGCCAGGGTGAGGCGGCGGGCGCGTTGGCGCAGGTAGGTGCGGGCGCGGCGGGCGCGGGCCATGACGATCTCGGGAGTGTCGCCGCCGGCGAGTTCGAGGATGAGCGCGCCGGTGAAATGAACGGTGGCCAATTCTTTGAGCAGGGTGGTCCAGTCGATCCGGCCATCGCCGGGCGGGAGGTGGTCGTCGCCATGGCCTTTGTTGTCGTGGACATGGAGCAACCGCAGATAGGGGGCCATTTTGTAAACCAGCGGGTAAAGATCGCCGGCGAGGTTGGCGTGGCCGGTGTCGAGGCAGGCGCCGACGCGGTTGCCTTTGAGCGAGGTGAGGATCCAGAGCAGGTCGGAGGATTGTCCGAAGAGCAGGTGCGGCAACTTGTTTTCCAGCACGCACTCGATCCCGAGTTCGCCGCAACGCAAGGCCACGCGGTCGAGCACGGCGCAGACGTTTTCGATGCGCAGCAGGCGCTCGTCGCGGGAGGGAATGTCGGCGTTCTCCGGTCCGGGGTGGATGACGAAATAGTGCACGCCGATGAGCGAGGCTGCCTCGACCGCGCGGAGGATCTCGGCCAACGCGTATTCCCGCTGCGGAAGGTCGAGGGAGGAAATATCGATGTCCGCCCCGAAGGGTGCGTGGAAGGAATACGCTTCCATGCCGAGGTTATCGATGATCAGGGCTGCCTCCTGCACGGCCTGACGGTTGCGGTAGTCGAGGTGTTCGGGGGAAAAGACGACCTCGACCATGCTGAAGCCGCTCTGCCGGATGGTTTCGAGGCAGTCGGCCAGCGGCGTGCGGTAGAAGCAGCCGGTGGAAAGTCCGATGGGCCAGTTGTTCATACCTCAAGAGCTTCGGCCGGTGCGGGCGGACGCCAGAAAGCGTGCGGCGGGACGGCGGCCTCGCGGATTTCCGCCGCCTCGGTGTCGACGCTGGTTTGTTCCCCGGCGAAAATACGGGTGTAGTAGTCGGCCCGCAGGGCCGGCGAGTAATCTTTCCATTCGTCGCCCCAGCCGTAGTCGCGTTCGAACTTGGAGCGGATGAGCCCGGCGATATGCCGCGGATGCCAACCTCTTTCGAGCAGGGCCTCGGTGACGCGCTTCATGCCGACCGGACGCAGGAGGAGATCGTTTGGATGGCGCAAAGCCTCCCGCGCACCGGCCGGCAAATGGTCGAGCGGCGTATGATCGTAGGTCTCCGCCCAGCGGCGGGGATCGTCGTGATGAGCCGCGTGAAAGTGGTCGTGAAATTTGCGGAGGTCGGACCCGAGGTAATGATGCAGCAAATGTTCGGTCCCGTTGGTCTGGTCGGGGATGAGTGCCGAGGAATCGCGGGCCAGGTCGGCGGCCAACCGCGGATCGCGCATCGCGGCCATCCCGTGCCGCAAGTCGGCGACGTCGAGGGTGACAAAAATGATCGGGCCGATGCGCGGCAGGTTGGCTTGTCCCACCGCGTAGGGCTGCTGCCATGGCTTGAGGTATCCGCTGTAGGGAACGCGGATGGTGCGCATGGGGAGGGGATCCGCGTATTCCGAAAGGTCGAGGGAGATCATTTCGCGCCCGCATCCGGAGGGTCCGACCTCGACGGCGGTCATGGCCATGGGGATGACGGTCTCGTGGGCGGCGAGATTGATCACCAACCGTGCGACGAACTCCATGAGGAGCCCGAGTCCGGCAAAAGCGCAGGTGATCGACGGGGCATCGAGTCCGTCCCGCCGCCTGACGAGCAGCGAGTCATGCAGTTGCGTGCTGCGGCCGGCATCGGCCAATCGGGCAAACACCTTCGAGGCGCGATGGATGCGCCAGACGAAATGGTGACCGCGTCCGCTCAAGATATGCAGGGCCTCGATGCCGTAATGCCCGAGCATGCGTTTGACCGCCGCCTCGAGCGGTTCCTGCAGGGCAAAGGCCCGCGCCGGGTCAAGGTAAGCCTCGGCGGGAAAATCGAAGTTCACATACTCGATGTCGAGGTGCGCGATGAGCGAATCGCGGTCGGCGAGCGAACGGCAGATGTCGCGTCCGGCTTCGAGTTGAGCCGCCAATTCCCACGGCAGCAGCGGCGTGCGCGTGGCGGCGGTTGGCGTGTCGGCCGTGATGTATTCCGCGGTGAAGTCGCCCGCTTCGTCGGCGCCGAGGAACTCAAGCATGCGGGCCCGGACGGCAGGTTGTCGGTAGTAATTGCGAAGGGTATCGAGAATGTCAGCCACGACATAAGCAAACAGTCCCGATGCCGGGGGTGAAATGGGGTGATAAACCTAGCAAGGGCGTTGAGAGTTTATGGTTGATGGTTGAGAGGTTGAAAGCCAACGACTGGTCGCTCCAGGCGACGTCACCCCAAGAATGAGGCAATCCGATGATGTCAATCGTTCAAGCGCAGTCCCGCAACGCTCATCCTTCAACTTTCAACTACGGCTTTAGGATAATTCCAGGGGATGAAGACCGACAACGCGAAGAGTTGTTCTGGACTGATTCGCTTTCCGGCGAGCGACTTGTGGGTGCTCTGCTTTAGCGACGGAAAGTGCGGCCTCGGCGGCGGGGAAGGCTGGGGCGGCCGTCGAGGCGGGGTTCCGGTTTGGGACGGCGGGGAGCGGCGTCGTCGCCTTGCTTGGGCACGTTTTTTCCCTCGAGATGCAGGCGGTCGATTTTCTGGCCGATGAACCGCTCGATCGCGGCGAGCTTTTTCAATTCATCATGCGCGACGAGGGTGAAGGCGTCGCCGCTGCGCTGGGCGCGGCCGGTGCGGCCGATGCGGTGGACGTAATCCTCGGGGTGCTGGGGGATATCGTAGTTGATGACGTGGCTGACCCCGGCCACGTCGATGCCGCGGGCGGCAATGTCGGTGGCCACCATCACGCCGTAGCGTCCGGACTTGAAACCTTCGAGGGCTTCGATGCGCTGGTTCTGGGAGCGGTTGGCGTGGAGGACGGCGACCGAGTGGTTGCTGGCGCGCAGGCGCTTGGCAATGCGGTCGGCCCCGTGTTTGGTCCGGGAAAAGATAAGCACGCTGTTATACTCCGTCGCCTCGAGGAGGGCGAGGAGGAGGCCGTATTTGCCGCCTTGATCGGTGACATAGACACCGTGTTTGACCGTCGAGGTGACCGAGCGGGAGGCGCCAATTTCGATGCGCACCGGATCGCGCAAGGCCCAGGCGGCGAGCTGGGCGATTTCCGGGGGCAGGGTGGCGGAGAAGAAAAGTGTCTGCCGGTCCTTGGGGCATTTGGCGATGATGCGCTTCATCGGCTGGAGAAAGCCGACATCGAGCATGCGGTCGACTTCGTCGAGCACGAGCACTTCGATCTGATCGAGCTTGAGGGTGCCCTGCTGCAAGTGGTCCTCGAGGCGCCCGGGTGTGGCCACCAGCACGTCGAGGCCTTCGCGCAGTGCGGAGCGTTGTTTGCCGTAGCCCACCCCACCGAAAACCGAACCGATTTTGAGGTCGGTGAACCGGGCGAGGTCGCGCATGGCGGTTTCCACCTGCATGGCCAGCTCGCGGGTCGGCTCGAGCACGAGGCAGCGGAGTTTGCCATGCTGGCCGAGTCTTTGCAGGATGGGCAGGGCGAACGCGGCGGTTTTGCCCGTCCCGGTCTGGGCGGACGCGGTGACATCCCGGCCTTCGAGGGCCGGCGGGATCGCCCGGAGTTGGACCGGGGTAGGTTCCCCGTAGCCCATGGCTTGGACGCCTTCGAGAAGTGGCTTGGACAATCCAAGCTTGGTGAACGGCATGTGAACGGCAAAGGGTCGGGCGGCGCGCGAGGTTTGTCAATGCAGGGTCCGGTGCCCCTGCTTGCCTCGTCCGGGGCGGGCGCTAAACTCCAGTCCGCATGTTGATTAAGCTTTCCCTCGCTGGTGCCGCGCTGATCGCGGCAGTTCTTCCCCTATCTGCGGCGGAGCCCATCCGCATCGGGGCGATTTATTGCGACTCGGGCGAGCTTGCCCCGCTCGACGGGCCCTCACTCGCCGGCGCGCGCACGGCGGTGGCGCTGGCCAATCAGTCCGGCGGGATCGACGGACGGAAGGTCGAACTGGTTCATCTTCCCACGGGGAGCAGTGGGGAGGCGGTCGCGGCTTCGGTGCGGACCATTCTGGCAAAGTATCCCGACGTGGCGGGGTTTGTCGGATTGTCGGATTCCGGAATGGCCCTCGCGGCGGGCCGGGAAGCGCGCCGCGCGAAAAAAGTTTTCATCACCTCCGGCGCAACCTCGCCGTTGTTGCCCCGGCAGGTTGGTCCCGGTTTTTTTCTGGCCTGCTTCGGCGACAATGTGCAGGCCGCCGCCGCGGCGGAGTGGTTGTTGCGGAGCAAAGGCGCGCGTCGGGTGGCTCTGGTCTATGACCCGCGCCGTATTTACACGCGACTGCTCCAGGGCTACTTCGCCGAGGCGTTCGAGCAGGGCGGGGGCCGGATCACAGATCGTGTAGCCATTCGTCCGGGTGCCGAGTGGGATCTTCCGCGCGGTCTGGCCGCCAACGATGCGGTATTCCTTTCGGTGGAAACGGCGTCCGATGCCCAGACCGTGATCGCCAAGCTCCGCGCCGCGGGATTCCGAGGTCCGGTGGTCGGCGGCGACGGCTATGACAATCCGGCGGCTTGGCGCGGCAATGCGCTGTCGCGCGATGTCTATTTCACCACCCACGCTTTTCCTGCGGTGGGGCGAGGGGCGGCCGGACCGGCCGCTGTCTCCGATTTTCGCCGGGCCTATCGTGGAGGGGTGCCCGGGGCGTTTTCCGGGCTGGGCTACGACGCCACGCGTTTGCTCATCGCTGCCCTGCCGGCCGGGGAGGGCAAGTTGGCCGGCAAGGTGCAGAATGGTCCGCTGCTGGCAGGGGTGACGGGACAGATCGCCTATGCGCCAGGTGACCGCGTGCCGGCCAAGCCGGTGGCCATTTATGACGCGGCGCGTCCGGACCGTGCCATGTTACAACTGACCCCGGCAGTTGTTCCTGCGCCCTGAGGCCTTTGCCGTCTGATTGTCGGTCGCGTGCGCGGCGGAAAGCGAACGACCCCGGGTCGCCCCGGGGCCGTGCCCATGGCCTGTGTCTTCGTTGGTTCAGGGAGCTTTGCTCAGGTAGATGAGGGTCCAGGCGGAGGGTGCACAGCCTTCGCTGGTCATCTCATGCCATGAGAGGTTGAGATGGTCGCAGAGGGTCGAGAGTGAGGAGTAGGTGTGGCCGGCGGGCAAGGCTGCGCCGCCGAGTGCACCTTCCGCGGCAGCAAGGATTTTCCGGACGGTGAGACCGTGCAGGGTATCACCCGGATTCCGGTAATAGAGGTTGCCGAGGCCTGCGGGTGTGACGCCCGCATCGCTCAGCGCGATGTTCAGCTTCAAGGCGAGAGCCTGGCCGCCGAAGATGCCCGCCGACGAACTGTTCGGGTCCAGCAGGTCGAAGGTGAGGCGTCCGGGTGTCCCGCCGGCCGGCAAATAGTCCTGCACCGCGAGGGCAGAGGAGAATGTCATGGAGTAGCCGATGCTGCCGCTCATGCCCACTTCAAGGCCGTCCGGGAAGAGGGTGGCGAAATGGCTGGCGAGCAAATAGAACGGCGCGCCTTGGCCGCCCAGTCCGCCTTGACTGAAGGTGCAAAAGTCGCCCGGTTCGAAGCCCGGCGGGTTCTCGATGTTCGCGGTGGCGGTGGCCGAGAGACTGAGGGACGGGCAGCAATTGAACAGATAGTAAACCGGTTGTTGCACGGGCCATCCGGTGATCGGATCGCTCGTGGTCTGGTAGCCGACAAGCAGGGCGACTTCGGAGCCTTCCGCGGCCAGGGTTGCGGTATTGGAAATGGTGCCACCGCTGGCGCCGCCATCCACTCCGGTCGCGGTGACGGTGACGCTGCTTGTCGCGGTGATCGGTCCGGTCGGCAGTTGGTCGATGTGCACATCGCCGAAGGCAACGGAGCCGGTCGCCGAGACGCCGGTGTCGTTGAGCGTGACTTCGCCGTGGCAGGCTTCGAAAGCGGGAATGTTTTCCGTGACGCGGGTCGGGACGCTGCGGACCCAAGATTCGTCGCTGTCGATGGACCCGTTGCCGTTGATATCGATGTTGGGCGCGCTGGCCCCGCTGTTGCCGCGCGAACCGGCATGACCGAAGCTGACGATCACCTCGGCGCGAAGCGGCTGGCCCTCGCCGAGGTCAAGGAGCGACGCATCGAAGTTCGCCTTGAAGACAAGGTTGACGCTCTGGCCGGGCGCGATGGTCTGCTGGGGAGTGATGGCCCAGATGTCGTTGGCATCGACGTCGAGCAGTTGGAGCGGACCGGAGATGGCGTTTTCGGTGAAGGTGCCGCGTGAGCCGATAAAGGTGTAGACGCCGCCGCTGTGGGTGGGGACTTCGGCCGAGGCCTTGGCCGCGATGTTGGCCGTGGTCGCCGCGTCGCCGTTGGTCGCGTCGGCCACAACCGCCGAGAGGGAGGCCCAGATCAGCTTCGGTTTGGATGGCGTCCCGATATCGCGGGTGCGTTGCAGATTGACCACGATGTTGCCGATGGTGGCGTCGGCTGAGCCGCCGTTCTTCACCGAGATGTAGCCGCCGACCATCAGCCGATTCCCGCTGATCGTGCCCTTGGTTGCGGTGACGGTCCAAGTCACGGTCTGGTTGCCCTTTGGTCCGGTGACGCTGCTCACCGACTTGTTCAATGACCACGAGGTGATGTTGCCGAAGCAGAGGGCGATGTCGCTCTGGTCGATCGAGAGGCTGGCTTGCTGGGCGCGGGCTGTGTGGGGGGAGAGAAGAGTGCCTACGGAGAGCGAAAGCGCGAGGGCGCGGGTGAGGATGTGTCGAATGTTTTTCATGGAAGCGGGTGTGATTGTCTTGGGTTGGTTTTCTTGCACCCCCAGCAAAACGCAGTCCGCCCGCTCCGAATATGGGGCGTAAATCCGTGGGGTTTTGCCCCATACCGTGATGGGGCGCCCTCGCTTGCCGTGCCGGCCCGGTGGGGCTTAATCTACCGGTGGATGAGAACACCATTTGTTCCGGAGCACCTCCGGTCCCGCTTGGTGCCATCGGCGGACGGGGTTCCCGGCCGCTACAAAGTGCGGCTGCCGCACGGTCACACCGTTTACGAGGTCATGGTCGATGACGCGGGTCAGGTCAGGCAAGTCGATGGACGCATGGTGCAGGTCAACGCGGACCTTGGTTTCCGGATGGAAGATGCGCAGGATATCGAGAGTTACTAAGGTCATCATGATTCCCTTCCCCGAGCCCCTTCATCCTGCGGTTGTTCATTTTCCCATCGCTCTGCTTTTGTTGGGCGCGGGGGTGGCTGTCCTGTCGGTGTTTATCCGCCGTTGGCATCTGCCGCTTTTTGCCGCGGTCCTGCTTGCCTTGGGCGCGATCGGCGCGGTGGCGGCAACGGTGACCGGCGAGGAGGAGGAAGAAAAAGTGGAGCACGCCATACCGTCGGCCGAGCCGGTGCTGGAGGAACATGCCACTTGGGGCGAGCGCGCGCGCAATGCGGGAATCCTTGCCGCGGCCCTGGCCATCGTCGCGGTCATCGTGGCGCGCAAACCGGTCGGCGGACGCGCGGCCTCGGTCGTCACGGCCGCCGTGGCTTTGGTCGCCGGCTACTGCGTGGCCCAAGCCGGGCACTATGGTGGCGAGCTGGTCTACCGCCATGGGGCCGGAGTCCGGATGAGTGGACCGGGGGAAGCGCCGGCAAGCATCATGTCACCGGCTGCGGTCGGTCAGGACAAGCACGCGGAAGAAAGCAAGGAGGACTAGCGGGGTCAGCCTCCGGCTTGGCGGACGCAGCTTAAGGCGGCAGGTCGGAGATGTTTTTGTCGATAAGGCCCAACTTGTGCGGGTCGGGAGGGTGACCGAAGTATTGCGCCGAGAGTCAGACGGCTTCGGAGGGCTAACCGGGTGCGACAGGGGGATGAAACGGGTGGAAGGCGCAGAGGAGTGTGAGGGGGTTCTCCCCCGATTGAAGGCTGGTGTTTAAGTTGACCGTGCGCGCCGCTGTCAAGCGGGCGCGCACGGTCGGGGTTTGGTTTGCGCCAAGAGTGGAACTCAGGAGACCGGAATTTCGACCGCTTTGGTCTGGATCTCCGGGGCCTTGGGCAGATGGACGTGCAAGGTGCCGTTTTTGAACTCGGCTTTGACTTTGTCCGTCTTCGCGCCCTCGGGGAGGACAAAGGAGCGTTCGAAGCTGCCGTAGGACCGCTCGATGCGGTGGTAGCGGCGGCTTTTCTCTTCCTTCTCGAATTTGCGTTCGCCGGTGATGCGGATGGTGCCGTCCTCCACGGTGACGTGGACATCTTCTTTCCTCACCTCGGGCAGGTCGGCCTTGATGGTGAATTCCTTGTCGTCCTCGGACACGTCGACCAGGGGGCTCCATTCGGAGGCGGTGATCGGCTCTTCGCCGACCCACGGAACGAGGGAGCGGCCGAAGAGACGGTCCATGCGGTTGCGTGCGGTGTCCATTTCGCGGACGGGGTTCCAAGTAGTGAGTATGCTCATGATGTTGGTTTTTCTGGTGCGGTGATTTAGGTGCCGCACGTGGCATCCACCGTCGATGCCACGCGCGGGTCCGGTCGGCTTGTTTGTGAGCGGCGTTCCGGCATGGGGGAATTGAAGCGCGAGCGCTCCGGCTTGCCTATGGGGTCTTCGGCCCAAGGAAAAAAGAGGAGAGAGGGCCACGGACCAAACAAGATAGGGGAGGACTTGGAATCGCGGCGGGTCAGCCGCTACGAGGGAGAATCTGGCTGGTCCTTTTATTCCCGCGCATACCGGCCGAGGAGTTCGGCTTGGGCCAAGATGTGACCTTTGATCGCGTCGTCGAGGATTGGTCGGTCGGCGGTGGCGGGAAGATCGAGCTTGGTGTCGAGAGCGTAGAGACGGAAATAGTAGCGATGGGTGCCGCGCGGGGGACTGGGGCCGACATACTTGGCCATGCCGGCGTCGTTGTGTCCGACTATGGCGCCGCGGGGCACGGAATTTTCGGGAATACTCTTGGTCTCGGGTTTGATGTTCCAGAGCAGCCAATGATTCCATCGGCCCATGGGGACGTCCGGATCATCAACAATGAGGGCGAGGCTCTTGGTTCCGCTTGGCACGCCGCTGATGGCGAGAGGGGGATTGACGTTTTTCCCGTCTGCGGTGAAGCGCGCGGGGATTGGCTGGGTGGCGCGGAAGGATTTCGTGGTGATCTTCATTTCGTCGCCTCGACCATGCCTTTGGCGGGTGGTCCGAGCTATGGGGATTAGCACCCACGAGGGACAGACAAGCCGCCGCTGGGCGGAGGTGCTCCGTCCGGAGACTGCGTGGTTTGTCATGCCTGTCCTTGGCTCAAGAGTTTTTCGGGGATGCCGTCGGGCCAGGTCAGGTGCCAATGGCGGTGGGGGCCGTTGGAGAGTTGGGTGCCGAGGGGTTGGCTGCGGCGGTTGATGAAGTCGGCGAGGCGCGCGCGCTCCTTGCGCTCAATGTAGCGGAGACGGAAGCGTTGCAGCCGGAAGGGAAGGACTTCGAGGTCGCACAGTTTGCCGTCGTCCTCGAGGGTGACGGCGTAGAGGCAGGCGAGATCGCTGCGGCCGGGTTCAGTTTTGGAGATGCCTTCGTAGTCGTTGATCAGGTCACCGCAGCCGTAAAGGATGAGTTTGCCTTGGTGGACTTCGGCCGGGAGCGGGTGGTGCGAGGAGTGGCCGTGCACGATGTCGGCGGCCCCGGCTCCGATGAAGCGATGGGCGATGCGGCGGTGTTGGGCGGGCACGGCTCCGACCCAGTTGGCGCCCCAGTGGATGGAGACAACCACGTGGTCGCCCGGACGACGTTGCGCAAGAACGTGGTCGACCGCACCGGCGAGAGCGAGGTCGTCGGGCGACAGCATATTGATCCCCGGACTATGGTTTGCCTCCCATGCGGTGGGGGCACCGCAGTCGTAGGTGGCGAAGGCGAAAACAAGGAGGCGTCGACCATCGGACAGCGGCACGATGGCGGGTGCGGCTGCTTCGATATGATTGCGTCCGGCGCCGGCCGTGGCCACACCGGCGTGGCGCAGGGTGGAGAGCGTGTCGCTGAAGCCCTCCTCGCCGTAGTCGAGCACGTGGTTGTTGGCCAAGGCGCAGACATCGACGCGGGCTGTGGCAAGGCAAGCGATATGATCGGGATGCATGCGGTAATGAATGTCCTTGTGCCGCCAGGGACTTCCGCCTGCCGTAACGGCGGTCTCGAGATTGATCACGGTGCAATCCGGCGCGAAGCGGTCGATTTCGGCCAACGCATCGCCCCAAATGTAGTCGGGGGTGACGGCCGAGGGGATGGGGCCATTCGTGCGCTCGGCGAGGCGCACGTAGTCACGGGCGTCGTGTATGGAAGGCTCGGAAAGCTGCGGTTCGCAAGGATGCGGCATGACTTGGTCGATGCCGCGGCCGATCATGACATCGCCGGCGAGGAGGAGTTTGGTCTGCATGCGGGCCCGCCAATGTGGGGCGCTGCGCGTTCCGATGGTATGGGGTCTTTGGCCCAGAGGCAGACCAAGACTTCCGGCCTTGAGAGGAAGGCGTGCGGCCCGCTGGGCCAGCAGGCACAATTCCTTCAGCCGGATTCATGCAGTTGAACAACCGGGCGGCGGCCGGGTACGGCCGCCCTCCATGAGCGGGTTGGCCTGGAGGGCGAGCGTCCCCGCGAGCCGCGCACGAAAGGTTGCCCAAATCGTTATCCACTCACCATTTGGTGGGTCGCACCCAAGCGCAGACTGTAGCCGCGGCACTATGTGCCGCGGCTAAAATGGGAAAATCTCAACTACAGCGTTCCGGCTAAGCCGGAACGCTATAGTCGGAGACACAATAAAAGCGCGGCTTGGCTTGGTTTTCCCAGGGGGCATGGCCGTCCCGGCCGTGTTGTCGGATCGTGACGGGCTCAGAACTTGCAGACTTAGGCAGGGACGCGCGGCTCGCGCGTCCGTTTGTTGGGGATCGGACGAGCGGGCCGCTCGTTCCTACCTTCTGAACGAACGTCGAAACACATTTCCTTCTGCTACAGCCCGTCCATGGCCGCAGCATCTGCATTGCTACGGTTAAACTTTTGTCCGGATCAGCTGGCTCGGTGGTTGAGCGGGGCGTGGGCGGAAGTTTCGACCATGCCGGAGGCAATCGCGTGGCGGGTGAGGCCGGCGGTGTCGTGGATGTGGAGCTTGTTCATCACGGCTTGGCGGTGCTTCTCGACGGTCTTGATGCTGATCCCGAGTTGGTCCGCGGTCTGCTTGTTGGCGTTGCCTTCGGCGATGAGTTGGAGGACTTCGGTCTCGCGCGCGGTGAGGGTGTCGGATTTGCGGCGCAGGAGTTTGCGGCCACCTTCGGACTTTTCGTATTGCGGGATGCGTCGCTTGACTGCGGGCGAGAAGGCTTTGTGGCCCCGGGCAACTTGGCGCACCGCTTCGGCCAGCGTTTCGGCAGCGGAGGTTTTCGAGACGTAGCCGTCGACGCCGGCTTCGAGGGCGTGCTGGATGAAGAGATCGTCTTCGTAGGCGGTGAGGATGACGATGCGGGTGGCGGCGGAGTGTCGGCGGATCTGGCGAGCGGCATCGAGCCCATTGAGGTTGGGCATGGCGACATCGAGGGTGACGACGTCGGGCTTGAGTTTGGCGGCTTGCTCGACACCTTGGCGACCGTCGCAAGCTTGTCCTATGACATTGATGTCTTTGTGGCGGCCGAGAATATTGACGAGGGCATCGCGCATCATTTGATGGTCGTCGATGATGAGAACGGAGGTTGGTTTCATTTTAATTAGTCAGGTTTTGGGGGGCCGGGGGGGGGGGGGGGGGGGACGGGGATTTCGACCCGGATGGTGGTGCCTTGGTCGGGCACGGCTTCAAGGAGGAGAGAACCGCCGAGGAGTTCGGCGCGTTCGCGAATGCCGAGGAGTCCGAGGTGTCCGTCGCCTTGCGCTTCGGCCACGCGTTCCGGGGTGAAGGCGCGGCCGTTGTCGCCGATCTCAAGATGCATGGTGCCGTCGTTCTGCACCAAGGTGAACCAGGCCTGGGTGGCGGCGGAGTGGTCCTCGATATTCTGGAGGGCTTCTTGGGCGAGGCGGAAAAGGTGGGTGAGGTTTTCGCAGTCGAGAAAGTTGACCGCATCGGGTTCGATCCGGATTTCCAGCGTGATGCGGGAGCGTTGACGGAAGGCGTCGGCGTGCCTCTCGAGTGCGGCCGCGAAACCGAAATGGTCGAGGAGGGCGGGGCGAAGGTCACGCGCGAGAGTGCGGACGTCGTGCAGGGCGCCCTCGAGTAGAGCGCGAAGGTCGAGCAGTTCCTGGCGGAGCCAGGCAGGCATCTTTTCGTTCCTGGCGAGAGTGAGGCGGTTGGTGGTGGCGGCGAGAACTTGGGCGATATTGTCGTGGAGTTCGCGGCTGATGCCTTGCTGTTGTTGCTCGCTGGTTTGAATCAGATTCTGCGCGAGGATCTCGAGTTCGCGGACATGCGAACTGGTGTCGGCCGAGGAATCCTTGCGCTGACGTCGCTCTAGAACGAGGGGGCGGACGCCGTTCGGGGCTGGCTGGTCGTTCGTGCGGATGTCTTCCTGCGCAGGCTGGGGCTTCTTCTCCGGACTGATCGAGGAGTCACGCGCCGGGGACTGCTTATTGTGGGATTTCATTAATAAGCGGGAAACTTTCGATAGGAGAGTCCTGTAAACGAAATATTCCGCAGTATTTTGAACGTCAATACTAACTTTATAGGAACGCGGTTCTGGATGGAGTGCGACGCGGGCGGGGGGGGAAATCATGAGGTTCAAGAGGCCGGTGGGTTCTGTCCGTTGAAGGGAATGACGCGGTTGCGTCCTTTGTGTTTGGCGCGATACATGGCGGCATCGGCGCGGGCGACGAGGGTGTCGGTCGATTCGTCCGGATGGGCGAGGGTAACGCCGATGCTGAGGGTGGCGACGACGGGGCCTTTCGCGGTGGGGATCGGTTCCGTCGCGGCGGCGCGGAGTTTTTCAGCGAGGGCAACGGCGTTGTCCATATTCTGCACGCCGTGCAGGACGACGAGGAGTTCGTCGCCGCCGACCCGGGCGGCGAGGTCGTCGCTGGTGCGGAGGGTTTCCCGGAGGCGGCGGGCCGTGGTGCGGAGGACTTCGTCGCCGACGGCATGGCCGTGGGTGTCGTTGATGTGTTTGAAGCGATCGAGGTCGCAGAAGAGGACGGCGAGTTCGTGTCCGGTGCGGCGGGATTGCGCGCCGAGGGTCTCGATGCGGCTAAGGACTTCTTTGCGGTTGAGGAGTTGGGTGAGCTCGTCGGTGCGGGCGCTTTGTTCGAGTTGTTGCTCGGCGGCAACCTGCGCGTCGACGACGCGACTGGTGGCGACGAAGCCGTCGTGATGTCCGTTGGCCTCCAGGTAGGGACTGGCGTGGGTCTCGATCCAGTGGCGGGTGCCGTCCTTGGCGCGCACGATGGTGTGGCCGGCGTCGAGTTGCGCGATGTATTCGGCGCATTGCGCCCGTTGTTCTTCCCCGATGAAATCGGAGGCGAGGCGTCCCACGCATTCGTCAATGGCCCAGCCGAAGGTCGGGGTGACGGAGGGCGAGATCCATTCGATGGTGCCGCGGCGGATGCGGGTCACGACGTCGGAGGAATTTTCGGCGAGCAGGCGGTAGCGTTCCTCCGAAGCGGCCAGACGCTTGGCGGCGAGGTAGCGCTCGGTGACATCGCGCCAGGTCCAGACGATTTCGTCGTCGATGCGCACGGCGCGGATGTCGAAGCGGCTTTCCTGACCATAAATCTCCAGGGCGAAGGGGAAATTATTGACGATGAGCGGTTCACCCGACTCATACGCATCGCGGGCCATGGCGAGGAGAGCGCGGGCACTGTCGGAAGGGAGAAATTCGAGCAATCCCCGGCCGAGCATGGATTCCCGCTCCAGGTGGTAGTATTCGGCGGCGGCGATGTTGGCGTCGTTGATCCGGAAGTCGGTGATTCTTCCGGTGGTTTCGCGGAGCGGGGAGAGGAGCAGGTGCGGATCAAGGAGGGAGTCCAGAATCTCCCGCGTCGTGGCGGGTCGAAAGCCTGCGGTGGGTGAGGCGGATGTTTCCATGAAAGTCATTGGCCGAGCTCTGCGATGACGCGCTGCAGGCGGAGAATGTTGCTGACCGCGCTGCGCATGCGCTCGGAGGTGTCGGCATCGAGGTTGTCGCCTTCGGCGGGACTGTGCTCGGCGAGCATTTCACGCAATGCGCCGAGTTCAGCCCGGTGGGCCGCCTGCACCTGGCACATTTCGTCATGCATTGCCGTCACAGCGACGAACATAGGGTGAGAGGGGGGTCAGCATCTGTGGGGTCTATTGCCCAGTAAATTTTCCATGACCGGGCGGTTTGGTTTTCGGGCGGCGACCAAGCCCGGCGGGTGCCGGGCGGACTACGGACAGGTGAACTCCCTATCGCGGGGGGCGCGTGGTCGTTGTTTGCTTGGCCTCATGAAAACGCGCGATGAAGCAAAACGTGGGTTCGAGCGAAAAAAGGAAGATCTAAACGAAGAAACCACAGCGGACTCCTGGCGTGGGAAGACGCCGGGGCCGTCACAAGGCGGTGGCACCAGTCTGGCGGAGTGGTGTCCGGGAGCCGCGGCGCGCCGGGGATACGAGCGTGCGGTGGAGGAGTGGTGGTGGCTGTGAGCGCGCGAAGCGTGCTCTGTAAAGGAGCTTGGAGCCGGGAGCGGGGAGCCTGGAGTCAGAAAAAGACAGGCCACGGATAGAAGAAGAGGGAAGAGGATGACGTTGTGCCGGACGCGGTTGGGATCGGTTTGTCCAGAGGGCATGGGCGGCCCCGCCCGTGTTGTCGGGTCGTGACGGGCTTAGAATGTGCAGACTTAGGTAGGGCCGCGCGGCTCGCGCGTCCGTTTGTTGAGGAGCGGACGAGCGGGCCGCTCGTCCCTACCCTCAGAACGGAAGTCGAAACACATTTCCTTCTGCTGCAGCCCGTCAATCGCCGCGGCTTTTGCATGGTTCCGGCTTAGCGTTGGCCAAGACTTTGCGGTCTGTTTTCGCTTCGGTGGCTTGGTAAACGCGTTTCGTTTCGGTGTCTTGTTGGGCGGCGGCGAGATAGCGGCCTTCGCTGCGGACTTTGCTGTCGGTGGTTTTTCCGGACCAAGCGCGTGCGCGGTCATCGGCCGGGACGTGAACACGTTCGTGGGATTGGGACCAGTGCTTTGGTTTTTTCATCAGCTCATGGTCGCGCACGCCATGCTTGCCGGCTGCCGGGTCTTCACCCCATGGCGGGACCCGGCCCGCGGCGTCATCTTGCCGCTGATGCAAATCCCCGAGAATTTTGGCAACGGCGTGGGCGCGGCAGGTGACGCGGTCCACGGGAACGAGACGGAAGAACCTTTGTTCGGCGATCCGTGCTGGATCGATGAACGGCTGCAGGCTCTGCATGGAGAGCCGGAAAGGGAGGCTTAAGCGATGACGCCGTCTTCCCCGTCAATGTGGCGCTCGATAATCTCCGTGGCCTCGGTCGAAGCATCAAGGTGCCGGGCCTTCGCACGTTTTATCAACTCCTTCTCCAAATCCGGCGAGATGTCGTGGACGATGATAGTTACTTTTTCAGGATTGTTGGAAAGAGACATGAGGAAACGTCTTTATATCAAAACGATAGAAATGACAAATTGGATGCGCGGCAAGTCACATTTCTGCGCTTGCGCGAATATTTGGGTTAGGCCAGATTATGCATAGAATAATGACAAGCCACAGAAAGACGCGAGCGATTGCCGTGCAGTTGACTCCCCAGACGATCAAGCGTCTTGACGAGTTGGCGGAGGCATCAGGCATGTCGCGGCATCGCTACATGATTTTGATCCTCGAACGGGCGATCGAGGCGAATGTCACGGTGCGCGAGCAGTTGGCCTTTTCGAACGAGCACCCTTGAAGCCGGCGTGAGGCGGCGGCGGGTGGCATTCTTCCCCATGGAAGGCATGGGCATCAGCTGCTTTTTTGGTGCAGCGATGAAAAGAACGGGAGTTTCCGGCCGGGCCAAAGGGAGCACGGGAATCAACTGGAGTGCGCTCTACCCGGACAACGGGTTGAAGACGTTGATGGAGGACAAAGGGATGCGACGGTGGGCCCGGAATGATGGCCTGAGCCGGGGGTGGGCACTCGTCTTCAGGCAATATGGTCGCCGTGCCTCGGCGCGGTTGGTGCCCGGCGCCTTTCCCCAATCAACAACGACACCATCATGAAATACCTCCCTCTTCTTGCCGCTTTCGTTCTCCCGCTCAACTTGCAGGCGGGTGAGGACCATGGCCACGGGCACAGTCACGAACAGATCGAAGTGCCGTCCACCCTGCCCGAGGTGCGTGCGGTGATCGCGGCGAAGCAGCCCGAACTCACGGCGCTGCTCGAGGCCGGCAACGCCGCGGAGGCCCACGCGGTGACCGATGTCCTATCAGCTTGTGTCAAAGCCATTCCCGGCCTGCTGGAATCCTTGGACGAGACGGCGAAACAGCGTGTCGAGGGCATCGCCAACAACACGGCCAAAGCGTGGGCGTCCGTGGCGCACGACGCGGATCATGGTGACTACGAGGGAGCCGGCCGCGAGGCGGTCAAAGCGGCGGCGGCCTACAAGCTGCTTGAAGCGCGTCTGCCGCAGTGAAGTAGCAAGTGAGGCGGCGGGGGCTCGGAAGCCATGGCCGCGACCGGAGGGACACGCTTCAGTTCGCCCGGGTGGACCTTGAAGTGGGGCCAGCGTCGGCCAAATCGCGGGCGGTGTTGCGCCGGAGTTTGACGAAGCAATTGTTGTCGCCGTGGAGGGACCACGGACCGACGGGGACTTCGGAGAATTCGACGAAGCGCCAGTCGACGTGGTCGTTGGTCTTCATGCCGAGGTAGTCGCGGACCGCGGGGGAGATATCGAGACCGGCGGCTTTGTTGCGGTTGGGGGCGGGCCGGTCGTCGCCGAAGACGTATTCCCAGTGGTCGGTGCGGAAGGGTCCGACATCTTCCCATTGGGCATAGACGATGCGGCCGCGGTAGTGGATGGCGAGCCAGCGACCTTTGCACACGCTCTGCCCGGAGCGGACGAAGGTGTCTTTGAACCAGGGAATGACCTTGGCCGCTTCGGCCTTGGTTCCGCTGCGGTTCACGTCGTTGTAGGGCAGGGCAATGTAGAAGGGGTTTTGGCGCGGGATGAAGGCGGCGGGCAGGAAGCCGCGGCGGGCGTCCGGGTCGGGATTGTCATAGCCGCCATAATTGTGCACCCACCGGGTGTCCCACGAACTTTTGTCGTTGGGCACGGGATTGTTGCGCGCGGCGTCTTCGCCAATCCAGAAAACGGTGGTCATGATGTGGCGCTTCCACGGATGGCTGGAGCGGGGGGAGGCCGCCTGGCGGACGGGAGCGGGTTCGAACCGACGGGCCTCGAGGAGGCGGGTGGCTTCGGCCCGCCAAGCCACCTCTTTGGTCGTCCCCAAAGAGGCGGATACAGGGCCGGTGCCGAGAAGGCACACGGCAACGGCGAGGAGGAGGGGTCGGGGCATGGGCGCGTGGTTGATGGCGGAACCTCGCACCAGTCGGATCCCCGCGCAAATGGACCGGGCAACTTTTTTCTACGCGGCCCCCGGAGGGGCTTCAGTTGGCGCCGCGGCGGAGGGCGTCGATCAACTCGTCAAGGGCGACGGAGGCAAAGCGGGTCGCGGTGTCGGAGACGGCGTAGGGTATGACAAGGACACCATGGTGAAGCAGGGCGCCGCAGGTGTAGACCACATTGGGCACGTAGCCTTCGCGTTCGTCGGGGGCGGGGCCGAGCAATGGTTCTTTGAGGCGCCCTATGACACGGGAGGGATCATTGCGGTCGAGAAGGACGGCGCCGATGCAGTATTTGCGCATCGGGCCGACGCCGTGGGTGAGGACGAGCCAACCGGCGTCGGTCTCGATGGGCGAACCGCAGTTGCCGAGTTGGGTGAATTCCCAGGGTTGCGCCGGGCGGACAATGACCTGCGACTCATACCAGAAGTGGGGATGGTCGGAGAACATGAGGTGGATATTGACGCCGTCTTGGCGGCTGAGCATGGCGTAGTGGCCGTTGATTTTTCGCGGGAAGAGAGCGAAGCCTTTGTTGCGCACGGCGGGGCCGTTCAGGGTGCTGCTGTGGAAGGCGCAGAAGTCGGGTGTGGCGACGATCTGCGGGAAGACGTCCGCCCCGTTGTACGCCGTGTAGGTCGCGTAGTAGGTGACCTTGCCGTCGTCATCGGTGAAGCGCACGAAACGGGCGTCCTCGATGCCGTTACTCTCGAGCGGGGAGTAGGGGAAGATGACTTTCTCGGAGAGGTTGAGTCCGTCCTTGAAGCGCACCGCGTAGTTGGCCTCGGCGAGGGAAACCGCGCGCTCGCCAGCGCGGACGATTTCGGGGTCACTGCCGTCACGGCGGAGGGCGGCGGTGCGGGCCACGAGTTCGGGCATGTGGAAGACGTCGGGAAGTCCGGCCGTGGCGGCGTGGGCCGCATGGTGGGGCACCCCCAATTCGAGAAGTTTGCGACGGAAGAGGCGCAGGTCGTATTTCGCGGCGGGCTCGGGCCGGGGGGAGTGGACGAATTTCGAGACCGGGTCGAGGCGCACGGTGCCGTCGGCCGCGGCGATGCCCGAGCGGAAGGTGATCGACGAGATGTGTCCCTCGCCGGTGGCGCGCAGGCTGAGGACGAAGCGCAATTCTCCGGATGCGAGACCGGATTGATCGGGGGCGGCCACGATGCTCGGGTTGAAGAGGGCGCTGGATTCGAGGGAATATTCGTTGGTGAAATAGGAGCCGATGAGGAGTTTGCGGGCCTCGTCGAGTGGACGGTCGACGGGTAAGAGCGGGGCCATTTTGTTGAACCGCTCAAAGAAGATGGCGCGGATGTCCTCGTGCCGGTCGTGGAATTCGGCGAGCACGTTGTCGAGGGTGGCGGCGACCGTGGCATCGTCGAGCATGAGGACGCGGGCGAGGACATCGAGGAGGCGGCGGCTGGGTTCGGGATGGCCGGTCGGCTTGACGATAACGGAGGCCATGAAGGGGCGGAGGAGCACGCGCCGTGCGTCGGGCCGCAATTCGAAGGGTTGGCGACGGAGGTTCATTTGGTAAGTGCGGTGAAGTCGGCTTGGAAAGCGGCGCTAGTGTTGTCGAGGGCCTTCATCTCGGCGAGGGCGAGGAGGAAGGAAAGGGTCGATTCGGCGCCTTGGTTCTGATTGGTGCGGTTTTGGTGGAGTCCGTCGCGGCAACCGCCGGTGGCCGGATCGTAGAGCAATTCACCGAGGTCATTGGCCCCGAGAAACCAGTCGAAGGCCCGGTTGGCCTCCGCGCGCCAACTGTGGTCGGCCGTGGCGTTGTATGCCTCGATGCAGGCGCCGACCGCCGCGGCGGCGTCGACCGGTTGTTGGTCGAACGCGGCGGGTGGGGCGCCTTTCTGCCAGAAGCCATTCGATCCGATCGGACGGAAACATCCACCTTCGCCGCGTTGGTGCTTCATGAGCCAACGGAGCGAGGTGAGGCCGGCTTCGCGCATTTCCTCGTTGGCGGTCCAGCGGCCGGACAGGATGAGGGCGTGGCAGAGGCGGGGATTGTCATAGGTCACGACCTCTTCGAACCACGGCCACTCGGGGGTGGCCACGCGTTTCCAAAGATCGAAGAGGCGCGCGGAGAGGTCCTCGCGCATGCGGGCGGCGAGCAGGTCGCCCTCGAGGGTGCGCAGGTATTCGTGGAGTCCGAGAATGGTGAAGGCCCAGGCCCGTGGAGAGGTGAAGGATTCGACGACGGGCAGGGCTTCGTCGAAGAGCGGTGCGGCCCAGGAGCGGAGGCTCTCGCTGCGGGTGCGGCCGACCACGGCGCCGAGAGCCCAGAGGGTGCGCCCGTGGCTGTCTTCCGAGCCGTGTTTCTCGAGCCACTTGCGGTCGAAGCTCATGAAATTGCGGAAACGCCCGGTGTCGCGGACAAACGCGTGCTGGAGGAAGGCGGAGTAAGCGGCGCGGGCCACCCCGATTTCGGCCGGGCATTCGTCGAGGCCTTCGAGGAGAACGGAGAGGAGGAGGGCGCGGGCGTTGTCATCGGCGCAATACCCGTGATCGAACCACGGCACGGTGAAAATGGCGTGCTGGTAGATGCCGGTGCTGTCGGTCATGCGCAGGAGATGATCGAAACGCCAGGGTGGGAGGTGCGAATGCTCGCCGAAGGGTGCGGCCGGACGGGGCTTGTGGTGCGCATGGACTTCGTTGTGGTCACCGGCCGTGGCGAAGAGGCGGGTGTAGGCGGAGGCCACCTCGGGCCAAATCATGTGGCGTCCGGCCAGGTAGGACTGCTTGCGCATGGCATTGAGCCGGGTCTCGTCGGCGAGCAGGGCTCCGACCTCGCGGGCCACGGCGGTGGCGTCGCGGAAGGGGACAAGGACGCCGGCTTCGTTGGCCAGCAATTCGCCGGCATGCCAGTAAGGGGTCGAGACCACGGCTTTGCCGGCGCCGAAGCAGTAGGAGAGGGTGCCCGAGGTGATCTGGGCCTCGTTGAGGTAGGGGGTGATGTAGATGTCGGTCGCGCCGATGTATTCGCGAAGTTCCTCGTTCGAGACGTAGCGGTTGACAAAGCGGATGCTGTTTTCCACGCCCAGGCTGCGGGCCATGCGCTCGAGTTGCAGCCGGTAACTCTCGCCTTCCTCGCGGACAAGGTTCGGATGGGTGGCGCCGAGCACGATGTAAACGAGGCGCGGGTGGTCGCGGACGATATCGGGCAGGGCGCGGATGACGTATTCGATGCCTTTGTTCGGGGAGAGGAGTCCGAAGGTGAGCATGACCGGTCTCCCGGCGACCTCGAACTGGTCCTTGTAAAAACTCGGATCGGTGAAGCCGGTATCGGGAATGCCGTGCGGGACCACCTCGATCTTGGCCTCATCGACCCCGTAAAGACTGGTCAGCATGCCGCGGGCGCGGTCGGCCATGACCACGAGACGCGAGGAAAGGTCGACCAGTTCGTGGAAGACGCGTCGTTGTTGGGGATCCGGATTTTCCAACACGGTATGGAGGGTGGTGACAACGGGCATGCGCACGCGGCGCAGGAGGGCGAGGAGGTGGCTGCCGGCGGACCCGCCGAAGATGCCGAATTCGTGCTGCACGCAGAGCACGTCCATGTGGGCGAGGTTGAGGAAGTTGGCCGCCCGCACGTAGGATGCGACGTCGGGTTGGGGAATTTCGAAGCGGACTTCGGGTGGATAGGTGTAGGTGCCGGCGCGGTCGGAGACGGCAATGACCGGGCAACTCCAATCGGGATTCGCGGCAACGACCGCATCGCGCAGGTCGCGGGTGAAGGTGGCAATCCCACACTGCCGTGGAGGATAGTCGCCGAGAAAGGCGACTTTGGTGACCGAAGACAACGGGGTCATAACGGCCCATTGTGGACTGCAGGGCTGTCGCGCCAATGGAAAACTTCCCCCAGTGCGCCGCGCCGCTCAGCCTTCGCCCGCAGTGCCAAGGGCGTCACCGAGCCACCAACTGAGGCCGCGCAGCGCGAGTTCGGCCATGGCCAGCGGGTGTTTCTCCAGCTGATGCATGAGTTGAGCCGTGAAATTGTTGACCGGTTTCTTCGTTGTGCCGGAAAGTTCGATCTCGCACCAATGAAGTCCGTCCTCCTGCCGGGCGAAGACGGACTTGGTGGCATCGGGCAACCAAGTGAGTGCGGAGGCGGGCAGCCCGGCCATGACTTTCCCGCTGAGGGAGCCGTCGGGGGCGACCTGCACCGCGCCGCGCAGTCCGGCTTTTCCCGGCGAGAGGACATCCAGCCGATCGACATGCAGTCCGCGGTGGTCTTCCTGCCAATGGGCGGAGGCGCGCGACACTTTGATTGTGGTGTAGGCGTCCGACTTGAGAAACCGGTCGAGGAACTTTTGGAATTGAAATCCTTGGAGCTGTCCGCCGATGAAACCGAGGGTGCCGCCGCCGCGCCCTCCGGAGACGTTCGCCCCGTGCCAGGACCATGAGGCTTCTGCGGTGAGTTCCCCGGCGAGGTTTCCGGCGAGCGAAGCCGGGAGGTAGGCGCCGAGCGGGATGCGCGAGGCGGAGATGTTCACCTCGGCCTCGGAGGTTTCCATGTTCCAAGATCCGGCCCCGCGCAAGTCGGCCAGTCCGGGGGCGGTGACAATGACATTTTTCGCACGCAGGAGGTCGCCTTCCAGCTGGTAATCGAGGGAGACGTGCGAAAGGGCAAGGTCGCGCCACGCGGGCCGGCCGGCGCGTGCGGCGAGCCGGTCGAGGTAGTCCCAGTCGCGCACCCGGGCATTTTGCAGGGCGATATTGCCCTCGCCGGAGGCATTTTTCCCGGTGGGGTCGACGCGGTAGGTGAGTTTTCCGTCGAGCTGGCCGGAGAGTACGGCGGCGATGTCGTGTGGGAGGAAAGGCGCAATGTCGAGCGCGGTGATCTCCGCGGAGGCGTCGATGCTTTTGTCGGCTTGCTGGCCGAGGCGCGCTTTGAGTTCGAGGTTGCTCTGCGGGGAGGCGGGTTCGCGCAGGTAGAGGTAGCCGATATCGATCACCTCGTGCGTCACGTAGACTTCCATCCCGTCGATGGCGAGGTCGGGATATCCGGGCAGGACAAGATGGCCGCCGCGGCCGAAGTATTTGAAGTTTCTCCCGACCATCATGGCGCCGAGGTGCATGCCGGCCCCGCGCACCGGGGTTGGTCCGAGGGGCAGCTCAATGGTCATGTCGGGGCATTCGATCCATCCGCAGTGGAATTGCGAAGGCATGAGGAAGGCATACCAAGGCTTGGGCGGGATGACGGGGTCCTGCTTTTTCAGTTCGTTGTTTGGCGCAACGACGCGGAAATTGGCTTGGGCGATATCGATGCGGTCGACCTCCCAGCGTCCGCGGAGGATGCCCGAGGGGTTGAACCAGCCGGTGGCCCGTCCGGTGTCGAGCCCGCCGATGGCTTGTCCCGGCCAGCCGGTGCTGGAAAAATTTTCCGCGGTGACCGAAAGGTCGGGGTTGAGGGTGAGCGGACCGAATTTGCCCTCGACCTTGAGCGCGTGGCCGACGGCGCTGGCCAACATGCGCTCGAACTGCGGCCCGGCCACCCAACTGGTGAGCACTTGCGGCAAGAAAATGCGGGCCGCCGCGTAGCCGGCGAGGCCGAGCACGGCAAGCACCAGGGCCAGCGTGAGGAGGCGGTTGCGGAGTTTCATCGGGGCAAATGGAGGCGGTTCGGCTCGTCGATGGCAAACTCTATCCATTCCTCCGTGCTTCCGAGACAAAATCCGGCAAGCGGCGGCGCGGGTCGTAGGCGCGATGAAAGACGGGGCTGGCAGAGCCGGAGATGGGTGGGACGAGCCAGGACCAGTCGCCGGGCACGGGACGGCCGGCCGCTTTTTCTTTTTCGAGGTGGTCCATGAATTGGCGTGACGCGGTGTGGTGGTCGACCATGGTGACGCCGGCGCGGCGGAACGAGTGGAGCACGGCGGCAGTGAGTTCGACCAGGGCGCGGTCGCGCCAGAACGGATCGTGCGCGCGGAGTTGCGGGTCGAGCCGGTCGGCCACGATGGGGAGCAAGTTGTAGCGATACGGGTCGCCGAAGTTGCGGGCGGCAATTTCGGTTACCATGTAGTAACCGCTGAAGGGTGCCGCGGTGTAGCGCGCGCCGCCGGTCATGAGGGTCAGGTTGCTCACCGCCGGCAGCGCATGCCATTGCAGGCGGAGGTCGGCGAACCACGGCAGGGTCGGGTGGGTGATGGGAACCTCAAGGACGGCATCCGGCGGCACGGGGAAGAAGCGCGGCTTTTCCCCGGGTACTTCGATGAGAAGGGGGAGAAGATCGAAGGCGGAGCGGGTTTGCGGCGGGGTCCAACCGGCCTCGATGAGCCGCGCGGTGAAGTTCGTCTCGGCGGGATCGCCGAGCACAGTACCGTCGGCTGCGCGGTAGCCGGCGTAGCGGATGAGTTGGTAATTGTGGATCCGCGGGCCGGGGGCATCCGGACCCGATGGGGCGAAGACGGTGATGAGCGGTTGGATCCGTCCGCCATTGGTCGAACGGCGGAGGTGGGCCACGCAGGCTTCGAAAATCCCTTCGGCTGTCGTGATGTCCCGTGCATCGGCCACCTCGAGAGTTTCCCAAAAGCGGCGCCCGATGCAGCGGCGGCTATTGCGCCAGGCGAGGCGGCAGGCGAAAGCGAGTTCGGCCGGGGTTTGGTTGTAGAAGCCGTGTTGCCGGATTTCTTCAGCGGCTTCTTTGCGGCGGGCGGGGTCCGGAGCGGTGTTGTTTTCCCGGGCGAACTGATCGAGAAACGCGCCGGCTGCCTCAACCGGATCGGCGGGGCAACCGGCTTCGTCGGCCAGCAGCGGCGAGTCGTCCGGGGTAAGGGGCCGGCCACTGAAGGGACACTGCGTGGGGATATTCATTTTATTCGCAGCAATGGATGGAAAGCGACGGCCTGGACGGACAAGATGCTGCTTTGCCCGAAAATAGCGACTGCGGTCGTGCCAGCGAAGAGCGCTTGCACTGCTTGGCGGAGGTAGAGGCGGCCGGGGAATGGTGGCCTGTCTTTTGGTTTGATCAGGTTTGCTTTTGCCGGGTGGGATTTTTCCTGTTCAGGGCTTCCGTTCGACCACGATTTCCTGCAGCACCTCAAGCAGTTCGCGCTCGGCCACCACCGGATCGCTTTCGCCGACCAGGGCGATTTGCATGGACGCCATGCCTTTGTGCCGGTTGCCCTCGAGAACGCCGAGCAGTTTCTGCATGCGGTAGCTGACATCGGTGCGCATCAGGCCCGAGGACAACACGCCCGCGTCACGGTAGCCGTTGTCGAAGACGAAAAGCAGGTAGAACATACGGCGCCCGTCGCGGATCGTGTAGATCTGGTAGGGCAGAAGGATGCCTCCGAAATCCGCGAACCGCACCGGCGACTTTCCGGTGATCGTGCGCCCGACCGCGCCTTGGCACCAGTCCGGCGAATGCGGTTCGCCATCGCCGCCTTTTTTGCCCGGCAGCCAGCGCATGTAGATGAGGTCCACCGACTTTCCGCCCGGGCGGGTCCATCGACGCAGAATCCCCGAATCGTAGCGCAAGGTGCGGGCAAAGACTTCGGCCAGCGGTTCCTCGACCACGCCGGGAGCAGCGGGCGCGAGGGTCCATGTATCCGCCGGGCCGCGCAGACTCTCCCTCCATCGATACCAAGATTCGCAGGACAGGAAAAGGATCGCCACGGCAACGAGGGCGGCGACGCCCACCGGCACGATCCCGCGCCCCGGAACCGGTGGGGGGACGGAGGTGGGCGGAAGCGTTCGGGTGGCGCCCGGCAACCGTTGCAGGGCTTGGCTGAGCGCCCAGAGGAAGCCCATCGAGACAACAAGGATGGCGAAGCCGGCCGGGTCGTGCCATTGATCGAGGACGCCGACCCCGCCCTGCAGGGCGGCGAGGCAAAGAATGAGCATGCGGCTGATGTTGAGGAGGTAGGCGACGAAGATGCCGGCCACCGCGAGGAAAACCCGCCAACCAAAGCGGAAACCGAACCATTCGCCGAAGAGCAGGGCGGCCATGAGGCTGGATTGGAAGGAGCGCACGCCGCTGCACGCGTCGTCCACCCCGAGCGCACCGGTGTCGATCTCGATATTGTTGCCCTGCACATGGGCCAGGATGCCGCCGAGGTTGAGCAGGAGCCCGGTGATGCGGGCTCCGAGCATGCTCAGCTCGAGGGTCAGCCATCGTTCAAAGTCATAGGGCCACGGCACGGCCGTGAGGACGAAGAAAAAGGCGAAAGCGAAGTGCCGTAGCCACGGCATGCCGCCGGCCAAACGCGCGAGGAGCAGACTCGCCACAAAGGTGGCCAAAGCGAAGATCCACATCATCGGACGCCACGCTGGCGAGGATTCCAGGATCAGGTTGGCCCCCGCGACGGGCACCCAGAGGGCGGCGAGCAACAAAGCGGTCGGCCACACACGGCGGGGCGGGGCGGGGTCCGGCCGCCGGGACCAGCGCTCGGCGAAGATCCACCCGGCGAAGAGCGGCACCATCCATCCGTGCGAATACTGGTCGTCGGTTTCCCAGATGTAGGCCAGCCGGTAGAACAAGGCGAACCAGAGTGCGGCCAATGCCGCGAAGAAAAGCCAGGTGGTGCGGCGTTCCTCGGCTGGGGTGTGGGTTGTCACGGCGGCAAAACATACCGCTTAAGCCGCGCCGGCCAAGGCCAATTCTGCCCATGCGGCTCCGTTGGACTCTTGACACCGCCATACTCCTCGACGATACGAAACAGTCTTTTCATGGTGTTCACCAGCTCTCCCGCCGCGCGTTTTCTGGCCGCCGCCTCACTTTTGCTGATGGCGACGGCCTTACAGCGTGCCGGAGCGGAGGAGTCCGCGCCGCGCAACCTCCTCAATCCCGAGGACGCCGAAATCATCGCGGCCCCCTCGGACCGTCCGGCCAAATTGCTGGAGGGAGACTTTGATCTCCCGGCCGACGAACTGGCCGGGGCGGTGTATGCTTTCAAGCGTCCGTCCGAGATCAGCACGGTTCGCATCTTCATCGAAGCGAGCAGTCCGCAGAATATCAAATCGCTGGAAATCCTCTCCTCCGACTCGCCTACCGGACCGTTTGTTCCTGTGGCCAGCGTGGGCGAGACGATCAACCTCAAGATGTTCAAGACGGGCGGATGGCAGGAATTTTCCTTCGATCCGGTGCGCCTCACGCACTTCCAAATCCGCGCGGTCTCGCATGGGCACGCCTGGGTGCGGATCGGTCTCGTCGGCCAAGAGAACGGACTGCAACTGGTGGGCCGCACGGATGAACCGCCCGCGGATCCGTCCGCCAGCGCCGCTCCCGAGGCCGAGCCCGCGAAAGACGCCGCTACCTCCGCACCGCCATGACCCGTGAGCGCTCCTCATTTTCCTGGCGCCCCGGTTCCCTGGCCAGGCGCTGGTGGTCTGAGTTCCGCCGCCAGCGCGGCGACCTCCCATGGTTCAAGCGCATGCGCCGGCGCTTCTTGCTCTGGCTGCCCATCGCCGTGCCCGCGATCCTCATTCTTGGCGGACTCTCGGCTTACGTGGGCGTCGGTCTTCGCGCACGCTACTTGGCATCCGAAGGCATGCGCAGCGTTTCCAACGATGTCTTCGCCCTCGGCTACCGTCAGATCATGGTGGCCCACAGCCTGCGTCCCGACGATCCGGTGGTGCACCGCGCTTGGGTCTACGTCCGCAGCCGCACCGGCGAGGCCTCCATGCTCCCCGAGTGGGAGGCGCTGGCTGCCGACGGACAACTCACCCCGCTCGAAGCCAAGGAGTATGCCCGCCTGGCAGTCACCGCCGGCACCGAGGCAAAGTCCATCGAAGCCATCGGCCTGCTCGAATCCCTTGGCGAGCCGAGCTACGCCTCCGGGTTGCGGGCCGCGCTCGCCGCGCAACGGGGCGACTATTCCAACGCCGTCGCCCAGGCCCGCGCTGCCGTGGCGGGTGGCGGCGATGACGGCCTCCGCCTCGATCTCCTCCGTTACCTTTGCATGCGCTACGGATCCTCGCTCAAGCACCCGAGTTTGCTCGCCAAGGATGACGAACAGGCCCTGGCCGAAATCATGGAGGTCACCGAGAGCCTTCGCGGCACCGACGTGTATTCGCAGGCCTTAGCGCAGGTGCTGCCCGGAATTGCCGTCCCCCGCACCACGGCGTGGGCCTGGGCGCAGGAGGCGTTGCAGGACCGCACCGCCGATAACTTCGCGCTCCTGCCCGCAGCGGACATCGTCATCGAGTCCGGGGCGCAGGATCCCTCTATTCTCGCCGCGGAACTCGCACCGGTCTTCGCCCAAGCGACGCTCGAACGCCGCGCCGCCTTCGCCACTTGGCTCAACCGCCACCGCCGCTCTGACTTGGTTCCCGACCTGCTCAGCGCCGACGAAGCGGTCAGTAATCCCGTGGCCTTTGCTGCCCGGGCCGAAGCGCTCTTCAATCTGGGCCAGTGGCCGGCTCTCGAGGAAATGAGCACCATGGAAAGCCCGGTGCCTCCCTCGGTGCGCCTAGCCGCGCGGGCCGTCGCCGCGCGCCAACTCGGGCAGGAATCCGATGTGCCCGAGCTTGTTGCCCAGTCGCTGGACAATGCCGCGCGCGATCAAACCATCAGCGTCGTTGTGCCCCTGCTCGATAGTTATGATTTGTCGGCTCTAGTCGACGACATCCTGCTCGGTCTCTGCTCCCGCGAGGATATCGCCGCCCAAGTATACCCGCTGGCCCGCTCCCGCTTCAAGGGACGGGGGGACGAAGAGGCGCTCCTCCGAGCCCTTGATGCCGCCGGCCAGGCCGCGCCCGATGACCTTGCCGTCCTTGACTCGCGCCGCCGTGGCGATCTCCTCGCCGGCCGGCCGGTCGATCCGTCTGAAACCGCGGCCGCCGTGGCCGTTGCCCCCGCCGATATCGCCCTGCGCCTCACCCACTCTCTGGCCCTCTTCAGAGCCGGCCGCTATACCGAAGCCTTGGCCGTCTTCGACCAAGTCGATGTGTTCGTCTCGGAGCTGCCGCCCGGCGAACAAGCCATCGTCTACGCGGTTCTGGCCAGCAATGAGGGGCAGTCCTTCAACGCCACGCGCCTCCTCCGGGCCATCGAGCGCTTGCGCCTTACCCCCGACGAAGAGGCGTTGCTCTCCCCCACGCCCTGACCCGAAGATGAGCTATAAATTTCGTATCAGCCGTCCTCTCTGGAAGGCCAGCCCGAGGGCTCGGAAACTTTTTTCGGCCACCAGCATTTTTTTCTTTGACACATCTCTTTTGTCGCTTAGTATTCCCTTGCTTTCACAAGCACTGTAACAATATCCAAACTCCAAAATACCCACGTAAACACATGAAAAAAACACTACTCAGCATCCTCGGCGTAGCGACGCTCGCCTTGGGCTCTGCTCAATCCGCGGTCGTCTTCGGTAACCTCGGCCAAGATGAAACTGGCACGCTGTCCGACAGCTCCTTCAACCTGACCACACTCCGCTGGGCGGCCATCGGGTTCGAAGTCAATACAAACCCCGGGCAATGGTATGACCTCCAGTCGGTCAAAATCGGCTTGGTGGGCGTCGGCGATGTCAAACTTTCCCTTTACACCAGCGTAGCCAATGCGCCAGGCAGCCTCATCGGTGCAGTTTCCGATACGGAAAGCGTGAGTGACGAAAATAACCCTGTGAAGGTCAGCTTCACGCTCAACCAAACCCTCCAGGCAAACACGCCTTACTGGTTTGTGGCCGAGCGGGTCGGCACAGGCAATACTCAGTGGGTGGCGAACTTGGCCGGGACCCAGCCTGTCGCGTTCACTCCTGTTTCCCCTGTACTCCCAAATACACCCAGCGGATGGTCTTACCTCGGCGCGTTGGTCTCGACTAACAGCGGTGGCGCTTGGGTTGCGGCCACTGGCTCCAACATTCCGATCGTCGATGCTCTCTCCATCAGCGTGACCGCCATTCCGGAGCCCGGCACATGGGCGGCCATGGCCATCCTCGCGGGCGGAGCGGCTTTCGCCGGATGGCGCCGCCGTCGTCAGCAGACTGCTTGAGTCTGTACTGTTACAGAGCTTTAATCATGAACACCCGCACGGAAACGTGCGGGTGTTTTTTTTGTCTCATTGCGCAGCCTCCAAAGCCCTTGGGGAGCTGGTTCCCTGCACGAAGCAGGATTGATTGGGGCCGTGGGCGCGCAACTTAGCCCGGGTTGGGCGGAAAGAACGGATGGTCTCGCCGGGCCCAGATCCGTTGATTGCTGGCGACCGATCCAGCTCGCCGTACCAAGCCCACGGCCCGCGTTTTCTTTGGGCAGTGGTCAATCGGTTGAGCCAACGGTGACCAAAGTGGCGCGAGGCCACACCTTTTGCTTGGGGTGAGCCAAAGCAAAGGCCTGAACGCTGCGGAGACGTTGCTTTCTCTGGCCACAACCGCCAAGTGCCTGAGGCCTCCGAGCAGGCCCAGGCTAATGACGTAGGAAGATCGTCCTATTCCCGGCGGAGGATGGAAAGTGGCGGGGCGTGGCAGACCCCCCGGCTGAGGAGTCCGCCCATGAGGAGGGAAAGAGCCGCCGCGCCAAAGAGAATGAGAGCGATGGAGTCCAGCGGGAAGACGGGTTCGGCCGAGAAGGCGAAGCGGGCGAGAAGGAGATGCGCGCCGAGGGCGAGGAGGCTGCCGGTCAGGGCGGCGAGGAAGCCGAGGACGCCGAATTCGACGCAAAGGATGGTGCGCAACTGACGCGTGGAGGCACCGAGGGTGCGGAGCAGAACGGCCTCATGCGCGCGCTGTTCGCGTCCGTTGAGAAAGATACCGGTCATGATGAAAAGTCCCGCCGCCACGGTGAATGCGGAGAGCACTTGGACGGCTTGGCCCACGCGGCCGAGGAGTTCGCGCACGGTTGCCAGGATGAGCGAGAGATCGATCGCGGAGACATTGGGAAATTTTTCGGCCAGGGCGGCTTGGAGGCGTCCGGACGTGGTGCCCTCGGGCAAGCGGGTGGTGACAACGTGGAAGCCGGGGGCGTGTTCGAGCACGCCGGGCGGGAAGAGCAGGAAGAAGTTGAGGTTGAGCCGGCTCCAGTCGACTTCGCGGAGGTGAACGATTTCGGCTTCGAGGGTGCGGCCTTGGATGTTGACCACGAGGCGGTCGCCGAGGCCGACGTTGAGGTCTTCGGCCATCCCGGTCTCGAGCGATAGCGGGACGGGGGCGGCGGGATCCCACGGGGTGGGCGGCCACTGCCCGGCGACTGCGCGTTCGCTCTTGTTGAGGGTCGTGCGGTAGCTGGAGCGGAATTCGCGGCGCAGGACCCAAGCGGGCACGCGGCCCTCGTCGCGCAATTGACGCACGTCGGTGCCATTGACCGAGGCCAGGCGCATGTTGACCATCGGGGCACTTTCCATCACGGGAAGCTGCCACTCGGCGAGGAGGGCGAGCACGTCTCCGGTTTGGTCGGGTTGCACATCGACGAGGTAGAGGTTGGGTCCGGTGCCGGATTCGGTCACCGCGATCTGGTGGAGGATTTGCGCCCGGGCCAAGACGGTGAGGGTAAGCAGGCAGACGCCGAGTCCGAGGGAGACGACGAAAAGCAGGGTTTGATTTTGCGGACGGAAGAGGTTGGCCAGGCCTTGGCGGGTGAGGTAGCCGGGCGAGGCTTTGGCGCCGTGGCGGGCGGCGAGGATGAGAAGTTGTCCGGCAAGGAGAAGCAGCAGGAAAACGCCGGCCAGTCCGAGGGGGAAGGCGAGGCCGCGTGCCAGACTGGTGCTGCCGAGGACGGAAAGCAGGGTGAGCAGGGCGAAAAGAAAAAGTCCGACCGGCAGCGCGCGCAGGACGAGGCGGAGGCGACCAAGACCGCCGGAATTATCGCGGAGCACGGCGAGCGGCGGGATGTCGCTCACCTGCAGGAGCGGGAGGAGAGCAAAGCCGAGGCAGGCGAGGAAGCCGAACGAGGCGGTGCGCAGGATGACGCCGGCGGGCGGGAGCAGGCCGAGGGTGACCGGTAAATCTTCGCGGAACCAGGCGACGATGCCGGCATGGAGGGCGACGCCGAGCAAAGCGCCGGCCACCGTGGCGAGGATGCCGAGGACGGCGGCCTGCACGAAATAGACCGCGAGGGCGCCGCGGGAGGAAAGGCCGAGGCAACGCAGGATGGCGATGCTCGGACGGCGGCGGCGGATTTGCGCGTGCATGGCGCTGGCCACCCCGATGGCGCCGAGCACGAGACTGAAGAGGGCGATGAGGGAGAGGAATTGTTCAAAGCGGTTGAGCACTTCGCCGATTTGGTCGCGGCGGCTCTCGGCGGTTTCAATCTCCCAATGGGCTTGGGGAAAGAGGGCGGCGAGGCCTTGGCCCACGCGGGACGGGTCGGCCCCGGCCGGGAGTTGCAAATGCGCGTGGTAGCCGGCCAGGCTGGTGCGTTCGAGCAATCCGGTGGCCTCGAGAGCGGCGCGGTTGGCATACACGTCGGGCGCGAAGCCGGCGAAGCGTCCGGTGCGCGGGGCGGCCTGCAAGACGGTGCCGCTGATGACCAGATCGGCTTCGCCCAGGCGGACGCGGTCGCCGATGGCCACCCCGAATTGATCGAGGAGGGCGGGTTCGAGAAACAGCACGGGTGAGGTCTGCTCGCGCAGGGCGGGCCAAGCCCCGGCCGGCTGGGTCTCGATCTTGCCGTAAAAAGGAAATTGTCCGCCGAGCAGGCGCAGTTGCACCAGCCGTGCTTCGCCCGATGGGAAAGTCATCATGGTGGTGAAGTTCGTTTCATAGTCGGCGTCCGTGCTTTCGGCCGCGAAGGCGGCGAGAGCAGCTTGGTCGAAGGGGAGGCGGGAGGAAATTTGCAGGTCGCTGCCGAGCAGTTCGCGGGCCTGCAAGGCAATGCCCTGCTCGAGGCTGGCCCGCAGGGCGTGGACCGAAACGAGGGCGGCGATGCCTATGACAATAGAGGCGGCAAAGACCGCGAGCCGCTGCCGCTCGCGCCGCGAATCACGCCAGGCCATGCGCCAGATCCAGGGATGGATGAGCAGGCGGGTCAGGCTGGTCGGCAGCGCCGGCTTCATGCGTCGGACAAAATCCGTCCCCCGCGCATGGTGATGACGCGCCCGGCCCGGCGGGCCAACTCGGGATCGTGGGTCACGAGGACGAGCGCGGTGCCCGCCGTGGCATTGAGTTCGAAGAGCATGTCGACGATGGGGCCGCTTGTTTCGTCGTCGAGGTTGCCGGTCGGTTCGTCGGCGAAGAGGACTTTCGGGCGGTGGACAAAGGCGCGGGCCAAAGCGACGCGCTGTTGTTCGCCGCCGGAGAGCTGGTTCGGGTAGTGGCCGGTGCGGTCGGCCAGGCCGACCCGGGCGAGGTTGTCGAGGGCGGTGGATTGCGCACCGCGGACCCCGCGCAACTCAAGCGGCACGAGGACGTTCTCCAAGGCGGTGAGCGAGGGGAGAAGCTGGAAGCTTTGGAAAACGAAACCGGTGGTGGCATTGCGCAACGCGGCCAGACCGTCCTCGTTCAGGTCGCCGAGGTTATGTCCGTCCAGAACGACGCGGCCGGTGGTCGGACGGTCCAGCCCGGCGCAGAGTCCGAGCAAGGTGGTTTTACCACTGCCCGAGGGTCCGACGATGGCGCAGGGAGCACCCGGGGCAAGGTCGAAGGTGATGTCGGCCAGGACGGTGAGCGGGTGGCTGGCGGCAGGGTAGGTCTTGCCCAGTCCGTGGACGGCGAGGATGGGCGCGGTCATTTCGGTCTTGGCAGGGGCCCGTTCCGTGGTTTGTTGGGAGTTCATATGCGCGGAATTCTTTACGCTTTGTTGTGCGGTGCGGTCGTGGCCACGGCGGCGGCGGGCGAGCCGGGCCGCGTGGTCATCCTCGGTGACAGCATCACGTCCGGCTACAATTTGAATCCGGAAGAGGCTTACCCTGCGTTGCTGCAGGAGAAAATCAAGGCTGCGGGGCTCGATTACGCGGTGGTCAATGCCGGCCTGAGCGGGGACACCACGGCGGGGGGTCTGCGCCGGGTTGATTGGGCGCTGGGTGAGGGGGCGGCGGATGTGATGGTCATTGCGCTGGGTGGCAATGACGGATTACGCGGACTGCCGGTCGCGCAGGTGGAGGAAAATCTGGCGGCGATCATGGCCAAGGCGCGCGCGGCGAATCCGGCGGTGAAAATCATTGTGGCCGGCATGCAGATGCCGGGCAGCATGGGGCAGGATTACACGGAGTCCTTTGCCGCGGTCTTCGGCCGTGCAGCGCAGGCGCACGGCGCGGTGCTGCTGCCCTTTTTGCTCGAGGCAGTGGCGGGTGACCCCAGGATGAATCAGCCGGACTTGATTCATCCCACGGCCGAGGGCCAACGGAGGATTGCCGAGACGGTTTGGCCGGTGCTACGGGGTGTGATCCCGCCGGAGGAGAATCGCGGCGGCGAGCAGTGAGGGGTTGGGTGCTCTGTATGGATCGATCGCCAATGGCGATCTTTTCGAGTCGGAGCGATTTAGGTTTTTCGGTAGCCGCGGCACGCTGTGCCGCGAACCGATGGATTCGTCGGCGGGGACGCCGACGCTACAGGTAGATGTAGCGGCGCCGTCCCCGGCGCCGGAACGACAGGCGAGCACGGCATTTCTTAAACTTCTTCAGGCTTCGCATGGCTTCCTCGCATGGATTGGTCGCGAGGGCGACCTTTCCTAGGGTGGCTTCGCTTGGCTCGGACTAGAGTTCGCCATCCTGTGGATGGCTGCCTCGCATGGATTGATCGCCTGTGGTGATCTTTCCGGGGATGACTTCGTGTATTGGAGACACGAGTTCGCCATGCTTCGCATGGATTGGTCGCGAGGGCGACCTTTCCGAGGGTGGCTGCGCGTGTCCTAGACTTGAGTTCGACATCCTGCGGATGGCTGCCTCGCATGGATTCGAACCATGACACAAAGATTCAGAATCTTGCGTATTGCGCAGATCGACATTGTACCGCAATGTGCCGATATGAGCAGGGTAAGCACACGTAAACCCGCACCAACACTGGATTCGCAGGCGAACGACAACCCTAACATTCCGGCACAAGCCCGTGCCGACCGCTACGGAAAAAGTGGCAAGCAAGTGGCAAACGAAAGATCGGGCGGGGTTGGCATGAATAGCGCGAACTACTGGATTGGCCGTTTGTTCAAGCCCGTGAACAGCGAAGGCGTGGAGTCGCCGCACTTCAGCATGAAGGTTCAATATCTAATAGGAAATCGCTTTCCGGCCCTCCGGGGCGTTGGCCCGGAGTTTGAAGCTGGAAGCGGTGATTTCCATGCCCGGTCGGTTCCGGCGAGGGGGTAGGCTGGAAATGCGAGCCTCCCACCCGCCGCTCCGAAGGCTGAGTAACGGTTCCACCTCTACCCCGGCCCTTGTCCTCCCCATACCATTCGGCAATTAATGCAAAAACTGACTTTAATCTTGGCCTTCATGGCACTGGCCACCTTGGCAGTCAATGGAGGCGGTGAAGGGACGGGCGTCTCCTTGGAAGGGGCCACGGCCACCCTCGGGGCAACCCCGGATCCGGCTGCACCCTTCGTGGCCAGTATCAGTATCGCCAACGGGCTCGCAACCATCTCCGTCAATTCCTTCTCGGGTTACTGGTACCAACTTGAGACCAGCGAGTCTTTAGACTCCGGCTGGGTTCCGCTGAATGAGGAGCTGGTTGGCAATGGAGTCACTCTTAAATTCATAGACTCGACACCGCTTTCCGCTGTTCGATTCTACCGGATCCAGAGGCGCAAGGCGGGAGTGGAGCCGGGTGGATTTGGTTTCGCTAGTTTCACCAACGCTGCCCCGGACTCTTTAGTCACCGCCAACTCCATTTTGGTCTCTGTTCTTGGTGGGCCAGCAATCATTAGCATACAGAACGGAAAATATTCCATCGACGGCAGTGCCTTTACCGATGCGGATGGAATAATTTCAAATGGCCAGGTAATTACGCTTCAGCAGATGACGGCAGCGCAACTGGCGACGACCATTGATACGGTGCTAACGATTGATAGCATTAGTGATTCCTTCAGTGTTACCACTTCGACTATTCCCATTCCCACCGATCAAATGCGTCAGGGAAACCTTGAGGGGGTCAGGGTTTGGCAATTGCCCAACGCGCCGAACGGCGACAGGCCCGATCAATGCTGGTTGGCCGTGGGATCGCATCCCAATGGCGACATCTATATTTCCGGACACGATCACGTGAACAACTCGATGCTGTATCGACTCCATCAGTCCGATGGGGTTGTGCGTTGGGTTGGTGATGCGGAAACAGCCTCTCGTAAAGTTAACAACTGGCTGCCGGGTGAAAGCGCTGAGAAGTTTCATACGCGCCCCATTGCCCACGACGGTCGAGTCTATGTCGCGACACTCGATAGCTCGAACATGAACAACGATTATTTAAAAACCCGTGGATTTCACTGGTATGGATACGAACCGCTTGACAACGAATTGCTCGATTTGAGCGTATCTGAGCCTGATGGTGTCGGATGGCCCACCCTGCAGATCGTGACTATCCAAAAAGACGTGGAGAATAATTTGCTCTACGGGATGTCCATTCCAAGAAATGAGTTGGTTCGCTACGATATTGATCGGGCGGAAACCACGCTTTTGGGTAAACCGAGTGCGTGGACCGGTTACTTTTACAGTAATCGTTTTATGTGGGTTGATTCGCGCGGGCGAGTCTACATGACAGGGGGCTCCAGTCGTCCTCAATGGTATAAAGGCGAGTCTGCCAGCACCTTCGACCATGTCTGGTATTATGATCCCGCCACTGGCTTTGGTGAACTTCAAGACTTTCCGCTTCAGGGCCCCAACGCCATGGAAGTTGGACAGTGGGACAGAACAGGTGAAATTCTCTATACGGCTGACGACCAAGGTAACGTCTATCGCTTTACCGATGCCACTGCCTCGTGGAGTTTTGTGGGACGGCCCAACTTTAGCGGCATTGGCAAAGGCGTGCCGAAAACTTGGGTTTTCCAATTGTCTGCCGATGCCGAAAAAATCTACATCGGGGTGAGTGATGTATCTTATCCCAATTCCATTTGGGAGTTTGATATTGCATCGGGTGTCACTACCGAGCTGGCCAAGCTCCGCGAACTGGATACTGTCGCGAGCTCACAGGCCTTTATTACTGGCTATGATTCCTGGGATGCTAATGGGAGTTTTTATATTTCCAGCTTCTCAATGTACAATGGCGTGAATGTCTACATGTTGGGTATTGACCCTGTCCGTATAAAAGCAGCCAAGGACAGTACCTTCGATTTGATTGAGGTCAGCAGCCAAACCGCCGGCAGCAACATTTCGATTTCTCGAACAGGCTCAACCGACGTTGATCTTGAAGTCTTATATGAGGTGACACTCTATGATGCCTTTGGATCCAAGCTGCAATCAGTGCCGGGTCAAACAACAATCGGTGTGGGCCACAAAATGATTGAGTTAAGTGAGATAATTCCTGGCTTGTCCCCATCAGCAAGTTTTGCCTATGCCGAATTTAGACTGGTCGCAGACGGCAACGATTATGTTTTGGCGGATAATGATAAGATTATCCTCAAGTAAGGCTTTTTCGCTCGACGTCTGTCAGGTTTTCAAGATCATTACCGATTCCGAACTGCGAGGCTTCATGCGACTTCTGATTCACTGGCCCGTCATCTTTCCCGACCACCGGGTTAAAAAACGGGTTACAAAATGAGAGGGGTCCGGTACGGATTCAGAGGAATAGAGCTATTCAATAGATTAAATACGGACCCTGTAGAGCCCTCTCTGATAGGAAATCGCTTTCCGGCCCTCCGGGGCGCTGGCCCGGAGTTTGAAGCTGGAAGCGGTGATTTCCATGCCCGGTCGGTGCCTGTTGCGTATCACGGAAATCCAAGCGTCTGGAGGACGCGCCATGGTTAAGCTCGGCGAAGTGCGTCTGCAAGTCGCCAAGCTACGCCGCGATCCCGGCAAGAGCGGGGTGGACCTATGCGGGTGTGGTGCGGAGGTTTGCTGGTGTCCGTTGTGGAGAAGTCTCATCGACGAGTGCTCCGTGACGGCGACACCGGCAGACGATCTGCGGCTGATCGTTCGCCTCAGACGCGAGATGCTAGGCCGGATTTGCTTTCCTCGATGCGAGCAAGATTCGCGAACCCGTGAAGGAAAAGGCCGCGGATCCCGACTGGACGACAAGGACGATTCCGTCGGTTTCCCAGGCTCGAGGAATCATATTTTTTCGGCAGCAGACGGCACGGCGATGTCATGCGGAAATCGGTGAAACAGACGATCGCTGGTTGGCGCCCGACAATCGGCGGCCGGCTTCGGCGCTTAGTTTGCGGCCACGCGTTCGCGGGCAGCGGGGACAAACGCGCCATTGGGAGTTGGCGGAGAGGTGGTGTTGAGCAGTGCATCCCGGATCAGGGCCCCTGCGGAGTAGATGCGCGGAGGCGGAAGAACGTCGAGCTGTTGGTGTGGGAAAGGGGCATTTTCGCTCGTGCCCTCATTTCGGTATACCCATCGCCCGCCACGATTGGTTCGACGATCATGTGATCAGGACCAGTATACCAGCCGTCCTTAATCGTTTTTGTGAGTTCCGGAGTCAGCTCGACTTCCGCGTGCTCGCTGACGCGGTAGAGGAAGACGGGAAAGGTTTGTCCTCCAATCTCTGCGAACGCAGCCTCGGTGGGGGGCAAGTTGCCCTCCCACGGCGAAAAGCCGAAGGCATGCTCCAAAAGGTTGGAGATGTTATCCCGATCCGGGTCGCCTTGGGCTCCGCCGACGAGTGGTTCCTGAAGTTGGTTTTGGTTAAAAAACTGCCGTAACCAGAAGTCGAACGGGTGCAGTGCTTCGATGCGGACGATCTCGGACATGGAAGCGGTTTCCTGATCGTCGAGTGCCCGCGCCGTCAATTCGTAGGAGCCAGTTTGGGTGGGGCGCCAGACAAGCTCATGGGGTGCTTGCGTCGTCGTTCCGATCGGGGCCCCGTTGGCGAAGTAGTCGACCTGGACAACAGTACCGTCGAAGTCGGATATTGCAGCAGCAAGGAAAACGGGTTCGGAGTGTCGCACTATGTCTCCGGCAAGGGGGGATTGCAGAGAAACCTGTGGGGCGAGATTGGATGTCCAGTCCACGGCGCGTTCTACCAATGTCCAACCGGTGGCATTGAGTGCTCCAGCGGTCAGATCTTCCAACATAAGCGCCATCCTCCGCGCTGGAGCCGCGAGTCCGCTGGCCAGCGAGGACCCGGACTCGAAACGGAAAATGGCCGCCTGATCAACCGTGCTGCTGAGAAGGGCCGAGATCTTTGCCCCGGCGACTGGGCGTCCCCAGGTAAGGTTGGCCGGCGAGTTCAAAACGGTCTGCAGACCACGGTCGAGGCCCCGCAGGATGGGGTCTTTCGTGTCTTCCGAGAGAGACAACTGTGTCTGCTGGAGCCGGGTGCCGTAGTCACTTCCCGAAACCGGGCCGGTCATGCCCAGATCGTCAAAAAGATGCGACTCATAGCAGAGGACGGGCACGCTAACGTTACGGAATTTCGTCCCGACGTTGGCCGAAAGCACCGATGAACAGATGAGCACCACGGATTTGTTTTCCGCATGTTCAGAGGTAACCGCGCTGTCGGCCAGGTGGGTGAACAGATAGTTTCGGTCGAGCAAGCGCTGACGAAGACTCTCCTCCGCGGCATTCAGCGAAGAGGCTCCTGTGACCATCAAAACATGTTTTTTGTCTCCGACGACCACCGCGTTGGGCTTGACCGCTAGCGATGCGCCGTCCGGTGCGGTTAAGGTGAGCCGCACGGTAAAGGAGCCGGGTCGTGTGTAGGTGTGAATCGGATTGCGTTCCGTGCTGGTGCTTCCGTCGCCGAAGTCCCACAACCAGCCGACAGGACCGGGAATGCTTGAGGTGTCTGTGAAGGTCGCGCGGAGCGGCGGTGGCCCTGTGCCGTTTCCCACGGTGAAATTTGCAGCGCCAATGAACCGGACGCGAAGAATATTTGCGCCGGAGGCTGCAGGGTTGCTGCCGGTTGCCGCGTAGAGATCGGAAAAGTATAGACCGTCGGGCCCGGCGGCGATGGCGGCCGCCGTACTACGGCCAGTGCCTTGGTAGGAAACGAGCACGTCCGGGCCGGAAAGTTTCTGGCCAGACCCGCCGAGCTCGAAGGAAGTGATTCTTTTGCCGTTGGCTTGAGGACCGGTTGCGTAGGTGGGGCCCGACTCCGTGACGAAAGCACGCCCGAGCATAGCGGCCGGGAAACCACTTCCGGAAAAGATTGAAGGCTGGATAAACGCCATCTGCACGGGCGCCACCGGAATGACCCAGTTATGGATGGCGCCGATTAGCATGGACGAATCATTGCCGTTCCAGCCGTAGTTCCGCCCGCGCTCGGCACGGGACAGGCGGTCGTTTGCGTTTGTGCCATTCTCCACGACGTAGAGCGCCTGGTCGGCGCTGCGCCAGTCGCCGCCGAAGGGATTGCGATATCCGTAGCTGAACACATAATCGGCAAAACCGATCCCGTCGGAAATGTCGTAATGAGGATTTGACGGCAGTGGCCGACCGGAAGCATCCATGCGCATGATTTTTCCGCGCGGGTCGTGAATGTTCTGGGCCGAGGAGGATTGGAATCCGTCGCCGGTGTGGACCAGAAGGTTGCCATCGCCATCAAACGAGATGTTCGAGATTTGATGGGATGGTCCGGTTGGGTGAGGAAACATGTCGAAAATTGGTTCCGGTGCGGACGTCATAGTCCTTCCTCCGTCCGCGCTCGGTAACCGGTATACGCGGCCGTAAAAACTGGTCCCGCTGCGGTAAACCGCTGAGGCGAAAATCTCCCCCGTCTGCGGGTGAACAGCCACGTCTGCCAAGCCCATCTCTCCGCTGCCTGGAAAACTTATGGTTGGCGTGTAATTGAGCAGTCCCGTGGCGAAGTCGGAGACCGTGCCGTTATTCGCCACCACCTTGATTCTTCCGTAGAGTTCGCCGATGTAGAGCTTCGGCGAAGTTGGCTCCATCGAGGGTCGCGGCACGAAGCAAATGGAGGTCGGGAGTTGGTAGCCTGTCGAGACTACTTCAACCACGTATCCGGGCTGCTGCGCCACCCATGAAACCGGCGCGCCTTGAGCCAGTTCGCCGAAAGTTGGCACGTTGGTGCCAGATTCGTCAGTGTAGGAACTGCCAGTGATGGCGATCCAGAACGAGACACTTTGCCCCGGTGGTAGATTCACTCTTGGCAGGTAGATAGTCCGGTTGACGAACCGATCGTCGGTGAAGGCGATGCGGGAGGCCGGCAGAACAAGGCTACTGCTTCCCGCTGTCAAATTGACGCGCAGCGGTTTGTCCTTCGTGATCGGCGGTAAATGTTCCGCAAAGGGCGGCGCGGTGAACGAGGAACCGACTTTACGGTAAAACAGTTCGGCGCAGCAGCTTTCGAGTCGCAGAATGTGCGGCGTGGCGGCCGGCGGCAGCAGGATTTCGCCCGACGAAGACAAGTCGACCCACTCAGGGGCCGGGTTGGGCTCGATATCGGTCAGCTTGAGGGGGAATAACTCTTCAAGTCTCCCCGTAACGAACGGTCGCAATGCCCAGTCGGATCGCTCGCCGCGGGAATCTTGGAAGCGAACGAGCAAAATATACTCGGTCCCCGCATCGAGTGCCGTGCGGCCGGCGTTGCGGAAAGTCCCGTCGCCGAAATGAACGTGCCAAATGCGGAGATCGCTGATGCCGTAGGCATTCCATTGGAGCGATTGGTCCGACGAGCGCCTGATTTCCCAGTCAGTCGAAGCCAACGTGTCGCCGTCCGCATCGGTGAACTCTTCCGTGATGGCCATGTGTACGTCGAATGGGCTGACGATCGCGCCGTCGACGTTAGGTTCGACAATCATCGGTGCAGCCGGTGCGGCAGCCATCAGTCTGCCTAGCGCCCCCAAAGTTATGATGAGGGCAAAAGTAGCACGGTCAGCACACATGCGGAAGGGGGGGCTTTGAGTTTGGCTGCCTCGCATGGATTCGAACCATGACACACAGATCCAGAATCTGCAGTGCTACCGTTACACCACGAGGCAATAAGAACACGAAATTCTAGTCGTCTGTCTGGATTTTTTCAACTGCGAGGATTACTGCTGCTGGGCCTGCTGTTGGAAGTGGGCCAGGACGGCTTCGGCGGTTTGGCGGTGGGTGAGGGCGGCGGAGTCGATGCGGATGGTGGCGGCTTCCCGGTAGAGGGGTTCGCGCTGGTGGTAGAGTTCCTCCAAGGTCTGCCGGGGGTCGGCGGTTTGGAGGAGCGGTCGCTTGCTATGTTTGACCCGCTGGTAGAGATGCTCGGGGCTGGCGTCGAGCCAGACCACGGGGCCGATTTGCGGGAGAAGTTCGCGGTTTTGCGCAGAAATGATAACGCCACCGCCGGTGGCGACGATGAGGCCGATGCGTCCGACCAGGCTTTGCAGGACCTTGGTTTCGAGGACGCGGAAATGGCCCTCGCCATGCCGCTTGAAAATGGCGGGGATGGATTGACCCGCTTCCTGGACCACGAGGGTGTCGGTATCGACCAAGGCGAAGCCGGTGAGGGATGACAAAATCCGACCGACGCTCGATTTGCCGGATCCCATGAATCCGACGAGGACCAGATTGCGAAACACGTTCAGATTCTCACCACATTCAGGGCCTTCGGTCCGCGGTCGCTCGGGCTGAGCTCGAACTCCACGCTATCGCCTTCTTCCAGCGTCTTGAAACCATCACCGCGAATCTCCGAATAGTGAATGAAGATGTCGGCACTGGCTCCGCTGGGGTCGGCAATGAAACCGAAACCCTTCTTGTTGTTGAACCATTTGACTATTCCTTGGGGCATGCAGGCGGGGCTGGTTTTTGACGCGATACTCTGCGCCCGCTGCGGTATATGGTGGAGCGCTGCCTTTTGGTCAAATGCTTATTGGAAAAGATAACTGGTCCGGTCATGTTAAAACCTTCGCGGAAGGGCAGGTCGGACCGCAGGCTATGGCCCCCAATTCATTCTCAAGTGTCTCATCATCAGTTGCTTAACTTAGAGCCAGGCGGAAAAGGGGTTTCGTCCCTGACGCGCGTCCTTCCGGCGCGGAGTGGACCGGAGATTGCCCGCTCGGCTCGAGAGGCTGCGTCGCTCCTTCGCGCCGGGGAGGTGGTTGCGGTGCCGACCGAGACGGTTTACGGACTGGCTTGTGATGCGTTCAATGCGCCGGCCGCGCTCAAAGTTTTCGCGGCGAAGGAGCGTCCGGCTTTCGATCCGCTTATCGTGCATGTGGCAGACGCCTCATGGATTGTCATAGTGGCGCAGCCGACCGCGGCCGCCGCGGTGCTGGCCCAAAAACTGGCTGCCGCCTTTTGGCCGGGTCCTTTGACCATGGTTCTCCCGGCGCGCGATGTTGTGCCCGACTTGGTGCGTTCGGGTTTGTCCACCGTGGCGCTGCGCTGCAGTGCGCATCCGGTCATGGCGGCGTTGCTCTCCGCACTTGGCGGACCGGTGGCCGCGCCGAGTGCGAACCGTTTTGGACGGATCAGTCCGGTCACGGCCCGTGATGTGCTGGAGGAATTGGACGGACGCATCCCGCTGGTGCTTGATGGCGGGCTTTGCCGTCATGGCCTGGAGTCGACGATTGTCGCCGTGGAGGACGGGCAGCTTGTCTTGTTGCGTCCGGGCCCGGTCACCGCGGAGGAACTGGAAAAGTTCGCGCCGGTCACGCGCGCCGTGCCAAGTAAAACGGTTTCCGCGCCGGGTATGCTCGAGAGTCACTACGCGCCGCGCACGCCTTTGTCTTTGTGGGCGCCTGACGCGCCCCGGCCGGACGATGCGGCGACCAGCGGTCTGCTCGCCTTCGGTGCGGTCGAGGCGGGCTTTGCCGCGGCGGAGGCCTTGCCATCGGATCCCACGGAGGCGGCCCCGTTTTTTTTCGCAGCCCTGCGCCGGTTGGACGCCTGCGGGTTGGCGCGCATTTACGCCCGGACCATTTCTGAATCGGGGCTGGGCATGGCTATCATGGATCGGCTACGCAGGGCGGCGCATGGCTAAAGAAAAGCTGAACACACGGGCGGCGGGCATCGTCGCGCTGGCCGTCATGCTGAGCCGCGTGCTCGGGCTGGCGCGCGAGTTGATTTTCGCCGCGTTGTTCGGGGCGGGGCGGGGGATGGACGCCTACATCACGGCGTATCGCGCGCCGAATTTGCTCCGCGACCTCTTCGCCGAGGGGGCGTTGTCGGTGGCATTTGTCACGGTCTTTTCCAAGCTCGGGGTGGAGAAAAGCTACGAGGCCTCGTGGGAGCTGGCGCGCAAGATGGCGACGATGGTGCTCGTCTTCATGTCCTTCGTGACCTTGCTCGGGATTATTTTTGCCCCGGCGCTGATTGCGTTGCTCGCCCCGGGATTCGACGCGGACAAGTCGGCCTTCGCAGTCGAGCTGACCCGCATCATGTTCCCGTTTATTTTGATGGTGTCCCTGGCGGCGCTGGTCATGGGCATGCTCAACTCGCGCAATATCTTCGGCGTGCCGGCGCTGGCCTCGAGTTTTTACAACCTCGGGTCGATTTTCGGTGGGGTGACCCTGGCCTGGATGTTCGATCCGACCTTCGGTCCGCGGGCCCTGCTCGGCATGGCGATCGGCACGTTGATCGGCGGGTTCCTGCAGTTGGCGGTGCAGATCCCCAGCTTGAAAAAGGTCGGCTTTACCTTCCACTTCGATTTCGGCTGGCGCGACGACCAGGTGAAGCGGGTGCTCTGGTTGATGCTTCCGGCGGTCATCGCGGCCAGTGCGGTGCAGGTCAATGTGATGGTCAACAGCATCTTTGCCTCCTATCTCGGCGATGGTGCGGTGAGTTGGCTCTCGTATTCCTTCCGTCTCATGCAGTTGCCGCTGGGTGTTTTCGGCGTGGCCGTGGCCACCGTGACTCTGCCGGCAGTCGCGAAGATTGCGGCGGGCGGGGACATGGGGCACTTCCGCGAGACGCTGGCCAAGGCGATTCGTCTGGCGCTTTTCCTCACGTTGCCGGCCACGGTCGGATTGATGATGATGAGCGATGAGATCATCGGGTTGATTTACGAACGCGGGAAGTTCACCGCGGAGGACACCCTGCAGACCGGGGCGGCATTGCAATTCTATGCGGTCGGGCTGATGGGCTATGCGTGCATCAAGGTGCTGTCGCCGGCTTTTTATGCGCTGGATCGCAAGTGGACGCCGATGCTGGTCACCATTTTCGGTATTGCCCTGAATATTGTCCTCAACTGGCAATTGACCTTTCGCATGGGACTCGGGCACAAGGGGCTGGCCCTCTCGACCGGGTTGGTCGCGACGATCGATTTCTTCATTCTGTATTTCCTCATGCGGCGGGCGGCCGGCGGTATGGAGACTTCCAAGGTGGTGTCCTCCTTCGGGCGGATTCTTGTCGCGGCGGCCGGTTTGGCTGCGGTTTGCCTGCTCGGCCGGGAGTGGTTGGGGCCGTGGTTGGCGGCGGACTCGTTTCTCGATCGGGCGTGGTCCTTGCTGGCGATCATCGGGGCGGCTGCGCTGGTTTATTTTACGATTAGCGCTTTGTTGCGCGTCGAGGAGGCGCGGGAGGCGCTGGCCTTGGTGAAGCGGAAGATCAGCCGGCGGGCGGCCTCCTTGCCGGGGGCGTAGGATGGCCTGGTGTCCGGCGGTCACAGACTGCCGCGACAAGTGTTGGGAAACAGACCGACGCAGGGACCTCCGGTCCGGAGAGGCTTGCCGACCTTACATTTGCCCGCGCACCCAGCGGGCCATGGCTTCGGCGTCTCTGGGTTCCGGGACGATGGACGGGGCGGAGGAGGCCGCGGGGTCGAGGGCGGGGAAGAATTTGCGTGCTTTCCAGACGTGGGCGCCGGGGCGGTAGGGTCCGACCTGACAGGGATCACTCCAAGTGTGGATGGCAAGGAGGCGGCTGGTCACCGCGGCGGCAAGGTGCATCGGGCCGCTATCGACGCTGACCACAAAGGCGGCGCGGCGCAAGATCCAGAGGAGTTCGCTCAGGCTGGTACGGTTGAGGAGGTTGGTCACGTTGGGCGGGAGAGCGGGGACTTCGAGGACGGTGCGGCCGACGAGGACAACCGGGAAATCGACGGCCCGGCAGAAGGCGGTGACGGATTCGGCGGAGAGTGATTTGCCGCGGCCGCGGGAGAAGGGGTGGAAGACGATGAAGGGTGCGGCGGGGATGGTTTCCGACGGGCGGTCGCCCTCGGGTAGGGCAAAGTCGGGCGGTCCGGGCAGGGTGGCCCCGGTGGCCGCGGCGAGGGCAAGATAACGTTCGACGGCGTGGGCTTTCGGGTCGACGGGGATGGTTTTGCTCTGCACCAAGCGGGCTCCTTCGCGGGCGTCGGAGAGTCCGTAGACCGGCACGCCGCGGAAGGCGCGGGCCACCAAGGCGGTGCGGAGGAGACCTTGGAAATCAAGGATGAGATCGGGTGGGGTTTGCTGCTTTAATGCGCGCCGCCAACGGCCGAAGCGAAGCCAACCTTGCAGTCCGCGAAAATCGGCCCGGGGAAAAATGAGAGTTTCATCGAGGTGCGGGTTGCCTTCGAGGAGCGGGGCCCACTCGGGATTGACCATCCAGGTGAGGTGCGCGTCCGGAAATTTCGCCCGCAGGGCGGCGACGGCGGGCAAGGTGTGGACGATGTCCCCGAGGGAACTCGGCTTGAGCACGAGAAGGCGCGCCGGATTCATTTCCCGAGGGCGAGACGTTCGGCCAGTTCGGCGGGCAGCCCGGCGGCGAGAATTTTTCGCTGGGTGGTTGCGATGTCGTAAGGAATACGGCGCAGTTCGACCTCGAGGGCTTCCGGTTGGTAGATGACATAAGCGGCGCGCCAGTCTTGGTCGCGGGGCTGGCCAACGCTGCCGATGTTGATCAGGTATTGAGTGCCCGGCTTGAGCTGGACTTGGTCGAAGGTCTTTTTCTTCACGACGATGCCGGTGGAAAAGAGGAACGGTTCGTGGGTGTGGCCGAAAAAGCAGACCGGGGTGTGCTGGTAGGTGAAGCTGGCTGCGGCGTCGCCCGGGGTGGCGATGTAGCCCCATTTGTGCGGGGTGTCGAGGGTGGCGTGGACGACGGTGAAATCGCGGATGACGCGCTGCAGGCGGAGCGAGCGCAACCACGCTTTGTCCGGCTCGCCGATCTGGCGACGGGTCCAATCCATGGCCGCGGCGGCCAAGTCGGTGAAGCCTTCGAGCGAGCCCGACATGGCAGCCTGTTCGTCGTGGTTGCCTTTGATCACCGGACAGTCGAGCGATCGGACAAGTTCGATGCAGGCCACCGGGTCGGCGCTGTAGCCGACGAGGTCGCCCAGGCAGATGTAGTGGGTGCATCCTTGGAGCTGCGCGTCGGCCAGGACAGACTGCAGGGCCTCGAGATTGCTGTGGATGTCACCGAAGAGGGCGATGCGCATGGGATGCGGATGAGCCATCAGACTCCGATGACCCAAGCCCCATGACAATCCCGATTGAGGGGGCTCATGGTGCTGCGGGGGGCGCGAGGCGTTCGGCCGCGGGGATGTCGAGTTGCGCCTCGAGTTGGTTGATCAGGGAGATGACGCTGGGCATGCGCTCTTCTTCACCCAGAAGGTAAATGGCGCGCAATTTTTGGTAAGCCTCGCGTTCACGCCCTTGGCAGGCGGCCAATTCGTAGGCGGCCAGGCGTTTCATGTAGGGCGGGGCGCCGGGTTTCTCCGCCGCGGCGGTGAAGGCGTCGGCCGCACCGCAGCGGTCCTGGAATTTGTCGCGCAGCATGATGCCGAGCCGTTCGTGGAGAAGGTGGGGGTCGGGATTGTTGGCGATGCCGCGGAGGAGGAAGTCGCGGCCGAGTTCGTGGTATTCCCGTTCGGCACGGCGGCGGAGAAATTCGCTGGGTTCTTTCGGGTTCTCCCGCGCGGCGATGGAGGCGTTCCAAGCCATGTGCCAACTGGCCAGGTCCCAGTAGACGAGGGAGCGCGGCTGCAGGGCGGTCACGCTCTGGAAGAGCCCGGCCATGCGGCCCCACGCGGTCTGCTCCCACGCGGTGTGAGCCTCGATCCAGAGAAAGGCGGCAATGAGGGAGCGGAATCCGCTGAGGGCGGCCGCGTAGGAAAGTTGTCCGATCTCCTCGCGCAATTCGATGTTGAGCGCCGCGGTGCGCAGACCGGCCGCACGGTGGGCGGTGTCGAGGGACTTCTCGAACGGCAGGCGGGCCAGACCGAAGAGAAGGAGGACGGCGACGACTAAGGTCCAGAGGACGGCAGGCCGCATGGCTCAGAGTTCCTTGTGGTGGAAGACCGCGGCGGCCAGGGCGGTGTAGACGGCAATGTAGCCGGCACCGAGGGCGACGGTTTTCCAGAAAACGGCCGCGGGTATGGCCGCGCCGGTCACGATGTCGTCGACGAGATTGAAAGCCTGCAGGTCGGGAAAGATCAAGGAGACGAGGGCCAGCACGGATTTGGTGAAGAAGCCGGAAGTATCCACGGCGAGCCAGTATTCACGGGCCGTGGCTTGGAGGTGTCCGATGAAGTAAGCGGCGAAGGCCGTGATCGTGGTGAAAATGGTCGAGGTGGCGAAGGTCGAGATGAACATGGTCAAGGCGGCGAGGAGCCAGGCTTTGACCAGAATGATGACCCCGCCGGCGAGGAGGTTGGGGTCGTGTCCGGTGGCGCGGATTTTATCCAGCGCGGCCTGCAACTCGGCCGGGGGCAGCGCGGCCATTTCGATTTGTGCGGAGTGCAGGAGGGTCTGGGTGCGGAGGAGGAGCACGGCCGCGAAGACGGCTCCCATGAGGAGCACGGCCAGAGTGAGGAGGAGAAAAACTCCGGAAAGTTTCCCGAGGAGGTATTCGGTGCGCGAGACGGGTTTGGCCAGGACGGTGTAGATGGTCCGGTCCTCAATGTCTTTGGGCAGGAGGGTGGCGGTGGCGAGAATGGCGAGGAGCGAACTGAAAATGCTCATCGCCCCGAGTGCGATGTCTTTCAGCATTTGGAATTCTTCCTCGAAGCTGAAGCGGGCGAGGAAGAAGGAATTTCCGATGATCAGGAGGGCAAAAATGATGAGGAAATAAAACACCTTGAGCCTGACCAACTCGGTCCAGGTGACGGCGGCGATGGTGGTGGTGCGGCGGATCATAGCTTGGCGGGGAAACGTGTTCCTACGTCTGTTCCGGAAGTCGCGGCGGCCAACTGACCCGGCCGCCGCCCGTCAAGGATCCAGGTTTCGATCCCGGCTGCGGTGGCGGCCTCGACGGCATCAAGTTTGCTCGCCATACCGCCGGTGCCGTGGCGTCCTGTTTCACCGGTGACGTGACAGCGGGCTTCGGCGAGTTCGGTCACGACGGGTAGGCGGTGACCATCGCCCTGGAGCCCATCGCTGCTGGTCAGAATGAGGAAGAGGTCCGCACGGCAAAGTTGGGCCACCTCGGCACCAAGGCGGTCGTTGTCGCCGAAGCGGAGCTCTTCCACCGCCACGGAGTCGTTTTCGTTGA
>Ga0247835_1000565_pt1 | contig 52312 bp, 55 predicted proteins | sample LaCtaG_3_FD_189912 | JGI IMG/M metagenome (GOLD analysis project Ga0247835, IMG submission 189912) | Freshwater microbial communities from meromictic Lake La Cruz, Castile-La Mancha, Spain - LaCruzMarch2015_13.5m | ecosystem: Environmental > Aquatic > Freshwater > Lake | place: Spain: Castile-La...
CTCCACAGGATATTGCCCTGAATAAGCCGTTTGAAAATATTACACAGGTATGGTTAAACGGTGATCATTATAAATGGCGTGCCATGCGCATCAATGGAATTGATGAGTCGTTTATTACTGGAAAGGAAACCAGTGACTGGCAGAAATTTGAAAAATGGGCTGGCACAGTCCCTTATACTATCCGCAATCCATTGTATCATTGGACGCACTTAGAATTACAAAGATATTTTGGAATTGATACCCTATTAAATGCCGATACTGCCCAAATGATATTTCAAGAAACCCTGGAGCAGTTACAAAATGAAGATTTTCGTGTGCAAGGATTATTGAAGAAGATGAAAGTAGAGTTGTTATGTACAACTGATGATCCGGTTGATAATCTTTTTTATCATCAGCAGATAAATCAATCAGTTTCTTCCGTTACAGTAAAACCAGCATTTCGGCCAGATAAAGCAATGCAGGTAGAGGATCCTCAAATATTTAACCAATATCTTTTCTTGTTAGAAGCTGCAGCAAACATATCGATTGGTAATTACCAAGATTTTTTAAAAGCCCTATCCAGTAGGCATCAATATTTTTTCGAAAATAATTCTTGTGTTAGTGACCATGGGTTAGAGGAAATATATGCAGAAGAGTATACCCAGATAGAAGTCGAAAGCTACTTTGATAAAATTCGTTCGGGAAAGCAACTGTTACCAGATGAAATTAGAAAATTCAAGTCTGCCATGCTGATTCAATTTGCCGAGTGGGATTTTGAGAGGGGATTTGTGCAGCAATATCATTTGGGTGCTTTGCGTAATAACAATGCCAGAAGATTACAACAATTGGGTGCCGATACTGGCTGGGATTCAATCGGTGATTTTCCGCAAGCCCGTTCATTGGCAACATTTTTAAATAAACTAGATGCGAATAATACTCTAGCTAAAACCATCCTATATAATCTCAATCCGGCAGATAATGAACTATTTGCTACCATGATTGGTAATTTCAATGATGGATCTACTGTAGGAAAAGTTCAGTGGGGAGCTGCCTGGTGGTTTTTAGACCAAAAAGAGGGTATGGTTCGACAAATGAATGCACTTAGTAACATGGGATTACTGAGCAGATTTGTAGGCATGTTAACAGACAGCAGAAGTTTTCTTTCATTTCCCCGACACGAATACTTTAGACGGATAGTATGCAATATGTTTGGGGAAGAAATAGAAAATGGTGAATTGCCACATGATATGAAGTGGATGGGTAAAATAGTACAGGATATCTGCTATTATAATTGCAAGCACTATTTTAAATGGCGGTAACTTAGAAAGGTTCTTACTTCCTCCATTTGATTATTCCACCGTAACACTCTTCGCTAAATTCCTAGGTTTATCAACATCATACCCTTTGGCCAGTCCTGTATAATAACTCAGCAATTGCAGCGGTATTACACTCAATATGGGCGCAATGGCTTCGTGTGCTTCGGGGATAATGATTACGTCGTTGGCCATTTCGGGTAAAATGGTATCTCCCTTGGTAATGATGGCAATTACCTTTCCCTTACGCGCTTTTATTTCCTGTACGTTGGAAACTACTTTATCGTAATACAAATCTCGTGTAGCTACAAATAGTACAGGTAGGTTTTCATCTACCAGTGCAATCGGGCCATGCTTCATTTCGGCAGCGGGATAGCCCTCGGCATGTATGTAGGAGATCTCTTTTAATTTCAATGCACCCTCCAGTGCTATTGGGAAGTTATAGCCTCTGCCGAGGAAAAGAAAATCCGTTGCATCTTTATATTTATTGGCCACTTGTTGAATGTGGGCGGATTGACTGAGAATTTCTCTGATCTTTTCGGGAACCTGTTCCAACTCTAATAATAGATTTAGGTAATCTGCTTCCGCCAGGGTTCCTTTGGCATAGCCTATTTTGAGCGCCATCAGGGTTAATACGGCTACTTGTCCGGTAAAGGCTTTGGTGCTGGCAACCCCAATTTCTGGGCCTGCATGCGTATAAGCACCCGCATCACTTAAGCGGGCGATGCTGCTGCCTACGGCATTTACTACGCCAAAAATAAAAGCACCCTGCGCTTTGGCACTTTCCAATGCTACCAGTGTATCGGCGGTTTCTCCACTTTGTGAGATGGCAATAATCACATCGCCCGCATGAATTACCGGGTTGCGGTACCTGAATTCGGAAGCATATTCTACTTCAACGGGGATGCGTGCAAAGGTTTCAATTAAATATTCTGCCAATAATCCTGCATGCCAACTGGTGCCACAGGCAACTATGATAATCCGGGGAGCCGATAAAAATGCAGGTAGATGTTGCTCAATTCCACTCATGATAATTTTTCCTTCTGCTGCCAATAGTCTGCCGCGCAACCCATCAAAAACGGTTTCAGGTTGCTCCATAATTTCTTTCAGCATAAAATGCTCATATCCTCCTTTTTCAATGGCAGATAGTTCCATATCTAGCCGGGTGATATAAGGCGTTTGCTTTTCATTACCCAGATTTTTTAAAATCAGTTCGTCGGGTTTTACGATGGCTATTTCATAATCATTCACATAAACCACTTCACGGGTATATTCAATAATAGGGGAGGCGTCGCTGGCTAAAAAATGTTCTCCCTTGCCAATGCCGATTACTAAAGGACTCCCTTTTCTGGCTGCAATAATCGTTTCGGGATCATCCGATGCAATCAGCAGAATACAGTAGGCTCCTACTACTCTCTTTAAGGCAATCCGGAGTGCTTCTTCGAGTGAGCAGGTGTTTTGGGTTAGAATCTCTTCAATAAAGTTGAGCAACACTTCGGTATCGGTATCACTGTGAAACTGATACCCTTTTGATACCAGTTCTTGCTTGATGGGTGCGTAATTTTCAATAATACCATTATGTATCATTGCCAGCTTACCACTTTGTGATACATGCGGATGCGCATTCCGGTCGCTGGGTTCTCCATGTGTTGCCCATCGGGTATGGCCTATTCCAATATGCGCATGCAACCCTTTACCTAATAAAAGTTCTTCTAACTCAGCAACTCTTCCTTTCTTTTTATACACTTGTAAATCGTGATCTTGTTGCAATGCAATTCCCGAACTATCGTACCCACGATACTCTAAGCGTTTGAGTCCCTTTAATAAAATGGGATAAGCTTCTCTTTTACCAGTATACCCTACAATCCCGCACATGTTGAAATATTTTTTATATTGTGTGGCAAGTTACCCACTAAGCGCTACAAAATTAGTTTCCTGGGTTGATGCGTTGATAAATAACATTTTACTCACATGAAACCTACTCCATTTTCTACCGATCTACATATTGTATTAGAAAATGATTGCGTGTTACTGCGGCCTTTAGCAATGAGTGATGCCAAGTATTTGCAGGTTTTCTCTGAAAATGAACCGGAGCTTTGGCAGTATAGTTTGCAAACCGCGGCAGGTTCCGACAATCTCACGCAATATCTGGCATCGGCAGTAAAAGGTCGGGAATCTGGACAAGCTTATCCCTTTATTATCTATGATAAGCAGCGGGCAGCTTATGCGGGCAGTACTCGTTTTTATGAAATTGATCTGGCTAATCAAAGTTTGTTATTAGGCTATACGTGGATAGGGCGTGATTTTCAGCATACGGGCATCAACCGGCACTCAAAGTATTTACTCCTGCAATTTGCTTTTGAACAGGCAGGGTTTCATCGGGTGGCATTTCGGGCGGATATCAATAATGAAAAAAGTATTCGAGCAATGGAATCTATTGGCTGTAAACATGAGGGTGTTTTGCGGGAACATATGCTATTGGCAAATGGGTTGCGCAGAACGAGTGTTCTCCTGAGCATATTGGCAAATGAGTGGCAGGATTCGGTAAAAAATCAGCTGATTACCCAGCTCAATTCTAAATAATCATTCTTTCAGAAAAAATTATTATTTTTCGGTGCAGTTTCATTCGAATCCCCCCAAGTACCATGCAAAAAATAGGCTTGTTTATTTTGTCATTTGTACTTTACCTACAGGCAATTGCCAACCCGCTCGAAAGAAACCGATGGCACGATTTTGAGGGGATGATTGGGAAAAAACTGGCACATTTTTCTATTTTCGTTGAAGATGGTGGGAAATTAACCGGCACCATGTGCTATGCAGGAAATCAGTCTTCTTATTTGTTGCGGGGAACGATGGTGGATAATCGATTGAAATTTACCATATCCCGGCAAAAACAAATGATTGCTCAGTTTTCTGGTGTGCTAACCTCTTCGGATGCCGATAGAATAGAAGGAGATTGGAAAGAGATTTCCACCGGTGCTAAACAAAAAGTAATAATTACTTATATTGCTTCCTGCGGCGGCGATCTTACGCATCGGTATACTGCTATTGATTTTCCCGATTCGGTAGCCGAGCAATTTATGCAAACCGCCGTTACAAAAATTTTAGCCAAGGATAAACAGTGGGTTTCCGAAAATATTTTTTATCCCCTCAACACTTCCTACTTAGGTAAACAAGGAGTAACCATTCGGGATGCAGCGGAATTATTGGCTAACTACGACCAAATTTTTTATCCAGCCTATTTATCCAGTATTACCTCGGTATGTTTTTGCGGACTTTTTCACAACTATCGCGGGTTGATGTTGGGTAGAGGAGAACTGTGGATTGGTCAAGTGCCTTCTGCACCCGGAAAAAAGCCCCGATTAGTTATCAATGCAGTGAATAATTAGCATGGGGAGATTTAAATCATTATACCATGTAAGAATACCCAGGCCATACTAAAGTAGATGATTAGTCCGGTTACATCCACCAAGGTAGCCACAAATGGCGCAGAGGAAACTGCGGGGTCTGCACCCAATTTTTTTAGTACGAGTGGAAGCATAGAACCAGTAAGTGTTCCCCAAAGTACCACACCCATCAAAGAAAATCCTACGGTTAGCCCTATTAAACTCCAGTGTTCTCCATAAATGTCTTGAATAACGCCTCTACTCATTAACTGATGCCACAAGGCTATGCGGAAATAACCGATAAAGCCCAATATACCTCCCAGGGTAAGTCCACTTAAAATCTCTCTTCTCATTACCCGCCACCAGTCTTCAATATAAACTTCTCCCACTGCCATCGCTTGAATAATTAAGGTAGATGCCTGCGATCCACTATTACCCCCACTCGAAATGATCAGGGGTACAAAGATGGATAATATCAAAGCTTTGGAAAGTTCATCCGAAAAATAAGCCATAGCAGTTGCTGTGAATAGTTCCCCAAAAAACAACAAAACCAACCAGCCGGCTCTTTTTTTGATCAACGTAAAAAAGGGAATATCCAGATAGGGCTCATTCAAAGCTTCTGTACCTCCCATTTTTTGCATGTCTTCACTAAACTCCTCATTGGCTACCCACAACATGTCATCGATGGTAACAATACCCAATAAAATATTATTATCATCAACCACCGGAAGCGCCACCCGGTTATTCATTTTAAAAACCTGACTGGCATGTTCTTGATCGTCTTGTACATTTAGGGATACTATCCTGCCATCCACAATTTCCTCCATTGTTTTTTCCGGGGAGGCAAGAATTACATCGCGGATACGGATATCATCTATCAGCTCACCTTGTTCATTAATCACATAAATAACATCAATGGTTTCACTGTTCTTGGCATGTTTTCGAATGGTTTCAAAAGTATCTTGCACCGTGTTGTGCTGATATACATACACATAATCTGGCGTCATCAAACGGCCAACACTGTCTTCGGGATATCCTAGCAGAGAAAGCGTAATTTTTCTTTCTTCTGGGTCGAGTAATTTAATCAGATCGCGGATGGCGGCTTTGGGCAATTCTTCTAAAAAGTCGGTACGGTCATCAGCCGGCAATTCATTCAGCAATTCGGCGGTTTTGGCAGAAGGGAGCTCTTTTACAATATCTTTTTGCTGAGAGATGTCGAGTATCTTAAATACACTGGCAGCCCGGTGTATGGCCATATTCGCAATAATGCGATCGGCATAATCGGGGTATTCATTAATCAGTTCTGCTACCTCACTGATATTTTGATCGTTTAAAAATGCACGAATTTCCAGGGTATCTTCCTTGCTAATCAATGCTTCAAACTGGTCAAATAGGGAGGGCTGCTCCATTTCTTCCATGATGGGTGCAATTTAATCAGTATTTCTGAGTATTCAGTCTCCGAGCTAGGGAGGCTATTTTTCGTTCCGTATCTTTAGGGTATGATTTTACCCTGCTTATTCGTGGCCCCTTCTGAAAACAGGGGGAGGGGTGTGTTTACAACGGAGCCCTTTCAGGAAGCACAGGTGATTGAGATTTCTCCGGTGCTGGTTTTGTCGCTGGAAGAGCGTAATGAGGTTGAGAAAACCCGTCTACACGATTATATTTTCGAATGGGGCAAAGAAGGGGGGGAGGCCTGTGTGGCTTGGGGGTATCTATCTATTTACAATCATGCCGCCGAACCCAACTGCCGATACGAGATGGATTACGAACATCAACTGATCACCATCCGAACCCTGCGGGCTATTCAGGTAGGGGAAGAATTGTTTATCAATTATTTGCCGGAGGAAGGCGATATCCCACCTATTTGGTTTACCGTTCAATAACAGAATAGCCTATTCCCAATATTTAGCTCCGGTTAAACGGGCCAATTCGAGTTGAGCCAGGCATAGTTGATATTCGTATTGCAACCGGGTAAAAGAAGCCTACTGCACCAATGAATAATCAAAGCAATTCAGGTTCTGTTCGTTGAAATATTTCAAAAGCTCGCTCGACTGCTTTGAAATATATTTGTTTTTCATATACATTATGTCAGGTTAAAACTGACAAAAATGATACGAAAGATAATTTAATACTGACTTAGTTTTTCATTTTTTTATTATTTATAGTATATTTATCAGTTTAAAATGACCAATATACTATAAATAATAATTATTTGTAATTCTAGTAATAAATTATCTCTTTTGTTAGTTTGATGTTTTGCTGCATTGTGCTGCTTGCAATAATGCCAATGTGCCACTGGCTGATTTTTAGCACATAAGGTAAATAGGATTACCGCTATTGAGTTTTTAAAAAATGTTTCGTTGATGCTTATAAGCTGCTTCATTTCCACTTTGGTGTAGGCGGCTTGCATTCTTTTTATTGAACCCTGCACTTTTTCCAAACCACCATAAGCTGTTGATTATTTTACTTTCAAATTAAAATTTTACTACAATTTTTCACTTCTTTATAATATCGTTGATTATTTCTAAATGATGATTGGTATGTATTTCAAGCATTTTCACTGCCTTATTTAATTTCAAATTCCCAAAAAATGGGTGATCAAAATATTTGTCTGGACTAATGTTTTCTATCTCTTGAATTTTCAATGTTACAGTTTTCAAATGTTCCAGTAAAGTTTGTTTATCATACGTGTTAGGTACTACAACTTTGGGCGCTTTTGCTCTGCCACGTGGCATTTTGTTCATAGTAAACACCAAAATTCTTGGTAATTTAAAACTCCATGTATAATTATCCGGATTAGATTTTTGTACGGCTTCAATTATCCGCTCAATGGTTAGTAAACTATGTTCAATATGCCAGCCTATATTTGATTTGGAAACAGTGGGGTTATAATCTTCCTGGTTTGGAATTTTAGTTTCAAGTTCCGCTAAATATTTTTGTAATTTTTTCATCTTTTAATTTTAATTGATATCTTTTTATAAATGTTTCTGTGTAATTACTCTTTACAGCTTACACCTGTAATGATTAGTTTATTTATATAATTGATCAAATATCCGTTTCGGGATTTTGCTGTTGTTGGTTTTTTGGGTTCCGGGGTTTAAAGATTTGTTTTATTTCTTCCCAACGGAGCGGAAATGTAAAAATGAAAGCCATCTAAGTTGCATTAAAAATAGGATACTTCCATGAACGGGTTTCATCAAAAACGAATTTCTCTGCAATCAACCATGCGAAGAGACAAAAAAACCAATACAACATATAGGATACAGACCACTTCTTTATAGGTGACAAGTCGCTAAACCATTTACTATTTTTTTTAATCATTTTTTTCATAAGGTTACATATTCAATTAATATTTTTTAAGTCTGAAGTTGAGGATGAGCTTACTATCGTGTCATCATTTTTTTACCATCTTGCCAGGATTCGATCTGCTTACTAAAACTGTGTTCTTTAAGTTATCTTGGGTAATTAAGCCCCTATTAGCGTAATCCAATTTACTGAAATTGATCAATAACACCAAAAGTTACGGCCAAGGAGGGAAACACTAGTTTCACAAACTCAATAGTTAAGCCCTTTTGTTTTGCTATGAGTCTTTCTTTTTATTATGGTAACAACTTTTCACCTGCAATTGAAAACAATAGCAATAGTCAACAATAATAGTACGAGGTTCAAATTTGAATTATTGCAATTTTTAGAATTGATGCCTCCGTGAGGTTCTATGCACGTAAGTCCATCGAAAGTTACCATACCAAAATGCGCGGCATATTTTTAGATTGCTGTTATTGCCAGAATGGGGGCTAATTTAAAACGGAACAATCGGTCACAATGGTCTGGAATTTTTAACTCAGGCGCCAACTTGCAATTACAACCATGTTCGCCAGTGCAATGTTGGTCAACCCTTAAAACATGCATATTTGTCTTCTTCAACAAGTTTTAAGAAGTCTGACAATTTGTTAACTTTAGGTGTTGGATTATAAAGATACCATTTCAAATTTCCTCTCATCCAGTAAACTTTCCAGTTATTGTCTTTTGCAACAAATATTGCTTTTGCATAAGGTTCATGCTGAATTTTCGATCGATCATTCCATACAGGTCTGATTTCAAATAGAATTACACTCTGTCCACTAATTTCGTAACCCAAGTCCAACTCTGCTCTAATTTTAACTGGGGGTCTCTGCTTTGTAAGATAGTTCTCCATCGTTTCAATAATCTCGACAGATTTCTTAATATCCAGGGCCATATATTAAAAGTATTTTAATTTTGAGAATTTACTTTTACGAATTATACAACGATTTTCGGCTTGGCGGGAGTGTTGCTAAATTAGCAATATTCAACTTAGAAAGAACAAATTTTTTAACTTTTTACAAGTGTTTTTAGGAAGCACTTGACCTGCCATTTTGCCAAGCTGATGTTAGCAGTAGGGGCTCTATTGCTCGTTAGTTGCATTGTGGAATAGCTCGTGTAATTTTTGCTGTAACAGTTTCTTGTCGGGCAGTTGTGTTTTATATTCTGAAACCATTGTTGGAGATAGACTTCTGCTTAAAGAATATTCTACAACTTCACTGTCTTTGTCTTTGCATAGTAAAACACCAATGCTAGGGTTCTCATTCGATTTCTTAACGTCCCTATCTAATGCTTCCAAATAAAAGTTAAGTTGTCCTAAGTGGTCGGGTTTAAACTTGTCTGCTTTAAGTTCAAATGCCACTAAGCATTGAAGTCCGCGGTGATAGAATAGCAAGTCAATGTAAAAGTCGTTGTTACCTACTTGCAACTTAAATTCTTCTCCTATGAACAGGAAGTCTTTTCCAAGTTCTAGAATGAAATTTTTCATTTGTCTTACAAGCCCGCGCTGCAAGTCGCTTTCACTGTGTGGTTCGGGTAAGTTTAAAAATTCAAATATATAGCTGTCTTTAAATGTGTTTGAAATGTCTTTATTACTTTCTCTCACTGTTGGCGAGAGTTTTGAATTGCCAATTAATGTCCTCTCGAAAAGACTAGCTGATATTTGCCGGTCTAGCTCGCGTTTACTATAATTTTCTTGCTTTACGTATTTAAGGTAGAACTCCATTTCTTCAATAGATTTACATCTCGAAAAAATCAGCAAATTGTTTGTCCAGCTAATTTCTCTCACCAGTGGTGAGAGTTTTGGAAAATCTTTGTAGGTTTCATAAAACTGCTTCATTCTCCAAATATTTTTGTCGGAGAATCCTTTTATATCTGGTTCATGTGTTTGTATGAAATTGGCTAATTCTGTTACCACAGAGTCGCCCCATTCTGATTGTTCTATTTTCTTACTGATATATTCTCCAATAATCCAATAGAGGTTTATAAGTTCAGCGTTTACTGCTTTTATTGCATCAGCCCGAGATTGTTTTATTAGCTGAATTATATCCGTAAAGCGATTGTCCACGATTTATTTTTATATGCTACAAATTTATGATTTTTCAGTCGAGATGCTCATTTTGGAGCGTTTTTCTTCCAGTACTGCTAACTTTTTTGCAATTTATTTGCCGTTTTTTTATTATTGTTACTGTTAATTTCAATTTGAAGTCAACCCATGAAAGGCTTTGTTTTCCGGTAATAAAGCGTCTTTACACGAAGATGAAAATTGGGATAAAGTTTTCAGGAATAAAAGTAGATGGTGATTTAATTATTGACGGTCACCATCGTTACTTGGCATCATTGTTGGCTGAGGTTTGCCTTGAAAAGCACCCGTCAAATAGAACGACAGCAACTAAGGTATCAGAGTGGGATATTGTTGAGTTTGTTGAGGATGATTGGGATACTGAGGCTAAGATATTGTTTCTCAATGAGAAAGATGCTATTTACAATGGTATCACTTTAGAGAAGTTAAATGAATTACTAAAATAAATTGGTAACTTTGCAGTATGTTAGTTTTCTTAGACATAGATGGTGTAATGGTTCCGGCTAAAAGTTGGACAAGCCCTCAGTTGTTAAGTGATGGATTTCCAGCCTTTAGCGATAAAGCCGTTCGTGTGCTTCAGCATGTTGTTTCTGGGGGTGTAACTGTAATGCTTACAACTTCACATAAGTCTCGTTTTAGCGTTGAAGAATGGAAAAATATATTTCTCACAAGAGGGATTAATGTACAAAATATTCGAAAATTATCAGATAGCCCATTTGGATTAACTCGAAGGGATGAAATATTGAATTGGTTTAATTTAAACGAAATAACTGAGCATTTTATCATTATCGATGATGATAAGTCTTTGAATGCTTTACCTTCTTTCTTGAAAGAGTATTTAATATTGACTAGTTCTATGATTGGCTTGAGCGATTCACATCTTGAAATTATAGACACCATAATGCAAAAGCAAGTTCAGGATCTATAATTTTTCTGCAATCATTCGCACCTGGTGAGCCACCTTTTTATCAAAAAGTATACCGAAATGTATTAAAAGATTTAATTTTAATATCTGTATCACTAGTGTCCGGTAAAAATAGTGATTAGTCCTTTGAAAGTATTGGTATATATGCATTTCAGAGGAACATAGGTCGGTGACGATTTGAAATGGCTCATTTCATAACTTGCTATAAATCAGCTAGTTCATGAATCAGGGTAAATATGTTTTTTCGCAAATTGTCACTTTTTTACCTACCCGTATTTTTGATCGATGTGTGAGCTCTTTTCAAGGAGACAAATGGGTTAAGCATTTTACTTGTTGGAACCAGTTATGCAGCCTTTCGATTATATTGTTTAATCGCGTCCAGCGATTTCTTTTTAAGATTTTTTTCTTCTTCAATATCAAAGTCATCTTGTAAACCCAGCCAAAACTTAGCACTATTCCCATAATATTTCGAAAGCCTTAATGCAGTGTCTACTGTAATACGACGATTCCCTTTGATTATCTAAGAGATACGCGTTTGTGGGATGGCAATATCCTTTGAAAGCCTATACGCACTAATTTCAAGAGGAATTAAAAACTCTGCTAACAATATTTCACCTGGATGAATGTTTTTTATCTTTTTCATGTTGTGAAAAGTTTAGTTGTATAATTTTATTTTACAATCTAAATCCAGTAATTTAAAATTTAACTTCTCTACTTGCTGTAATAAAAGCAGTTGGTAGCCACCAAATGTTAACTCCAAATGAAACACTGATTATATCATATCCTTCATTTGTTATTTATTTTAGTTCATTTTCAACATCTTTTATTAGTCTTGCTGTGGACCACATATTTGAAATTTTAAAAACTCTAAATTGTTTCATAATTTTATTTTGTTTAGGCTGTTAAAATAGTTTTGTGCATAAAGTACAAGGCTTTGCGTAGTCTGGCAGTTTCTTGAATCTCTGTTGAGAAACCTTTTACGCTTTCCCCTTCCCAGATTTTTTTTGTTTCCTTACTTCCAATTAAAATAATCATACTAACATAGTACGTTACTAACGTTAAAGGTAAGTATAAGTTCACTTGCCAAAAATATTTTTTAAATATATACACCTGTCAGCTAGGCCTTCTACAACCAAAAAATTTTAATATGAGGCACAGCCGATTACAGCTGTTCGGCTTTGGCGTATTCATGGAGGATGCGCCCTGGCGTATGATTAACCATCCCGTTGCATCGGGATCCGCAGAGTACTGAACCGCTACTTTTGCCAAAGCCATTGTTGGCTGATGTTTTTCTATTATCCAAAATGGCCACCAATATAACGTTGCGTTAGTTCGTTTTTCGGGTGATTGAAAATAGTTTCACATGTGTCAAATTCTATCAATTCACCTAAATACATAAAAGCTACTTTGTCAGAAATACGTTGTGCTTGTTGCATATTGTGTGTAACAATAATAATCGTAAAATCTTTTTTTAGTTTTAATATTAATTCTTCAATTTTTTTTGTGCTAATTGGGTCGAGTGCTGAACAAGGTTCGTCCATTAATATCACTTCTGGTCTAAGCACTACGGTCCGGGCAATGCAAAGCCGCTGTTGTTGACCACCTGATAACTTTACAGCTGGCTTTTTTAACTCATCCTTTACTTCATCCCATAAAAAACTTTCTTTCAAGGCATTTTCAATTAAATCGGGGATTTTATTCTTAGGATAGTTGTGGATTTTTAGTGCGTATGAAAGATTTTCGTATATACTTTTTGGTAATGGGTTTGGTTTTTGAAAAACCATCCCAATACGTTTTCGAATATTGGTTACTGAATTTTTTTTATCATATAAATCTAAATCCTCTAAATACAATTTCCCTTCTATTTTGGCATCAGTTGATAAGTCATGCATTCGATTAAAACTCCGAAGCAATGTTGATTTTCCACAACCGGATGGACCAATTAAAGAAGTTACTTTATTTTTAGGAAAATCAATGTTTATATTTTTAAGAATTCGCTTATTCCCAAAAAATAGATTTAGATTTTCGGCTCTCAGTTTTATTGCATCCATAATTAATCTTGTGTTCTGTTTTTAAAACGTACATAAAAAGCTATAAAATTCAATAAAAATACCAATAAGATTAGTACGGTGGCTGTACCGTAAGCTAATGGTCTCACAAGTTCAATAGCATTGTGCTGAGTAGAAAGCATATATAAATGATAAGGCAATGCCATAAATTCCAGATTGGCAGAAGTGCTTACCCCGTTTATATAAAATGCAACACCTGTAAATAATATAGGCGCAGTTTCTCCAGCAGCTCGTGATAAGGTTAAAATCACTCCAGTTAAAATACCGGGTAAAGCTTTTGGCAACACCACATCTTTTATCGTTTCTGCTTGTGTAACACCTAGGGCCAATGTTGCTTCCCGCAAACTATTGGGTATTCGTTTCAAAGCTTCTTCGGTGGTGGTTATAATGTAAGGCAAAGAGAGCAAACCTAAAGTTAGTCCTGCCGATAATATGGAAGTACCTAAGTGCAATGCTTGAACAAATAACGCTAAGCCAAATAAACCATAAATGATAGATGGAATACCCGCTAGGTTTCTAATGGAAGCACGTATGATATTTGTAAGTAAAGAGGGACGTGCATATTCGTTAAGGTAAATGGCACAAGCTACTCCAAATGGAACTGCAAATAAAGTAGTAATAAAAGTTAGAATTACAGTGCCAACAAGTGCAGGAAGAATTCCGCCTTTTGTCATGCCATGGGTTGGAAATGAGGATACAAAATTCCATGATAAACTAGAGAAGCCTTTTGAGAAAATATCCCACAATATCACTCCTAAAAATAAACACACAATAAAGGTGCTACCACACAGAATAAGCCAGTTAAAGCCATTAAGTAATTTATTCTTATTTATCATGCGTGGAATTTTCTTAATCGATTCGCAAAATATTCGCCTAGCAAATTAACTACAAGCGTAATAATGAAAAGCAAAGCAGCAATAGCGAATAAGGCAAAGTAATGGGTGGTTTGGTATGGAACTTCCCCCATTTCAATGGCAATGGTTGCCGTTATTGTTCTAACTGAATCTAGGAATCCTTTTGGAATAGCTGCTGCATTACCTGTTGCCATCAACACAGTCATTGTTTCTCCTAACGCCCTTCCCAAACCCAGCATAACCGCTGCTATTAACCCAGGTAATGCTGCAGGTAGCGATACTTTAAAAAGCGTTTCCCATTTATTTGCGCCCAATGCCAATGAAGCTTCTCTATGTGATTTTGGTACAGCATTTATAGCATCTTCACTAATGGTAACAATAGTAGGTAAAGCCATTATTGCTAATAAAATAGAACCGTTTAAGGCATTTAATCCGTTCTGAATACCGAAAATGTGAGCCAATTTAGGACCCACTAAAACTATGCCCAAAAAACCGATTGCCACAGATGGTATTGCCGCTAGCATTTCTATAATTGGTTTTAAAAACATTTGTAATTTTCTAGGAGCTAATTCAGATAAATAGGCTGCCGTTAAAATACCTAACGGAACTGCAATTAGCATAGAACCTACTGCCACCAAAAATGTACTAACCAGTAAAGGCAGAATACTATAATGCGTTTCAGGATCCCATTGCGAGCCCGTAAAAAAATCTAAAGGAGAAATTTTAAAGAAGAATAGAATACTATTAGACAAAAGCATTAAAAAAATACCTGCCAACAAGGCAATAGTTAACAATCCTGTGCCTTTAAAAATAATTTTAAACAAGCTGTCTATTTGTTCTCTCTTTCTAGTATTCATTTTTATTTATTCACTGGATAATAGCCCGATTCTTGTATAATTTCCGCCCCCATTGTTGATTTTTCAAAATCAAGAAAGGGTTTAATTTTTTGGTAATCGCTTTTCTTATAATATTGAAATAAGGGCCTTTGAAAATAATAACTACCTGAAGCAATTGCCTTTGCACTAAGTGGGGATACTGCATTAGCATTATCTGTGTAAATTGACAAAACTTTTATGCCTGTTGTGTTCCCTTTTAAAACATATCCAGCGCTAACATAACCAATTCCAGAAGCATCGGCTTTTATGGCTTCTAAAATTTGTGCATTGCCATTCATTTGTTTGGAATAAGGCGAAAACTGAATGTTTAAAATTTGTTTTACATAGTCGTGTGTACCCGAATTGCTTTGTCTTCCATAAATAGTTATGGGCATTTCTTTTTGATGGAGGGAAGACCAATCGGTGATCTCGCCACTTAAAATTTTTGTAATATCTTTTGTATTGATTGAATCAATAGTGAACTTATCCGACACCACAAAAGCGATGGCATCTTGTGCAAAAACAAAAGAATCGATTTCAATGTTTTTTCGATGAAATAAATCCAGTTCTATTTGTTTTATACTTCGTGAAGAATTGGCAATGTCTGCATTTCCGTTTAATAAGGAGGCAATACCCAATCCTGAACCACCTCCTGAAACGGAAACCAAAATCACATCATTTTCTTTGTGAAATTGTTCTGCCAAAGCCACTGCAAGATTCACTTCGGTATCAGAGCCTTTTATTTTGAGGGTATTATTAGTAGAGGAACAGGCACAAAATAATACTATGAGTAAAATCTTACAAAATCTCATATGTAAAATTACCTAAAATCGCAAAACTTGTACGTTAAGTTAGAATTAACTTTTGAGGTAGCGCAAAGTATCAGCTAATTTCAATGGTTTTTCGCAGTTTGGTTTTCTATGGTCCTAATTCCAGCATCCCGCAAAGTAGGAAAACGATTAGCTAAGGATACATTTCTGTATTCAAGAACCAATACCAAATTACCAAACCCAAGAATAAAAGCCCATTTACCAAAGACTAACTACCAAAGACCAAATCCCCCAATCCCCCAAAATCAACAATCACGCCTTTTCACTTTTCACCCAATTTCTCCTCCAACCCAAAAAAAGAGTCGCAAAAATCGGGATAAAGACAAAGCTTATGGAAGAATTGCCATCCACCCATTTTTTATACAATAAACTTACCAGTCCGCCAATTACAGCACCCAAAATTGCCCAGCTCACATAACTTATCCGGCTTTTTTTGTTGTGTAAGATTTTCGATTCGAGTTTTTCGTTTGAAAAATTTCCAGTAGTTAAGTATTGCTCGAAATTGTAAATAAATGTTTGCCAAACAGATTCCTCTTCCTTTGTGTTCATTTGAGCGTCTGTGTCAACATAAAAACTTGCCAAAACTTTATTGTCGATAATGCTTACAGTAATTTCTGATCCCCATTTTAATGGGTTTGTTTTCCATACGTCTAATAAGGATGAATTTTGCTTGAATTTTAAAATACCATTATTGTTATCTGTAATTATAAAGCCAAACTGCTTACAATAGTCGGCGATTCTTTCTGGTAAAACTGATGTATCAGTTACTATTATTTGAATTTGCTTTTCCATTTAATTTATTAGTTGGATGGGTTGTTAAAATACACAATAAGGAGTTTGGGCCTGGTGAAGGTGATGATTTTAACCATCCCAATGCATCGGGTTCTGCGGAGCACTGAACCGCCACTTTTGCTAAAGTAATGTTATGGGTTCGCGCTTCACTTACCATTGAGTTTCTTTAACTTGCTGTTAAAATTAGTAAATTTTACTTTAAAGTGAAATTTTTTGATATAATATTTGCTTTTGTCAGGTTTATGTTCATACATTTGATGTCTAATTTCACTTATAAGTGAAACAACCTTTCAGATTATGCGTTATTATTAAAACCTTCCCTAAGCCAAGTGAACTACGAAATTGTCGAACTACAGCCCTACAGCGGGAGCGAAGCAAAGGTTTACTCACTTATCCCTATGGGTGAAGATGAAACCTTGTTCGAGATGTTCGTGGATGAATATGAGGTCGAGTTTAAAAATGAGATAAAATACATAATTCAAACCATATACCAAATTGGTCATACAACAGGAGCAAGAAGTTCGTTCTTTAAGCAACATGAAGGGAAATATGGCGACTTTGTTTGTGCCTTGTTTGATGTCCCGGAAAAGAACCTGAGAGTGTATTGTATTAGGTTTGGGATGGTTGCGGTTATTCTCGGTGGTGGTGGAGAAAAAGCAGAAGGTGTAAGAGCGTGGCAGGATGATGAAAAGTTATCAAAAGAGGCAAATTTAATGATTGAATACGCCAAGGACATTTTACAAAGAATGGATGAAGGTGATTTGTATTGGTCAAAAGATAGAACAGAGTTACAAGGAAATTTAAAAAATTACGATAATGAATAAAACAACTAAAGCAAGAAAGTATAATAGCTCTAAACTGCAAGAACTATTAGACGAAGTTACTCCATTAGAAATGGAGCAAACAAAAGTGAAAATGCAACTTGCTGCTCGTATCGAAGATTTTATGCGAGCAAAAGGCTGGAATAAGTCGCAGTTTGCTGAAAAAGTAAATAAAAACCCGTCTGAAATAACCAAATGGTTTAGCGGCACTCAAAATTTCACAACAGATGTGTTGACTGAAATTGCCTCTGCACTTGGTGTTGAGTTAACCGAATTATTCGGTAAAAAGCAAGTTCAAGTGATTTACCGCAAAGAAATTGTCGTTAAATCTACTGCACCACAACCTACATTTATTATTACAACACCAATGTCTCAAGGCATAGATGCAGATGGTAATTGTCTATTGACAAATCAAGAGAATAAATCACCATTCACAAAATATTATCAAGCATACAATGGCTAAAATAGAAAAAAAGGACTTCAATGTCGAAATGCATATTAGGGCAATTGAGCTATTAAATGGGTCGTTGCAGTTTCCATCAACCCCGAATACTGCAGTTACAACATTTAACTTCAATATTAGTATTGAAAGTAAGGCAGATGCTCCAAACAAACTTGTTTTTGTAATTGTCCACGTTGAAATAAAAAATGATGACCATTCTCTTGTCTTGGGTGCATTGTCTGTAAGTTGTATTTTTGAAATTGTCAACTTTGATGAAATAATTAAAATCGAGGATAATGGAAAACTTGATATTCCTCAAAGGTTGATAGAAACACTCAATATAATTTCAATTTCAACTACGAGAGGTGTGATGTTCTCAACTTTCAAAGGGACTTTTCTGCATGGAGCTGTACTACCAATTATTGACTCTAAACAATTTCAAATCGGTAGTCAAAAAGTCGAGGAATAATGTTGTGTGAATTAACAATACCAAATACCAATTCCCAAAGACCTAAACTAAGCCCAGAACCAAAGACCAAAGACCAATTGCCAAAGACCAAATCCCCATCTTCCTCAATCAAAATCAATTCTCACCCGTTTTTACTTCCTCTTTTTTTGTCCGTATAAAAATCATTGCAATTGCCGTAGTTACAATACCCATAACCAATGCTCCAATTGCACCTTGTATTGCATAGTTTTGGTAATTGAAATTAGCCTCCGCCTCCGCTGTTGTTTTGAAATAGCCTAACTCTACGGAACGTTTTATCACGTTTGGAAAATATTCAGGTGAAATAACATAAGTAGTTATCCATTGGGTAAGCGGACTGAGTAAGGCAATAATAACCGACAAAACAAGACCCGAAATAAGTCCTTGCTTGTAGTTCATTTGTCCGCCATAAAAATTTTTCTTTTTGTCTTTCAAGGCCATTACCATAATGATAATTGCAGGAATCGCAAAAAGGTTGGTTAAGTAAAGATGATAGTCAATATATTTCCCGTGTAGCCCACACAGTTTTTCTAACACCATCCAAACTAAACCTGTTACGGAAAAGATCAATGCCCATTTAATTTCAATTTGTATATTTTTCATTTTCAATTGTTTTTGTTTGGCAATGGTGTTTTATGAGTTTTTCTAAGTGGTTTTGGTAAATGTCTGTTATCTAAAGTTAACGAATTTTTCAATTTTTAAATAAACAATAAATAGGGTAGCTGACAGAATAAGCTATTTTTCAATTGTTGGATAAAATTTCTCTGAAAAAATATATTGATGATAGCCTTGCCCCAAATTGTCTCCAAGAATATTGTAGTAACATTCATTACCACCTCCAAATGGCGATATGATTAAGGGTTCTTTTAAGACTTGTTTTTTTAGTGACCAACCACTTGGTAAAATTACTGTTGTGTCTGGTTTTCCTGTTTCGGTGGCGTGCATTACGAAATAATTCCCTTTATTGTCTGTCAATTGAAAAATACTATCGGTAAACATTACAGTTTGGCATTTCTGAATTGTCTTTATAACTAAATGTCCTTTAGCAGGTTTTAGTATATCGGTTTTTCCCCCTACATAATCAACACAAATGGGTTTTGCAATTTCCACCCAAGTGTAATTTTTATATTCTCGTTGTTTTATGCAGTCTTCGTTTTTGCAATTTACATCTGTATTAGGAGAACGATAAAACGCTGTTTTCTGAAATAGTAAATAACGGTCTATATTTTTACTATAGGGTAATGATGTTTTAAATTCGTCCCATTTGTCTAATGGAATTGGATTTTTGCCACCACTTATTACTACCACCATTTCCTTTTGATTAATCAATTCTTTGGCAAAACCTATATTCTTCCAATACAGCGTATCGGGTAGCTTTGATTTTTCTGTGGAAAAATGAAGTCCTACTTCTTTTGCAGTTTTAAGTCCGCAAGATTGAAATATAAGTGTCGATACAATTGTAAAAATCAGTAAGTATCTATTCATTATTTTGATGTTTGTGGTGTTGCAAAAAATAGCAGCTAGCGGTTTCGGGATTGGCGAAGTGAGCGATTTTCACTATCCGCCAAAGGCGCATTTTTAAGGGGCGCGCCACTTAGTATCTTTAGCAATCCCAATGCATCGTTATCTCCGGAGCACCGAACCACCTTTTTTGCCAAACCCCTTTTAGCGGTTGGTTGTTTTCTTATGTTTTATTATATTCCAAATTAATATTGCTGATAGACCTGTTAATAGGGCAAATAATTTTTCAAAATTCGTTTTTGCAAAAATATTTCCTACTGTATTTAGTATAAACAGCCCAAAGAAAATCCATAGAATTAGATTAATAGTATTATCAGCAAACTTGAATTGTACGAATGCCCCTTTCATTAATAGAACCCAGGAAAGAAATAAATTTATTAGTATCGAAATACTTTCAAAGATGTACATTTCATTGTCATTTGTTAGTCTGCCACCCCAAGCTATATTGTAGGAAATTATCTTCATAATAATGCAAATATGAAATATGATTACAGAAAACAGAAGTCCTAATAGTATTTTTATTTGGGTATTAATATTCATGTGATTGATATAGCTAGTTGTTTTTTATTTTGGTAATATGTCTGCACTGATTTTTATTACAAATGTTGATGCGGAGTGCGCCCCGGTGTATTATTAACCATCCCGATGCATTGGGATCTGCAGAGTACTGAACCGCCACTTTTGCCAAACGAGTGTTAGTGGCCATTTTTCTTCTGTTATAATATTTCGTTGTAAAATGCCCAATTTAGGTTACTTTTTGAGTTTTTTATTTTTTCACTAATTGATTTTCGATGTGCTGGATATTTCGCTCAAACAGCCCCCTCAAGATCGCACTATACTGCCCCCTCATTTTAGACTGCCATTCCTAGTTTAATCTCATTCTGTTTTTTTCATGTTTAGCTAAGTTAGTTCTTTAAGATTATTGATTCAATATCTTCTTCACTTTTTGGTTGTTTTTTCTTTCTCAATGAGTCACCTTTCATCTCAATACGGTGTGCATCATGAACTATCCTATCCAGAATAGCATCAGCAATGGTTTGTTCCCCTATAATTTCGTGCCATTTGCTAATGGGTACCTGGGAGGTGATAATGGTCGAAGATTTTCCATGCCGGTCTTCAATGATTTCCATAAGTGCTGAGCGGCTATGTGCGTCTAAGGGCTGTATTCCAAAGTCGTCAATAATAAAAATATGTTGCCTTTCGATCCTAGCAAGCTCTTTTTGATAAGAGCCGTCGGTTTTTGCAATTTTCATACGACCAAAGAGTTTGGTACTGTGCTGGTAAAGTACCCTGTAGCCTAAAGAACAAGCCTGATGGCCTATTGCAGAAGCAATAAAACTTTTGCCGATACCTGTACTACCCGTTATAATGATATTTTCACCGCGCTTGATAAATTCACAATCAGCTAAACGCAACACCTGATTTTTATCCATTCGATTATCTTCATAGTTGATTTGTTCTATGCTGGACTTGTACCGGAAGCGGGCTGCCTGAAGCGTTCTATCAAGCTTTCGATTATAACGTTCATCCCATTCCGATTCTACCAGATGGCTAACCATTTGATCCGGGGTAAACTTTTCATTCTTGCCAGATTCAAGTGTCAATGTGAAGGCCTTTGCCATTCCCTGAAGCCGCATCTGCTTCATTTTTGTTAAGATCTCGTTCATTTTATTTGGTTTTAGTGATTAATTATTGATAATAATTCCCACCACGTATGTTATCGTGCGTGGGCATGTTTGATGGCTCCATATCGTCGTCATCATATTTATCCAGGTTTTTTGTAAGTATATCCTCGATGATCTTATAATTATAATAGCCAATCTCATGCGCTCTCTTACAGGCTTTTATAAGTCTGATCTCGCCGAGGCGTTTGGCAAAAGATAAAATACCCATACAGGATTTATATCCTTGTTCCGGGTGTTGTTTCTTTGCCAGTACCTGACTGATATAATATTCAACAACAGGATCAATCTCCTTAGCCTTGGCCATAAAAAAAGCGGGATTCCATTCCATTACGTACCGGTGCTGTGCAGGCATATGCTCAGCGACTGTGGTATAATTATGTGGACTACGCAACCTCTTATGTGTTACTATCAGTTCATAATGCATGTACAGATTTACTTCTGAGCGGGAGTATTGCATCTTTAGCTTCTTGCCAATAAGTTCATAAGGAACACTATAGTAGTGTTGGTCTTCGGTCAAGTAAACATGGCCATTTTTCATCACGGTTACTTGTTTTAGTTTTCGCATTTCATAATATGTTGCAGGTAATGGTTGAAGAGCAGATAATTCCATTAGCCATTGGTCGGACCTTGAACATTGTTTGCCGGTAAGCTGTGCATTATTGAGCGTAACCAGATGTTGTCCTATTTGTATATTAAGTTCATTTAAAGGCACAAACTCCTTCTCAGGGAGATTAGCGTATATCTTCTGATAGGTTAGTTTTACCATGTTTTCTACATGAGCTTTATCCTGGGGCTTACGGGAACGGGCAGGGAGAACGGCTATACCATAGTGAGCGGCAAAAGCCTTAAAATTCTCATTCACTGTTGGCTCATAACTGCTTGCCTTATGCACGGCAGACTTTAAATTATCAGGCACAAGAGCCAGAGGAACGCCATTGAAAAAGCGCAGTGCATTTTCACAGGCAGTAATAAATTCTTCAATCGTTTGACTAGCCATAGCTTCTACATAAGCATATTGGCTCCAACCAAGGATAGCAACAAAAATCTGAGCATTCTTTATCTCTCCCGTATTAGTATCCACATAAGGCAATGTGGCTCCCGCATAATCGACATACATTTTATCACCAACCTTGTGTTCAATATGCATAGTAGGATTCACCTTCTTGCGCCATTGATTATAATGTTTATAAAAGGTTGTCTCACCGTAAGAGGGAGGATTCAACGCTTTATATTCTAAGAATTGCTTGGCTACTGTCATTCCACGCCTTCTCAGCTGTATGCTCATGCCCGGAAAAAAGTCATACAGCTGTTTTAGCTGATCATTTATAAGCATTTCTTTCGGAGGGTGAAATAGCTTATTCAACTCAAAATCAGAGAGTTTGAATAGCTCTTCTTTGGGTATTTTGAGTGAACGAAAGTGTTCTATGTACAGTTTTACAGTATGCTTGGACATACCGAGTCGCTCACCGATTTTTTTCTTGCCCATTTGCTGGGTGTAGAGTTTGATAATTTGGCGTACTTTGCTCATACTGATTGCTTTATTGGCCATGATTTATTAAGTTTACTGATGCCTATAAAGTACATCATCATAAACTAGAAAATCAATATGATAAACAGTATGATTAAACGCTGGAATGGGGGGGGCAGTTTGCTCCGATCTGCTGGGGGCAGTTTGCCCCGGTCTAGTGGGGGCTGTTTGGAGCGGTCAAGTGGGGGCTATTTAAGCGGAATTTCCAATACATTAAATAAACCCCGCCTTACAATAAAGGAATAAAGGGGAAAGAGTAGATAAAAAAATACCGCCACTCTTATAAGTAGCGGTATCAGGGTGATCTAAGTATATAATCAATCAGTGTACAACTGTGAACGAATATCCGTTCATTAATCTACCGTTATACCAAACCTTGTTAACTGCAATACTTCCGGGGCCTGGGCTATTAAGTATGAAACTGCATTTTATAGTGTCTTCAAGAGTATTACTTAATCTGATATAAGTTGTAGCGGTATCGTTAACCACATTATTATTTGTAAATATTCTCATGTAATTCTTTCCTCCATTATCGTAAAAAAAGTAGTTGTAAGGAGCCGATAAGGTTACCCCAGGAGAAGATAAGTCTACCATTTTTTTCACCCCATTTTTTATAACAAATAACCTGACGCTGTCTTGAATAAACCCTTTTGATGGATTTGGAAACAGGTTTGCATTTGTTGCAGTTGCATAATGTATGTCAACAGAAACAGATATGGCAACACCGCCATTCGGAAAAGGTTGCTTGGTGCAGGCAGATAAAAACACAAAAGAAATTATGCAAAAAATAGACGCTCTCATCGATAAAATTTAAGGATGAATATTGTATGTTACAGTGTTATAGTATTGAAAATTAAAACCCATTCCTGTTGGGGCATATTGAGAGTACCATCCGTTACTCGTTCCATCCCATCCCCAGTTCAAATAAAGTTGAGTAAAACCAATCGTTCCAATCATTGGCCAATACATATAATAACTGAATACCCCTTCAGCAATCCATTGATGACCAAATCCTGTTGCCCAACTGAATGGGGCACCTGGTATAGCATCGCCGGTGTGTCCACCCATCAGTATTGGCCACCCTTTTTCGATATCTTGATAAAGACGGTAACTACCAGAATTAGTATGATCAGCAGTACTGTAATTGAAAGCGTTTTTTAATACTAGCGGATTTTTAGCAGGATTCGCACTTGAAGAATTGAAATTATAATCTACAAATGATTTAGGTTGACCAAAGAGACCTGGTACTTCAACGCCGCCTATATTAGCCATTAATCTTGCCGTTTCTGTTGATGGACCCCCTGGGGACATAGCACCCCAATCAATATTCTGCGGCCACCTCCAATAATACATAACCTGCGCAATGGCCGTAGGAACGCATCCGGTAGGCGGTCTTGTACAAAATGCACCGTCGTTAGGGCAAAAGTCATTATATCCACATCCTTGCCCCCAAATAGTGCCAATAAGTGGCCCAATTATAGTTATGGTGGGGGTTGGTACTGGCATAGTACTCCATAAATGCAGGAGGTTATTAGCTCTCTCTGTGGCAGTCGGCCATATTATTTGTGAACTCAATTTAGACAAGTATTCATCGTTACCAATTTCGGGCATTTTTAAATCTTTTTATAAAGCTTTCCATGCGCTCATAGCAATGATTGTGTGTGTATTCCTCCAAGTCCCGTCACGAATAGTATCAATATAATTTTCTGTTGATGTTAACCAGGACTGTAATCCCCAAGGAGAACCTTCACCATGATTGAATGTGCCTATTTTATTGTGGGCCAGAATGGGGGTGTTATTTTTTTCTGCTGAAAGAATAATGAATCCCGCATTGTTTGCTGCGTTAAATGCATACATATATGGAATCCCATTGCGGGCAATGATTTCATTATTCTGGATAGTCACGGGTTTGGAAGAATCTACACTGTGCTTTTGAAGATACGCTTGTGCAATTTTTGTAGCGGCTTGCAGGGATAAAATATTTTCTTTTAAAGTAAAATCGGCCTGCTGAATAACATCTTTTTTGCAAGAGACGGCAAAAGTGATAATGTAGCATAGCATTATCACTTTGATTTGAATTTTTTTCATAAAAAGGTACTTTGGGGTTAGGTTAATATAATTTATCCTACGTCGAATTTAAAGTTCCGTTTTTCTTTAATTCCTTTCATCATTTTCAGCCCTCTTGCAAAAAAATATGTGTAATGTCGCAGTTTGATTTTCATAACTAATTGATTTACAGATGTAGCATTTTCCATTTTGACAGATTTTTCGAAATAACAAGTAAGATATTCACTTAAAAAAAGGAGAGAAATGGTATGAATCTGGATGGATGCTTGAAATTATGTCTGCCAATATTGTGACCGCCGTTCTTTAAATAGCTTTATTTCAACTACTTCTAAATTCCATATCAGTTGATGGTTTAAAAAAGGAAACTTAGACCCTTTGTTTTTCCTTTATTCTGGCTTATCTTTTTATAGGCTTCAATCTCAAGATCAAGAAACTTATAATACTGGCCATACATAAATGCATAAAAAGGTGATATCTGATTAAGTTTTCTTGCGTCCTGGAGCGCCGTAAAATATTCATTTTTATCTTCCTTAAACACAATAGCCATTGGGAGATCAAATTTCTTCTGGAGGTAATTCATTAACAGCCGACTAGTTCTCCCATTTCCATCATAAAAAGGGTGTATAGAGACCAGATTGAAGTGTGCAGCAAAAGACAACTCAATTTTGTCTTTATCCGTGGATGCACCGTTAGCTTTTTCATTTATTGAACTAATCAGCTTGACAGTTAATGATTCAACTTTGTCATAAGAGGGGAAATATGCGTTACCTGCACTCACGTTGCCTTTTCGAAACTCTCCCTTTGTTCCATCAACAACGCCTAAAGGAGTATTATAAACACTACCGGTATTTTTCATCACCAGTGCATTTATTTTCTGAATTAGATTCACGCTAACAGGGATTGAGGCTGATGCGTCAGCTTCGTTTAAAGAAAAGCGTAGCGCATCGTAGTGATCTTTTGTCATCAGCGTATGCGTTAGCGGTTTACCTTTTGGCGTCAGATTTTCATCCAATAACAGCCGTGTTTCATTTTCTGTAAGTGTTGAGCCTTCTATACTAGAAGAGTGGTGTACAATGGCATATTCATTGAATTTGTCAAAATCAATGACTTCACTTAATTTAAGTGACCTGTATTCTTCTAATATTTGATCAATGGATTGCAATTGCTGTTATTTATTGAAACTTGATTTTTTTATCCTTTCTAACGACCGCTTATTTTCTTCTTCAGATTCCTGTAAAAGCTTAAGCTTTTCTGCATTGTTATTTTTAAATTGAATAATCCCCCCTTCTACTACCGAATCACTGATTTGTTCTTCATCCTTCAAGAAGTTCTTATGTGCCAGCTGTAATATCCTCGGATCTTTTATATCAGAAAAGTCATCCGGGGGCAAATCATCTTCTTCTAGATCCCCTTCATACCTGTCCAAAATATCACCCCCTCCCCTATTGCCACTATTATTCTTTCCCCCTTTGCTATTTTCATTTTTTGAAAAAAACAGTTTTCCAAGTACCCAATACGCAAGAATAAAAACAATCACGAATCCGATGATTGCCGGGATTATCGGATTTTCTTTTGTGAATTGAATAATGCTTTCCATGATTATTTTTTGAAATAAATTCTCACCACGTCTATGATATGATTCACAACCGCATTTTTTCTAACATCCTGATCCAACATTAGTTTCTTTATGAATTTCTCGTTTTCCACTGTTAAATGTACGGCTTTGCCATGAGCGATGTCCTTTCCAAAGATATTGCCACTTACCGGAACAAAGGTTTTGAAATTTACAAACGCTTCGTCTGAAACAGCTGTAATGACTATGTCGTTGGCCTCGTTTTTCTTATTACGTTGACCCGCCTTGCGAAGTTTTCTCATATCTCCACTACCAACTGCTTCTCTGACTGATGGCATATCCAAGTGTAATAAAGACTCGCTTCCGAGTCTTTCGAGCTTATCTGCATTTTCATCCACGGGCGTTTCTGGCCGTTGATGGATATTTCGCTCAAACAGCCCCCTCAAGATCGCACTATACTGCCCCCTCATTTTAGACTGCCATTCCTAGTTTAATCTCATTCTGTTTTTATCATGTTTAGCTAAGTTAGTTCTTTAAGATTATTGATTCAATATCTTCTTCACTTTTTGGTTGTTTTTTCTTTCTCAATGAGTCACCTTTCATCTCAATACGGTGTGCATCATGAACTATCCTATCCAGAATAGCATCAGCAATGGTTTGTTCCCCTATAATTTCGTGCCATTTGCTAATGGGTACCTGGGAGGTGATAATGGTCGAAGATTTTCCATGCCGGTCTTCAATGATTTCCATAAGTGCTGAGCGGCTATGTGCGTCTAAGGGCTGTATTCCAAAGTCGTCAATAATAAAAATATGTTGCCTTTCGATCCTAGCAAGCTCTTTTTGATAAGAGCCGTCGGTTTTTGCAATTTTCATACGACCAAAGAGTTTGGTACTGTGCTGGTAAAGTACCCTGTAGCCTAAAGAACAAGCCTGATGGCCTATTGCAGAAGCAATAAAACTTTTGCCGATACCTGTACTACCCGTTATAATGATATTTTCACCGCGCTTGATAAATTCACAATCAGCTAAACGCAACACCTGATTTTTATCCATTCGATTATCTTCATAGTTGATTTGTTCTATGCTGGACTTGTACCGGAAGCGGGCTGCCTGAAGCGTTCTATCAAGCTTTCGATTATAACGTTCATCCCATTCCGATTCTACCAGATGGCTAACCATTTGATCCGGGGTAAACTTTTCATTCTTGCCAGATTCAAGTGTCAATGTGAAGGCCTTTGCCATTCCCTGAAGCCGCATCTGCTTCATTTTTGTTAAGATCTCGTTCATTTTATTTGGTTTTAGTGATTAATTATTGATAATAATTCCCACCACGTATGTTATCGTGCGTGGGCATGTTTGATGGCTCCATATCGTCGTCATCATATTTATCCAGGTTTTTTGTAAGTATATCCTCGATGATCTTATAATTATAATAGCCAATCTCATGCGCTCTCTTACAGGCTTTTATAAGTCTGATCTCGCCGAGGCGTTTGGCAAAAGATAAAATACCCATACAGGATTTATATCCTTGTTCCGGGTGTTGTTTCTTTGCCAGTACCTGACTGATATAATATTCAACAACAGGATCAATCTCCTTAGCCTTGGCCATAAAAAAAGCGGGATTCCATTCCATTACGTACCGGTGCTGTGCAGGCATATGCTCAGCGACTGTGGTATAATTATGTGGACTACGCAACCTCTTATGTGTTACTATCAGTTCATAATGCATGTACAGATTTACTTCTGAGCGGGAGTATTGCATCTTTAGCTTCTTGCCAATAAGTTCATAAGGAACACTATAGTAGTGTTGGTCTTCGGTCAAGTAAACATGGCCATTTTTCATCACGGTTACTTGTTTTAGTTTTCGCATTTCATAATATGTTGCAGGTAATGGTTGAAGAGCAGATAATTCCATTAGCCATTGGTCGGACCTTGAACATTGTTTGCCGGTAAGCTGTGCATTATTGAGCGTAACCAGATGTTGTCCTATTTGTATATTAAGTTCATTTAAAGGCACAAACTCCTTCTCAGGGAGATTAGCGTATATCTTCTGATAGGTTAGTTTTACCATGTTTTCTACATGAGCTTTATCCTGGGGCTTACGGGAACGGGCAGGGAGAACGGCTATACCATAGTGAGCGGCAAAAGCCTTAAAATTCTCATTCACTGTTGGCTCATAACTGCTTGCCTTATGCACGGCAGACTTTAAATTATCAGGCACAAGAGCCAGAGGAACGCCATTGAAAAAGCGCAGTGCATTTTCACAGGCAGTAATAAATTCTTCAATCGTTTGACTAGCCATAGCTTCTACATAAGCATATTGGCTCCAACCAAGGATAGCAACAAAAATCTGAGCATTCTTTATCTCTCCCGTATTAGTATCCACATAAGGCAATGTGGCTCCCGCATAATCGACATACATTTTATCACCAACCTTGTGTTCAATATGCATAGTAGGATTCACCTTCTTGCGCCATTGATTATAATGTTTATAAAAGGTTGTCTCACCGTAAGAGGGAGGATTCAACGCTTTATATTCTAAGAATTGCTTGGCTACTGTCATTCCACGCCTTCTCAGCTGTATGCTCATGCCCGGAAAAAAGTCATACAGCTGTTTTAGCTGATCATTTATAAGCATTTCTTTCGGAGGGTGAAATAGCTTATTCAACTCAAAATCAGAGAGTTTGAATAGCTCTTCTTTGGGTATTTTGAGTGAACGAAAGTGTTCTATGTACAGTTTTACAGTATGCTTGGACATACCGAGTCGCTCACCGATTTTTTTCTTGCCCATTTGCTGGGTGTAGAGTTTGATAATTTGGCGTACTTTGCTCATACTGATTGCTTTATTGGCCATGATTTATTAAGTTTACTGATGCCTATAAAGTACATCATCATAAACTAGAAAATCAATATGATAAACAGTATGATTAAACGCTGGAATGGGGGGGGCAGTTTGCTCCGATCTGCTGGGGGCAGTTTGCCCCGGTCTAGTGGGGGCTGTTTGGAGCGGTCAAGTGGGGGCTATTTAAGCGGAATTTCCAATGTTTACCCTCTTTCGTAATTTCGATTATTTCTTCAAAATTATATTCTCTTCCAACTGAAAAATATTTTTTAAAGCTTTCTAGTACCGTGTCATTTTTCTCCAGGTTTTCTATTTCGACTTGACGTTCTTTAAATTTGTCGCGGACATTTTTGTCGAACACTGTTATAGCAGCCTTGTAAGAAGAAATTGCGCTTTCAAATGGTTCGAAATCTTCTTGGTCTATGTGCGGATGGGCGTCTGATTTCTTAGTTTCTTGTTTTAGACTTTCTGTTTTTTTTTCTATTTCCTCACATCTGGATTGAATTTCATTTAAAATCTTTTCAGGATTATCATAGCTTTTTAACGGTTTCTTAATAACTGACTTTCTATTTTTTAAATATTCGAATTGAACGTGCGATGGAATCCAAAGCTTATCCTTTAATTCTTTATTTTCAAAAATGCCCGCATATATCTGTTGCCTAGTCGATTTGGGATAATTATAGAAATTTAGTAAAACAGAGGAGTCGAAAACGAAAAAACATTCTTGCCAGAGATTTTTTTCATCGTCTTCAGTCAATGTATACTTGTCGTATGATGTTGGTTTCATATTATTACTATTTGCTTGCATAAATTTGCCACCCAATTATGCATAGCTAATAGAAGATTACTGCCTATACATAGAAACGTAGCACTTTCTTTCAAATGTAATATATTTATCATAAATCATCAAAAGGTCTTTTTATTTGCTGTATGCTTTTGGTACTTACTACCTCTTTAAACTCCTTACATAATAGTCTACCCCCTTATCTGGCCCTCAAATACACATTTTACCCGTTGATACCTTTTGTAATCTTCGTGTAACATACCTACAATCTACCACTTAAGGCAACTAAACAATCTTTTTACCCTTTGCATTTTTTAGTATGATTAGCCCTCTGGCAGAATCTATGTGCATCCTTTGTAAAGCATGTATAACCCCACACTTTAGTCGGCAAATGGTATCAACCCCAACTACTCCCTCAAAAGCCCCAACCTCACCCATATTTCCCCCAAAATCACTAAGTTTACGTAAATCGTTTGCATGAAAGTTTGCCATTACCTGCTGCTACTATCCCTGCTGTCTTTTTCGGCCAATAGCCAACCAGTAATGATACCCGGATACACCGGTTATGCAGTACCCGTGGAAAATCAGGAGGGCGACCTTTTTAATTTTCAACAAAAAGCTGCCCTCTGGAAAGATCCTAATCAGGTATTGCACTATTATTTCTACCTCCGCAAAAAAGGCACGCTACAGGTTTCCCTGCTCGCAAAAAACAAAGCGGCTGGCAGTCTGGTGCAGATATCCATCCCCGGAAAAAAAGCCCAGGTAACTATACCCAAATCGGATAAGTATGTTTCCCTGAAAGTGGCCAGCACCATCGTTAAAGACAGCGGCTTTTATGAGATTACGCTGGAAGATATTCGCCAGGGCGGACAATCCGTTGCAGATATTCAGGGCATCGAATTATCCGGTACCGCGGTGCCGGGCATTCATTTTAATACCAAACCCCGCCGAAATGCGGCTTCCGTGCATTTGCGCTACCCCTTGCCGGATTCTGCCAAGGCGGTCGCTTTTTATAACGAAATCACCATACCCGTTGGCGCCAATGACCCCCATAGTTACTATATGGCCAACGGTTTTTCGCGCGGGTATTTTGGTATTCAGATTATCAGCCCCACCGAAAGAAGGGTAATTTTCTCTGTTTGGGATGCAGGCAATGAACCCATTGACCGTGCCAAAGTGCCCGAAGATAAAAAAGTGCAACTACTTGCCACCGGAAGGGATGTGGTGGCCGATGGATTTGGAAACGAGGGTACGGGCGGCCATAGTCATTGGGTGTACCCCTGGAAAAATGGCACCACCTATGGATTTTTAGTTACCGCCATGCGGGATACTGTTAAAAAGACTACCATCTACACCGGCTATATCTACCTGCCGGAAATGAAACAATGGAAATTATTGGCTTCATTTAAAGCGCCTATAGACGGGGGATACCTGAAAAACCTCTATTCGTTCGTGGAGAATTTTTCAGGAGAAAATGGACAATTGCAACGTGAAGCCCTGTATCGCAATCAATGGGTTCAACTCGAAGATGGCAAATGGCAGGAACTAACCACGGCAGTGTTTTCAACCGATGCAACCGCCCGCGCTGGAGATCGGATTGATTATGGGGCAGGGGAGAGTGATGGTCAATTTTATCTGTGGAATGGCGGCTTTCAACCGGCCAATGTAAAAATGGGTGACCGGTTTACCCGCCCCCCGCTGCAGGCAAAGCCCTCCATATTGGTAAATAACCATATCGATAGCAGCTGGCAGGCACAGCAAGACAAGGCAAGCATCTTAACAGCCATCCGGCAACAATCTATCGACACCACTGGATCTAAAGAGGGCATTTATTATACCCTAATGGAAAGAGGAACCGGTGCGCCGGTTGATGTGTCGGATACGGTGCAAGTATTTTATAAGGGCTATTTTTTAGAGTCCGGGGAGATTTTCGACCAAACGGGGGCTACTCCGGCCAGCTTTCCCCTGCGCCGTTTAATAAAAGGTTGGCAAATTGGGGTACCCCTAGGCAACGTGGGAAGTAAGGTGCGTATCATTATACCATCTGGCCTTGCTTACGGCATCAGAAACCGAAGTGCCAAAATTGCTCCTAACAGCATTTTGGTATTCGAAATTCAGGTGGTAAGTGTTCGAAAGCAAGGCGGATAAAAGAACAGCGAGTAATCCAAGCTCAGCTGTTCGGTTTTAAAATCCTAAATAGCTGAACCATGAAAAACCTATTCCTCCTCGTTATCTCCCTATTAGGCATCGTAACCCTCGCCCAAGCTGGAGAACCCAACCCAACCTCTGATAACAACAACAGCATTTTGCTGCGGGTAGATTGGGAATTTTGTGAGCCTACGGAAAAAAACTATGACTGGCAATTTATCGACGGTCAAGTTGAGTCGGCCCGCAAACAAGGTAAAAAAATTGCCCTGCTGATAGATGCAACTACCGGATTGCCAGAATGGCTGCGTGATCAGAAAACTGGAACCCTCCCCATAAATAAAATAAATGCCCAGCAACTAGCTAGTTGGACTCGCTTCATTCAAAAAATGGGTGAGCGGTATCAGCAGGAAGCAACCATTGAAAAAGTGTATATCACCCAAATGATGCCGGAAGCTGCTCAGCAACCAGATACCCGCCTTCGTGAGGTTATTTATGCTTGGATGAAGGTAGTAGATGCATTTGATGCAGCTTTTCCTAAACAACAGTTGGTAAATGCCGGGGGCTTGCAAGAAGATATCAATGTAGCCACGCTGCTAGATGCCTATGCAAGCAAGAAAATCGGTGCTCGCTATCAAACGATTGTTACTTCACAACCCTATACAGCTCCTTTATTACAAGAAAAAAGCCAAATTAATTTTCAACCCTGCGATCGCAAGCCTGTTGAAATAGTACCTGCAAATAATGAAACGCCAACAACAACAGTAGCTTCTGAGAAAGCCAGACAATAAGCCATCAAAGCGGCTGATGGAAAAACTGATACTACAGATGCCAAAGAGTAACGTATAACCTGATTGTTTTAGGAAAGCCTTCCTTTTACCGATACTTCAATAACGATTTCCCCCTTTTCTTTCTCCTAGCCGGAAGTCTGCCTAGTGCGGGCTTTCGGTCTTTTAATGCTTGCCAAGCATTAAAAGCTAGGTGATATTTAAACATAAAAAATTATCATTGATTATCCATTGAAAACAAAGTAAATACGACAAATAAATTACTTATTTTTCATCGATGATTTTTTTATTAACTTTGTTATCAATTTTTAAAACGATTACAATGAAATCTATTAATGAAAGTCTAACTTCAAAAATTTTACCAATAGAAATTGTAAACCAAAACCAAGCAACCATAGATTTAGTAAGATATTACTCAAAAGTTTCTAATATTATAGAAAGAACGCATATTGCGATGGGTAAAAAAAGTGCATATAAAATTGAAAGCTCTTCAACTATAAATCAGAAATTAAACACTATTTCATATGGGTCAACGCATTAAGACTTCACAACAATTTAATGAATTTATTAATTCTAATGCACAAAATCCTAGCCTTGCCAATGTCTTATCAAGTTTACGTTTATCTTGTTATGAAGCAATTGAAGGGTTAAGAAATAGGCCTTTGCTGATTTATTCTTCAAAATTTATCAATGCGTTGCCTGGCACACCCAATAATATAGACATTTCAGACATAGATGGTTTCACAGACTTAGTTCAATCTATAAGAGGGAAGAGTAAAAGTGTTGACGTATTGTTACATAGTCCCGGCGGACAACCAGATGCAACCGAAAGAATAGTTCACATACTAAGAAACGACTTTGAGGAAGTTCATTTTATTGTTCCTCATTCAGCTTACTCTGCAGCAACAATGCTTGCTTTATCTGGTGATTCAATAACTCTTCATCCAAGTGCAACTCTTGGACCAATTGATCCACAAATTAACGGAACTCCGGCAAGGTCAATCAAAAGAGGTTTTGACAAAGTAAAGGAAATCATCAAAACAGAAGGCCCAGAAGCACTTCCAGCTTACATTCCGTTAATCGAAAAGTATTCACTTGATTTACTTGAAATATGTGAGGATTCAGAAAAACTTTCGAAGGAATTAGTTTCTAATTGGATTACTGATTTTATGTTAAAGGGAAAAGAAAAGCATCAGGGTCAAGTAAAAGATTCAGTAGAATATTTTTCAGATTATGACACACATCTATTACATTCTAGACCTCTTGTAATTAATAAATTGAAAAAGTTTGATCTGAATATCTATCAATCCGAAGACCCTTTAACTGAATTGATTTGGGAGGCATATGTACATATAAATGGGTTTTTTGGGTTGACAGCATTTGTGAAATTATATGAAAATAGATACGGCGTTTCCTGGGGAACACAATTTCAGCAAATGGTAATTCAACCACCTCCACAAGGCCAGCTTCAAAGACAAGCTTAATTTTGTATATTAAGACTTTATACAAGATATATTTTTGAAATATAAATCTAATCAGGTAAAAATTTCTTGAATAAATGCTTGGTCGAATATTTTATATGCAATTATTATAGAATATAAGTAAAGGTCACTTTAGAAAAAATTTAGTGTAGTTCCCGCTGATTCATTCATCAAATAAAAGAATGTAAAGCTATCTAGCTAACATTTTTAAACAGGCAGGGCTAGGAATAGCAAACCGCTGGTGTTGGGTAAGTTGTCCGGTTACCTGATTGCGCTGAAAAATCACCACTTCATTACTTCTCATATTGCCCACCAAAATGTATTGTCCGGTTGGGTCGATTAAAAAATTACGGGGATGGTCCCCGAGGGTAGGCGTGATACCAGCCGGGGTAAGCAATCCATTCTTCGAATTCACCGAGAAAATCGCCAAAGTATTTTCATTTCCGCGGTTGCTCATATACAAAAACTTTTCATCGGGGGAGAGATGTATATCAGCACTTCCATGTTGCGTAGTGGCTCCAGCGGGGTGACCGGCATAGGTGGCCAGCTTTTTCATTTTTCCTTTTTTAAAAGAATAGGCGGTAACCGTACCGGATAGTTCCTCCACAACATAGGTATATTTTCCATTGGCAGTAAATTCCAGATGTCGGGGGCCACTTCCGGGGGCACTGGCGGCATAAGGAGGATTTGCCTCGGAAAGGGGCATGGAAGCCGAGCCGGTAAACTTATAAATACTTACCTGGTCGGTTCCTAAATCAGGGGTAAGCAGGTATTGTTGGTCAGGACTAAAAAACACTGAGTGCACATGGGCTTTTTCTTGTCTTTGCTCATTGATACTTTTACCGCTATGGATGATATGTTGCTGTAACGGTTGCACACTACCATCGGCTGCAATAGGCAAAGCAGATAAACTTCCTCCGGTATAATTGGCCACCAATAGCCATTTGGCATCGTTGGTGATGGAAATATGACAAGGATTTTCGCTTCCACTTAATTGCCGGTTAATCAATTGCAGGGTGCCATTAGCTTTATTAAAGCGATAGGCTGCTACCAGTCCACTTTGTTGTCGGCTCACTTCATTTACGGCATACACAAAATTTCCATCCGGTGAAATACAGAGATAGGAGGGGTTATCGGCACTATCGGTATTACTAACCAGGGTCACTTTTCCGGTGGCGGCATCAAAATCATATACATAAATACCCTTACTACCATTGCTGGTGTAGGTGCCGGCAAATAAATAAAAATGTTGTGCTGGTAAAGTGCTGCTGCATAAGATTAGTAAGGCGAGTAGATAATTTTTCATTGGATTAAGGTAAGGAAAAAAGATGAGTATGCTTTGGGATGGGATATGGGATGGGATTGGATGGGATTGGATATGGGATTGGATATGAAATGAAATGATATTGCGCGAACAACGGATTAAAATCCGTTGGTGAGATATCTTTCGAGGCTACGCCTCTGAAATCAGGGGGGGGGATTTTAGGAGTTGTAGATTTGATAGAGTGGTTGCAGGGCTGTGTTTTGTGGCGTTTATTAAAAAGCCGCTATGTGATAATCCTGTTAAGGGATGAAATCATTAGCTGGAAATATTTATCTTTCCCAAAATTTTTAAACATGAAAAAGCTTTCCTTTTTGGTTTTACTTGCTGTCGGTTTATGGAGTTTTACCTCAGTTCGGGCAGTAAATACTGATAATACTAATGCTGCTGGTACATTCGATACCACCCTGATCAGCAAAAAATTATTAAAAAAATGGCAACTAATCGAATTAAATGGTCAGCCTTTAACTGCCCTGGGTAAGCCTGCCAAAACTCCTTATATCCAATTCGATAGTACCCGCCGGGTTGCTGGCAACAATGGCTGCAATCAGTTTTTTGGCAGCTACGAATTGGAAAAGAAAGGCCGCATTAAATTTTCTGCCATGGGCTCTACACGCATGGCCTGTATTGATAATAACACCATCGAGACAGACCTGATGCAAGTGTTATCTAATACCGACAGCTATGTAATAGTAAATGATACCCTGGTTTTTAATCGGGCCCGTATGGCTCCCCTGGCTCGTTGGGTTAAAATGAAGTCGGGTAAGAAGAAGAATAAATAATAGGTACTTCTTTCAAATAAAAAAGGGCGGTCCGCTAGATGCGGGCCGCCCTTTTTTGGCTGTATCAGCAATTATTTTTTGGCGCCTTTTACATATTTATTCAGCCACTCATTCTGCTCCCACAAAAGGTGTAATAAATTCTCCCTGCCACGATACCCATGCGCTTCATAGGGTAAATACACAAACCGAACCGTTCCCCCATGCCCTTTGATGGCTGCAAATAACCGCTCACTATTAATCGGGTAGGTTCCGGTATTGTCATCCGCCTCTCCGTGTACCAGCAGGATAGGGGTTTTGATTTGATTGGCATAACTGAAAGGACTCATCTCAAAATACAACTGTGGTGCCTGCCAGTATGTACGTTCCTCATTCTGAAATCCAAAAGGCGTAAGCGTACGATTGTATGCACCACTGCGGGCGATACCTCCTTTAAATAAATTGGTATGTGCTAGTAAATTGGCCGTCATAAATGCCCCATAACTATGTCCGCCCACACCTACGCGGTTTCTGTCGCCCACGCCCATATCGGCCAGTTTATTAATAGCCGCTTCTGCATTTAGTTTGAGTTGTGCTATAAAATCGTCATTGGGCTTTTTGTCGGCAGTAGTGGCTACAATGGGCATCTCTGCATTGTCTAACACGGCATATCCCTGCGTTACATAATATACGGGCGAGCCCCAGCTGAGCGTGGTAAACCGATCACGAGATCCCCTTACCTGTGCAGCATCTGCCGCAGAGTTGAATTCTCTCGGATAGGCCCACAATATCACCGGTAGCGGACCATCTTTCAACTTATCGTAATTTTTGGGTAGATATAAATCGCCCGTTAAATCCACGCCATCGGCTCTTTTATAACTGATCTTTTCTTTTAATACCCCCTCTAATTGCGGATAGGGATTTGCGAACTGTGTTAACTGTACATCGGCAATGCGGGCTATTAAATTCTTAATCCAATAATTGGGTACTTCTTTTTGTGATTCTCTTCGGGTAAGTAATACCAGTTTGTCGGCATCAATAACCTGTTCTACCATTTCATAAACCCCTTCTTGGCAACGCCATACAATATTGTTTTTCTTGGTAGCCATATCGAATTTACTCAGGAAGGGCAAATCACCCTTGGCGGATGATCCCGAAGTATTATTCATTAAGATCTGTGTTCCATTATCGGTTAACTGTATCGCCGGCCGCCCGAAACTATTGCGGGTTAATACCGGTTCCCCTGGATTATTATATGCATCGGTTAGGTTTCTTTCGAACAACAAATCCATACTGCCAGTTTTGCTGTTTAGTTTGCTCACCCTTCCGATTTGTTTTGAACGTAAAACCTCCCGAACCAGCGCAACAGATGAATCTCCCCAAATAGTGCCACTATATCTGTATTGCGTTTTAAACAGCGTAACGGGCGCTCCGGTAAAGGGCGCCGATAAGGAATACACAGCATCATGAAAGGGTACTTGTTTTTTCATGATGCCACTGTCTAGCGCTTCCGCCCAAATTACCGTGGCTTTTTGATCGTCTCTCCAATCGAATCCACGCGGAACGGGCTGGGTGTTATCATACCCACTAGGCGTAGCTTCTGTAGAAGGTAGTTCTGCTAATACTTTCACTGTTTTGCCACTCAGGTCGGTAATCGATACGGTAGAGGGAAATCCACCCGCTGTAACCAAATACGAGAATGGTTTTTTAAGGGTCCGCAGCATCAGATAATTTTTATCGGGTGAAACCGAAAAGCTACTGATGATGGCAGGAGTACCTAGATTGGTTTCTACTCCGTTTTTATTTAATACCAACTGTGCGGTTGTATAAAATTCAAAAACCGCTTCATCATGTGGCGACTTAATCAAATCCTGATAGGTAACACTCGGCGCTGCCTTTCCCAGATTTTCCTGAATGGTTGGGCCCTTGGGAACAATAGGTTTTTGTGGTGCCATCGCAGCAGGTTGCGTGGCGGCTTTATATATAATGGTTTGGTCGTCTATCCATATATAAGGTGTTCCCAGAGTTGTATTCAGGGGGAACTTATTTATTTTGGTAGCCCGCTGCGAAGCAATATCTATTACATACAAATCAACCCGAGAACTCGAAGTATGGGTAAAGGCTACTTTTGTTTCTGATGGACTCCAACTGATATTTCCTGCCAGTAATCCGGAGGGTAATCCATACACCATCATCTCTTTATTCGTTTTGATTTGCTTCAGCAGAAAGCTGTTCACATAATTCTGCCGGCTCTGCGAAAAATTATTGGGATTCAGGCGAAGGCCGGCAACTTTTAGTTCGGGCTGACCTAACTCTTCTACACCGGGGTAGGAGTTGCGCTCACTTAACAACATCCAGTTGGCCTTGCTGTCTATCCGAACAGCCGGGGTAGGTTTGGCCAACAGCATATCCGCTATTTCTTTGGGCGGTACCTGGTATAGGTTGTTATCTTGTGCATTTACTACCAGTAAACTAATAGCAAGCACTGCAAAAGAAAGGGTAAGTTTTTTCATAATAAATAAATGGGGTTTATTGATATACTCTAACATAATCGATTAACATACTGCAAGGAAACACTTTGGGGTCTACGCCTTTTTGTCCACCCCAATCGCCTCCAACGGCAATATTCAGCAGTAGGTATTCCGGCTCATCAAAGGGCCAGGCTTCCCGTCCGCTATGTTCATTGGTAAAACTAAAATAGGCATTGTCGTCTATTAAAACGGTAATTCTTTCTGAAGTCCAAATTACGGAATACACATGAAAGGCGTCACTGAAATCGGGCACCGGTATGGTGGCTGTTTTTTGGGTGCCAATGGAATGGTAGTATTTTTTGCAGTGTACGGAAGCATGAACAGTGCCGGGGTTGTAGCCAACATGTTCCATAATATCTATTTCCCCATCATCGGGCCATTGCAGGGGTTGATGGCTTCCCAGCATCCAGATAGCAGGCCAGGTGCCCAAACCTTTGGGTAATTTAGCACGCACATCTATGCGACCATATTTCCATTCAGCTTTGCCGCGGGTTACTAGTCGGGCGGAGGTATAGTCTTTTTCACCCGGTCCGTTTTTGATGGCAGTGATGCGTAAATGCCCATCTTCCACCCGTGCATTGGGTAGGCTATTCATTAGGTAGTTCTGTAATTCATGATTGCCCCATCCATGTTGTCCGGTATCATAGGCCCATTTATTGGGATCTGGTAATCCTTTATATGAGAACTCATCGCTCCAAACCAGTTTAAGGGGTTTCGTTTGTGCGCTCAAGGTTACCGCACAAAACAGGAGGGGAAAAAATAGTTGCGTAATTCGCATATAATTGCTTTAGCTTCAGCAAGATAATAAATAGTTTCGGATGTGCTGCCTCCGAATTATTTGGCGGTTTCTGCTATTTTTCGTACCTTTGCATAGCAAATGAATAACTCTTTACACATACACCATCATGTATTCTTGCCCAACGGGTAAGCAACGGTGTAGTGTTTAAAATACAACATGTGTGGCTTACCTCCGGGTAGGCCTTTTTTATGTGTAGTAGTTAGGCATCCTTGCAAATTATTCATTGAATTTTTTATTATGAAACTAACCCTGGCCATCCAAAAAAGCGGCCGCTTGCACGACGATTCTATGCGACTGCTAAAAGAATGTGGCATCGACATTACCAATGGCGTGAACAAATTAAAGGCGGAGGCCGGCAATTTTCCGCTGGAACTGTATTTTTTGCGGGATGATGATATCCCCCAATATGTGGAGGATAATGTTGCCGATATCGGTTTTGTGGGCGAAAATGTGGTGCTCGAAAAAAAGAAAAAAGTGGTTTCCTGCGAGCCCCTGGGTTTTGGTAAATGTCGCCTTAGCCTTGCCATAAAAAAGGGAGATAGCTTTACCGGTGTTGCCGATTTGGAAGGCAAAAGAATCGCTACCAGCTATCCGGTTATTTTGGGAGATTACCTGAAAAGTCAGGGTGTATCGGCTGACATTCACGAAATCAGTGGCAGTGTTGAAATTGCTCCGGGCATCGGATTGGCAGATGCCATCTGCGATTTGGTGAGCAGCGGATCTACCTTGTTTATGAATGGACTACGAGAAGCAACCACCATCTTACAATCGCAGGCTGTGTTGATTAAAAATGCAGGATTACCCGCCGAAAAAGAAGCCCTGTTAGAGCGATTACTATTCCGCATCCGCTCAGTTAAAAAAGCCCGCAATCATAAATATATTCTGCTGAATGCCCCCAACGATCGGTTGGACACTATCTTATCTCTCTTGCCGGGGATGAAGAGCCCTACCGTATTACCCTTAGCCGAACCCGGTTGGAGCAGTGTGCACAGTGTATTAAATGAAAATGATTTTTGGAATATCATCGAGCAATTGCGCGATGCAGGTGCTCAGGGAATTCTGGTAGTTCCTATTGAAAAAATGATTGTTTAAATCTATTGTATGTTAACAACCTTTATCAATCCGCCCCCATCCGAATGGAATTTATTGCTTCAACGACCTGCTGTAGATGCAAGCAACTTATTCGAGCAAGTGCATTCGATTATGCAGGAGGTAAAGCTGGGAGGCGATGATGCGCTGCGAAAGTTTACCCAAACATTTGATGGCGCAACGTTACAAGAGATTGAAATTAGTAAAGAAGCAATATCCGCTGCTGCAAGTGAAGTGAGTCCTGCTTTACAACAAGCCATCCAGCAAGCTGCTACCAATATTCGTCGCTTTCATTCCACCCAGTTGCATGAGGAGGCGCCCATTGAAACCCAACCAGGTATCACCTGCTGGCGCAAAGTGCGGGCCATTGAAAAAGTGGGTCTTTATATTCCCGGGGGCACGGCCCCTTTATTTTCTACCATTCTTATGCTGGGCATTCCAGCACAACTGGCGGGTTGCCGCGAAGTGATTATGTGCACGCCTCCCGGAAAAGATGGTAAAGTACATCCGGCTATTTTATTCGCAGCCGCCGAAGTGGGCATTCAGCGCATATTCACAGTAGGGGGTGTGCAAGCCATTGCGGCATTAACGTATGGCACAGAATCTATACCAGCCGTATATAAAATTTTCGGACCCGGTAATCAATATGTAACTGCTGCTAAACAGTTGGCCCAACTCGCGGGTATTGCCATCGACATGCCGGCTGGCCCCAGTGAGGTATGTGTTTGGGCCGATGAAACAGCCCATCCCGATTGGGTTGCGGCCGATTTGTTAAGTCAGGCCGAGCATGGAGCCGACAGCCAGGTATTACTTGTTACAACTGATTCTACATTACCCGATAAAGTAAAACAGGCAGTAGCCCAACAATTGTTGCAGTTGCCAAGAATGGAGCTGGCGCAGAAAGCGTTGGAGCATAGTCGTGCTATTGTGGTAACTACCCAGCAAGCCGCGTTGGCACTGGTAAATGCTTATGCACCCGAACACCTGATTATTGCCTGCAAACAACCCGAACAATTGGCGGAGGGCGTAGTAAATGCAGGCTCCGTATTTTTGGGTAACTATACCCCCGAAAGTGTGGGTGATTATGCCAGTGGTACCAATCATACACTACCTACTAATGGATTTGCAAGGGCTTACAGCGGAGTAAGTGTAGATAGTTTTGTAAAGAAAATAACCTTTCAACAACTTACTAAAGAGGGCATTGCTTCCCTAGCACCCACTGTAATGGAAATGGCTATGGCAGAGGGATTACAGGCACATGCCCAGGCGGTTGCTATCCGATTAAATAATCCAACCACTCAATTGGAATCGTAAATATTTTTTATGCAGTTTGATCTGAACCGAATTACCCGGAAGAATATTCAACTACTGAAACCCTATTCATCGGCCCGTGATGAATTTAGTGGCGAGGCCAAGGTATTTTTAGATGCCAATGAGAACAGCCTCGGATCTCCTTTAACCAAATGGTACAATCGGTATCCCGATCCCCACCACGTTCTATTACGCAATAAAATAGCAGCCATCAAGGGAATCGCTCCCGAACATATTTTTTTAGGGAATGGAAGTGATGAATGTATTGATGTATTATTTCGCTGCTTCTGCGAACCTGGAGTAAGCAATACGATTATTTGTCCGCCCACCTATGGCATGTACCAAGTGAGTGCCAATATCAATAACGTTGCCATTCAGGAAGCCCCGCTGTTACCCGATTACCAATTGAATCTGGCACATATCGAACAACTGGTAAATGCGGATACCCGAATCATCTGGATTTGCTCTCCCAATAATCCCACGGGTAATTTGATGAATCTGGAAGACATAGAAACTGTTTTGAATAATTTTTTCGGACTGGTAGTGGTGGATGAAGCCTATATCAATTTTGCTCGGCAGCGCTCTTTGATTTCCCTATTGCCCGATTATCCCAATCTGGTGGTATTACAAACCCTCAGCAAGGCCTGGGGATTGGCCGGACTAAGAATCGGGATGGCATTTGCGAGTATAGCCATAGTAGAAATTATGAACAAAGTGAAACCTCCTTACAATATCAATCAGCCCGCACAAGAGCTCGCACTCAAGGCGCTGGATGAAGTGGGGCAGGTAAATGATATGATTACCCTGCTGGTAGACATGCGGGAGGCCCTGGCAGCCGTATTTCGGCAAATGCCGTTTGTAGAAGCTGTGTATCCATCGGATGCCAATTTTTTATTGGTAAAAATGCAGCAGGCTCATCAGGTATATGAATTTTTATTAGATAAAGGCATTGTGGTGCGCGACCGAAGCCGAGTGGAACTTTGTGATAACTGTCTGCGCATAACCATCGGCACCGAGCAAGAAAATACCTTGTTGGTAGACGCACTGGCCGCCTGGTACGAACAGTAAACAATTTGTAGGGATTTGCTAATAGATTTGTAATTTCATCCGCACATTAAATACAACCTTATGTTACGTTTTTCCGTTTTATTATTGGCAGGCTGCCTGCTGGCCGGTCAATCTCAAGCCAATGATACTTTGCAACATCGCAAGTCGGCTGCTATTATGCCGGATGCCGACAATGCAGGATTAAAATTACCTGCTGGCTTTTCTGCCTTAAAAGTGGCCGAAAATGTGGGCCGAGCTCGGCATTTAGTGGTTAACAATCAGGGAGACGTGTACGTGAAACTCAGCGGAAAAGTAGGCGACAAAGGGATTAAGGTATTACGTGATTTAAACAATGATGGGCGCACAGAAGAGATTACCGGTTTCGGAAACTATGGCGGTACCGGCATTGCTATTCACAATGGGTACTTATATGCTTCCTCAGATGAAGAAGTTTTTCGATATAAATTGAATGACAAAGGAGCTGTTGAAACCCCTTATCAGCCCGAGAAAATCATTACCGGATTAATTAACCGCCGGCAACACGAGAGTAAATCCATCACACTAGATAAGAAGGGTAATATCTATGTAAACATTGGTGCATATTCCAATTCCTGCCAGGTGAAAGACCGCCAGCCCGGATCATTGGGTATGAATCCTTGTCCTATTTTAGATTCTGCCGGAGGTATCTGGCAATTCAAATCGGATGTACTCAACCAAACCTATGGAAATGGTACTCGTTTCGCCACCGGTTTGCGTAATGTGGTGGGGCTTGACTGGAATAATCAAACCAATAGTCTGTTTGTAACCCAGCATGGACGTGATCAATTGAATACCTTGTTTCCACAGTTCTTTGATACAACTACCAATGCCAATTTACCAGCAGAAACGATGTATGAAATGAAGCAAGGTGATAATGCAGGATGGCCTTATGTGTATTTTGATCCTTTTCAAAATAAAAAGATGCTCGCGCCAGAATATGGCGGTGATGGCAAAACAGAGGGTAGTGCCGCATACAAAAATCCAGCTATGGCTTTCCCGGCTCATATGGCTCCTAATGCTTTGCTCTTTTATACGGGTAATATGTTTCCAGCACGTTACAAAAACGGTGCCTTCATTGCTTTTCATGGTTCTTGGAACCGGGCACCGCTTCCGCAAGAAGGGTATTATGTGGCATTTGTACCTTTTGAAAATGGAAAGCCTACGGGAAAATGGGAAATCTTCGCCAACGGATTCGCTGGTGTAGACGTAATTACCAGCACTCGTGCTGCGCAAAACCGCCCCTGTGGTTTGGCTCAGGGTCCAGACGGATCTTTGTATGTTTCGGATGATAGCAAAGGAACCATTTACAGAATTTTATACAACGGAAAATAATCATGCGCATAGTAAAACAATTGGCTGGGTTAGGTAGCTTTTGTTGGGGAATGTTTTTTTTACTTTGTTCAAATGCCGGCATGGCTCAATCGGCTACGCTTAAAGCTTCCATCGAAAGAGGCAAAACGGTTTATGTGCAGCGCTGCATGGTTTGTCACCAACAAGATGGTGGCGGCGTGCCCCATCTCAATCCACCACTGGATGGCGCATCTTCCGTAAAAGGAAAAGATAAATCTCGCCTCATTTCTATTATACTAAAAGGAATGACAGACCGGGTAGAAATTGATGGAGAATATTACAGCAATAATATGGCCAGTCATGCCGACCTCAGCGACCAGCAAATAGCCGATGTATTAAATTATATTCGAAATAACTGGAGCAATAAAGTGCCTACCCCGGTTACCCCCGCCGAAGTAAAATCGGTGCGGGCAAAAACAAAATAAGCATGCGACGTATTCTATTTATCGATCGGGATGGCGTGATTTTACAGGAGCCAGATAATTTTCAGGTAGACCATATTGATAAAACGAATTTTGTTCCGGGTGTTGTTTCAACCCTATCCCGCATTGCCGCTGATTTTGATTTTTTTCATGTGATGGTAACCAACCAGGATGGATTGGGCACCGATTCTTATCCCGAAACGGATTTTTATCCCTATCAGAACCTGATGTTGCGAACCCTAGAAGGGGAGGGGTTTCGATTTGATGAAGTTTGGGTGGATGCAACTCGTGAGGAAGATAAACAGCCTACCCGAAAGCCGGGAACGGGCATGTTAACACATTTGATCAATAATCCCGAATTTGATCTGGCCAATTCCTTGGTGATTGGTGACCGATGGAGTGATATCCAACTGGCAAAAAATCTGGGTTGTAAGGCAATTTACTTCCGCTCCCCCCATGCTACTTTACAGTTTACACCTGAACAGGAACTAACCCTTCGGGATACCATCCTGCTCGAGGCACCCGATTGGCAATCGATTTATACATTCTTACAATTGGGACTGCGCAAGGTTACCCATTCCCGAAATACCAAGGAAACCCAAATAACCATCCAACTCAATTTAGATGGAAAGGGGGTATCAACCATAGATACTGGGATTGGTTTTTTCGATCATATGCTCGATCAGATTGCCCGGCATGGAAAATTAGATCTAACCATTACCACAAAAGGAGATTTACATATTGATGAACACCATACGATCGAAGATACTGCCATTGCGCTGGGAGAGGCTTTTGCGCTGGCTTTAACCGATAAGCGGGGAATGGAGCGATATGGATTTGCCCTACCCATGGATGAAGCAGAAGCAAAAGTGCTGATTGATTTTGGAGGCAGAAACTGGTTGGTATGGGATGCCGAGTTTGCCAGAGAAAAAATTGGAGAAATGCCAACAGAAATGTTTTATCATTTCTTCAAATCTTTCAGTGATGCTGCCCGGTGCAATTTGAATATCAGTTGCCAGGGAACCAATGAACATCATAAGATTGAATCTATCTTTAAGGCTTTTGCCAAAGCCATCCGAATGGCTGTAAAGCGCGACCCGCTTAGCAATTACTTGCCTACTACTAAGGGAGTGCTGTAATTGTTTATAGTTTAGTGCGTGTCCACACTTCGGTTCTTCCAATGATAGATATTCCAATGTATCCTCGAACATTCAGTGTATTGGCGTCTTTACATCGCATATAACATTTGTAATCCTTGCCATTTTCTGGGTCGTAAATTATTCCGTTGATCCATTCCCCATCTTTAAATTCAAAGTCACGCAAAATGATTGCACCTACAATTGGTTTAGATTTTAGACTGTTGTTGGGATTGTTAGTATCTAGTTTAGGTTGGCCTTTTTCGGTGAGCGGTTCACGCAGCCAAACGATTTTGCCATAATACTTACCATTTTCTTTATACACCTGAATTTTTCCTTTTCCGGTAGCATTCAGCCAGATGCCAACCACATCATCCGAGGGGGTTGCAAAAGCAGGGGAAATTACACTTGCAACAGTTACTAATAGCAATAATAGATATTTCATGGCACAGAAAGGTTAGATGAAGCCGCTAACAAACGGCAGGTAGAAAGGATGTTGTAAACAATCGGTTGCCAAGCTATTAAAAAAAATTTGTTTTTCCCGCAATTAGATTGCAATTTTGTAGAGATGAAAATGAATCAATATAAGAGTTGGTGGTGGCATTACAACCTCGTCCGGGGATAGTAATGGCATAGCCTTTTACTTGTTTGAATATATCTTTCAAAGCCCCGGCATACCAATGTCGGGGCTTTGTTTTTAGTAACCTGAATTAAAAGGGGCATATGAAAAAAATAGAACTGAGTACCCATGCCAGAAAAATGCTGGCGGATATTTATACGCCCGTAGGTATTTACCTGCGACTCAGGGATAAATACCGGGATACCATTTTGCTGGAAAGTACCGATCACCATGCTGCTGAAAACAGTTTTTCTTTCATTGGCATCAATGCTGTTGCGGGAATTGAAGTAACGGAGCCTGGGAAGTTGAATTACAAGTATCCGGGTGAAGAACCCATTGCAGAAGCCATTCAACATCCGGAAGGGATTCCCGACCGAATATGGCAGTTTATGCAGCAATTTTCTGCTACACCAACTGATATTCCCGAAGCTTCGGTTGCACAGGGATTATTGGGATATACTTCCTATGATGCCGTACCCTTTTTTGAATCGATTCAATTGAATACGCAAAAGGAAGGTTCCATTCCCCTACCACTGATGAGATATCGCCTATATCAGTATGTAATCGTGTTCAATCACTTTAAAGACGAGATCATTTTTTGTGAAAACAAACTACCCGGCATACCCGGAGATGCAGAAGCCGTAATCTCTTTGATCCGAAGTAAGGATGTGCCTGTTTATCCATTTTCCGTTACCGAATCAGAAGCTTCCAATATGTCGGACGATTACTATCGGGAAATCGTTCGCAAAGGCATCGCACATTGTATGCGCGGAGATGTTTTTCAGGTGGTGCTGAGTCGTCGTTTTCAGCAATCTTTCCAGGGCGATGAGTTTAATGTATATCGGGCCCTGAGAAGTGTAAATCCCTCTCCCTACCTGTTTTTCTTCGACTATGGTGAATATAAACTGATGGGTTCCTCTCCCGAAGCCCAGATTATAGTAAAAAATCAACAAGCAATTGTTCATCCAATTGCGGGCACCTTCAGCAGAACGGGGGATGAAGCTACCGATCAACAAATGGCGCAACAGTTGCTGGCAGATGCCAAAGAAAATGCCGAACATATCATGCTGGTAGATTTAGCCCGCAACGATTTGAGCCGTTGTTGCGATCAGGTAGCGGTTAGTCATTTTCGTCAGGTACATTATTACAGTCATGTAATTCACCTAGTAAGTGAAGTGATCGGCAATTGCAAACCCGGCAAACACCCGGTTGAATTAGTGGCGGCTACTTTTCCAGCAGGTACCCTCAGCGGCGCGCCTAAGTTTAAGGCGATGGAAATCATTGACCAACTTGAGCCAACGGCCAGGGCTTATTATGGCGGTTGTATCGGAGCCTTAGGCTTTAACGGCTCTTGTAATCATGCCATCATGATCAGAACTCTGTTAAGCAAAAACAATACCCTCTATTATCAGGCAGGTGCTGGCGTTGTTGCTGCAAGTGATCCGGAAAGTGAACTGCAAGAAGTAAATAACAAATTAAATGCTTTAAAAAAAGCGATACAATTGGCTGCTGCCGATAACCTATAAACGCTGTGGACCTATTTATATGAAAGTGCTGGTTTTTGATAATTACGATTCTTTTACCTTCAACCTGGTTCATCTGGTGAAGCAGCTCACATCCGATGAAGTAACGGTGGTGCGCAACGATCAGATGCCCCTGGGGGAAGTGGATGCCTTTGATAAAATCATCCTATCTCCCGGTCCGGGCATACCGGAGGAAGCAGGACTTTTGCTCCCCCTTATTAAGCAATATGCTGCCACCAAATCTATCCTGGGCGTTTGTTTGGGGCATCAGGCAATTGGACAAGCATTTGGTGTACAGCTAAAAAATTTGCCGGCTGTTTTTCATGGAGTGGCAACGCCCATTCAATTATTACCGGTTTCTAATAGGAGAAATGACTGGTTTACCGGTTTAGCGCAACCCATTGAAGTGGGCAGATACCATAGCTGGGTGGTGAGTGATGAAAACCTACCCAATTGTATTGAAGTAACGGCAAGAGATGCACAGGATTACATCATGGCACTCCGGCATCGTGAACTAGATGTGCAGGGGGTTCAGTTTCATCCCGAAAGTATTTTAACTCCCCAGGGATTAGCAATGATGCGTAACTGGCTTGAAAAATAAAAATTGAAAAATCATTTACTGATGAAAAAAATATTGAACTATTTACTGGAACATAAAACGCTTTCCCGCGAAGCAGCCAAAGACGTGCTGCTGCAAATGTCGGAAGGCAAGTTCAACGATAGTGAGCTGGCTGCCTTTATCACGGTATTTCTTATGAGAAGTATTACTATTGATGAGTTACTTGGATTCCGGGATGCCCTGTTATCGCTCTGTGTGAAAGTTGATTTGGGTAATCATTCGGTGATTGATATTGTAGGCACCGGTGGCGATGGAAAAAACACGTTCAATATTTCTACCCTCGCTTGTTTTATTGTAGCAGGAGCCGGAGAAAAAGTGGCCAAACATGGAAATTACGGGGCTTCCAGCATCAGTGGATCTTCGAATGTGATGGAGCAGTTGGGATATGTGTTTACCAACCAAAGCGATCAACTGCGTAAAGAATTAGAAACTGCCAATATTTGTTTTCTACATGCCCCCCTGTTTCATCCGGCATTAAAAGTGGTAGGGCCAATCAGAAGAAATTTGGGAGTGCGTACTTTCTTTAACATGCTGGGCCCCTTAGTAAATCCTGCTGCTCCTGCCACCCAATTAATTGGCGTGTATAGTTTAGAAATGGCCCGCATTTATAATTATGTATTGCAGCAAACCGGGAAACCCTTTACCATCATTCATAGTCTAGACGGCTATGATGAAGTATCCCTTACCAATGATACCAAAGTAATTACAGCTGACGGTGAACGGATGTATTCTGCGAGGGAATTGGGGAAAAGACAGGTACATCCGGAAGATTTATCTGGAGGAAATAACTTGGAAGAAGCTGCCGCCATTTTCCGTTCCATTATCAGCGGCAAGGGTACCTGGGCACAAAATGCGGTGGTATTGGCCAATGCTGCCCTCGCACTGGCAGGCACCGGAAACTATGCCAACTACGAAGATGCTTATCAGGCAGCCGTTCGAAGTTTAGAAAGTGGAGCCGCACTACAATCTTTAGAAACCCTAATTGCTTTGCAGCCATGAATATCCTAGAAACCATTATAGCTGCTAAACATATCGAAGTAGCTGCCCGCAAAAAAGCCATTCCTTCCAGTAAACTAGAGCAGTCTGCCTTATTTATGCAACCGCTGCCCAGTCTTCGGCAATCGTTGTTGCATCCCTCCACCAATGGAATTATAGCGGAGTTTAAACGAAAATCACCCAGTAAGGGAAATATTCATTTGGATGCCGATGTGGTATCGGTTACCAAAGCCTATGCCCAGGCAGGTGCCTCCGGTATTTCGGTGCTTACAGATGAAGATTTTTTCGGAGGCAGTTGGTCCGATTTGGAGGCAGCTATTCAATGGGGAACCCCGGTATTGCGGAAAGACTTTATCATTGATGAATACCAATTGATAGAAGCCCGTGCACATGGAGCAGCCGTGATTTTACTGATTGCAGCCTGCCTTACTCCCCAGGAGGTAAAAACTTTGGCAGAAACCGCCCGATCACTGGGTTTGGAAATTTTATTAGAGTTGCACGATGCTTCGGAACTGGAACATATTCATCCCTCGGTAACTATGGTGGGCATCAACAACAGAAACCTGAAAAATTTTGAAGTGAATTGGCACCATTCTATTGAACTGGCTGCTCAAATCCCTTCCGAATTTCCTGCTATTGCAGAAAGCGGCATTGATTCTGTTGAAACCCTGCTGCAGTTGCAGGCTGCCGGCTTTAGTGGCTTTTTGATGGGGGAATATTTTATGAAGCAAGCCAACCCTGCCGAGGCATTTGTTCGTTTTTCTCAAAGCCTTCAGCAGGCAAGAAATGTAACTGAAAACTAATGACGGTAAGCACCCCATATAGCCAACCAACTACTCCCACTTTCCGGTTGAAAGTGTGCGGACTAACCCAACACGAGCAAGTGATGGAGTTGGATAATCTGGGGGTGATATTTGCCGGCTTTATATTTTATGCTCCATCGCCCCGTTATTATAAAAGATACCTAGACACAGCAGTATTAAAAAAAATTCGGGGTAAACATATCAATAAAGTGGGGGTGTTTGTAAATGCATCGGTTGATGAGGTGTTGAAAGCGGTAGATGATGCAGGCCTCAGCATGGTGCAATTGCATGGGGATGAATCGCCCAAAACCTGCGAGCGCATTGCAGAATATGTTTCGGTGATTAAGGCATTTCGTTTGCGGGATGATGACCAGGTTATGTGGAAAGTGAAAGATTATCAGGCAGTGGTAGACATGTTTTTGTTTGATACGGCTACTGCTGAATATGGAGGATCTGGAAAAAAATTCAATTGGAAAGTGTTGGCGGGTTTAAAAATCGGGAAACCCTTTTTTTTAAGCGGCGGTATCGGTCCGGAGGATGCACCCAAGATTCATCAGTTTGCAGCTGATCCGGTGGCGGCAGATTTATTTGCCCTCGATATCAATAGCCGATTCGAAACCGCACCGGGTGTAAAAGATAGTAAACAAGTAGCAACATTTATTCAACAACTAGCGAACCCAAACGTATAAACAACCTAATATGCAAACTGAAACGATCACCCAAAGCTTTGTGCACCCCGACACCGAAGGTTACTATGGCAGCTTCGGAGGAGCCTACATACCCGAGATGCTCTATCGGAATGTAAGTGAACTGAGAGAACAGTACCTCAACATTATTCATGGTGCCGATTTTAGAAAAGAAATGGAAAGCCTGTTGCGTGATTATGTGGGCAGACCAACCCCCCTCTTTTTGTCGGAACGTTTAGGCGCAGAACTGAATACGCAATTGTATTTAAAGCGGGAAGATCTTTGCCATACCGGAGCTCATAAAATCAATAATACGGTTGGCCAGATTCTATTAGCCCGTAGGTTGGGCAAAACGCGCATCATTGCAGAAACCGGTGCGGGGCAACATGGCGTGGCTACTGCCACGGTTTGTGCATTAAAGGGAATGGAATGTATCGTGTATATGGGTGAAAAAGATATCCAGCGCCAGGCACCCAATGTGGCTCGGATGAAAATGCTGGGGGCAAAAGTTATACCCGCTATGAGTGGGAGTAGAACCCTGAAGGATGCTACCAATGAAGCCATTCGCGATTGGATTAATCATCCCAATGATACCCATTATATTATTGGCAGTGTAGTTGGGCCACATCCTTATCCGGATATGGTTGCCCGCTT
>Ga0247835_1000569_pt1 | contig 52109 bp, 57 predicted proteins | sample LaCtaG_3_FD_189912 | JGI IMG/M metagenome (GOLD analysis project Ga0247835, IMG submission 189912) | Freshwater microbial communities from meromictic Lake La Cruz, Castile-La Mancha, Spain - LaCruzMarch2015_13.5m | ecosystem: Environmental > Aquatic > Freshwater > Lake | place: Spain: Castile-La...
ACGGACCGACAGGTCAAGCGAAAGACACCGCTCCAGAACGGGGCGGGTCAGGCAATAGATGGGTCAGGCCCGTGTTGGTGGGGTCCCGGAATCATCAGTGGCGATAACGTCCCGGCAAAATTCGGTGCCGCAGCGTATGAACCAGAAGCCCTCGGGTGGTCATGCTCCTGCTTCCTGGTCTGGCGCCCTGCTGCTGGCCGCTCTGCTGCCGCTGGAGAGCCTGATCGATGGCCCAGCGGCCCTGGCCCAGGCGCCCAGGCCTACTCCGGTCGAGGCCCTTCCCGGAGATGGTCCGCTGGAGCTCAAGGTGCGGCGCCTGCCGGATGCCGTGGAGGTGGTGATCGAGAACACGGGGCCCGGGCCCCAGTTGCAGCAGTTCACCAACAGCGCCGGCTGGGAGGGGCAGCTGATCCTGACGAGGCCGAGCGGCCTGCGGCGGGGCCCCCAGCAACTGGCGCTGCCGGACGCCGGCTTCAAGACGATCAGCCTGGAGGGGGCGGGCAATCGCTTCGTGGTGCAGGTGACCCCGCTGGCGAACGGCCCGGTGAATCGGCCGGTGGTGAGCGCCGACGGCCGCAACCTGATCCTCAGCTTTCCCTCCGTTCCCCAGACGTCGTTCCAGACCGGACGGCTGGATCTGACCATGCCGGGCCGGGTGCCCCAGGCCGCTTTGGTGCCGCCGCTGCAGCCGCGCGCCGTTGCCCCACCGCTGGGGGACATGGCGGTGGGAAGCATGGTGCTGCGCAACCCCAGCTATGTGAATGTGCGGGGCCCGAGCGTGACGATGACGCTCCGCAACGCCCCTGCCCGGGACGCCCTGATGGCGGTGGCCCAGTTGGGAGGCTACGGCTTCGTCTATGTGGATGACACCCCGCCCGGTGCGGCTGCACCCGTGGCGGCTGGACCAGGGACGCCATACGCCGCCGCCCCCCAGAAGCTGGTGTCGATCGCGTTTCGCAACGAGGGCTTCGCCAGGGCCGTCAACTCGATCCTGCTGGCGGCCGGACTGCAGGGCAAGTTGGAGGGCAACTTGATGATTGCCGGCCCGAAGGTGCAGAGCAAAACCTTCGGCACCCAGCTCTCGAAGGTGTATCGGCTCAACCAGGTGTCGGCCATTTCAGCCGCCGACTACCTCGCCAGCCTCGGCGCCACGATCAACAAGACCTTCACCACCACCTCCACGTCCAGCGAGGTGTCCTCCACAGGCACGCCAGCCAACAACACGGCCAACTCCACCGCCACCACGGCCACCACCACCCAGATCAACTCCTTCGGGGCCAGCCAGGGGCCGCTGCTGGGCCTGATCGGCACGACAGACAGTCGCCTGGGCACGATCACCCTGGTGGGTGATTCCGCGCTGGTTCTGATCGCCGAGAACTATCTCAAGCAACTGGATCTGCGCCAGCGCCAGGTGGCCCTGGCGGTGCGGCTGCTGGATGTGAACCTGGAGAACAGCCAGGACGTGGCCAACAGCTTTGCCTTCCGCTGGGGCAACAACTTCATCGTCAATGACAACGGCCAGCTGCTCGGGGCGTTTGGCCGCTTCCTCCCTCCGACGCTGGAGAGCTTCCAGGGAGCGCCAGTTCAGAATCCCAGCCTGCAATACCCAAGGGATCACTTCTTCGATTTCGTGAAGGCACAGATCGTTTCTCGTAACACGAAGTTGCTGGCCAGTCCCACATTGATTTTGCAGGAGAATCCTTCGCAATTGAGAGCCGCCGGTCAAGGTGCAGCGACTTCGGCAAGCACCTCAGGTGGTTTGGATGAATACACGATTGATTCCCCGATCGGCCGTAGCCGTGCCAATGAAGCGGCGGTTCGCGTCGGCACCAACGTGATCACCAGTGTTCAGATCACCGAAACCCAGAACGGCGGCACGCAGTGCGAACTCAAGCTCTCCACTGCCGGGTTGGTTCTTGGCGCCCGGGTGGAGAAAATCGATGACAATGGATTCGTGACCTTCTCTCTCTCGCCTTCCGTGTCTGCCGTCACCGACACCGTGCCAGGCTCGCCCGCCTGCACCCCCGAGATCAGCATTCTCAGCGTGCGGCGGCTCGACACCGGAGCCCTGCGGGTGCGGGAAGGGCAGACCCTGATCCTCACCGGCGTGATCTCCGACTTCGACGTGGCAGAGGTGTCGAAGTGGCCGATCCTGGGCGATCTGCCCCTGGTGGGTCAGTTCTTCAGGGGATCGAAGAACCAGCGGCAGAAGCGGGAACTGGTGATCATGGTGACCCCCCGAATCATTCGCGACGATGAGGGCGGCAGCTTCGGCTATGGCTTCCAGCCCTCCAGTCGTGAAATGCGTCAGTTCACCAGCAACACCCAGTAGTTCAGCAACGGTCAGCAGGGCTCAGAACGCCATGGGCGCGAAAGCTTTGATTGCCAGGGGCGCCAGGACCTGCAACGCTGCCATCGCACCGCCCAGCAGTTGGGGACCCAGCCCGTTGCCAGCCTTGTCCTTGGCTGGTTCCTCCCCTAGCTTCTTGGCCGCTTCCTTGAGCTGCTGGCTGTAGTCCGGGCGGCCCTCCTGCTCAAAGAGGGTGGCCGCGTAGTTGAAATCCTGGGCGGCCGCTGTGGTGTTGCCCTGCTCACTGCGGCTGATGCCGCGCGCCACCCAGCTGATCGCTCCCTCCGGGCGCTTGAGGATCGCGGCGCTGAAGAACGCTTCCGCCTGGGGGAAGCGACCCTGCTGGGCTTCCCCCACACCGGCGTTGTGGAGCTCCGCGTAGCTCTGCTGGGCCGGATCGATGCCCCGGACGCCCTGCCAGTGGCTGCTGGCGAGGGCGTTGGCATCGAGCAGGGCGCCGCCCAGGTTGGCGTCGCGCAGGTCGGTGCCCAGCAGCCGTGCTCCGCGCAGGTCGGCTCCCCGCAGGGAGGCCCCCTGAAGGCTGGTGAAGCTCAGGTCGGCGCCGGCCAGGCGGGCACCATCGAGGCGGGCGCCGCTCAGGTTGGCCCGCTGCAGCTGGGCGCCCTTCAGCTCGGCGTCGCGCAGGTCAGCCTGCACCAGATCGGCATCGGCCAGAGCGCAGTTGTTGCAGCGCTTTGTGCCCAGCAGGCGGATCAGGGCCTGGCCATCGGCCGCCCGCACCGCCGGTGCCACCGTGGCGATCAGCCCGGCCAGCACCACCAGGCCCAGCAGCCGGAGGCGGGTGGTGAGGGGATGGGGCGCTCGGATCACGGCCAACTGAAGTGGCTCTGCGGTGCGGTCTAACCAGTTTCCGGCTGATCAGGGCGCTTCGCCAGGGCGCCAGCCAGCAGACAGGTCATCGCCAGCCGGATCTTGCGCTCCTTGCCCAGCAGCGCCCTGCCGATGTGCTCCAGCACCGGCTGGTGCAAGGCTCGCTGGTCCACTGTTGATCACGATTCGGCAGACATTCGGTGAGGGATCAAGCCACGGCAGGAGGGGACAGTCTCCATGGCGAGAACCACCGCCATGGCGGCAACCTGGTGGCCGTCGCCCGCCGCTTGGGCTGTCGCCCCGGCCAGCTGCTTGACGCCAGCGCGTCCCTGGTGCCGTTCGGGCCACCGGCCTCGGTGCGGCGGGTGCTGCGCGCCGCCCTGCGGGCGCGGGCGGGCCGGCCCTCCCCCCTGCGGGATTACCCCGATCGGAGCTACGGCAGCCTGCGGGATGCGATCGCGGCGTTCCATGGCCTCGATCCGCTTGCCGTGTTGCCCGGCAACGGCGCCGCCGAGCTGTTCACCTGGGCGGCGCGGGATGCGGCGGCGGCGGGCCTGAGCCTGCTGCCCACCCCCGGCTTCGCCGACTACCCCCGCGCCCTGGCCTGCTGGGGCGGGTCCTGGCGATCCCTGCCGCTGGATCTTGCCCTTCCCCGTGCCGAGGGGTTCCCGGCGGTCGGTTCGGCCCTCCCCGCTGGCGCGCTCTGGATCACCAACCCCCACAACCCCACCGGCCAGCTCTGGAGCCGGGCCTTCCTGGAGCCGCTGCTGCCGCGGTTCGCCCTGGTGATCGTCGATGAGGCCTTCCTGCCCCTGGTGCCAGGCGGTGAGGCCCAATCGATGGTTCCGCTGCTGGCGGATCACCCCCAGCTGGTGGTGGTCCGCAGCCTCACCAAGCTGTTCGCGATCGCCGGCCTCCGGCTGGGCTATGCCCTGGCGGCTCCGGAGCGATTGGGCCGTTGGGCGGCCTGGCGGGATCCCTGGCCGGTGAACGGCCTGGCCGCCGCCGTGGGAGAGGCGGTGGTGGGGGATCACCGCTGGCAGGAGCGGGTGTGGCGCTGGGTGGCGGCGGAGGGGCCCTGGTTCCATGGCGAGCTGGGGGGCCTGCCCGGCCTCACCCCCCTGCCCTCGGCGGCCAATTTTCTGCTGGTGCGGGGGGAGACCTCCCTGCTGGGGCTGCGGCAGCGGCTGGAGCGCAACCAGCGGGTGCTGCTGCGCGATTGCCGCTCCTTCGACGGCCTCGGCCCGGAGTGGTTGCGGATCGGCCTCCAGCACCGGCGGGGCAACCGCCGGATCCTGCGGGCCCTGCGCACCGAACTTGGCCGCTGAGCCCCCTGCCCAGCCCACGGCCCATCCCAACCCCCTGCCCCGCCGGCAAACGCCTCAGGCCAGCTCCTGCAGCAGGTGGGCCAGCCGCTGGTCCGCATCCCTCACCGCGAGGCGGCCCATCCCCGCCCGCAGGGGCGACAGCGGGTCAATCCCTGCGGCGCCCCCCCGCAACCGGGCGCCGAGCAGGCGCCAGAGGGTGCGGGCGAGGGCGGGATCCTCCGGCGGGTGCTGGGTCACGATCACGGCGGCGCCCAGGTCGGCGGCGGCGGCGGCGTTGGCGTCCTGGTGGCGGTCGGCCGCCTGGGGGAACGGCACCAGCACCGCCGGGGTGCCGCTCACGGCCAGTTCACTGAGGCTGCCAGCTCCGGCGCGGCTGATCGCCAGGTCGGTGTGCTGCAACAGGCCCGCCAGCTCCTCACTGAACGGGCGCTCGACGTAACCCGGCAACGGCATGCTTCCTGCCTCCGGATCGTTCGATCCGGTGAGGTGCACCACCCGGCAGCCCGCCGCCAGCAGCCTGGGAACCAGGGGCCGCACCATGCGGTTCAGGCCCACAGCCCCCTGGCTGCCGCCCATCACCAGCAGCAGCGGGCCCGTGCCGGTTGGCACCCAGTCGGGCAGCGGTGCCGCCTCCAGGAACTCCTGGCGCACCGGTGTGCCGCTCAGCAGCGGGTGGCAACGGGGGAGCAGGGCCGCCGCCGCCGGCAGACCCACCGCCACCCGGCTGCACAGCCGGCCAAGCAGCCGCGTCACCCTGCCGGGGATGGCATTGGATTCATGCAGCACCACCGGAACGCTGCACCAGCGCGCCGCCAGGATCGTCGGGGCGGCGATGTACCCACCTGTGCTGAACACCACGTCGATGGCCTCGCGGCGGATCAGGCGGCGCACCTTGCCGCTGGCGGCGATCAGCTGGATCAATTGAAAGAGCTTGCGCAGGCCCCGGCCCTGCAGCCCACCGGCCCGGATCGTGTGCAGCGGGTAGCGCGCCGGCACCAGCTCCCGCTCCAGCCGATCGGGCACCCCCAGCCACTGCACCGACCAGTCCGGCGGCAGGGCCTGCGCCACCGCCAGGGCCGGAAACAGGTGTCCGCCGGTGCCGCTGGCGGCGATCAGGAGCCGGGTCATGGGCCGTTTCAGGCGCGTCAGGCGCCGTACCAGAGCGCGCCTAACTTATGTGAACACCTTCGACCGCTTCGATGTCGCTGCCCCGCCCCAGCCTGCCGGCCCTGCTGGCGGCCGCTGCGCTGAGCTTGGCCCCCGCCGCCTGGGCCGCGGCGCCCAGTCCGGCCCTGCTCCAGAGCCTGGAAGGCGCCCTCAACAGTGGCGGCACGGGCAGCCTCGCCGGACTGCTGACGGCGGGCCCCGGTCTGGATCCGGCCGAACTCGAAACGCGTTATAGAGCCTTGCGCAGCCGCTTCCCAAACGCCCGCTGGCAGGTGAGCCCTGGCAGCAACCTGCGGGATGGCCGCAGCACCGTTCAGATCAAGGTGAGCGGCAGCCGCGAGGAGGGGCCTTTCCGTTACCGGCTCGAGGCCGAGCAGGTGCTCGCCCTGGCCAGTCGGGATGGCCGCCTCAGCGGTGAGGAAGTGATCCGTGAATCGAGCACCCTGCGCAGTGGTTCCGCCGAGCTGCCGATCAGCGTGCTGATCCCCGATGCCGTGCTCACCGGCCAGCGTTACGACGTGGACGTGGTGCTCGACGATCCCCTCGATGGGGCGGTGGCGGCTGGTGGAATCGCCGCGATCACACCAGCCCAGATCAGCGCCTCCCAGAGCCCCGACCTGGAGCTGGCCGCCCTGGGCGGCGGCGGTGTGTTCAAAACTGTGCAGGCCCCGTTGCAGCCCGGCAGCCAGACCTGGGCGGTGCTGCTCGTGCACCCGCAGGGAATCGTCAGCACCACCAAACGGGTGCGGGTTGTGGCCGACAAGGCGGCGCTCACCCCCTGATCGGGAACATTCAGTCACAGTTGAGGCCGAGCCAGTCGGGACTCAGTCGGAGAGGAGGGCGATGGTGGGTGGGTTCGAAGAACTCCCGCCGATGTCCCGTTCCTTGACCCTGCAACGCTGGCTCCTGCCGCCGGTCGCGGCTGCCCTGGCCATGGCGCTGCAGGTGGGCGCCAGCCAGGCACAGAGCCAACCATCCCCTAAGCCCCCCGGCCAGGAGCGGGCCAAGCTCACCGAAAGCCAGAAGCTGGAGCTGTTCAAGGCTCGGCGCGGTTGGGCACTGCGCGACAACGCCGCCCGCATGGCCATCCTCCAGAAGAGTGACCGGTGCGTCCAGGCCGCCATCGATCTGGAAACCCTGCGTGGTTGCCTGGGCGATGAGCGCATGGCCAACCGCAGGCTGATGGAAACCACCCGCAACGATGCCACTGCCCTGGCCCAGCGCCTGGGCATCCCGATGCCGGAAGGCCGCGGCGAAGGCAAACGGGGCCCATGGGGCAGGGGCAGCAACCCGCAGCCCTGAGCCCGGCCCGGCGTCAGGCCTCGTTGAGGGCGGCGACGCCCGGCAGCACCTTGCCTTCCAGCAGCTCTAGGCTGGCGCCGCCGCCGGTGGAGATGTGGCTCATCTTCTCGGCCACGCCCACCTTCTCCACCGCCGCCACCGAATCCCCGCCGCCGATGATCGTGCAGGTGCCGGTGGCGGTCAGGCCCGCCAGGGTATGGGCGATGGCATCGGTGCCGGCGGCGAACTTGTCGAACTCGAACACCCCCATGGGCCCGTTCCAGATCACGGTCTTGCAGTCGGCCAGGGCCGCTTCGAAGGCCTTGATCGAATCAGGGCCGATATCGAGACCCATCCAGCCGTCAGGGATGGCATCGATCGCGGTGATCTGGCTGTTCGCGTCGGGGGAGAAGGCATCGGCCAGCACCACGTCGGTGGGCAGCAGCAGCTGGACCCCCTTGGCGGCCGCCTTGGCTTCCAGTGCCTTGGCCAGTTCCAACTTGTCCTCCTCCACCAGGCTCTTGCCCACTGCCAGGCCCCGGGCCTTGTAGAAGGTGAAGATCATGCCGCCGCCGATCAGCACCTTGTCGCACTTGTCGATCAGGGCCTCGAGCACGCCGATCTTGCTGCTCACCTTGGAGCCGCCCACGATCGCCGCCAGGGGGCGCTTCGGCTCGTCGATGGCCCCTTGCAGGTACTGCAGCTCCTTCTCCATCAGCTGGCCCGCCACGCTGGGGTTGAGGAACTTGGTCACCCCTTCGGTGGAGGCGTGGGCGCGGTGGGCGGCGCCGAAGGCGTCGTTCACGTACACCTCGGCCAGGGCCGCCAGCTTCTCGGCGAAGGCTGGATCGTTCGTCTCCTCTTCGGCGAAGAAGCGCACGTTCTCCAGCAGCAGCACCCCCCCGTCGGCCAGGGCCGCCACCTTGGCTTCGGCATCGGGGCCGATGCAGCTCTCGGTTTTCTCCACCGGCACCCCCAGCAGTTCGCTCAGGCGCGCCGCCACCTGGGTGAGGCGCATGCCCTCGTTCACCTGCCCCTTCGGCCGGCCGTAATGGGCCGCCAGGATCACGCGGGCGCCGTGGTCCCGCAGGAAGGCGATCGTGGGCAGGGCAGCGCGGATGCGGGTGTCATCGGTGATCGCCCCGGCCTCATCGGCAGGTACGTTGAAGTCGACCCGCACCAAAACACGCTTGCCGCTGAGGTCAGCGGCGGAGAGGCTGGCCAGGGTGCGCTTCGGCATGGCGGGAATTAAGAACGATGGGTGAGGTTAGCCCGCAGCCCTCTGGGCGCTAGGACAAGGGTTGGGCCCCCCTGGCCCCTTCTCCCCTCAGGACCGTGAACGATGTTCAGCACTGTTCTGTTTCCGATCGACCAAAGCCGCCAGACGATGGAAACCGCCGCGGTGGCCCTGGAGCTGGCCCAGCGCCACGCCAGCCGCCTGGTGGTGCTCTCGGTGGTGGAGCCCGAGGAGGGCGCCATGCATGACGCCGCCGCCGTGGCCCAACTGCTGGAGCAGGCCCGTCAGCACTTCGAGCAGGCCGGGATGGCCTGCGAGGTGATCGAGCGGGAGGGCAAGCCGGCCTTCGTGATCGGCGATGTCGCCGACGAGATCAACGCCGATGTGATCGTGATGGGCACCCGCGGCCTCACGCTCGGGGCCGATGAACCCAGCACCGCCTCCCGGGTGATCCAGTTGGCCCCCTGCCCGGTGCTGGTGGTGCCCTGATGGAGGCTGTTGCCAGGGCAGGTGCCACCCCGGCGGGCCACGGCCTCAGCGCGTCTGCCCCGGCGATCCAGTGGTATCCGGGCCACATCGCCAAGGCGGAGCGCCAGCTCAAGGATCAGCTCAGCAAGGTGGATCTGGTGATCGAGGTGCGGGATGCCCGCATCCCCCGGGCCACCGGCCATCCCCGCCTGCAGCGCTGGATGCAGGGCAAGCAGCGCCTGCTGGTGATCAACCGCCGCGACATGGTGAATGAAACGGCTCGGCTGGTCTGGGACCGCTGGCTGCGGGCCCAGGGGGAGACCCCCTGGTGGTGTGACGCCAAGGTGGGAACGGGTGTCAAGCAGCTGCAGGAGGCGGCGATCCGGGCCGGCGCCCAGCTCAATGCCCGCCGGGCTGGTCGCGGCATGCAACCCCGGCCGGTGCGGGCCCTGATGCTGGGCTTCCCCAACGTGGGCAAGTCAGCCCTGATCAACCGCCTGGTGCGCCGGAAGGTGGTGGACAGCGCCCGCCGGGCCGGTGTGACCCGCACCCTGCGCTGGGTGCGGGTGGGTCAGGAGCTCGATCTGCTCGATGCCCCCGGTGTGCTGCCTCCACGGCTCGATGACCAGCGGGCCGCCCTGCTGTTGGCCCTCTGCGATGACATCGGCCAGGCGGCCTACGACGGGGAGGCCGTGGCCATGGCCTTCCTTCGCCTGCTCGATGAGCTGGCCAAGCGGCCGGCAGCCGATCTCAGCCTTGCCCTGGTGGAGAGCCGCTATGGAGTGCCGGTGCCCCGGCTCGATTCCGCCGATCCCCGCACGGCCGTGGATGGGGCGGCCTGGCTGGCGGCGGCCGCCGGCCGCCACACCAGCGGCGACACCGCCCGCATGGCCCAACGGCTGCTCGACGACTTCCGCCGCTCCCTGCTGGGCGCGATCGCCCTGGAGCTGCCGCCATCGCCATTGCCTCCAGCACTGCCACCGCCACCGTGACGGCCTTCGGTTCGGGCGATGGCGCCTTGATCAGCCTGGTCTATCCCAGGCCCCTGCCGATGCGCCTGGACCGCTGGCTGGTGGCCCAACGGCCGGAGCAGAGCCGGGCCCGCATCCAGAAACTGATCGAAGCCGGGCTGGTGCAGGTGAACGGGGTCACCGGCCGCGCCAAGACCCCCCTGCGCCCGGGCGACGCGGTGGAGCTGTGGATGCCGCCGCCGGAACCGCTGCCTTACCTGCTGCCCCAGGCGATGCCCCTGGATGTGCTGTTTGAGGACGAGCACCTGATCGTGCTCAACAAGCCGGCCGGCCTCACCGTTCATCCGGCTCCCGGCAACCGGGATGGAACCCTGGTGAACGGGTTGCTGCACCACTGCCCCGACCTGCCGGGCATCGGCGGGGAGCGGCGGCCGGGCATCGTGCACCGCCTCGACAAGGACACCACCGGCTGCATCGTGGTGGCCAAAAGCCAGGAGGCGCTGGTGAAGCTGCAGGTGCAGATCCAGAAGCGGATCGCCTCGCGTGCGTATCTGGCGGTGATCCACGGGGTGCCGAAAACGGAAAGCGGCACGATCGAGGCCGCGATAGGCCGCCATCCGATCGATCGCAAGAAGTACGCCGTGGTGGACGGCGAGAAAGGTCGTCACGCCACCACCCGCTGGCGGCTGATCGAGCGGCTCGGCGATTACTCCCTGCTGCGCTTCCAGCTCGACACCGGCCGCACCCACCAGATCCGGGTGCACTGCGCCCACCTGGGCCATCCGATCGTGGGGGATGCCACCTACGGCCGCTGCCGCAAGTTGCCGATGGCCCTGCCCGGCCAGGCCCTGCATGCGGTGCAGCTGGGCCTGGACCACCCGATCAGCGGCGAGCGGCTGGTCTTTGAAGCCCCCCTGCCCGAGGTGTTCGAGAAGCTGCTGGCGGTGCTGCGCAGGAGCCGCAGCTAGGGATCGCCGCCGGCCTTGGCGGGATTGACCTGGTTTTCGCCGCCATAGATCTTGAAGGCCAGCAGGGCGGCAGTGACCAGGACCGTTCCGGTTCCGGCGAACACCAGCTCGATGCCATTGGAATGCTGATCCTTGATCGAGCTCTCCAGATGGCTGAAGGTCTCAAGGAAGGAAACGGCCATCGAGAGGATCAGGAAGTTGGCGAACATGCTCTTGCCCTCATGGAAGCTGCGTACCCGGATCGGCTCCGGCAGGTTCAGTTCTCGCACGAACAGGCAGAACATCCCGATCGCCAGGGTCAGGCAGCCGCTGCCCACCAGGAAAAACCGATGGCCTGCAGGATCTGCACCTCGAAGTGGCCCAGCTTCTCGAAATCCCCCCAGAAAGCCTCATCCAGCTGGTCCACCACCAGATGGGCTCCCATCAGGTAAGTGGCCGCCGTCGCGGCCAGCAGACCGAGAACGGCAATGACGATCAGAAAGCACGCTCTCGGCAGGAAGCGATGGATCACGGGGTGGGGGTCAGCAAAGCCGACAGATCACAGGAGAAGAACCTCAGTTTTCTCTCGTTCTGTTCATCGCGGCCATGGGCGACGAAGTCTCAGCCGGATTCGCCCCCCCGACTCCATCTCCCCTGCTGGTCCCGCCACCCAGGCGATCGCCAGCTGGGCCAAGGCCACCCTCTCCCCCCCCAGGGCCCCTGCTCTGGCAGACCCTCTTGCACAAGAGCGCCTGCCTCTCCTACACCTGGGCCAGAGGGGGTGTTCGCCCAGCGCAGTCTGGCGACCTGCAGGCAGCGCTCAACGGCAAGACCTACCAGCAACGCGCCGATCCCTTCTCCTCGCCAGCGAGGATCTCTGGCCAGTCGAGCCATCCGGAAGCAGGGGATCGGATAGGGAGGCACTTAAGCCTCGCCTGACAAGGTCAGGGCTCATTCCGTCCTCAGTCCGCTATCATCAGCTTGGTCCCTGGTGTGGATCGGGCCATCAACACATTCACCAATTCCTGTCATTCGTCGATGGCCTTGGTTGCCAATTCGCTCGCCACTATTCCGATCTGCTGGCGGTAGTTGATGCCCAAGGACTAGCCCCCCGGGAGCTGGTGCGGGCCTGGGGCCGGGTGACTAACCCCCGTTACCGCATCAAGCGCTGCCCACCGGCGGTGGCAGCTGGCTCAATGCCCTCCCTGCCCCGGATCAAGGCTGTCCTGCGCTGGATGGGCGCAGATAGCTCAGAAGAAAGCGCATTGTTGCTCTAACAAGCCCAGCACCGCCTCGGCAGCTCCTGGGCTCGTTTGGCTGAGAGTCCTGGGCTGCATGCAGTGGGTTTTGGGGATGGGCGATGCCGGTTTCGAACCAGCGACATCCTGCTTGTAAGGCAGGCGCTCTACCGCTGAGCTAATCGCCCCTGGAGCCATTCTGAGGCCTGGCCATCACCATGCAGGCTGGGTTGACCCTTGTTGCATCGATGGCCAACGGCCGCGCCCACGATCGCGCCACCTGGCTGCTTTGCCTGCCGTTCGGGCTGCTGTGGTGGCCGTGGCTGGGGATGGCGGGGCTGGGCAGCGGTGCGGCCGGCTTTCTGGTAGGCGGGCTGTGGCTTTCCCCCGATCTCGACACCCCCTCCAACCCGACGCGGCGCTGGGGGGTGCTGGCCGTGCTGTGGCTGCCCTACCGCCGACTGCTGCGCCACCGCTCGCTCCTCTCCCACAGTCCTGGCCTCGGCACGGCCGGTCGGCTGGCCTATCTGGCCGCGATCACCCTTGGTCTGAGCCTCGTCCTGCAGCCGCTGGGAATCATCCCCTCGCCACCGCGGTTGCTGGCCCTTGCCACCGGACTCTGGCGCCAGCAGCGGCCCCTCCTGCTGGCAGCGCTGCTTGGGCTGGAGGCGAGCAGCTGGCTGCACCTGATCCAGGATGGGGATCCACTGCCACGCCGTCCCCGGTTGATGCGCCGCCGCCTGCTGCGCCGCCACCGAAAGCGGATGGGACGGTGAGCGCGATCGAGCTTCGGTCCTCCCCGCAGGAAGCCCCTCACCATGACCCCGCCCGATTCCCCTGGCACGACTGCAGAGACGGGTTCCGCCGCCACCTACGGGGCCACCAACGCCCTTGCCGAGTTGCTCAGCGTGGTGGACCGGTTGCGGGATCCGGATGGCGGCTGCCCCTGGGACCTGCGGCAGACCCATGCCTCCCTGATCCCCTATCTGCTGGAGGAGGCCCATGAAGTGGCCGATGCGATCCGCCATGGCGACGACGCCCACCTCGCCGAAGAGCTGGGCGATCTGCTCCTGCAGGTGGTGCTCCACGCCCAGATCGCCGCAGAACAGGAGCGCTTCGATCTCGAAGCGATCGCCCGCGGCCTCACCGCCAAGCTGGTGCGTCGCCATCCCCATGTGTTCGGCGATCGATCCGCCATCCATCCCAGCTGGGAGGCGATCAAGGCCGAGGAGCGGGACGTCCGCGGCGAGGCGGCCGGCGACAGCAGCCTCAGCGGGCGGCTGGGGCGCCAGGTGCGCGGCCAGCCGGCCCTGACCGGCGCCGGGGTCATCTCGTGCCAGGCGGCTGCCGCCGGATTCGAGTGGGACAGCCTTGAGGGCGTCTGGGCGAAGCTGGACGAGGAGCTGGCCGAGCTGCGCGAGGCGGTGGCCAGCGGCGATCGGGCCCATGCCCAGCAGGAGCTGGGAGATGTGCTGTTCACCGTGGTGAACGTGGCCCGCTGGTGCGGCCTTGATCCGGAGGAGGGGCTGGCCGGCACCAACCACCGCTTCCTGGATCGCTTCTCCCGGGTGGAAGCCGCCCTTGGCGGCAATCTCAGTGGCCAGAGCATCGAGCGCCTTGAAAGGCTCTGGCGCCAGGCCAAGGCCCAGATCCGCGCCGAGCAGGCGAGGGAACCGGACGGCGCTCAGTCATCGCTGCTGCCCTGATCGCGCCGCTGCTGCTTGGCCTGGCTGCGCAGCCGCTTGGAGGCCAGCCGGCGCTGCACCGAGCCGCGCGTGGGCCGGGTGGGCCGGCGCGGCGGTGGCGGTGGGGCGACTGCTTCAGCCAGTAGCGCCGCCAGCCGCCGCAGGGCCGCCTGGCGATTGAGCCACTGGGAGCGGTGTTCGGAGGCGGCGATCACCACGGCCCCCTCCACCAGCGTGCCGCCGAGCCGACGCAGGGCCCGCTCCCGCAACAGCGGCGGCAGCGAGGGGGAGGTGGCGAGCGGAAACACCAGCTCCACGCGGGAGTCGGTGGTGTTCACCCCCTGGCCCCCGGGCCCGCCGGATCGCGAGAAACGCCAGCCCAGCTCGGTGGCGGGGATCTTCAGCGCGTCCGTCACCGTCAGATCGTCCGCCATGGAGCCAGGCTGCCAGGCCTGGCGCCGTGCTGCCGGACACCGGCGTGAAACGCTTAGCTGGAGGCCTTGCAAGCCATCCGCATGCCGCCTGCCGCCGCCTCCCCCCAAACCCCGACGCCATCGCCGACACCGACCCCCGGCTGGGTCGATGAGATCCACGAGGGTGTGCGCTATGGCCTGGAGGCCACCGTGCTGGTGGAGCGCCACAGCCCCTTCCAGCGGGTCACGGTGATCGAGAGCGCCCGCTACGGCAAGGGATTGCTGCTCGATGGCTGCTGGATGACGGCCGAGCGCCAGGAGCGCCACTACCACGAACCCCTGGTGCATCCGGCCCTCTGCGGTGCCGAGCGGATCGAGCGGGTGCTGGTGATCGGCGGCGGCGATGGCGGCACGGCCCGCGAATGCCTGCGCCACGACGGTGTGGACCACCTCGACCTGGTGGAGATCGACGGTCTGGTGGTGGACCTGTGCCGGGAGCATCTGCCCTCTCTGGGCGCCAGCGCCTGGAGCGACCCCCGCTTCCACCTCACCGTCGGCGATGGGATCGCCTGGGTGGCGGGCGCCGCAACCGCCAGCTACGACGTGGTGATCGTGGACGGTTCCGATCCGGCCGGGCCAGCCGAAGGACTGTTTAACCGGGCCTTCTTCGAGCACTGCCGCCGCCTGCTGCGGCCGGGGGGCGTGTTCGCCACCCAGAGCGAATCGCCGGAGGCATTCCGCGGCGTGCACCTCGAGACGGTGCGGCTGCTGCGGCAGGTGTTCGGCCACGCCGATCCCCTCTACGGCTGGGTGCCGATGTATCCCAGTGGCTGGTGGAGCTGGACCTTCGCCGCCACCGATGGCCCCCGCTACCGCCATCCCGACCCGGAGCGGGCCGCCTCCGTGGCGCCCGGCTGCCAGATCTGGAGCCCCCGCTGGCAGGGTGGAGCCTTCGAGGCCGTGCCCGCCGGAATCGAGCGGGAGCTGGCGGGCTGAACCGATGGGCGATCTGTTCGAGACCGATGGGGCCCTGTTCATGGCGGCCCGCCGCGATCCGGCCGGTTGCCGGGTGGGCCTCTACGGCGTGCCCTACGACGGCACCACCTCCTTCCGGCCGGGCGCCCGCTTCGGGCCAGCGGCGATCCGGGAGGTGAGCAACGGCCTGGAAACCCATGACCCCCAGCTGGATCTGGATCTCGAGGATCTGCCCTTCGCCGACCTCGGTGCCGTGGCCATCCCGTTCGGAGCGCCCGAACCGGTGGTGGCCGCGGTGCGCCGGGCCACCGAAGCGGTGCTGGGGCTGGGCCTGCGCCCTCTGATGCTGGGCGGCGAGCACTCGATCAGCAGCGGTGCGGTGGCGGCTGTGGCCGCCCGCCACCCGGATCTGGTGCTGGTGCAGCTCGATGCCCACGCCGACCTGCGGGACAGCTGGCTGGGCTCCCGCCACAACCATGCCTGCGCCATGCGCCGCTGCCTGGAGGTGCTCCCCAGCGGTGAGTTGCTGCAGATCGCCATCCGCAGTGGCACCCGGGCGGAATTCAGCGAACTGCGCAGCAGCGGGCGCCTGGTGGGGCCAGGCCCTGGGTTCTCCCTGCATCCCGAGCGGTTGCAGGCGGATCTGGAGGCGGCCCTGGCGGCCCACCGCGGCCGGCCCCTCTACCTCACCGTGGACCTCGACTGGTTCGATCCCGCGGTGATGGCGGGCACAGGCACGCCGGAGCCGGGGGGCTTTCTCTGGGGCCACTTCAGCGGCCTGGTGGAGGAACTTCGCCACCACAACCTGGTGGCGGCGGATGTGGTGGAACTGGCGCCGATGCTCGATCCCACCGGTTGCAGCGCCGTGCTGGCGGCCAAGGTGACCCGCAGCCTGCTGCTCCTGCTCGGCTTTGCCCGTTCGCAGGGTTCAGGAGCAGGGGTGAGTAGACGGGGTCAGTAGCAGTAGGAGCCGCTGGAGCGCTGCTCCCTCAGGCGCCGGTGCTGCTGAGCGATCAGCGACACCGCCAGGGTGGGATGGTTGTGAAGGAGGTTCAGAAAACTCAGCCTGCCAAGCTTCACCACTTCGACCGGCGTGCGGGCCAGGGCCTCCATCCTGAACGCGCCGCCCCTCCAGACGATGTCCAGGTAGCTGAACAGCTCACCGGGCCTATAGCAGACCCGCTCTCCTGATTTGTCGATCAGCTCGACGATGCCCTTACGCAGCCCATAGATGGCGTTCACAGGCTCACCCTGGCGAAAGATGCGGGTGCCGGTGGGCAGAGTGAACGTTTCGCCATCCACCTGGGAGGCCAACAGATCTACCGGAAGAGCCTTCGCGGGTTGGACCAACCATCTACCTCCTTACAGTGCGAGATCAACGAAGTCGTTCGCCTGAATCGATCAGGCCAACTCCAGCAAACCAGGCCAACTCCAGGAATCTGGCGTGCCTGGCGACAAAGGCGCCAATCCCCACTTCTAGCGGAGCTTCAGCGGTTTCGGCGACTTTCAGGACACCAAGGCCGGCTCCAGCAGGCCGGCGATGGAAAGCTGCTGATCGGAGCTGACCTGGGGCTCCAGAGAAAACGCCTGGAAGGGCTTCCCGCTGGAGCGTGCCCCTGGGGGCGTCCAGTGATGACAGGAGAGTTCACCACTCCAGTCCGGATGGATGGCCAGCCTCCTGAGCATGCACCAGCCCGGTGCACCGCCCTGGGGGGTGATGCAGTGGCTGCAACTCCGACAGCTGGGGCGCTGGCCCATGAACAGGTGAACGTCTTGGATTCAAGGGTCCCAAGGTACAGAGACCGAAGACTGTCAAGCAGGGGTAGAACCGAACCTCCCGGAAGTCTTCCGGATTGGCGCTTCTGCCAACCGGTCGTCCGACCAGCCCATCGGCCTCCATAGGATCCCGTTGATCCCCCCTGATCGCTTGGCTTCCATGGACCCTCATCCCATTCCCGCGGCGATCCATCCGCTCAGGCGGACTCCCCTGGCCGACCTCTGCCAGGGAGCCGGAGGGCGCATGGTGCCGTTCGAGGGCTGGGACATGGCGGTCCAGTTCAAGGGCTTGGTGGAGGAACACCGGGCCGTGCGGGAGCACTGCGGTGTCTTTGACATCTCCCACATGGGGGTGCTGTCCTTGCAGGGCGATGGGGTGAAGGAGGCCCTGCAACGGCTCGTGCCCAGCGACCTGGATCGCATCGGACCCGGTGAAGCCCTCTACACCGTGCTCCTCAACGACGCCGGCGGCATTCTTGACGACCTGATCATCTACGACCAGGGCCGCGTCGACGGGTCTGCAGGCCCCACCGACGCCCTGGTGCTCGTGATCAATGCCGGCTGCGCCGAGGCCGACACCGCCTGGATCCGCGCTCAGCTGGCTGGGCATGCGGTGCAGATCAACGACCGCAAGGCCGACGGCGTGCTGCTCGCCTTGCAGGGCCCTGAAGCGCCCGCCCTGCTGGAGGCCCTGACCGGCGAGAGCCTGGCGGGCTTGCCCCGTTTCGGCCACCGCTCCGTGCATCTGAACGGCCGGGCTGATGGAGCCGCGGCCGGGGCCTCCGTGTTCGTGGCCCGCACGGGGTACACCGGCGAAGATGGCTTTGAACTGCTGCTGGATCGGCAGGGGGGCCGGGCGCTCTGGCAGCAGTTGCTCGCCGAAGGGGTCGCCCCCTGCGGCCTTGGCGCCCGTGACACCCTGCGCCTGGAGGCGGCCATGCACCTCTACGGCCAGGACATGGACGCCACCACCACCCCCCTGGAAGCCTCCCTGGGCTGGCTGGTCCACCTGGAGATGCCCGCCGACTTCATCGGCCGCGGCGCCCTCGAACGCCAGACCGCCGACGGGGTGGGCCGGCGGCTGGTCGGGCTGAAGCTGCAGGGCCGGGCGATCGCCCGCCATGGCTATCCGGTGCTGCAAGGCGACGAAGTGGTGGGGGTAATCACCAGCGGCACCTGGTCCCCCACCCTGCAGGAGGCGATCGCCCTGGCCAGCGTGCCGGCCACGGCCGCCAGGCTGGGCACCGAACTGGATGTCGAGATCCGCGGCCGCCGGCAACCTGCGGTGGTGGTGAAGCGCCCCTTCTACCGGCGTTGAGCTGATCGGCGATCTGCCCCCTGTGGGAAACTCCCTGACTCTCCTGTTTTCCCGCGATGCGCAGCCACGGATGCGGCGACCTGCGCCGTGAGGTCATCGGCCAGAGCGTCCAACTCTGCGGCTGGGTCGACCGGCGCCGCGACCACGGTGGGGTGATCTTTGTCGACCTGCGCGACCGCAGCGGCACGGTCCAGATCACTGTGGACCCAGACCTTGGTGCCGAGGCCTTCGCGCTGGCCGAGCACCTGCGCAACGAAACGGTGCTGCGGGTGGAGGGCCGGGTGAGGCCCCGGCCAGCGGCGTCCAGCAACGACCGGCTCGCCACCGGCGCCATCGAAGTGTTGGCGAGCACCATCACGGTGCTCAACGGAGTGAAGGGCAATCTCCCCTTCCAGGTGTCGGTGCACGACGACGAGAGCGTGCGCGAGGAGCTGCGCCTGCGTCACCGGTATCTCGATCTGCGGCGTGAACGCATGGGGCGCAACCTTCGCCTGCGCCACCGCACGATCCAGGCGGCCCGCCGCTTCCTCGAAGACGAAGGCTTCATCGAGGTGGAAACGCCGATCCTGACGCGCTCCACCCCGGAAGGGGCCCGCGACTATCTGGTGCCCTCGCGGGTGAATGGGGGTGAATGGTTCGCCCTGCCCCAGTCCCCCCAGCTGTTCAAGCAGCTGCTGATGGTGGGAGGCATCGAGCGCTACTACCAGGTGGCCCGCTGCTTCCGCGACGAGGACCTGCGGGCCGACCGCCAGCCGGAATTCACCCAGCTGGACATGGAAATGAGCTTCCTGGAGGAAGAGCAGATCCTGGCCCTGAACGAGCGGATGATCGCCGCGATCTGGAAGGCCGTGAAAGGGATCGAGCTTCCCCTGCCTTTCCCCCGGCTCCCCTGGTCCGAAGCGATGGAGCGCTACGGCACCGACCGGCCCGACACCCGCTACGGCCTGGAGCTGGTGGACGTCAGCGACATCGTGGCAGGTATGGGCTTCAAGGTGTTTGCTGGTGCCGTGGCCAGCGGCGGGGCGGTGAAGGTGATCGCCATTCCCGGTGGCAACGAGGCGATCAGCAATGTGCGAATCAAGCCCGGCGGCGATGTGTTCGCCGAGGCCCAGACGGCCGGGGCCGGCGGACTGGCCTTCATCCGGGTGCGGGAGGGCGGCACGATCGATTCGATCGGCGCGATCAAGGACAACCTCTCGGCCCAGAGGACGGCCGAGCTGCTCAGCCGCACAGGAGCCCTGCCCGGCACCCTGCTGCTCTTCGGCGCCGGCGACACCGCCACGGTGAACAAGGCCCTCGACCGGGTGCGTCAGTTCCTGGCCAGGGAGCTGGGCCTGGTGCCAGACGATCGGGCCAACGACCGCTGGAACTTTCTCTGGGTGGTGGACTTTCCGATGTTTGGGTTCAACGCCGACGAGGACCGCCTCGAAGCCCTGCACCACCCCTTCTGTGCCCCCAACCCGGAGGATCTCGGCGCCGATCCTGCCGCCTGGGGCGAGCGGCTGCCCACGGCGAGGGCCCAGGCCTACGACCTGGTGCTCAATGGCCTGGAGCTGGGGGGCGGCTCCCTGCGCATCCACGATTCGGCCCTCCAACGGCAGGTGCTGAAGACCATCGGCCTGCCCCCCGAGGAGGCGGACCGCCAGTTCGGCTTCCTGCTCGAAGCCCTCGATCTGGGGGCGCCCCCCCATGGCGGCATCGCCTTCGGCCTCGACCGCATGGTGATGCTCCTGGCCGGCGAGGAATCGATCCGCGACACGATCGCCTTCCCGAAAACCCAGCAGGCCCGCTGCCTGCTCACCCGGGCGCCGGCCGACGTAAGCGCTCAACAGTTGGAGGAGCTGCACGTGGCCAGCACCTGGAGCGACGACTGAGTCCCGATGGGCCAGGCCAACCCCAACTCCGGCAGGCTCCAAGTCACCCCAGCCGATTCAGTCGTGAAGGAGAGTCTGTTCGTCCTCGGCAGCTGGGCCCTCAGCCGCCTGTTCATCCTGGGCCCCCTGGCGCTTGCGGCCGGTCGAGGCGAGGTGAAACCCTTCCCCCAGCTTCTCCTGATCTGGGACACGGTTCATTACATCACCATCGCCCAGGAGGGCGCCACTGGCGAGCTGCTGGCCTTTTTCCCCCTGTTTCCCTGGTTGCTGCAGGCCCTGGGCGACAGGAGCGAGAGCCAGCTCCTCTGGCTGGGCCTGGCTTTGGCGAACGGAGCCTTCCTGTTGGCCCTGTTCGTATTGCATCGGCAAGCCAAACAGCTCTGGGGTGGCCGTGCCGCCAGCTGGACCGTGCTGATCAGTTGCTTCAATCCATTCAGCATCTTTTGCAGCATTCCCTACACCGAATCGCTGTATCTCCTCCTGACGGCTGCTTCGCTCTGGCTCTCTCAGCTCAGGTCTCCGGCGGGATGGGGGCTGATCGGCTCCGGCGGCCTGGGAGCACTCGCCGCAGCCACGCGCCCGACCGGAATTGTGCTGGCGCCTGCCCTGTTGATCGCTGGTCTTGCCAGGAGGCGCCCCTGGCAGGGAGTGCTGGCGGCAGGACTCACGAGCCTGGGCCTGTTCTCCGTCATGGGCCTCTGCTGGAGAGCCAGCGGCAATCCATTGGCTTTTCAGGCGGCCCAGAAGGGATGGGGTCTCACCCCCGGCCTGAACCTGAGCGGCTTGCCCTCCTGGGGGCGCCTGCTTGGCCAGATCCTGCTGGGGCCAGGAAACACAGCCCGTGGGGCAGTGACCGACCTGTGGTACCCCGCAGCAATGGCCCTGCTGCTGGGGCTCGGCGTTGTGTCGTTTCAGCAACGGCTGCGCCGTCCCACTCTCAGCTTTTCCATGGGAGCCTTCGCCATCGTTGCCGGCTGGATTGTGGGCGGCGCCCCCTTTTTGAATGGATCTGTGATCGCCGCCAGCGTTGGCCTGCTGATCTGGGGATGGGGACGGATTCCATGGCCCTTCAGCCTGTTCGGCTGGCTGAGTCTGTTCAGCTATCTGCTCAAGCAAAGCACCATCAGCCTGGAGCGCCATCTCTATGCCACCGTTCCCATCCTGCTGCTGGCTGGGCTGTGGGGCAGCACCCACCTCCGCTGGGCGCGCTGGCTGATTGCCTTTGGCAGCCTTCTTGCGGTGACCTTTTCGCTGCGCTTGTCCCGCGGCGCCTGGGTTGGCTGAGCCAGCCCTGAGGCTGCAGGTCCAACGATTTTCAACCAGAGACCCCCCTGGGGGGTTTCCCCGGCTACAACAAGATCACAGCGTACGAGTGGCATGAGCATCGCCGAAGCCCCCCTCATCGACATCGGCATCCCGGAAACCCAGCGCCGTGAGATCGCCGAGGGGCTGGGCCGGTTCCTGGCGGACAGCTACGTGCTCTACGGCAAAACCCACGGCTTCCACTGGAACGTGACTGGACCGATGTTCAACACGCTCCATCTGATGTTCATGGATCAGTACACGGAGCTCTGGACCGCGCTCGACGTGATCGCCGAGCGGATCCGCGCCCTGGGTTTCCCAGCCCCCTACGGCGGAGCGCACTTCGCTGCCCTTGCCTCGATTCCCGAAAGTGAGGGCCGTCCCGGTGCCCTCGCGATGGTGCGCGAGCTGGTGCTGGGCCACGAAGCCGTGGCCCGCACCGCCCGCGGCCTGTTCCCCCTGGTGGCCGCGGCCGACGATCAGCCCACCGCCGATCTGCTCACCCAGCGGTTGCAGATCCATGAGAAAACCGCCTGGATGTTGAGGAGCCTGCTGGAGGCCTGACCCCCGCAGGCGCATGTAGGTGGGGAAGGGCAACAGCCAGAACGTAACGGGCCGCCTCGCGCCCAGACGCGCCGGCTGTTCAGACTCCGGCTGCGTCCGAGCCGGACCGCTCTCCCCGCAAACGCCCACCCCCAGCGCCCGTCTTCTTCCCCCTCCCTGCGCCCCCTCCGCCTGCGGGCAGACCCCGTAGAGCGGAAGAACTGGTCAAGGTCGGTAGATTGAAGAGTCCGCCAGTGCCCGAGGCCCCAGCGTCCATGGCGAAGTTCGTGTTCGTGACCGGGGGGGTGGTGTCAAGCATCGGCAAGGGAATCGTGGCGGCCAGCCTGGGGCGGCTGCTCAAATCCCGCGGTTACAGCGTTTCGATCCTCAAGCTCGATCCCTACCTCAACGTGGATCCGGGCACGATGAGCCCTTACCAGCACGGTGAGGTGTTCGTCACCCAGGACGGCGCCGAGACCGATCTGGATCTGGGCCACTACGAGCGCTTCACCGACACCGCCATGTCGCGCCTGAACAGCGTGACCACCGGTTCGATCTACCAGGCCGTGATCAACAAGGAGCGCCGGGGCGACTTCAACGGCGGCACCGTCCAGGTGATTCCCCACATCACCCGCGAGATCCGGGAGCGCATCCACCGCGTCGCCGCCGACAGTGGCGCCGACGTGGTGATCACCGAGATCGGCGGCACCGTGGGCGACATCGAATCCCTGCCGTTCCTCGAAGCGATCCGGGAGTTCCGCGGCGACGTGGGCCGCCGCGACCTGGCCTATGTGCACGTCACCCTGCTGCCCTTCATCGGCACGTCCGGGGAGATCAAGACCAAACCCACCCAGCACTCGGTGAAGGAGTTGCGCTCGATCGGAATCCAGCCCGACCTGTTGGTGTGCCGCAGCGACCGGCCGATCAGCGACGAACTCAAGGCCAAGATCGGTGGCTTCTGTGGGGTCTCCACCAAGGCGGTGATCCCCGCCCTCGATGCCGACAGCATCTACGCGGTGCCGATCACCCTGGAGCGCGAGGGCCTCTGCCGCGAGGTGCTCGACGTGCTCGACCTGGAAGACCACGAAAGTGACATGGCCCGCTGGGCCGAATTGGTGCGCAAGCTGCGCAACCCGGGCCCGGCTGTGAAGGTGGCCCTGGTCGGCAAGTACGTGACCCTCAACGATGCCTACCTGTCGGTGGTGGAGGCCCTGCGCCACGCCTGCATCGATCGCGACGCCTCCCTCGACCTGCATTGGGTCTGCGCCGAGCAGATCGAAACGGAGGGAGCCGATGCTCTGCTGGAGGGCATGGATGCGGTGGTGGTGCCGGGAGGCTTCGGCAACCGCGGCGTGGATGGCAAGGTGACAGCGATCCGCTGGGCACGGGAGCAGCGGGTGCCCTTCCTCGGCCTGTGCCTGGGCATGCAGTGCGCCGTGATCGAGTGGGCCCGCAACCTGGCCGCACTCGCCGGGGCGACAAGTGCCGAACTCGATCCCGAGGCCGCCCACCCGGTGATCCACCTGCTGCCGGAGCAGCAGGATGTGGTGGATCTGGGCGGCACGATGCGGCTGGGGGTTTACCCCTGCCGCCTGGCCTCAGGCACCCTGGCCTCCACCCTCTATGGCGAGCAGGTGGTCTATGAACGGCACCGGCACCGCTACGAGTTCAACAACGCCTACCGAAGCCTTTTTCTTGAATCGGGCTTCACGATCAGCGGCACCTCCCCCGATGGTCGCCTGGTGGAACTGATCGAGCTGGGCGACCATCCTTTTTTTGTCGCCTGCCAGTTCCACCCGGAATTCCTCTCCCGGCCCGGCCGCCCCCATCCCCTGTTCCAGGGCCTGATAGGGGCGGCCCAGCACCGGCTGCCAGCGACCCCGGCGGAAGTACCCAACTCCCTGGAGGCGATCCCGCGCCAGGCCTGTGGGGTGCCGGTCTCCAGCTGAATGGCTGAGCCAACCGCCGGCAACGCCGCAGGGTTCTTGCCGGTGGTGGAAACCTTTCACTCCCTGCAGGGGGAAGGGGCCCATGCCGGCCGCAGCGCCTTCTTCATCCGGCTGGGCGGTTGCACGGTGGGCTGTTCCTGGTGCGACACCAAGCACTCCTGGCCCGCCGGAGTGCACCCGCAGACCGCGATCACGGAGTTGGCCGCCAGGGCGGTGGCGGCGGCGAGGGCCGGAGCCGGCTTTGTGGTGATCACCGGCGGGGAGCCTCTCCACCACAACCTCGATGCCCTGTGCGAGGCCCTTCACCCCCTGACGCTCCACCTGGAAACCAGCGGGGTGGATCCGCTCTCCGGGCGCTTCGACTGGATCACGCTCTCCCCCAAGCCCCATCGCCCCCCCAGCGAGGAAGCCCTGGGCCAATGCGACGAGCTCAAGGTGGTGGTGCAGGGGTCGGCCGATCTCCCCTTCGCCGAGCGGATGGCCGCCGCGGCGATCGAGGCCCGCCACCGCCGTTACGCCCAACGAACGGCAGCCCCTCCCGTGCTCCTGCTCCAGCCCGGTTGGGAGTGCCCAGCTGGACGAGACCTGGCGATCGCCTTCGTGCGCCAGCAGCCAGGCTGGCGACTCAGTCTGCAGACCCACAAATGGCTCGGTGTTCGTTGAGCGGCCAGGCGTGCGGTCACGCCAGCGGCAATACACTCTGACGGACTGTGAGCAGGCCCGGTGAGCACGACCCCAAAGCGCAATCTCGTCACCGGTGGGGCCGGCTTCGTGGGCTCCCATCTGGTCGACCGGCTGATGGAGGCGGGCGAGGAGGTGATCTGCCTCGATAACTACTTCACCGGTCGCAAAGTCAACATCGCCGGCTGGATCGGCCATCCGCGTTTTGAGCTGGTCCGCCACGACGTCACCGAACCGATCCGGCTGGAGGTGGACCGGGTCTGGCACCTGGCCTGTCCCGCCTCACCGGTGCATTACCAGCACAACCCGATCAAGACCGCCAAAACAAGTTTCCTCGGCACCTACAACATGCTCGGCCTGGCCCGTCGGGTCGGGGCCAGGCTGCTAATGGCAAGCACCAGCGAGGTGTACGGCGATCCCGATGTGCACCCCCAGCCGGAGAGCTACCGGGGCTGCGTCAACACTCACGGCATCCGAGCCTGCTACGACGAGGGTAAGCGGGTGGCGGAAACCCTCTGCTACGACTACCACCGTATGCACGGCACGGAAATCCGCATCGCCCGGATCTTCAACACCTACGGGCCTCGCATGCTGCCGGATGACGGCCGGGTGGTGAGCAATTTCATCGTCCAGGCCCTGCGGGGCGAGTCGCTCACCCTCTACGGCGACGGCAGCCAGACCCGCAGCTTCTGCTTTGTGGACGATCTGGTGGAGGGCCTGATCCGGCTGATGAACGGCAACCACCCCGGCCCGATCAACATCGGCAATCCCGGCGAATTCACGATTCGCGAGCTGGCGGAACTGGTGCGCGATCGCATCGACCCCTCCCTTCCCCTGATCACCCTGCCGCTGCCCCAGGATGATCCGATGCAACGGCAACCGGTGATCACCCTGGCCGAGCGGGAGCTCGGTTGGCAGCCCACCGTGGCCCTGAGCGATGGGCTCGATCGCACCATCGCCGATTTCCGCCGCCGCCTGGCGGCCTGAGAACCTGCGGCCCCGCAAACTGGGCAGCAGTGCTGAGCCCTGGTGTGGAGAAACTGCAGTCCCTGCGGGGCATGGTCGACCTGCTGCCGGAGCAGACGGCCCTCTGGCAGCAGGTGGAAGCCTGTGCCCGCCAGCAGTTCCGCCGGGCCGCCCTGGCCGAGATCCGCACGCCCATTCTCGAGACCACCGAGCTGTTCGCCCGGGGCATCGGCGCCGCCACCGATGTGGTGGGCAAGGAGATGTACACCTTTGAAGACCGGAGCCAGCGCAGCTGCACGCTCCGGCCGGAAGGAACCGCCTCGGTGGTTCGCGCCGTGCTCCAGCACGGCCTGCTCAGCCAGGGGCCGCAGCGGCTCTGGTACGGCGGACCGATGTTTCGCTACGAGCGTCCCCAGGCGGGGCGCCAACGCCAGTTCCACCAGCTGGGCGTGGAGCTGCTTGGCTTCGGCGATCCCCGCAGCGACGCCGAAGCGATCGCGATCGCCTGGGATCTGCTCATGGCCCTGGGAATCGGGTCCCTGTCACTGGAACTCAACTCCCTGGGTGATGCCGCCGACCGGGCCCTCTACCGAGAAGAGCTGGTGCAGTGGCTGGAAGCGCGCCGCCACCAGCTCGATCCCGAAGCCCAGGCGCGGATCAGCACGAATCCCCTGCGCATCCTCGATAGCAAGTCAACGGACACCCAGGCTGTGCTGGCCGAGGCGCCCTTGCTCGCAGACAGCCTGAGCGAGGCGAGCCGCCAACGCTTCAACAGGGTGCGGCAGGCCCTGGATCAACTGGGGATTCCCTACCAGCTCAACCCCCGGTTGGTGCGGGGCCTGGACTACTACACCCACACGGCCTTTGAAATCACCAGTGCTGAGCTCGGCGCCCAGGCCACCGTCTGTGGCGGCGGCCGTTACGACGGCCTTGTGGAGCAGCTGGGTGGGGCGCCCACCCCTGCTGTGGGCTGGGCAATCGGTCTGGAGCGGCTGGTGCTTCTGCTCAGCACAACGAAGACCTCCGATGGCTTGGTCCAGGGGCCCCGTCCGGATGTGTACCTCGTCAGCCGGGGTGAGGCGGCGGAGCTGCAGGCCCTGGCCCTGGCCCAGCAGCTCCGCCGGGGCGGTTGCGCCGTCGACCTGGATCTCTCCGGTGCCGCCTTTGCCAAGCAGCTCAAACGGGCCGATCGATCCGGCGCGCCCTGGGCCCTGTTGATCGGCGATGGCGAAATCGACCAAGGGGTGGTGATCCTCAAGAATCTGCGTCACTCGGGCGAACAGCGGCTGGATCCGCAAGGGGCTGTGAAGATGCTGCTGGCTGAGCTCTGCGATGCTGGGCCACAGTCTTTGGCCCCACAGACCTGATGAGCGCCACCCCGGAGATCCGCACCATCTGCTGCATCGGAGCCGGCTACGTAGGAGGGCCCACGATGGCGGTGATCGCCGATCGCTGCCCGGGGATCCAGGTCACGGTGGTGGATCTGAACGCGGCCAGGATCGCTGCATGGAACGATGCCGACACCAGCCGGCTGCCCGTCTACGAGCCGGGCCTGGCGGCGGTGGTGGAACGCTGCCGCGGCCGCAACCTGCACTTCACCACCGAGGTGAATGGGGCGATCGCCGCCGCCGACATGGTGTTTCTTTCTGTTAACACCCCCACTAAGACCCGGGGGATCGGCGCCGGCGAGGCTTCCGATCTGCGCTGGATCGAGGCCTCGGCCCGTCAGGTGGCCGCCGTGGCCCAGGGCCACACGATCGTGGTGGAGAAGAGCACGCTGCCGGTGCGCACCGCCGAAACCGTCAAGGCGGTCCTCAACGCGGCCCAGAACCAGCCCAGCGAGGGCTCAACGGAACCCGCCAAGACCTTTGCGGTGCTCTCCAACCCTGAATTTCTGGCTGAAGGCACGGCGATCCCGGATCTGGAGAACCCTGACCGGGTGCTGATCGGCGGCGATGAACCCGCCGCGATCGAGGCCCTGGCCTCGATCTATGCCCACTGGGTGAGCCCGGAGCGGATCCTGCGCACCAATCTCTGGAGCAGTGAGCTCTCCAAGCTCACCGCCAATGCCTTCCTGGCCCAGCGGATCTCCTCGATCAACGCCATCGCCGCCCTCTGCGAGGCCACCGGCGCTGATGTGCGCGAGGTGGGTCGGGCGATCGGCACGGATTCCCGCATTGGCAAGCGATTTCTGGCGGCGGGGCCCGGCTTTGGCGGCAGCTGCTTCCAGAAGGACATCCTCAACCTGGTCTACCTCTGCCGCCACTACCGGCTTGAGGAGGTGGCCCGCTACTGGCAGCAGGTGGTGGAACTCAACAGCTGGCAGCAGCAACGGATTGCGCGGCTGGTGGTGAGCCGGCTGTTCGGCACGGTGAGCGGCAAGCGCATCGCCGTGCTGGGCTTCGCGTTCAAGGCCGACACCAACGACACCCGGGAAGCCCCGGCGATCCGAATCTGCCGCGACCTGCTTGAGGAGGGCGCCCACCTGGCGATCCACGACCCCAAGGTGGGTGGCAGCCAGATCAGCACCGACCTGGGCTGTCCGGAAACGGTGGGTGGGGCCCAGGCTGGTCTTGGCGGGGAGGGCAGCTGGGAGGGCAGTGCCAGCGTGATGGACGCGGCCGCCGGCGCCGATGCGGTGGTGGTGCTCACCGAGTGGAGCGCCTTCCGCCACCTAGACTGGCGGGCGATCGCGGTAGTGATGCGCCGGCCGTCCTGGCTGTTCGATGCCCGCGCCATCACCGATGGCGCTGCGGCCCGGGCGGCGGGGCTCCAGGTCTGGCGGGTAGGCGAAGGAGATTGATGACCGTTCTGGTCACCGGAGCGGCCGGCTTCATCGGCGCCGCGGTGGCGGTGCGGCTGCTGGAGCGGGGGGAGCGGGTGATCGGCCTCGACAACCTCAACAGCTACTACGATCCGGCCCTGAAGCAAGCCCGGCTGGAGCGATTGCAGCGGCACCGTGGGTTCCAGTTCCACCAGCTGGATCTGGAGAACGGCGCGGCGATCGCGCAGCTGTTCGCTGCCCAGCGGCCCAGCCGGGTGGTGCATCTGGCCGCCCAGGCTGGGGTGCGCTACTCGCTGGAGAACCCGCTGGCCTACGTGAACAGCAACGTGGTGGGCTTCCTCTCAATCCTGGAGGGGTGCCGCCACCACGGCATCAAGCACCTGGTGTATGCGTCCAGCAGCTCGGTGTATGGCGGCAACCGCCGCCTGCCGTTCTCCGAGCAACACGCGGTGAACCACCCGGTGAGCCTGTATGCGGCCACCAAGAAAGCCAACGAGCTGATGGCCCACACCTACAGTCACCTCTACGGCCTGCCTGCCACCGGCCTGCGCTTTTTCACCGTGTACGGACCCTGGGGTCGGCCGGACATGGCGCCGATGCTGTTCGCCCGCGCGATCCTGGCCGGGGAGCCGATCCGGGTGTTCAACCAAGGCCGGATGGAGCGTGACTTCACCTACATCGACGACATCGTTGAGGGAGTGGTGCGCTGCCTGAACAAGCCAGCAACAGCCGCTGCGAACTTCGATCCGCTGGCACCGGATCCGGCCACGGCGGCGGTGCCCCATCGGCTGTTCAACATCGGCAACAGCGAGCCGGTTGCCCTGCTGCGCTTCATCACGGTGCTGGAGCAGGCCCTGGGCCGCAGGGCTGTGCAACAGCTAGAGCCGATGCAACAGGGTGACGTGGCCGCCACGGCAGCGGACACCTCAGCCCTCCAGGAGTGGGTTGGATTCGCACCCCACACACCACTGGAGGAGGGGGTGGAGCGCTTTGCCGCCTGGTATCGAAGCTGGGTTCAGGCAGAACCCACGGCCACGTAGGAGCCATAGAAGAACAGACCGACCACGAAGATCACGGCAATCCCGCCGGCCGTGGCCACCAACCAGAGGGGGAGGGCTCCTTCCGTCCAACGACTGCGCCAGGCCACGGCTGGCCGACCATCCGGAAGACGGTCGGGAATGCGGCCATCGGGCTGGGCTGATTTCTTACCGCTCATGGCGAGATCTCCAGGTCAGTTGAAGAAGTAGCTGGTGAACAACACGCCGATCACAAAGACCAACAGCAGGCCCAGATAGAGGCTGGTGCGGTTCAACTCAACCGGCAGGTTGTTTGGATTCGGATTGCGTTCCATGGTTCTGATTTCAGCGACGGACGAACTGCATGGCAGCAAGGGCACCCAGGAAAAACACCGTGGGAATGCCCAGAGCATGAACCGAAAGCCAACGCACCGTGAAGATCGGGTAATTGCGCGGCGTGGTGGCGGTGGGGGATTGGCTCATGGGGGTTACTTCAGGCGCAGATCAAGCTGGCTCTTGCCTTCGTAGCGCTGGCTCACCACGGGCGCCTTGGCTTCTTGAGCCTGAAAATAGGCATCCGGCCGTGGAGTGCCGAAGGCGTCGTAGGCGAGGCCTGTGGACACAAACAGAAAACCAGCCAGGAAGATCGCGGGCAGGGTCACCGCGTGGATCACCCAGTAACGGATGCTGGTGATGATCTCGAAAAAGGGGCGTTCCCCGGTGGAGCCGGCAGCCATGGCAGCGGGCAATTCAACTGATGAATCTTAAGGGTCGGCCCGGGAGCAACGGGAGGGAATCGGGTGGTTGGTTACACAGGGGCGTCGATCAGCCCACCCAGCGCAGCAGATTGCCGCGTTCCCCCAGCACGAACCCCTTGCCATCGGGCGTGAAGGCGAGGCGGGTGAAGTTGGTGGGCTGCTCCGCTCCAACAGGATCGCGCTGCCAGCTGGCGCCCCCATCCCGGCTGACCAGAAGGGTGCCGTTGCCACCCCCGGTCCAGATCGACCCGCTGGGGTCCCAAGCCATGTCGAGGTAGCCGAAGCCATTGGTGATCGGGATGACCGGCTTGCTCCAGGCATCGAGATCGGCGGCATCGGCGTTGAAGCGGAGCTGGGCGCCCCGGGTCACCATCCAGAGGTTCCCCTCAGGCTGGAAGCCCATGCTCTGGACCCGCTGGCTGCTGATCCGCTGATGGGGCTGCCAGATCTCCTGGCCAGGCTCCCAGGTGGCGAAGAAGTTCCCCAGGCTGGAGACACTGACGTAATGACCTTCCGGTGAGCGTCGCAGGTCCCGGACGGCGCCGGCCGCGTCGCTCACCTTGGCCTGCCAGCTGGCGCCACCATCGTCGCTGCGGTAAATCGCGCCCACCGTGGTCGCCAGCTCCGCCTGGCTTGGCCCGAGGGCAGTGATCAGGTAAGGCTCCCCTGGCAGCTTCGTGTCGAGCAGCAGGCGCTCCCAGTTCTGGCCGGCATCGGTGCTGTGCAGCAGGAGGCCGGGCTGCCCGGCGATCCAGCCCTCCTTGCCGCTGAAGTCGACACTGATCAGCCGGTAGTTATCGCCTTCCGGCAGGGCCAGGGCCCTCTCCTGCCAGTGGGCCCCTCCATCCTCGGTTTCGAGGATCAGGCGGTTGCTGCCCACCAGGAAGCCGTGCCGCCCGTCGCTGAAGGCCAGATCAAGGGGGCTGGCGCTGGTGTTGAGCTCCACCGGTTGCCAGGGACTGGTGGCGGCCAGGGCCAGGCCGGAGGTGACACAGCCGCTCAGCCCAAGACTGAGACCGAGGGCCAGCATCAGGCCGAGCAGGGAAGGGAGCAGACGGTTCACGGGGCTCAACGGAGGGAATAAAGGGAAAGGAAAAAGGCGAAGGCCAGCGCGAAACCTCCGAAGATCAACACGTTCTTCTGGCCCGGGGTGAGCCTGTTGACGCCCAGGCCGAAGTTGAGGTTCTCTTCAAAGCCGCTCGCCTGGCTGCGCGGGCCGATGTCCCGGAAGGCGCCGACCCGGCTGCGGCAAACCGGACAGCGGAACCCCACCGGGTCCAGGGCGCTGAAGGGGGTGCCCGCGGCGATGGAGAGCTTGCGGATGCCCTCGTCGGGGTCGTAGACGAACCCGCAGCTTCGGCATTCAAAGCGATGGGTGCCGGGGTTCGATCCCTCCACCCCCACCGGTTCGGGAGCAGCCATCCCAACGGGCTGAGGCGGCTCTGGTCCGTTGTCCTGACCCTGGGTCATGGCGATGGAACCCCTGCCGTCAGCCGGAACTCTATCGAGGCCCTCTGGGGGGATGGATGGGGGCGAGGGATGGACTGTGGGGCGAACCCTTCAATTTCTGTCCCTGGGTGCCAGACTTCCGGCCAGGTTCGATCGGCCGATGTTCGTTCTCCCCGGCTATGACGCCTTCCTGGGCTTTCTGCTCATCTCGGCGGCGGTCCCTGTGCTGGCGCTGGTCACCAACAAGCTGCTCGCTCCGCAATCCCGGAGCGGCGAGCGGCGGCTCACCTACGAATCGGGCATGGAGCCGATCGGCGGCGCCTGGATCCAGTTCAACATCCGCTATTACATGTTCGCGTTGGTCTTCGTGATCTTCGATGTGGAAACGGTGTTCCTCTACCCCTGGGCCGTGGCCTTCCACCGCCTCGGCCTGCTGGCCTTCATCGAGGCCCTGATTTTCATCTCGATCCTGGTCGTCGCCCTGGCCTACGCCTGGCGCAAGGGCGCCCTGGAATGGAGCTAACTGGATTCCCGCGATGACGATCACCCCTTCCCCAACCAACCCAACCGCGGTCCAGGCCACTGGCGCCGCCCCATCAATCGATGCCCTGCGCGATCTGCGGGCAGCCACCTGCAACCCGGTCGGAGCGCCCACGGTCACCTCGGATCTCTCCGAGAACGTGATCCTCACCAGCCTCGATGATCTGCACAACTGGGCCCGGCTGAGCAGCCTCTGGCCCCTGCTGTACGGAACCGCCTGCTGCTTCATCGAGTTCGCCGCCCTGCTGGGTTCCCGTTTCGACTTCGACCGTTTCGGGCTGGTGCCCCGCTCCAGCCCGCGCCAGGCCGACCTGTTGATCACCGCCGGCACGGTGACGATGAAGATGGCCCCGGCCCTGGTGCGCCTCTACGAACAGATGCCCGAGCCCAAGTACGTGATCGCCATGGGCGCTTGCACGATCACCGGCGGCATGTTCAGCGCCGACTCCACCACGGCCGTTCGCGGCGTTGACAAGCTGATTCCGGTGGACTTGTACATCCCTGGTTGCCCGCCGCGGCCCGAGGCGATCTTCGACGCCGTGATCAAGCTCCGCAAGAAAGTGGGCAACGAAGCCCTGGCCGAGCGGGGCAACCTCATGCCCACCCACCGCTATCTCACGATCGAGCACCAGCTCAAGGCCGTTGCCCCGATCGTCACCGGGGCTTACCTGAAGGCTGAAACCCAGCAGGCTGCCCTTGCCGAAGCGGCTGGTCTGCCGATGGCGGCATCGGCCGAATCAGCCCAGACCCCCGAGCCGATTCCTGCCAGCAGCGCCACCACCAATGCCTGATCCCTCTGCCGATCCCGCTCCCTCAGCTGAGCCCGCCGCCCAACCGGACGTCGCCGAGCTGGCGGCCCCCGCTTCCGGTCCGATCAGCGACTGGCTCAGCGGCCAGGGTTTCGATCACCAACCGCTCGGAACCGACCATGTCGGCGTCGAGCTCATCGGCGTCGAGCCCCTGTTTCTGCCGGCCCTGGCCTCGGCCCTCAAAGCCGCAGGTTTCGACTACCTGCAGTGCCAGGGCGGCTACGACGAAGGCGCCGGAGGAAACCTGGTGAGCTTCTATCACCTCGTGAAACTGGGGGTGGCGGCCGAACCTGCCCCTGGCAGCCGGCCTGAGGAAGTGCGCTTGAAGGTGTTCCTGCCCCGGGATGGCGCCCTCAGGATCCCCAGCCTTTATGGCCTTTTCCGTGGTGCGGACTGGCAGGAACGGGAAACCTTCGACATGTACGGCATTGAATTCGAGGGCCACCCCCACCCGAAGCGCTTGCTGATGCCCGAAGACTGGAAGGGCTTCCCGCTCCGCAAGGATTATGTGCAGCCCGATTTCTACGAGCTTCAGGACGCTTACTGAGGATGGCAAACCAGCCGGCAGCCTGGGATGACTCGGCTCAGCTGAAATCCAGCGCCTTGTTCCCCTTGATCTTGCGGTAGAAGCGCATCACCGCCTGGGCGAGGCTGCGCGGGTCGTGCCGCAGGCTGGCCGTGGGTTGGGTTCCTTGCAAGGCGGCCTGCATCACCTCGTAGCCCTGGCTCCGCAGCTTGGGAGCGTCGCAGAGAACCGGCTCGGCGCCCCGGGATCGGTAGTGGTCAATCAACCTGTTGTCCCGGAGGCTCTCCTGGGCCAGCACAGCCGTGAACAGCCGTTCTTCCACCCCAAGGCTGGCCAACTGGGCTTCGATCGCCCGCAGATGGCCCTCGACATCCAGTCGATCGGTTTCACCGGGCTGGGTCATCAGATTGCAGATGTAGAGGCGGGGGGCCTTGCTGCGGCTGATCGCCTCAACGAGCTGGGGCACCAGCAGGTTGGGCAGCAGCGAGGTGTAGAGGCTGCCGGGGCCGAGCACGATCAGTTCGGCGTTGGCGATGGCTTCGAGGGCCCGCGGCAGGGCCGGTGGACGCTCTGGAATGCAGCCGAGCCTCACGATCGGGCTGGTGGCTTGGCCGATGCTTGATTCTCCTTCGATGCGCTCGCCGTTCTCCAGCTCAGCCCAGAGGCGCACATCGGCCGTGGTGGCGGGCACCACCTGGCCCTGCACCGCCAGCACGCGGCTGCTGGCGGTGATCGCTGACTCCAGGCTGCCGGTGATCGCCGTGAGGGCGGTGAGGAAAAGATTGCCGAAGCTGTGGCCTTCCAGGCCACTGCCGGCCTGAAAGCGGTATTGAAACAACCGGGTGAGCAGGGGCTCCTCGCGGGCCAGGGCGGCCAGGCAGTTGCGGATGTCGCCGGGGGGCTGCACCCCCAGTTCACGCCGCAGCACACCGCTGCTGCCGCCGTCGTCGGCCACGGTGACGATCGCGGTGATGTTGCTGCTGTAGCGCTTCAGCCCACTGAGCAGGGTGGCCAGGCCGGTGCCACCGCCGATCGCCACCACGCTGGGGCCCCGGTTCAGCCGCCGCTGGGCCAGCAGGGCATCCACCAGCACAGTGCCCTTCTCAGGAGCCAGGGCCTGCTGGATTGAGTCGAAGCTGCGGCTCTGTCCCCAGATCACCAGGGCCGCCCCGGCCAGCAGCACCAGGGGGCCGGTGATCCCTCGGGGAAGCACCTGGGTGAGCTGGGACAGCAGCCAGTTGAGCGATTCCAGCGACCAGTAGATCGGCTTGAGATCGGCGAGGATGGCGGCCCCCAGCAGGGCAAGGACCAGCCCCAGACCGGAGGTGAACACCCACCGCTTCACCACCAGACCCGGCTGCAGCCAGCGGAACGCCCGCCTGGAGCGGCTCATCAGATCCTGTTGACGCTGATCCCCCCGCCCGATCCAGCCGGGACGGCGAACCGGCCTGCCGCTCAGGCGTCGGGGCAAATGGGGGCGCTGGGGGTTCAAACCGACGGGGCGTCACGCCACAGCACGGAGTCGTTGGAACTGTACGAATGAATGCCAAGGAACGCCCACCGCATCCATCCCGCTCCGGCGTGGAGCAGCCGGTGGTGGAACTGGAGGGTCTGAGCATGCGCTGGGGGGAGAACACGGTGCTCGACGGAATCAGCCTGGCCCTCCAGGAAGGGGAGCGGCTGGCCGTGGTGGGACCCTCGGGAACCGGCAAATCCACCGTGCTGCGCATCCTGGCCGGGCTGCTGCTGCCCACCGACGGGGAGCTGCGCATCAACGGCGTCCCCCAGAGCTACCTGCGCATTGACCAGCCCCATCCCCCCGATGTACGGCTGGTCTTCCAGAACCCCGCCCTGCTGGCCTCCCTGACGGTGGGAGAGAACGTTGGATTCCTGCTGTATCAGCACAGTGGCCTGAAGGAGCAGGAGATCCGTAGCCGGGTGCGCAGGGCGCTGGAGGCGGTCGGGCTGCTGGGGATCGAGGACCAACTGCCAGGAGAGCTCAGCGGTGGCATGCAGAAGCGGGTGAGCTTCGCCCGGGCGCTGATCGAGGATCCCAGCCGCTCCACCGGCCAGCACCCCGTGCTTCTGTTCGACGAACCCACCGCCGGCCTGGATCCGGTGGCCTGCACCCGCATCGAGGATCTGATCGTCACCAGCAGCCGGCTGGCGGGGGGGTGCTCGGTGGTGGTGAGCCATGTGATGAGCACGATCCTGCGCTCGGCCGAGCGGGTGGCGATGCTCTACGACGGCCATCTGCAATGGTGTGGTGCCATCGCAGATTTCACCACCACGGATAATCCGTATGTGGCTCAGTTTCGAAGCGGTAGTCTGCAGGGCCCGATGCAACCTGCGGAGCTCTGAGTCGTCATGCGGCGAAGCGTGCGAGAGGCTCTGGTTGGATTTTCCTTGCTCGGCGCCATCGCGGGAAGCTTCGGGTTGTGGCTCTGGCTGCGCGGGATCTCGCTCAGTCAGAACAACTGGATCGTCAGGGCGCGCTTCGAGGATGCCGCCGGCCTCGCCGATCGCTCACCGGTGATCTATCGCGGCGTTCAGGTGGGCAGTGTCAAGCGGATCCAAACCACCTCGGAGGCGGTGCTGGCGGAACTGGAGATCAGCGACCCCAGGCTGCGGCTGGCCCGTCCGGCCATCGCTCAGGTGCAGACCGGCTCCCTGCTGGGGGGCGATGCCCAGGTGGCCCTGATCAGCACCGGCCACCCCCTACCCGCCTCCAGCCCGAATCCCCGCGACAAGGACTGCGACAAGGCCCTGATGGTGTGCGCCGGCAACGAGCTCAACGGTGTTGCCGCCGCCAACTTGCAAAGTGTCACCGAACTGATGCAGGAGCTCCTCGCCCAGGCCGAGCGCGAAAAAATCCTGCCGCAGCTGGCCTCCACCACCCGCAGCTTCGATGCCACCTCCCGGGAGGCCCAGATCTTCATCAAGGAAGCCCAGCGGCTGGTCAAGGACCTGAACGCGGCGGTGGGCAAAGCGGATCCGATCCTGGCCAACCTCAATGCCGCCAGCGCCGAAGCCGTTGCCGCCGGCCGCCACGTCCGCAACCTCACCGCCACCCTGGACAACCCCAAGACCCTCGCCGAGCTCAAGACCACCGTGGGCAACGCCCAGCGCCTCACCGCCCGGGTCGATGCGGTGGGGGGGGATGTCAGCAAGCTCACCAGCGACCCCGTGTTCATGGATGGCGTGCGCAGCGTCGCGATCGGGCTGGGCCAACTGTTCGACGAGCTCTACCCGGCCCAGACCAAGGCTGGAAAGGCCAAGGGGGCGGAATAGGCAGCGTTCGGCGGGGCGTCAGGTTCCGTTGAGGGCCTCCAGGGCGATCGCCGCGATCGCCTGGTCGCTGGCCTTGGGCAGCTGCACGTAGCGGCCTCCGGCCGCCTCGGCCAACTCCTTGCCCATGCCGCTGCCGATGAACTTGCGCTCGGTGTCGATCACCAGCAGCTTGAGCCCCAGACCGCGGTAGCGGCCGGCCACGAGGCGCAGCTCTTCCTTGAGATCAACCGACTGCTCCCCCTCCAGCTCCGGTTGGCCAAGCGATCGGCTCAGGGGCACGTTGCCGCGCCCATCGGTGATCGCCACCACCACCACCTGGCCGAGATCGCCGCTGGCCAGGGCATTGGCCCCCACCCGGGCCGCCTGGGTGAGGCCGTGGGCGAGGGGGGAGCCACCCCCGCAGGCCATGGATTCCAGCCGCCGCCGCGCCGCCGTGATCGAGCGGGTGGGGGGCAGCAGCACCTCAGCCTGTTCACCCCGGAAGGGGATCAGGGCCACCTGGTCGCGGTTCTCATAGGCCTCCGTGAGCAGGCGGATCACGGCCCCCTTGGCGCTCTGCATGCGGTTGAGCGCCATCGAGCCGCTCGCATCGACCAGGAAGATCACCAGGGCGCCCGCCTTGCGTTGCAATCGCTTGGCCCGCAGGTCACCCTCCTCGACGATCACGCGGCGGTGCGGTTCGCGCTGGCGCCGCGCCTTCTGATGGGGGGCGGCGGCCCGCAGGGTGGCATCAACAGCGATGCGCCGCACCGGCCCGCGGGGCAGCATCGGTTTGACGTATCGGCCCCGGCTGTCACTGAGCACGACCGATCGGCTGCCGCTGCTCCCGCGTTTGGTCTTCGCCGCCGCAAACAGCAACAGATCGGGATCGATGACGGTGGCCTCTGGGTCGAGGAGGAACTCCTCGGGAATCGACGGTGGCGCCTGATCCTTGGGACTGTCGTCGTCCTCCGCTTCGGGGTCCGGCTCCTCGGGTGGATCCGGCTCCTCCGCTTCGCCCTGCGGCGGTGGTGGCTCCGGAGGCTGGTCGGCCTGGGGTGGTGGCGGCGGCTCCAGCGGCTGGTCGGGATCGGGGGAAGGGAGCTGCAGAGCCCGCGGCGCGATCACCAGCCGCACCGCCACCTGCAGGTCGTCGGCATCCACCCGATCGCGGCCGCTGAGGGCGGCATGGGCCCGGGCCACCCGCACCGCATAGAGCTCGGCCCGATGGCCCTCCACGCCACCGCGGATCGCCTCGTTCACCAGATAGAGGATCTGCTCCCGCTCGATCTGTACGTCCGGCAACCACTGGCGGGCCAGCAGCAATTGGGTGGCCAGGGCGTCGGTTTCCTCCTGCCATCGCCGCACGAAGGCCTCACCGGCCTCCCCGTGCCGCAGGGCCGATTGGGTGATCTCCACCCTCTGCTCGGTGCTGATCAGCTGGTTGGCGGAGAGGGCCATCGCGAAGCGATCGAGCAGGTGGTCGCGCACCGCCCCCTCCTCCGGGTTGTAGGTGGCGATCAGCAGGCAACGGCAGGGGTGGTAGAGGCTCAGCCCCTCACGCTCGATCCGGTTTTCCCCCGAGCCCACCCCCGCCAGCAGCAGGTTGGTGATGCCGTCGTCCAGCAGGTTCAGTTCATCGACGTACAGGACCCCCCGGTGGGCCTCCGCCAGCAGGCCCGGCTGGAAGACGCTGGTGCCGGAGGCGAGGGAGGCGGTGACGTCCACCGAACCGATCAGCCGGTCTTCGGTGATGCCCAGCGGAACCTGGATGAAGGGCGCCGGAATCACCCGGGTGGCCGGCAGGGCGCTGGGGTCGGCAGCGCTGGGATCCCACTCCTCGGGCCGTTGGGGATCGGCATTGAGGCTGCCCTCCACCACATCGATCGGGGGGAGCAGGGCGTGGAGCCCGCGGGCCAGCACCGATTTGCCGGTGCCACGGCCACCGGCGATCACCACACCGCCCAGGCCGGGATCGACAGCGGCCAGCAGCAGGGCCAGCTTGAGCGTGCCGTGGCCCGTGATCGCCGCCAGCGGGAATGCCCCGTCCATGGGCTGACGAACCGTGCCTGAGGGGGCCCCTGGGGCTGGCTGCACGCCGCTTGCGACCATGGGGGAAAGGACCGGTTGAGGTGGGCGCCAGTCTGGCCGATCAGCTTTTGGCCGGGAGCGACGGCACCTCCAGCAGCCTGGCGATCGCCCTGGGGGCGAACCTGGGCGATCCGCTCGCCACCCTGCTGGCGGTGCGTCCCCTGCTTGAACGGATCGTGGCGGAAACGGTCCAGGCCGCGGGGCTGCCGGCCGATCACCTGCGCTGCCGATGGTCCCCCCTGTTCCGCACCGCCCCGGTCGGCGGCCCCCCGGCCCAACCGCCCTACCTCAACGCCGTCCTGGTGGCCGCCCCTGCCGACCCGCGATCCCCGCTGGGCGGCCTGGATCCCCTGGCCATGCTGGGACGGTTGCAAGCGCTGGAGCACCGCTTCGGGCGTCAGCGCCATGAACGCTGGGGGCCACGCCACCTCGACCTGGATCTGCTCTGGTGCGGCCAGGTCCAGTGCCGGACCCCCGGGCTGGAGCTGCCCCACCCCCGGCTGCTGGAGCGGGTCTTCGTGCTGGCGCCGCTGGCGGCCATCGATCCGGGCCTGATTCCGCCGGGGTCAGCTACCCCAGCCGCCCCACTGCTGGCGGCCCTGCTCGGCCGTCCCGGCGAGATTCCCCCCATGGCCCTGCCAGGCCGAAGCGGCTGGCCGGAGCAGCGGCCAGACTGCCGCGACCAGGCCGATCCCCATGGCGCCCCTGCCGCCCCCTGAGCCCTCGCGGCACCTGACCACCGAGGCGGTGCTGCAGGCCCGCAAGCTGCGCTTCGAGCTCAACCGCATTGTGCTGCCGCTGGGGATCGAGGGCACGTTCGGGATCATCCGCCACCCCGGCGCCTCCCTGGCGGTGCCCGTGCTCGATGACGGCCGGGTGGTGATCCTGCGCCAGTACCGCTTCGCCGTGGAGCGCCGCATCCTGGAGTTTCCTGCTGGAACCCTGGAAGCCGGTGAGGATCCCCGTGACTCGATGGCACGGGAGCTGGGGGAAGAGGCGGGCTACGGCGCCGCCCGCTGGGACGACCTGGGCCTGATGCTGCCCTGCCCCGGCTACTCCGACGAGGTGATCCATCTCTTTCTCGCCCGCGAGCTCACCCCCCTGGTGGAGCGGCCCGCCGGCGACGAGGACGAGGATCTCGAGGTGCTGCTGCTGCAGCCCTCCGAACTGGACGCCGCCCTGGCCAGCGGCGATGAGGCCCTTGATGGCAAGAGCGTCACGGCCTGGTTCCGGGCCCGCCAGCTGCTGGGGCTCTGAAGCCCCGAACCAGATTGACGTCAACGCCGCCATGAGTGTTCCCCGCTGGCTGTTCTGGCACCGTCGCGATCTGCGGCTGGCCGACAACCTCGGCCTGGCCGCCGCCTGCCGCGCCACCCCCGCCGTGACCGGGGTGTTCGTTGTGGAGCCTCAAGATCCATTGGCGGCGGCTCCTTCGCCCGCCCAGCTCTGGTTTCTGGCCGAGAGCCTGCGGGAGTTGGAGCAGCGCTGGCGGGCCGCCGACAGCCGCCTCCTTCTGCTGGAAGGGGATCCGGTGGCGCTGCTGCCCAGCTTGGCGCAGGCGACCGGCGCTGAGGTGGTGGCCTGGAACCGGGGGGTGGAGCCCGCCGAGCGGGACAGGGACCGACAGGTGGCCGCCGCCCTGCAGGCCGGCGGAGCCAGGGTGCTTGTGGATTGGGACCACCTGCTGGTGCCCCCCGGGACCCTGCGGACAGGCGGCGGCGATCCCTACCGGGTGTACGGGCCATTCTGGCGCAGCTGGCGCAAGCGCCTGGACTCCCTGCCGGCCGCCGACCTGACCCCCCTGTCCGCTCCCACCGGCCTGCTCGACCTCGACCCCATCCCCCTGGACCATGACGGTCCTGAGGCCACGCTGGAGCGGCTGGCGGAGCGGGGGAAGGCGTTCCGCGGCGCCGCGGTCTGCCCCTGCCGCCCCGGGGAGGCGGCAGCCGCGGCGCAGTTGGCGGCCTTCGCCCACAGTGCCCTGCTGGGTTACGAGCCAGGCCGCAACCGGCCCGGCGAAGCGGGCACCTCCGTCCTCAGCGCCGCGCTTCGGTTCGGCACGCTCAGCCCCCGCCAGGCCTGGGCCACCGCCCAGGCGATGCGAGTGGCCGCCGGCAGCCACGAGCAGGGGCAGGCCATCACGGTGTGGGAGCAGGAGCTGGCCTGGCGCGAGTTCTACCAGCAGGCCCTGTTCCAGTTTCCGGAGCTGGCCGAGGGTCCCTACCGCCCCCAGTGGCGCCACTTCCCCTGGGAGAACGATGAACACCGTTTCTCGGCCTGGTCTGACGGGCTCACGGGTGTGCCGATCATGGATGCCGCCATGCGCCAGCTGAATGAATCGGGCTGGATGCACAACCGCTGCCGCATGATCGTGGCTTCCTTTCTGGTCAAGGATCTGATCTGTGATTGGCGCTGGGGCGAGCGCGCCTTCATGGAGCGGCTGGTGGACGGCGATCTGGCCGCCAACAACGGGGGCTGGCAATGGAGCGCCAGCAGCGGCATGGATCCGAAACCGCTGCGCATCTTCAACCCTTACACCCAGGCGGCCCGCTTCGACCCCGAGGCCGTGTACATCCGTCGCTGGTTGCCGGAGCTCGCCCACGTGGCCACAGCGGATCTGATCAGCGGCGCCATCGCGCCCCTGGAGCGACGGGGCTACCCCGAGCCGATCGTCAGCCACAAGGAGCAGCAGGCCCATTTCAAGGCCCTGCACGCCACCCTGCGCTGACCGGCTTCAGGCGGCGACGGAAGCGGGGCGTGACGGTGCTGCGAGTGCCACGGCGCAGATCCGGCGCACCATCTCCAGGACCCGACCCTGTTGGGCGCCGGTCAGTTCAGGGAAGATCGGCAGGCTGAGCACTTCTGAGGTGAGCCGCTCGGTGATGGGCAGGCTGCCTGGGCCATGGCCCAGATGGTTGTAGGCCGGCTGGCGGTGAATCGGAATCGGGTAGTAGATGATCGTGTTCACGCCGGCGGCGGCCAGCTCCTGCTTCAACCAGTCACGGCAGGAGCTCTCCGGCAGACCGTGCTCGGCGCTCTCAGGCGAGGGGGAGCAGGAGCGGCCGCATCGGGCCTGGCCCTGAGGGCAGCGGGGCACCCGCACCACGAACTGGTTCCAGCTGGTTCCCTCGGGACCCGCATCGGGCAACTGCAGTCCTGGGGTGCCCTCCAGGCCCCGGCGGTAGATGCCGGCCAGCTGGCGGCGGCGCTCGATCCACCCCTGCAGATGGGGCAGCTTGACGCTGAGAACGGCGGCCTGGATCGCATCGAGCCGGCTGTTGTAGCCCAGGGAGGTGTGGAGGTAGCGGCGCGGCATGCCATGGACGGCAAGCTCGCGGATGCGTTGCGCCAGCTCCGGATCCCGGCAGGTGACGGCACCGCCGTCGCCGGCGCCGCCCAGGTTCTTGGTGGGAAAGAAACTGAAGCAGCCCGCATCTCCCCAGCTGCCCAGCGGCCGCCCTGCCCAGCTGGCGCCAGTGGCCTGGGCACAGTCTTCGATCACCCGGAGGTGGTGGGCGCTGGCGATGGCGCCAAGCCGCTCCATGTCGATTGGCCGGCCGAACAAGTGGACGGGCAGCAGGGCCCGGGTGGCGGGGGTGATGGCGGCCTCGATCCGATCCAGATCGATCAGATAGGAGCTCTCCTCGACATCGACGAACACCGGGGTGGCCCCGACGGCGCTGATCGCTTCGGCGGTGGCGAAGAAGCTGAACGCGGAGGTGATGACCTCGTCGCCGGGGCCGATGCCCAGCCCCCGCAGGGCCAGCACCAGGGAATCGGTGCCACTGTTGCAACCGATCGCGTGGGGGCAGCCCATGGCGGCGGCGAACTGTTGCTCGAAGCGGGCAATCGTTGCGCCCCCGATGTATTGCCCGCTGCGCAACACCTGCAGAACGGCATCCTCAAGCTCTTCACCGAGTTGATGAAGCTGCTCGGTGAGATCGAAGGGGGGCACCTGCATGGGGGGCACCATAAACCCCTCCGCTGGGCTTGCGCAGCAGGCTGTCTCCGGCAGGATCGGCATCGATTCCGACCTCCGTCCTTGCCGCGGCTCCTGCGTGGGTTCCCGATCTCCGCGTTGGCGGCCCTTCTGCTGTTGAGCGCTTGCACCCCCGCCCACCAGCGGGCCAGCTGGCGCATCTTCCCGCTGCAGCGCCACCAACCCCATGACGGACTGGCGGTGGTGAATCAGCCCGATGGCTACGGCCTTCAGATCTGGCTGGAGACCGACACCCGCCAGCGGGGCGTCTGCCGGCCCCGCTGGCTGCCCGATGCGACCCGCCTGTTCAACGGCAATGGCTCCGTCCCCTTCAGCTCCGGCCTGGCGACACGGCCGGAATTCTTCGCCGCGATGGACCGACGTGACGTGCGGGACGCCCTGCGACGGGAACTGGAGGCCCTGTGTGGGGTGCGGGCTCCCCGCAGCCGCTGGGAATGGCGCGAACCCCCCCGCCGAGAAGACGAGGTGAAGGCAGAGCGGTTGCCGTTGCTGGAGGAAAAGGACCTGCTCAGCGATCCGAAAAAGGTGCGGCAGCAGGAAGACGCCCTGGCGCCGATCCCCCCCCAGGAGGAACCGCCCCGCTGAGGCGGGCGCTGTCCAGATGGCTTCAGTTCAGACCAGGGCAGCGGCGCCGCTGTAGCCCTGGGGCAACTCCAGATCGTGCAGCACGACCTCCGCCAGGGAGGACGGGGTTGGCTCAAGCGAAGCGCCAAAGCCTGTCCCCTGCGCCTTCAGCTGTGCTTCGAGCCGGCACCAGTGCCGCAGGAAGACCGGCAGCCTGGCAGCGGCAGGCTGGGCCTCAATGGCCTCGCAGAGGTCTGGCGCCAGGCAACGGCGGGCGATCGGCGCCCAGGCCAGGCCCGGACGGTGCCACTCCACATCCACCCCCACGGGCCGGCTGGCGTGGAATCCCAGCAGCACCAGATCGCCCGAGTGGGCGATGTTGAACTCGGGGGGCTTGATTGGTAACCGTGCCCCGTCGCGATCGGCCAGACGGGGCTTGCCGTAGGGACCGGTCGCCAGCTCCAGACCGGCCGGATCCTCGCCACACAATCTCCCCAGCAACAGCCGCAGCACACCCCGACCGAGCAGGAAGCGGTCGCGGTCATCGGCCCGCCGCAGCCGCTCCAACCGGGCCTGCTCCTCGGCGCAGAGCAGGCTGAGCAGGGCCGGACGTCGATCGATCAACCCGTCCTGGCGGCGGTCGATCAACCAGAGGGCGGGAGGGGCTTCCGGCGAGGGATCCAGGGCGCTCCAGGGACCCTCCGGCGGCCAGGACCGGGGCTGAAGGGGCACGCTGGCGGACGCTGCGGGAGAATCCCATTCTCTCGATTTTTGCCCATGCTCCTCGATCTGCGCGGCAAGAAGGCCCTCGTCACCGGCATCGCCAACAACCGCTCGATCGCCTGGGGCATCGCCCAGCAGCTCGCCGCCGCCGGCTGCGAGCTGGGCATTACCTATCTGCCTGATGAGCGGGGCCGCTTCGAGGCCAAGGTGCGCGAGCTCACCGCGCCGCTGAACCCCACCCTGTTCGAGCCCCTGAACGTGCAGGATCCCGCCCAGATCGAGGCGGTGTTCGCCGCCATCGCCCAGCAGTGGGGCAGCCTCGATGTGCTGGTGCATTGCCTGGCCTTCGCCGGCAAGGAGGAGCTGATCGGCGACTATTCCGCCATCAGCCCCGAAGGTTTCGGCCGGGCCCTGGAGGTGAGCGCCTACTCCCTGGCGCCGCTCTGTCGCCATGCCAAGCCCCTGTTCAATCCCGGGGCCAGCGTGATCACCCTCACCTACCTGGGAGCCGAGCGGGCCATCCCCAACTACAACGTGATGGGGGTGGCCAAGGCGGCCCTGGAGGCCTCGGTCCGTTATCTGGCCGCCGAGCTGGGCCCCCACAATCAGGTGCGGGTCAACGCCATCAGCGCCGGTCCGATCCGCACCCTGGCAAGCTCCGCCATCGGCGGCATCCTCGAGATGATCCACAACGTGGAAGCGAAGGCGCCGCTGCAGCGGACCGTGACCCAGGAGGAGGTGGGCAGCACAGCAGCGTTCCTGGCCAGCCCCCTCGCTTCCGGCATCACCGGCCAGGTGATCTACGTGGACGCCGGGTATTGCATCACAGGGATGTGACGGCGGATGGGTAGCAGGCTGGGGCAGGCCTGCCGAGTTTGGTTTTGCGGCGGCCGGCAGGGGTCGCGGAATGGGGATGGTCTCAGAACAGGTCTCCAGACACAGTGGCTCAAAAGATCTTTTCTTCTGGAACGCAAACTGCAGCTTTCGACTGGCTCGCCGTGGAGAGCTTGGATGACGTCCACGCCGCTCGTCCGCTGAGGGTCGCCATCCAGCCTGAGCTGGAAACACCGATTGTCTCCTCCTTTGGGCAGAACCACCCTGGGGCGGGTGTGTGGCGAATCAGCCCGCGGAAGAGCGCATGCGAGCTGGGATCGAGGCTAGTCGGGAGATTTCTCATTCCAACTTCTAACTTGGCCTGGGCTTCTGGATGGCCCCACCATGTCCCGCCCCCCTTCCGTCCAGCTGGCTCCGAGCAGATGCAGGCTCAGCTGACGATGCTGGGCCCGGGCCCGGTGCTCCCAGAGATAGACGGCTTGCCAGGTGCCGAGCAGCAACCGCCCGCCCCGGAACGGCAGGGCGAGGGTGGTGCAGGTGAGGGCCGTGCGGATGTGAGCGGGCATGTCATCCGGGCCCTCGTCGTCGTGGTGATAGGGGCGCAGTTCGCCCCGGCCGCTGATCGGCCGCACCCCCTCCTGGGGCACCAGGGCCTGGAGGTAGGCGGCCAGATCCACCAGCACCCGCGGGTCGGCGTTCTCGTTGATGGTGAGGGAACAGGAGGTATGCAGACAGGCCAGGTTGGCCAGGCCGGTGGCCAGCCCGCTGCCCCCGATCTCACGGTCGAGGGCGGCAGTGATGTCGGTGAAGCCCTCGCCGAGAGTGTGGAGGCTGAGCTGGTGCAGGCTCTGGCGCAGCATCGCCGCATCGGCATGGCAGTTCTCCATAGCATCACCCCATGGCGGACCAAGCGGCGATGGGCGGTGTTCCGGCCCTCACGATCCTCGACGACGGAGGCTGCCTCCTGTGCCTGCGGGAGGTGCGTTTCCTGCAGGGTCGCGATCCTGAGCCACACCGGCTCGCCTTCGTCGATAGCAACGCTCCCACCTACGACCCCGGCCGCCACGCCGGCATCAGCTACCGCGCTGCGATGGGCCGCATCCACGCCATCGACGGCGACGGAACCGTGCTGCGCGATGTGGCGGTGTTCCGCCGCGCCTATGGGCTGATCGGCCTGGGTTGGCTCTACGCCCCCACCGATCTCTCCAGGCTGGAGCAGCTGTGCCAGGAACGGGAAGGTGGCGGGACCCTCGCAGCCGCCGCAGAGAGCCGGTGCCGGATCTGAGCGGCATCACGGCGGCCTCGGGGCCGGATCTGGTGGTGGTGGGCAGTGGGCTGGGCGGGCTCTGCGCCGCCGCCATGGCCGCCCGCCATGGCCTTGAGGTGTTGGTGCTCGAAGCCCACGACCAGCCCGGCGGCGCGGCCCATGGCTTCCACCGCCAGGGCTTTGCCTTCGAATCCGGGCCCTCCCTCTGGAGCGGGCTGGGGAGCTGGCCGAGCAGCAACCCCCTGGCCCAGGTGCTGCGGGCGATCGGCGAGGAGGTGCCGGTGCACCGCTACCACGAGTGGGGGCTGCTGCTGCCGGAGGGCCAGCTGCGGGTGGGTGTGGGCCTGGAGCCCTTCCTGGCGGTGGTGTGCGACCTGCGCGGAGCCGCCGTCTCCGACGAATGGGCCCACTTCATGCAGGTCCTGCAGCCCTTCTGCGCCGCTGCCCGCTCCCTGCCGCTGCTGGCCCTGCGGCCGGGCCTGGGCACGGCGGCCGTCCTTGGCGGCCAGGGCCTGGGGCTGCTCGCCCAGGCGGGCAGGTTGGGCCAGCTGGGGGGTGCCTTCGGACCGCTTGCCCGCCGCCACCTGCGCGATCCCTTCCTGCTCCACTGGGTGGAGCTGCTCAGCTTCCTGATCTCCGGTCTGGGGATGGACCAGACCAGCGCCGCGGCGATGGCCACCATGTTCGGCGAGTGGTTCGAGCCCGACGCCGCTCTGGACTACCCGATCGGCGGCAGCCCCGCTGTGGTGGCGGCCCTGGTGCGCGGCTTGGAGCGCCATGGCGGCCGGCTCCGCACCCGCTCCCCGGTGGCGGAGATCCTGGTGGAAGGCGGCAGGGCCAGCGGGGTACGGCTCACCGGCGGCGAGCGCATTGTTGCCCGGTTGGGCGTGATCGCCAACCTCAGCCCCTGGGATCTGCCTGCCCTGCTCCCGGAAGACTCCGTTCCCGAGCGCTGGAGGCGGCGTCTGCAGGCCACCCCGGCCTGCGCCAGCTTCCTGCACTGGCACCTGGGCCTGCGCGGCGACGACCTGGCTCACCTGCCGATCCATCACGTGTGGGTGGGCGACTGGCAGCGGGGCATCGGCGCCGAACGCAACATGGTCGTGCTCTCGATGCCGTCGCTGCTGGATCCCTCCCTTGCCCCGCCGGGGCATCAGGTGCTGCATGGCTACACCCCCGCCAACGAACCCTGGGAGCTCTGGAGGGAGCTGGAGCCGGGCAGTGCCGACTACAAACGCCTCAAGCGACAGCGCTGCGCGGTGTTCCACCAGGTGTTCGACGGCGTTGTGCCCGACTGGCGGGAGCGGGTGGTGATCGAACTGCAGGGCACCCCCCTCACCCACCGCCACTTCCTGCGGCTGCACCAAGGCAGCTATGGCCCAGCCTGGCCCGCCGATCGGGGTCCGTTTCCCGGCGGCGGCACTCCTGTGGAGGGGCTGGTGCTCTGCGGCGCCGGGGTGTTCCCCGGAATCGGCGTGCCGCCGGCGGCCGTGAGCGGCGCCATGGCGGCCCACCACTTCGTGGACGCCCGCCGCCAGCGGCTGCTGCTGCAGGAGGCGGGCATCCTGGCGGCCTGAGCCGGGCTCAGTCTTAGCGCCAAGGGTTCTGGCGGATCGCCAGCTGCACCTCCAGCAGGAACAGCACCAGCCCCAGGATCAGCGACACCATCGCCAGCACATAACCCTGCGGGCCCACTTCATCCCCCGATTTCCTCAACCGGCTGGATGAATCGATCATCTTCCACAGCCTCAAGGCGGAGGAACTGGGCCAGCTCCAGTTGGCTATCGAAGGTGAGGGAGACAAAGAGTTTGAACGTGGGAATGCCGGCCAGGGAACAGAGGGCCGGGGAGAGTTTCGTGGGCGCCTTGCGGAGGATCTGGAGAAGCCTCGGATAGAGTTCATCGCGCTCGTCACCGCGGCGGATGCTCTGAGCAACAACATCGTTGAGGTCAAACGGATCCGGAAGATCGGAGAAGGGCAAATCAATTCGTTCCGCCAGACTTCGGGCAAGCTAGTGATACAAAAGAATCGAAGTCCCATCGTGTTCAACAGTCACCAGCTCCGGGCCGATCACAGGAATCACCTTGCCCTCTTCCACAAAGAGCAGCAGGTCTTCCCAGAATCGCTCCAGAGAATCAGGCATTTCGCCAAGGCCCCAGAAGCTCAGAATGGAGATCTTCCCCTTGGGAGCGCCTTCGACGAACTGAAGATAACGGTCTCACACGTGATCACCATCTTGATCCAACAGCAGGCAAGGCATGCCTGTGCGTCAAGAGATTGGTTGGCCGTTAACTGCTCCACCAGCTCGCAATGCGTTCGAATCGATCCAGCGTTTGTGAAATCCTTCAAACAAATCAGCCAGATTTTTGATGTTGGCTAGGGTTGGTTCAGTGCCTGAATGCACAACTCCCCATGGCAGTCCTGCCCTATGCGTTTGTGGTGATGCCCTTCGGCCGCAAGCCTGGAGGCGATGGGGTGCCGATTGATTTCAATCGCATCTACACCGACTTCATTCATCCGGCCCTGAAGAAGGCTGGCCTGGAGCCTTTCCGTGCCGACGAGGAACAGCGTGCCGGCAACATCCACAGCGACTTAAAACCCACCAACGATTGTTCATTTAATCTAGCAAGCTTGGCTTTGATGTCAATCACAATGGGCAATGCCGCTCCGCAATGCCGTGCGGATGGTATTATTATCGCCAATTACTGATCCAGCTTCAATAGTCTAGCACCAGTTAATCTAAAGCTGAGAGCCTTCAGGTGCTCATCGACTCGACGATCACATGACCCCTGTTCGATGGGAATTCATGGCAGAAGCACCCCCGCGAAGGACGTAAAAGGCCAAGATTACTATGCAGGGTGTGTAACCTGTTGGTTACTGCAACAGCAACAAACTGTTCGCCCTTTATCGGAATCACAGATGGGTGACAGCCGCGGCTTGGACGATGGCCGACGGCCAGGCCCTCTGGGCAGGATCCACAATGGTTCCCGGAATCCCCGCGACCTCCACCGAGATGGACCCACGCACCGGCACGATCCACCGCGTCACCGGCGAAACCGATGTGCGGGTGGAGCTGAGCCTCGACGGCAGCGGCCGCTGCCAGGTGAACACGGGCGTTCCCTTCCTCGACCACATGCTGCACCAGCTGGCCAGCCATGGCCTGCTGGACCTGGAGATCACAGCCCGGGGCGACATCGAGATTGACGACCACCACACCAACGAGGATGTGGGCATCGCGGTGGGACAGGCCCTCGCCCAGGCGCTCGGGGAACGGCGGGGGCTCCAGCGGTTCGGCCATTTCGTGGCGCCCCTGGATGAGGCCCTGGTGCAGGTGGTGCTCGACTGCTCCGGCCGGCCCCACCTCAGCTACGACCTGGCCATCCCGGCCCAGCGGATCGGCCGTTACGACACCGAACTGGTCAAGGAGTTCTTCGTGGCGGTGGTGAACAACTCAGGCCTCACCCTCCACATCCGCCAGCTGGCCGGCGTGAACTCGCACCACATCGTGGAGGCCTGCTTCAAGGCCTTCGCCCGGGCCCTGCGCCTGGCCGTGGAGATCGACCCCCGTCGTGCTGGCGAGGTGCCCAGCAGCAAGGGTCTGCTGGAGCAGGCGGGCGGCTGGGGTTGAAGCAGTTCAGAAGGCCAGTGACATTTTTATGCTGAGCCAATGGCTGCATCCCAAGCCCACCGTGATCACTGGCAACATCGCTGGGCTATGGAGGCTGCGAAGGCTGAACAGCGGCTGAAGGAAGCCCGGCAGCAGGCGGTGACAGTGGCCGCTGCCTTGAAACACGATTGGCCGCAGGTCACCACTGTGGGCTGTTCGGCTCAGCAAGCAGGGGACTTTCACGGCCCAGTCGGACATCGACCTGGCGGTGGAAGGGTTGCCGGCTGAAGCCTTGCTGCCGGCCATGGGCCCGGTTGGAGCAGACCGGGCTCCTTCCCGTCGATCTGGTGCGCCTCGAGGACCTCCCTTCCCACTGACAACAGCACCTTCACCGCCAGGCGCTGCGACTCGCATGAGCACTGTCCAGTTCAGGGAGTTGGTTGAAGATCTCGAGGTGGGGCGGACTGCTGGAAGGGGTGTCGTCCCTATGGCAGGCCGTGGAAGTGGATCTGAGTGGGTTCCAAAGCTGGTTTGATGATCCGCCCAAGCAAAGTCCAATAAGTCGCAGTCATCAGTCTTTTTGAATCTAACGCTGGCCATCACCAGGCCGTGAAGAGAACAAGCCCTTTGTAGAGGCTGTATGGAGACGGCCCTGGTGAATGGCGATGTTAGACATCAACGCAATGCCTGGATGCGCTGCGGAATGCTGTACTGGTCATAAATCCAGCTAAACTGTGATGCATGAGAAACCTACACAACAGTAACCTTCCTTTCGGACTCAGATAGCACTGATTCGGTTGCAGCAAAAATCACTTGGTGAACCTTTGGGTGGACTTCGGGCTCAACGATCCATGAAACACTCTTGGCATGGCACCTATTGAAGTGTTCTATCGGAGCCCCTGTTAGAAGGACAACCTCTGGGTTGACACGATGGAGAATCTCATGCAAGAACGGCGATGCTTCGTCAATAGCTCTACGCATATCAATATGACTCTTTTTCACGGATCGCCTAAAAGCGAGATTTGTCTTTACGACATCTGAGCGAAATTGTTCAATGCTGTTGCCAATGATTGGAAGGATTAGCTTCCGCAGGCCATAGTTCTCTTTCCATTCGCAGTCAATTACGTCATGCTCGTCGTTTTCAAAGAATGATGCCGAGGCCGATGCAATGCTTCCGTCGCTGGAAGTCGTGCCGTCGTCGCTAATCTTAGTTGGATCTCCTCCTGGGTTAATCCCAAGAGTCAGGACCTTTGCAGGCTTGACCTGTCCATAAAAGATTTTGTAATGCGCTCTGCTTCTGTAGCCACTTGCAGCTTGATACCCTTCTTCGATTCTGCGCATGAAGTCAACGTTTTCTGAACTGCTCATGGGTCGGTCTCGGTGGATCGAGATGTATGTCTAACTACTAATTAGGCGGTTCCGTGATCCACGCTCACTCGGAAGTAAATTGCCGACTATGTCCGCGATTCGCTCCCAGGCCATCGGCTCAATCTCGGTTTCGGCCTGAATTCTGCCAGATCCATTGCCAGGCAGTTCGGTGCATATCGGAACCGTGATTCACGCTGGGCCTGGCGGCAAGCCGGGTCATTCTTGCTGGAGGGCCCGCAGCGAGACGCTTCAGCTCGTTGCTGAGGCATTGCCGTTCCGCCCATCTTGTTCACGGTTTGGGGGTTGTTCACCAGGATCCCCTGTCAGCCAGTCCTTCCTGGCGTCCTCGGATGTCGGATCAGCGTGCATCACCGGTCCGCAGATGCACATCCCCTGGTGGTTCATGGCAAATCGGTGCTGTAAGGCTCAGCTTCTCATTCCGCAAGGCCCTGGGTTCAGAAGGTTGGTGTTAGTAGCGCCTGCTGGCTTGGGCCTTTGAACCAATCCTTTAGTTTCCCTGCCCCGCAACCGCCGGCGCCCCCGCGCTTCTGCCATCCCCCGTCTGCTGCACCAACCCCAGCAACCCTTTGCGATACACCGCCTTGCCGGCCTCGTTGAGGTGCACCCCGTCCACGGTGTAGTCACTCCGGAGTGCAGCGGCTTCGAACAGCGGCTGCACCACGGCTGCCTGCACGGGCACCTGTTCCTGGACGGCCACCGCCTGGATCAGGCCGTTGAGCTGATCGATTCGCCAGATCGGGCCGGCCATCGACGGCCGTTGGCTGGCGGCCACCGTGGAATAGAAGGCCGGCAGCAGGTGGATGTGCTCCGCCCCCAGACCCCGCACCAGCGCCAGGATCTGGGCCAGGTTCGCCTGGAATTGCTGATCGCTGAGCGGCAACATCGCATCGTTGGTGCCGATGGCGATGATCGCCGTGGGGCAGCGCACCGGCTGGGCCGCCAGCCCCTGCAACTGTTGAATCAGCGAGGCCGTGGCCAGGCCCCCCTTGGCGTAGTTCACCACCCCGGCCGCTGGGCGGTGGGCGGTGACACCCCGACCCTGGCGACCTCACACCCTGTGATCATCGGGATACCCCAGCAGTTCGGGGCTGACCCACCTCACACCTGGCCGAGCTCATCGTGCTCTCCAATGGATCTGTCGCCTTGAACTGATGGGGCCGACCAGCAGGAAGAGATCGTGA
>Ga0247835_1000570_pt1 | contig 52034 bp, 51 predicted proteins | sample LaCtaG_3_FD_189912 | JGI IMG/M metagenome (GOLD analysis project Ga0247835, IMG submission 189912) | Freshwater microbial communities from meromictic Lake La Cruz, Castile-La Mancha, Spain - LaCruzMarch2015_13.5m | ecosystem: Environmental > Aquatic > Freshwater > Lake | place: Spain: Castile-La...
AAATGTCTTCAAATCGACCCCTCGTGGCGGTCATCTTTTGTTGGACGCCCTGAACACGGTCTACATCGACCCGGACATTCTCAGCATGATTCGTGAATTCAAGGAGAAGACGGCCCCGATTCGGGGAGTACATGTGAGCTTGCGCGGCTTTCGGGACCAATACAAACTCCAAGATGAAATTCAGTATGCGGACTACTCGACCCGTGAATTGCAAGATCAACTAACGCCGGCTCAAGTGCTGAAGATTCTCCAGGAAGGGAACGACCGGTTCCGCTCCGGGCGGAGATTGACGCGGGATTTGGAACGACAACTGAAAGCGACCGCGATAGGACAGCATCCGCTTGCAGTCGTTCTAAGCTGTATCGATTCGCGCACGCCGACCGAGTTGATCTTCGATTTAGGACTGGGTGATGTCTTCAGCATCCGCATCGCAGGTAACATCGTCAGTGACAAGGTGCTCGGAAGCATGGAATATGGCTGTGCTGTCGCCGGAGCGAAGCTGATTGTCATCATCGGACACACAAAATGCGGCGCAGTAACGGCGGCCGTCAATCTCGCAGGCTCGAACGCGAACACCGAGCAGGCAACCGGGTGCCAACATCTTGAACCGATCATTCACGAGATTCAATTGTCGATGGACCCGCAGTCATGGAAACAAACGGAACCATGGCCGGAGCAAGTGAAGGCGGATCTTATCAACGCAGTTGCACGCCAAAATGTCTTACGTACCGTCAAAAGCGTCTTGCAGCAGAGTCGCACCATCAATCAATTGGCAGTTAAAGGTCGACTCAAAGTAGTCGGCGCGATGTACGACATCGACACTGGAAAAATCGAATTCTTCTTGGATGAGGCCGCCGTCGCGTAACGGTCCGCAAGAACGCCACCGAGGCTATCGTTGTTCAGTCCACAGACAGGTACTGCCACGACGGCAACCGTGAAAATGGCAAATATTTTGCTCAATGCAATTGGATTGATGGCAAGCACTAGCGCCACTGATTGGAATTATCGTCGCACAGGAGACTACTCGTTCCCAGGCTCTGCCAGGGAACGCATCGACGCGGAGGCTCCTGCCTCCCGAGTTCACAAATTAAGGATGCATTTCGGCGAGGCGGAGCCACGGAGCCTCGCCTGCATTGAGTTACCAGGCAGAGCTGCAGAGCTGCAGAGCTACAGAGCCTGGTAACTAGATTGCACATTGCAACAAAATTTGCAATCCGTGCCACTAGTTCTTCTTCATGTTAGGATACTCCGTGTGCTGATTCTAGACCCATCCTCCCGGTGCGGTCAAACAAAACCTTTTTTGGCGATCATGCAACTTCATTCGATTTGACTATGCCATCCAACAACAAACCAAACTACCTTGGCGTATTCTTGACGTTTGCGCGAAACAGCCTTATCCGCGACATGACCTTTCGAAGCAATTTCTGGTTGGACTGTGTGTCGAGCTTGGCTTGGTTGCTGATGAACCTTGGGTTCTACTTGATCGTGTTTTTTCATGTTCGTACCATCGGCGTTTCGACGGGTTGGGGCAAAGACGAGTTCTATGTTTTTCTCGCAACCACATGGCTCATCAATTCGATTGTACAAGCGTTTATGATGCCCAATGCACAGGAGTTTAGTGAACTCATTCGAACCGGAGGGCTCGACTTTGCGTTGCTAAAACCGATTGATACTCAGTTTTTAATTTCGTTTCGCAGGGTCGAATGGTCATCCCTAAGTAATTTTTTCTTGGGCTTACTGATTTTGGGTTACGCGATACTCAAGCTGAGTCAACGCGTGGATCCTGTTTGGTCGATCGGCCCTGTTGTCCTGCTGCTCTACATTGCTTTTGTGGTCTGCGGTGTGATTTTGCTTTATAGCTTGATGATTTGCCTGGCCGCAACCAGTATCTGGCTTGGCCGCAATCAGAGTCTGTATGACTTTTGGTTCTATATTACGAATTTCTCTCGATATCCAATGGAGATTTACCAGTCGGGATGGGGGATACCACTTTGGTATGCGTTTACTTTCATCGTGCCTGTTTTAGTGGTTGTCAACGTGCCTGCAAGATTGCTAGCTCAACCGCTTGCGCCACGCCAAGCTTGGGAGTGGTGGCTAGTCCTGTTCGGGTTCTTTGCAACCGTTGCCTCTTTGCTTATCAGTCGATGGATATTTCAACGGGCGTTGAAAAGTTACTCGAGCGCGAGCAGTTAGAGCACCAAGCATATGGACTTTCGCGGATTGCCGGGTATCTTTTGACCTGTTTGAATGGGCCTCGCTCCACAGGCCAAAAAACACACAACGACTGACAAATCACTATGCCAAAACTTTTCGTAAACGAGATTCAGCCACAAATGCAAGTGGACGAAACGTTTCGAATTGCGGACCGCCAACTGCGAGCCAACCGCCAAGGCAACTTATACCTGCTGATGCAACTGCAAGATCGCACGGGTGTCATTTCGGGCATGCGATGGAATGCCGACGAGAAACTTGCCGAACGTTTTAACAAAGGAACGTACGTTCGCGTGCAAGGTGCATCTCAATTGCACAATGGCGTGTTGCAATTGATAGTCAATCAAATCGTACTGGTAGAAGAGACCACTGTCGATCCTGCGGACTTCGACGCAGGCAATCGCGTCGACGCAGACATGCTTTGGATTCGATTGGGTGAACTGATTGAGTCGATGACGAACGAAACGGCGCGACAGGTTGCAAAATGCTTTTATCAAGATCCCAAGATCGAGCAACTCATTCGCATCGCTCCGGCGGGAATCAAAGCCCATCACGCTTATCCCGGCGGACTGCTCGAACACGTGGTCTCGTTGATGGAGTTATCCGATCAGACGTCCACTCACTACACTGTTCTCAATCGCGATGAACTCATGTTGGGCGCGATGTTGCACGATATCGGCAAGCTTGAGGAATTGCTGTTTGAGGGTGAGTTGTCCTACAGTGATCCAGGCCAGTTGCTTGGACATTTGGTTCAAGGAATTCAAATGCTCGATCGAAAAGTTGCAGAGATTCAAGCGACAAGCTCAACTCTTGACCCAGCTTTCATTCTTAGAGTGCAACATATCATCGTCAGCCATCACGGGTGTTTGGAGCACGGTAGCCCCAAAATCCCAATGACTTTGGAGGCCTTAGCTTTCCATTATCTAGACGAGATGGATGCGAAATTGAACGCAGCTAAGGCGTTGATTGATAACGATCGAACTCGAGATGCCTGGACTACCTTTAACCCAACCCTCGGACGAAAAATTCTTAAACCAACGTAGGATTTACAATGGCGAGAAATGAACATAAACGGCAGCAGAAGTTGGTCAAAAAGCAACGCCGAACCAACGACCTGAAAAAACAACGCAACATCAAGCTCAACGTTTCGAATCGCGAACTTATTTTGGCTGCAGCCCGAGCTCCTTGGGTCGGCTGCTACCTTTCCGGAGAAGCTGGAATGCACAGCGTGTTTGCGATCCGGCAGACACGCAACGGACCGGTAGCCAGCGTTTTCTTGGTTGATTGTTATTGCTTGGGTATCAAGGATTCGTTCTTTATCCGAAGTTTCGACTTGGAAGCCTTCCGCGACCGAAAAGGGGATCGGGAAACAGAGAAAGTGACTCCGGAGCATGCACTCAAATTGATCCAAGATGCGATTGCGTACGCTCGCGATATCGGCTTCGAACCATCCGCCGAAACCGATGTCTGCAAGCTGATTTTTGGTAATACCAACGCAGCCGAATGCACGACGGAGTTTGTGTTTGGTAAAGACGGCAAGCCTCTCTACATGTCGGGCCCCCATGATTCGAGAGAGAAACAATTACGAATCATGCAAACCCTCACTCAACTTGGCGCTGGAAACTTCCATTTCGTCTTAGGAATAGACTCGTTGGGTGAGCCAGACGATCATCTTGATTATGAGGATGACGAACTGGATGAGGATGATTACGATGTTGAGAATCCATCCGAATTCATGCGCGAGGCCGAATCCGCAAATCTGGAGCAATCCGAAACGGTAGACGCCATCGACGTTCGACCCGCCAATTAAGACCATCCAATCAAAACCGAACCATTGAGGATGATTCACATCATGCTAAGAAAAAAATTTCTAACGACGCTTGGCCTTTTTGGGCTTGGAGCATTGCTTGGGTTGACGGCCATCGCAATTGAAATCAACTCCAACGCTTCGGATGGGGCCAATGCGGTAAAGGCAGATGAGGGATGCGGTTCTGCGTGCTGCGCATTGCCGTCAAACAAACAGTTGCTCACTACGCCTTAAAGTCTTTCTCGGCAAGAGTGACCTACGGTAGGACGCACCAACACACAACGTCGAAACAAATCTGAATGAACAAGTCAAAAAGCTCAAAAGCAGTGGACAAGCAACAAGGCAAGCAAACGCCCGCCGCCAGTAAATCCAATTTGCTCGTCAACGTTTTACTTGTATTGGGGGCAAGCGTTGTCGTTTGGGGGCTTACCAAATTGGCTATGTACCAGCCAACCAAACCTACCCGTTCTTCGACCGAAACGGCAGGTGATACTTCGACGGAAAACGCAAACGCATCGTCACCAGACGCCGCTCGCAAAACTGGATTTCAACCCACCGTCGCGAACCCCTTGCCCAGCAACTTAGCAGATGCTCCGCAGGGAATGGTCTGGATTCCTGGAGGCGAGTTTTCGATGGGCTCGGAAGACCCAACATCGAAACCGAATGGTGGAAACGATCCAATGCTCGATACTCGGCCCATTCATCGCGTTTACGTTGATGGTTTCTGGATGGACAAGACCGAAGTTACCAACGCGCAGTTTGCTGAATTTGTGAAAGCAACCAACTACGTTACTGTCGCAGAGAAGACACCCAGGGCCGAAGATTTTCCCGGCGCACCCATCGAAAACCTTGTCGCAGGCTCAACCGTTTTCACACCGCCGGACCGACCGATTCCGCTTGACTCTCATTATCGGTGGTGGAGTTACGTCAAAGGAGCATGCTGGCGCCATCCAACTGGACCGGATAGCGACATTGACGGGAAAGAGCAATTCCCTGTGTGTCAAATCGCATACGAAGACGCAGAAGCGTACGCGAAATGGGCCGGAAAAAGATTGCCAACAGAGGCAGAGTGGGAGTTTGCAGCCCGAGGCGGCGAAACGGGCAAACTCTATTCATGGGGTAACGAATTTCGACCCAGCGGCAAATGGATGGCCAACATTTTTCAAGGGAGATTTCCCGTCCAAGACAAGGCGGAAGACGGTTTCGCTGGCATCGCCCCAATCGCTCAATATCCTCCCAACGGATACGGGCTTTTTGACATGGGTGGCAATCTATGGGAATGGTGTTCAGACTGGTACCGAGCCGACTACTACAACGAGCAAGCGCGTTCAAAAGAGGTGCCACACAATCCCCAAGGGCCGCCCAGTTCCTATGATCCAGCAGAGCCAGATCAACCCAAACGCGTTCATCGCGGCGGTTCTTTTCTTTGCAACGATCAGTATTGCACCCGTTACATGATAGGCACACGCGGCAAAGGCGAGGTAAGCACCAGCAGCAATCATTGTGGCTTTCGCTGCATCAAGTGACTGCATTGAATGCCGCTAGAGTTTATCCCAGGGGATCGTTGCCTTCATCGTTAGGGCTTACGACGGAGAGTCGAGTTTGAGATCATCGCTTTCGTCGCTGGCTGATTCATCCGGAACCGCGATAATTGGCACGTCCTTTTCTCGCCATAGTGGCTTGCGTTGGCGAGCGCGAGGATGGTGCGATGCTTGCATTTCGGGGATCGCTTTTTCATCGAACGACTTAACCAGCGGGCGAGACGCAGCTTGAACGATTGTGGCTTCAAGCTTTTGTTCGTCCAATCGAAGGATCTCATTGATCTCGAATTCGACCTCTTGCCCTTCTTCGAGAAAGCGACCTTGCAATTGTTTGAGCACAGAAAAATGAAAGAAAACGTCGTCGCGAAAGTGTTCGGTTTTGATGAAGCCAAATTTGCGATCATAAACAACTTTGATGATATGTCCGACTCGCATGGCTAGCCTCGCCCTTCGGGACGCGATCGCCCCACACTGCTTTGAAAGTACTTTCGACGCCGAGCAATGACTGCGTCGCGATGATGGCTCGCCGAAAGATCGTCAAGATTCGACTGGCAGAATCGGCAGCCAATTTGCTCAAGATGAAACTTGATATAATCCGCTTGGTCATCCATCATTGCGCCGAGCAAATAGCTACCGAGCTCTTCTCTGGAGGGACAGCTCAATCGATGCCGTCTCCAAATGTCACCCACGGTATGAACACCGCTATCGCGGCGACCAATCAGATGGCTCAGCCGTTGTCGCAACTCTTCGTCGGTCCGCAATGCGATCTCAATTCGAGACATACTCTCGCTCGGCAGTGACTCTTCGATATAGGCCAGCAGCATGTGATCGGTGATCATTTGATTAGATGTTTCTCAGTGAACCAACGGCCAATGTCACATTCTGACCGCCAAATCCAAAGCTATTGTTGAGAGCCACTTTTAGCTTGGCCGGTCGCGCAACGTTTGGAATATAATCCAAGTCGCAATCTGGGTCAGGTGTTTCTTGGTTAATCGTGGGTGGCAGGACGCCATCGCGTATGGCCATCAAGCAAACGATCATTTCTGTAACCCCGGCTGCGGCGATCAAATGCCCCATCATGCTTTTGGTGCTGGAAACTGGGGTGAGCTTGGCTCGGTCACCAAAGACTCCTTTGCATGCCATGGTCTCGGTGCGATCGTTCACTGTGGTGCTCGTGCCGTGAGCGTTAACATATCCGATTTCCTCGACGTTGAGTTTGGCGTCGCTGATGGCTTGTCGCATGCAACCGATAGCGCCGCGGCCCTCTGGATGAATGTCGGTGATGCGATATGCGTCCGCCGTGCTTCCGTAACCAAGCACTTCGCCGTAGATTTGTGCGCCACGTTTGCGTGCGTGCTCATATTCTTCCAAGACCACAATCGCAGCGCCCTCACCCAGAACGAAACCGTCCCTTTCTTTGTCGAACGGTCTGGAGGCTTTGGTTGGATCGCTGTTTCGTTGCGACAAGGTGGTCAGCAGGCTAAAGCCCGTTAATCCAAATGGATGAATCATACTGTGTGCGCCGCCGGCAATCATCGCATCGGCATCGCCACACCGGATCAATTCGGTCGCTTCGCCGACCGCTTGGCTGCTCGCCGCGCAGGCTGTCAAGCAGTTGCTGTTCGGTCCTTGGGCATTGAAAAAGGCTGCCACGTGTGCGGCAGGCATATTCGGTTCTTGCTCAAGTTCTGCTTCGATGTCTAGCACTTCGCGTCCTCGCCGCAAGAACGCCGATAAATCGAACTGACCGTGTTCGACGGCTGCGGCCATCATGTTGGTAAAATGGGGGAAGTCTTGGTTTCCTTCGCCCGCTCCCATGTAGACACCCAGTCGGGTCGGAGCAAGTTTGGAATCGAGGATGCCGGATTGGGCCATCGCTTGCTTTGCTGCCCCGATCGCGAAACGAGTGTGCCGCCCCCGATGCTTCCAAACGCTTGGATCCTCGCCAGCCAGCGAGATATCCCAATTTTTGACCTCGGCAGCGATGGTTGTTGGATAGCCGGTTGGATCAAAGATCGTAATCGATCCCACGCCGCTTTTACTTTCTTTCAAAGCAGACCAGACCGATTGGACATCATGCCCCAGCGGATTGACCATTCCAATCCCAGTTACGACTACACGGCGGCGCATCAACGCAATCACTCCCCACTACAGTGCTTGAAAACAAGTACAGTGCTTGAAAACGGACTCCTCAACTCGACATATCCCTGAACTCTCACGAGTCCCGCACCATCACAAACCAGACCGCGAGAACAAGTTTACCTCACCACGCTTGCTCAGCCTTCAAAGCCTTGTGCTGCAATTCGTTCAGCCTCGAGCATGTGCGCAGGCGGACCTATTCTATTCCCGTTTTGATCGACAGCAACCTCGAACAACTTCATTATACGAAGAGTTCGCAGCAAATCTTCGGGTGGGAAAAGCGATGTTTCGCCAAATCGATCATCTAAAAATGCAAACCAAAGCTCGAGTTCCGCTCGAACTTTGCCGTCGACCAAGACTGTCCCCTGAACGATTGAACCGGAGACGTTCTTGTCTTGAACAACTACCTTTAACTGAATTTGATCGCCAGGGACGATTAGATCATGAAATACAGCTTTAGAAACTTTTGCTAGCACCGTTTTTGTTCGAAAGCCATCGGCTTCGGAAACGAGCAGGCCCCCTGTTTGGGCCATGCCCTCAATGATGAGCGAGTGCGGATAGTGAGGATGGCCTGGCAAATAATCGTCGATCGGTTCTTCACCAATGCTGACGTTCTTAATGGCTGTCGCCCGCGTATCGCGAACGAACTCCGTAAACCGATCGATCCAAAACCATCGCATTTCGTTGCCTGACTAATCTAAGCGATTTTGGAAACAACGTAGCGACACAAATCACTCACCGTCAACAGATCTCCGAAATCCTGAACGCGAGGATTCTTTTCAAACTTGCTAAGGTCTGCCCAAGGCATTCGCATTTTAAGTTCGGCAATGCCCGGTGCAGTCACTTTTCCATCCTGAACGTACGAGCTCTCAGTCAAAATATCTTTTGGAAAAAGATCTTCGGTCGCAATCTTGATGCCAAAACTTTTTTCCAACTTGAAGACAATATCCAGGAAATCGATCGATTCGGCACCCAAGTCGCCGACCATAGTCGCCTCAGGCGTTACTTCGTCTTCATCGACACCCAGGGCGTCAACTAATGCGATTTGAACTTTGGAAAAAACATCTTCACTGACTTGCATTTTCGATTGTTCCTCGAACAAAGAATTTCAAAATTCTTTGAGAATTGGGACTTGAAACGGGACTCCCAGCATTTTGGGATTCTTTTAAATAACGTTTTTCCAATAAATAGGCTAGCCCACAAGTTCGTTTTCTTTTTGGTGGGTGCATTCCCTGCGGCCCCAGATTACAGATGTCCCAACTCCAAAAGTTGACTCATTTCATCCCGCCACTCCGACTCACACCAATCCAAAAGACTCAAGGAACCACGGACTTGCTCGAATTGGTCGGTGATACTTAACGACTCGTCGACGAACAAAATAGGGGTTTTCCCAATCCGAACCAAGCCACCTCGCACGCCACCCAGCCATTCGCATCGAACAGAAATCCCTTCTTCGGAAGCAATTTCGAGGAGTCTTTCCAAACGGTCCAGGGTCTGAATCATCGCGCAATCTCATCCTTAAAAAAAGTTTCAATCGATCTTGCCGTCGTTCGAACTCGGCTTTCCGACTTGATTTGAAGCCCGCAATTCGTGTACCTAACTGGTTCGGGTGGCTAGACCAGGTTCTCTAGCAACCGTCGCAAACGTTAGCGTTTGCCTGTTTGGACCACCATATCAACCGAATGCCACACATGCCGGAAAATCGTTCGTCCGATCAACTCGCCATCACCTCCTCGAACGGGACCTCCTCGAACGGGACATTGAGTCACACTCACGAACCCAGCCAAACGGAAAGCACGGTCGGTCAATTGCAAGCGAGGCTTGCACAAGTCGAACGACTCGCGGCCATTGGTGAGTTAACGAGCACCACCACTCACGAATTCAATAATCTATTGATGACCATTTTGAACTACGCCAAAATGGGGTTGAGGAACAAAGACGAGGCAAGTCGCGAAAAAGCCTTCACACGCATTCTCGACGCCGCCAATCGCGGTGCCAAAATAACGAGTACCGTACTGGGACTTGCCCGCAATCGCAGCGGCGAAATGGAACCCACCAATCTCGTTCCCCTAATCCAAGACACGCTGGTTCTGCTCGAACGCGAACTGCAAAAGTACCGAGTGGCGGTTGAAACACAATTCGAAGAAGTTCCGAACGTGATGGCTGCCGGCAATCAAATTCAGCGATTGATGTTGAATTTGCTAACCAACGCTAGGCAAGCGATCGGAGAAGTCGGGACGATTCGTATTCGTATCGCATACGAAGCAAAATCGAACTCAGTTGTACTCACGGTGCGAGACTCAGGCTCCGGAATTTCGGCAGAAAATCTGCCCAAGATTTTTGAACCGTTCTTTACCACCAAGAGCGGACCGGATAGCAGCGGGAAAGGCGGGACTGGCCTTGGGTTGTCGGCTTGCAAAGACATCGTCGACCAACATCATGGCCGCATCCGGGTCGAAAGCACGATCGGTCGCGGAACCTCTTTTTCGATTCGTTTCCCAGCAATGTCGGGCGAACAAGCGACCTTGAAAGAAAGCGCCTAAACGATCTATCGGTCGCTCGGCTAAGCTTGTCTAGGTAGTTACCCTCCATGGCTGCGGGATTCCAATAAAATACCCCAGGCTTGCCCTGGGGATTTGTTATGTTTTGTGGCTAATCGAGGCCGCTGATCGACGCACCGTCTGACTAGGCTAGCCAACCTAACTGCCCAAGTTATGATCGACGCCGAATTCATCGGCCCGCTTGGTTTAGGATGAATTGATGAAAGAAACGAACGATATCCGTGTAATCTTGTAAAGCGATGCGTTCGTCGATTCCGTGAAATCGTTGCGTGTCACGTTCGGCAAGCAGCGTTGGGATAAAGCGATAGATGTTCTCGCAAAGATCGCCGTAGTGCACGCTGTCCGTGCTGCCGACCAAGACAAAAGGCGCGACGGCAACCTCCGGATAGACCTCGCGAATCGTTCGATGTAGCTGACGAAAGGCATCCGATTCGATACTCGACATTGGGGACGCTTCTTTGCCAAATGGAAGCGCCGAGACGTGAACTCGTGTGTCGTGAATATTCTGTCGGATATACGCCAAAGCCCCTTCGATCGAGTCCCCTGGAAGCAGTCTGAGATTCAGGGACGCGGAAGCATGTTGCGGCAAAACGTTGACTTGGTTACCACCGTTGATCAGCGTGGGAGCGACGGTCGTACGCAGAAGTGCATTGCTGCTCGGCTTCCCGGCCAACTGACTTTTAACCATGGGCCCTGTCAACCAAAGGTTGGCCATCGCTAACCGCCGACCAAACGACGGCATTTCTGGGCCAAGAAAGCGGAGAGTGTCGCGCAGCCCACCATCGATTCGGGCAGGGAACGGAGATGCTTGCACTCGGTGAATGGCTGAAGCCAAAATGCTAACTGCCGTTTGCGGTGGCGGCATGGAAGCGTGCCCAGCCTCCGTGGGAGACACTTCAACGCTCAGTTGGACATTCAACATTCCTTTTTCCGCAACTCCGATCAAAGCCGCAGGTCGGTTGAGCCCGGGAAACTCAGTAAAAATGCAGCCGCCTTCGTCCAGAACCGTATGCAACTTACGGCCGTTTCTGCGAAGCCATTCCGCCATTTTTTTGTTGCCATCCATTCCGCCGAGTTCTTCATCATGTCCCAGAGCAACGTAAATCGTTCGTTCTGGTTGGAATCCATCGACAGCATGCCGATCCATGGCTTCGAGGATCGCCATGACTCCGTGTTTACAATCCAGAGTACCACGTCCCCACAAAAATTTCCCGTCGTTGTGCCCGCTGAATGGCGGGTGCGTCCATTTCGAATAGGTGCTCGGTTTCAAGTCGGTATCCGGTTCGACAGGCACGACGTCGAAATGGGACATCAATAGGATGCCAGGCAAATTGGGATTCCGCCCCGGCCATTCGAACATCACGCTGGGAATCAAGGCGTCCTCAAAGTCGAGCCCAGTGCGACGAACAAACGGAGGGCGATGCAGGGTGGGGAACACGTCCGCCAAGTAATCTCGAAATCGATGCAGTGGAGAGTTCTCTGTTATCCGCGACAGTGGTTCGGACACAGTCCGTATCTGGATCGCGCCTTGGAATCGATCGACAAGCAACGCCTCATCCAAGGAGATTTTTGGAACAGACTTCACCTGAATCTGCATGGTTGAGAAATACAGGTAATTCCAACTCATGACACTTAGTAGCAGGATCAGAATGACTAACAAGACAAGGCCGCCACGCTGAGGGACTTTTTTCATTCGTTTCATAGATAGGAACCTCTCGGTATTTTAAATATTGTGTGGCGAACTCGAACATTCGATTCGATTCAAGCTGTTACGAGCATTGCAGACACAGGAATTCTCGCGCGTGGGTGAAACCGAAACTCGCAAATTTGAAGGCAAGATACATAACTGTCGCTATCGGAATCCTTTGCATGGATGCAAGCATCGCACTCTCCGTAGAATAAAGCTATGCTTAGCTTCGGTAGCCAATTCAAAAAATTCCACACGGAGACTTGAAACCATGCGCAGTGAAGATCATCGATGTGTGCAATTGGGCCGACGGGCCTTCCTCCGAAATGGAACACTTTTGCTCGCTACAACGGCCACCGTGGAGCCGTCGTTGCTATTGGCAAATCACGCGAAGGATGCACTGCGGGTTGGTCTTGTGACCGACTTGCACCACGCCGACAAGCCCTCTGCCGGAAGTCGCCACTACCGGGAGACGCTTGGAAAGCTGGCCGAAGCGGCAACCCAGTTTGAGAAAGATAGGGCAGATTTCATTGTCGAACTGGGGGATCTAATCGACGCTGCGGATACCGTTGAGACCGAGCAGCGGTACCTCAAGGAGATTAATCGGGAATTCTGTGCCATCTCGAAAGATCGTCATTATGTGCTTGGAAATCATTGCGTCGACACGCTTACTAAGGCCGAGTTCCTGGGTGGAGTTGAGCAGAAGGAGTCCTACTATTCGTTCGATCGAGGCGATTTTCATTTTGTGGTTCTGGATGCCTGTTTTCGCAATGACGGCGAACCGTATGGCCGCAAGAACTCGAAGTGGAATGACGCCAACATTCCCGCTGCGGAGTTGGAGTGGTTGCAGGCGGACCTGAGGTCTACCGATCGGAAGACGGTCGTCTTCGCTCATCAACGTCTCGACGTGAGCAATGACCACGGCGTTAAGAACTGTCCCGAAGTGCGAAGAGTTCTTGAAGACTCCGGCAAAGTGCTGGCAGTACTGCAGGGCCACAGTCATCAGAACGACCTAAAGGACATCGGTGGCATCCACTATTGCACTCTGGTCGCCATGGTCGAGGGTACGGGATCCGAGAACAGCGGGTACTCGATCATGGAGATTGCTGCAGATGGTGTGATTCGCCTCATGGGCTTTCGAAAGCAGATTGCGTATGACTGGAGACCACAATAACGCAATAATAGTCCCAGTTTCAATCACGATCGGTATCCTCTGCGAATACGGTAGGCTGCTAACTTTTGCCAGGCAAACGCGGACGCGTCCTTTTCACGTTGGGGAAAAGATGGGCAGCTCGCAGCTCGCAGTTCGCGGTCAAAGCAGTATTTCATCGATCGGCATTCCGTGATCGATTTCTAGCCGTTTGCGGCCTGGAATTTCAAGCTTACGCGAGTCCAGTCCTAGCTGCTTCAAGATCGTTGCATGGATGTCGGTAACATAGTGCCGATTTTCAACTGCATGAAAGCCGATTTCGTCGGTTGCGCCATGCACAACTCCACCTTGGATTCCCCCGCCAGCCATCCACACGCTGAATCCATAAATATGATGGTCTCGACCATCGGAACCCTGAGTCCCTGGCGTTCGGCCAAACTCGCTGGCGAACAAAACGATGGTGGAGTCGAGCAAGCCTCGTCGCTTTAAATCTTGCAGCAATCCTGCGATCGGCTTGTCGACCGCCTTGAAGTTCTTTTCATGATTGGACTTGAGACCGCTGTGCGCATCCCATACGCCCGCCCCGCCAGCACCATGTTGAACTTGTATGAAGCGAACGCCTCGTTCGATGAATCGTCGCGTCGCAAGCATCTGCATGCCGAAGTCACGCGTGGCCGGGTCGTCGAGGCCATACAGGGCTTCGGTCTCTTTGGTTTCGGAATTTAGATTCAATACTTCAGGGACCGAGGTTTGCATTCGAAAGGCTAGTTCGTAGGCTTTGATTCTAGCTGCCAATGCAGCGTCCTTTGGGTATTCGACCGCCTTCAACCGATTCAACCCTCCTACCAAGTCGAATCCAACTTGCTGTTCCTCATCGCTGATGCCACTGGCGGATTTGGCAAAGTCGAGCGGATTGTTTGGATCCACTCGAATAGGGATCGCGTCGTGAGCAGGTCCGAGGTAGTGCCCATCTTTTGCATTCCAATACTCGCGATTGCCCATCGAAATGAACTGAGGCAAATTGTCATTGACACTCCCCAGTCCGTAGTTGACCCAAGCACCAAGCGTTGGATATTCGCCATCGAGCATATGACGTCCAGAATGGAACTGAGTCTGGGCTCCGTGATTGTCATCCGTTGTCCACATCGAACGAATGATCGATAGATCGTCTACGCAGGCTCCAACATGTGGCACCCAGTCGCTGAGTTCAATCCCAGCCTGACCGTACTTTTTGTAGCCGACTTGGAGCGGGTAAAGTTTGTTGCGCTGCTGCCCATTGGCATCGTTAACAACCGTAACGCGAGCAAGTTTTAGTTTGTCCGGATTCTGGGAGTCTTTGTAAGGTGTTTCGCCAATCGACATCCCTCCGAATTTGGTGAGCTCGGGTTTGGGATCGAAACTCTCCATGTGCGATACGCCACCGTTCATAAAGAGCCAGACGACGCTCTTGGCTTTGGGTGGAAAGTTCGGCTGACCATTCGGTGGCAACCATAGCTTCGTCTCGTCCGCACGAACGATCCCGTCCTGCGCCAACATCGCCCCTAACGCTAAACCCGTAAATCCCATGCCCATGTCGGCGAGAAATGCACGCCGGTGAATTCCCCCATTCGACGTGAGACTTTTGTGCTTGCTTGCGTTGTTTGTCATAAGGTTAAAGTCTTAGCGAATCGTGACAAAATCGTTGTGGTTGAGCAGGGCTAGAACCAAACTAGTTCGAGCGTGGGCAGCTGGATTCTCGCGTTTCTTTTGCTGAGCGATGGCTGTCAAACGGGTTAAGCCTTGGTTTGCAAGCAATTGTTCCTCCGAGGATGGCTCGACCGAAAGAACCGTCAGAAAGGCAGCTCGAATAAACTCTGGATCGGTGGCATCCGGGAACGCTTTTGAGATGCGTTGTGCGATTTTCTCACCCATCGCAGTAGCCATCTTGCTGTTCTCCAAAGCGAGAGCTTGTTGGGGAACGATGCTCTCCGCTCGGCGGTAGCAGTCCAGAACACTTGCGTCGTCAAACATCGAGAGGAATTTTTGATGTTCGTTGTGCGAGTGAACGAAATAGAGACTTCGCCGCCGCGAGTTCTCGTCGTTCGCAGGAATCGATGGCCCACCGCGCGTTAGGTCTAATTCGCCCGCGAGATGTAGCAAACTGTCGCGAAGACTTTGCGCTTCCATGCGAATGGGATTTGCTCTCCAATAGAATCGGTTTTCCGGATCTCGCGTTTCGATGTCAACGGATGCTCCAGCATTCGATGATGACATGCGATAGGCCTGTGAAGTGACGATGAGCCGATGCAAGTGCTTCATGCTCCACCCATTTTCGATCAACTCGATGGCGAGCCAATCGAGCAATTCGGGATGCGTTGGCGGTGTCCCTTTTAAGCCGAAATCGAATACGGTCGGCACAAGTGGTTTTCCCATGTGTCGCATCCAGATATGATTGACGGCCACGCGAGCCGGCAGCGGATGCTTGGGGTCGGTCATCCATTTTGCCAAGGCGGTACGGCGGCCCGTGCTCGTCTGAGGGAACGGTTTGCGACGCGACTCCTCCGTCTCCAGGTTGGACTCAAGTGTCTTCAAAGAACCCATCAGCGGAGTGAAGTTCTCTGCGGGCATCTGAACCGATTGCTTCGCGGTATCAACGGCGGCCAACGCGGTGGTTCGTTTTTTCTCGAGCTCATCTTTCTTGTTGTCATCCGCAAGCGCTACATCCAATTCTGCTTGGGCTGCCGCTTGTTCTGCTTTGGCGACTGCCGCGATCCTCTCCAGCTTGACCGCCTCTTGAGCAAGGGATGCTGCATCCCCGATGGATGGCGGTTGGATGCGTGCGTGTTCGGCAGCGGCTCTCGCCGGAATGGTCAGCGATTGAGCAATGGCAAAAGCCAACGCCTTTTCGGCAATCATGACGTTGAGCCGAGCTTGTTTGGAGTCGAATGGTTTGTCTTTGTCGCCTGCCTTAGGCTTTTTCTTTCCCTTTGCCTCGGTTGCGTTGAGATTAGCAGAGGTTTCATTCAATGCAGGCAAAGTGGGTTGATTTGCAGCCGGTTCATCCGCAGCGGCACGCTCTGCTGCTTCAACCTCAACCAGCTTCTTGCGCGCGGTCTCAATTGTCCCCTTGGCTGCTTCAATGGACTTCTCGGCAGCCTTGATATGGCTTTCGACGACAAAGGGTCGCAAGCTAGGTTGATAGGCGTCGGCGGGTAGTGCAATGGGCTCAAGGTGCCAAGATGCGTTGGTCAGAAAGGCCGGAACAGCAGGATCCATCCGTTGACTCTTGTCGGGATTCCGATCGTCGCCTCGAATATGCAAAAACGTTTCCGCATCGAGATTGCAGTCAAAGGCTCTCGGCAGACCATCTCGTTCTGGGTCCACTTCGCCGGGAAGGAAATCGGTTCGGACTTGATAGGGTTCAAAAATCGCTCGCAGCCGATAGTAGTCTGCATGAGCGATCGGATCGTACTTGTGGTCATGACACTTGGCGCAATTCACGGTTAGACCAAGCATGGCTTTGGAAGTATGCTCAACGGTTTCGTCGAGCCAACTGGTTCGGTTGAATTTGAAGTATTGCCTGGCCAGAAACCCGGACGCCCGCAGCCGGTCTATGTCGTTGGGGTAGAGTTCGTCAGCCGCCAACATCTCTCGCAACATTTGATCATAGCCTTTATCGACATTGAGCGACTCGACAATCCAGTCCCGCCAATGCCAGATGTGCTTCTGCGAGTTACGAACTTCGGCCCCGAGTCCCCACCAGTCGCTATAACGCCATACATCCATCCAATGCCGTCCCCAACGTTCGCCGTACTGAGGACTATCGAGCAAGCGGGTGACGACTTTGTCGTGAGCATCGGGAGATGAATCGGCAACAAACGCATCGAGTTCGGCCAACGTCGGTGGCAAGCCGCTCAGATCGAGCGACACCCTTCGCAACCAAACTCGTCTGTCGGCTTCGGGTTGTGGCACTAGCCCGCGATTGCGATGTTCTTTGGCGATAAAGCGGTCGACAGGGTTATGATTCCAGCGATCCTGTTCAGGGGATGTCGATTCGAGTTTCGGAACAACTGGACGCACCGGAGCCTTAAACGCCCAATGGTCACGTGGGTCTTGGTCGGGCTTTTCGTCGACCGGACCCGTTGCGTTCTGCGCGATCCAGTTTCGGATGGCTGCAATTTGGTCGGGCTTCAACGGTTCCCCTTCCGGCGGCATGCGGTCCGTTTCCTCTTTTGCCATGACACGCTTGAGCAGTCGACTTGAATCGACCTCTCCGGGAACGAGTGCAGGGCCAGATTCTCCACCTTGGATCGCAAGGGCGACCGTGTCGAGCCTCAAGCCACCCTCCTGTTTGAGAGCTCCATGACACGCCAAACACCGCTCGACAAGCACCGGTTTAACTTGTTTTACGTAGTCGACGTTTGCCTGTTGAGCGAGCGAGGAGTTGTCGATCCAAAGCGCAGCCAACAAAGCAATAAGTGGTTTCGAATTCAAAGACACGGCGAAGTCGACCTAAAGGAGGGGGGAGTCGGTCGGGAATGGGTGATCGTCAATATTAGTTCAAATTACTTGTTTTCACCGCAAACAACAAGTAACTTGACGCTAATAAACGCAAATCCAGTTCAACTCAACTCCTGCAAGCGTTCCAGCACCAACGACCTTGGGCCGTAAAGCAAGTTGGGTGGGCCATGCCTCTCACTGACCTGGCTCACACCTTTTGGCCTACTAAACACATCGGTATGAGTCTTCGAGTGAAACAAACTGATAGCCGAAGGGCGATAGCCCCGGTTCTCGACGAATATCGAGCAATTGGAAAACCGGGGCTATCGCCCAACGGCTAATTAGGTTGAAAAACAGTTGCGGATGTGCTTAGCGAGGGGTCGAAACGGTCATGCTTGCAACACCTTTTTGAAGTGTTTGGTAGATAACACAATAGCGCTCCGTCAAGCTGATCAATTTGGCGATCGAGGCGGAGTCTGCATCGGAGTCGATTTGAAAAAAAAGTCGCACAGCTGTCAAGCCGACCGGTGCTGAGCGATCGACACCCAATGTGCCGCGAAAGTCCATATCCGCTTCCGCTAGGATTTGACATTCGCGAATGTCAATGCTCATGCTCGTCGCAACGGCAGAAAAGGTCACGCCCGCGCAAGCCACCAAAGATTCCAGCAACAAGTTGGCCGAACAAGCATCCGCGTCGGTGCCACCCGCCGCCGGATGCAGCCCCGCTCGAATCGTGCCCGCAAAAGACTCAATCCTACAATGTTGGTTTTTGACATCGATTTTGCCTTGAGTCCGAATCGTGACAAGTGCCGATGTAGGTTCGGTTCGGTATCGGTCCTTCAACGGGGTTTGAATGGCTTTGAGCTGTTCGATATTCATAAATGGAGCTTGTCGGAGAATGGGTGTTGAGCAACGCGCCCTATTTTACCGATTTTGGGAGATTGCGGCATGATGCTCAGGGGTTCTAGAAATTAGCCGGCGGACCCGTTATGGTAATGAGCCAACTTCTTCTCCATTGTCAAATTCGTTATTGTCAAATTCGATGCAGGAATGTGCCTTATGCTTCTACGTAGACTGACTTATCCCATTCTCCTTGTGGGCGTGCTTTCCAGCTTTGCTTTGGCGGAACCGCCGATGGGTAGCAAGCGTACGGCGCTCGATGATTACGTTGCCAAAGAGGATTCGACCTACCAGTGGAAGCTTGAAAAGTCGATTGAGAAAGGACCGCTCAAAACCTCGGTGATCCAGTTGAAAACGCAGACATGGTTAACGACGAAAGAGGTCGATCGACCTGTTTGGGAACATTGGCTGGTCGTCACCATGCCAGAGAAAGTCACCACCGATCGCGTGTTTCTTCTGATTGGAGGAGGCAGCCATAATAGCGGTGTGCCAAACGGTCCTGACCCTATCACGGCATCCATCGCGCAAGCAACTGGCAGCATCGTGGCCGAACTCAAGAACATACCCAACCAACCGCTGGTCTTCCACAACGACGGTCAACCTCGCACGGAAGATGACTTGATCGGCTACGCGTGGTCTCAATTCCTTGATTCGGGAGATTCAATGTGGCTCCCCCGTTTGCCCATGGTCAAGAGTGTTGTCCGGGCCATGGACTGCATTACCGAATTCGCAGCGTCCGATGCAGGAGGCAAGCACTCCGTAAAGAAATTCGTTGTCGGGGGTGGTTCGAAGCGAGGCTGGACAACTTGGTTGACCGGTGCAGCCGATGATCGCGTCGAAGCCATGGTTCCGATCGTGATTGATCTTGTGAACGCCCAACCGTCGCTTCGCCATCACGCCGAAGTTTACGGATTTTGGTCCGAAGCGATAGGCAATTACTACCAGCACAAAATTCTGCAACGGTCCGATCATCCGCGGATGAAGGATTTGCACGAGATCGTGGATCCATTCTATTATCTAGGCCGATTGAGGATGCCCAAGTACATTGTCAACGGCAGTGGAGATCAATTCTTTTTGCCAGACTCGTCGCAATTTTACTACGATCAACTCCAAGGTGAGAAGTTGCTACGGTACGTACCTAATGCCGATCACGGTCTTAAGAATACCGACGCGGTACAAAGCATTGCTGCGTTCTACAACATGGTAACGACGAACAAACCACGACCTGAGTACGCTTGGACATTTGAGGACACTGGGACAATTCGTGTTCAGCCAAAGACGAAACCCGCCAAGGTCTTGCTTTGGCAAGCAAACAATCCTAAGGCTCGCGATTTTCGTTTGATGACGATCGGGCCAGCTTATGCAAGCACCGAGCTGCAAGCAGAAAGCGATGGAACGTACGTCGCGCCCAAGCCGGCCGATCAACCCGGTTGGACCGCCAGTTTTGTCGAATTGACGTACGATGTCGGCGGACCGTTTCCCCTCAAAGTCACGACCGCAGTTCGCGTTACGCCAAACGATCTTCCGTTCAAAGGAATCGACTTGACGAAGGTCGGTTACGAACCGGAATTGAACCTAGAAAAGGCTCAAACGGGCAAATAGATTGACGTCGAGCGTCTAACTTCTTGATGGAAACAAGCCGATTTTCGTTTCGAAAGCGGATGGACGGGTGAAGCAGATGCCGGTTGTACCGTTTCGTGCGTATGGAAAAGGACTTAAATTCGCGAGAACTTAACGTCCAGAACGGTGCAGGATGGTTGAGTGATGCTATGAAATAGGTAGTTGCAAAACGCGCATCCCGCGATGAGCTCCATTTGCTTGACGGTCGCGTGGAGTTTCGGTAGAGTTCATTAACGGAGCGGATTCACCCCATTGCGACAATGTGGTTGGTTCACCAACCAATAAGCTGGTTTACCGAATGGTTGGTGGACTCGTCGATTCCAAACGACTGGCTATTCGTTCACTCAAAGTCGGTGTGCTTCTATTTACCTTTTCTGTTTTACCGGAGCGATTGCTGTTATGAGTAGAAGTTTACGAAGGACTGGCTTTACCCTCGTGGAATTGCTGGTCGTCATCGCGATCATCGGAATTCTTGTGGGTTTGTTGTTGCCCGCCGTGCAAGCGGCCCGCGAAGCGGCTAGGCGAATGCAGTGTTCGAACAATCTCAAGCAAATGGGATTGGCAATTCACAATTTCGAATCCGCGAACAAGTTTCTTCCTGCGTGCGAGAAAGATATTCCGGCTGCTGCCTACCCCACTCCGTCCAATCCCTATGGTGTGCGTGCCACTTACGGTACGTTGTTCCACCTGTTACCCTACTTGGAACAGACCCAAATTTATAACCTGATCGATGTAAGGAGATCCTACATCGATCCGGTTAACATGCAGCCGAACTACGGTACGGCAAACCCATTGGCGGCAACGCCGGTTCAAGCTTTCATTTGCCCTTCGACACCTGGAAACCCTCCATCGGATTACGGTCCCTATTTTGCAAGTATTGGCTTAAATCGAGGGGCATACATTGCTCCGAGAACGGACTACATTCCGATCAAGGGCATTCATGGTGCGTCGTTAGGTTTGTGCGCTGGCAAGCCGAATACGAACACCCGAAACGGATTGTTGGGCACATCAAATCCGGAGACCAAACCGACAATCAAGCTTGCAGAAGTCACCGACGGTCTCTCAAATACAATTCTCTTTGGTGAGTTGGCAGGTCGTCAAACGAAGTATTTTCGAGGAAAAACACTTCCGGGAAGAACTACATTGGCTGATGGTGGGCTGACGCTTAATTCATACTACGCGGATGCGAACACCGCTCGGGAACTTCGCAGTTATAGTGGAGCCGATATTAACAATCCTGGACAAACGGGCTGTTCCGCTATCAACGTCTACAACGAAAACGGCCTGTACTCATTTCATCCTGGTGGAATTCAGGTTGCCATGGGCGACGGCGCGGTCACATTTCTATCGGAAAGCGTGTCTGCAGCAGTATTCGCTGCATTGGTTACTCGCGATGGTGGCGAGGTAGCGTCGTTAGAACAATAATAGTGGAATTCACGCATCGCGCGAGTTACACCCATAGCACAGGCTGCTAGCCTGTGCTTTTCAGACTACTACAGGCTGGCAGCCTGTGCTACGTGGTAGCTTTTGGTCTGCCGATCGCCTTGGGCAAGCATCTCCACCTGTTTTTCGAAAAATAATTGGGACCGCATTCGAATGAAGACCTTAGTCAGTTTTTTGGTAATGATTTGTTTAATGTTGTCCGGCTGCTCGCACGTGAAACGGGTTCTTGTTGTCGGTTCGATTACGGTGGGTGGAAAGCCAGCCGAAGGAGCTCAGATTCTGCTTCATCCTCAGGATGAAACAAAACAAGTGGCTTCGGCTGTGGCGGAAGCGGATGGAACATTCAAGCTCGTGTCAGGGGGCGAGCCGGGCATTTTGGTTGGGAGCTATAAAGTGACAGTCATATGGCCAGACGCTTCGAAAAAACCAACCCAAGCTCAGATCATGATGGGTACTGCGGACGTTGGGCCCGATCTGCTCAAGGGCAAATATGCAGTTAAGAGTCAGACTTCGTTGACAGCCGAAGTGACTGCTGCCACGACAACCTTGCCCCCGATCGCATTGTAAGGCGATGGACGGCCGAAACTCTTAACGCGTCTCGCAACGACAATAATGAATTGAAAGACGGCTTTCGAACTTGATACGATAACCCACAATCGTATGTATTTACTCGTTCCCAGGCTCTGCGGCTCTGCCTGGGAACGCATTGTAATGGAGGCTCCTGCCTCCCGAGTTCACAAACTCAGGATGCATTTCGGCGAGGCGAAGCCTCGCATGCATTGAGTTACCAGGCAGAGCCGCAGAGCCTGATAACTAGATTGCACAGTGCACAGTGCAACAAAACGTGCAATCCGTGCTACTAGGGCCATCAACTGGACGAGCGGGTTTGGGGCTCAATCGTGGGCGTCGGGACAATGGGCCGATCTAGACAAGTCCGCTATTGCACACGCAATTTTTCAAAAGTTCCGTTTTTTTTGCAAAAATGTTGCAAGTATTGCGGGAAAGCGATACGATGCGAAACATGAAGCAAAGGGCGTTAATGGAGGGTTTGCCTTCTGTGACCCTTTTTTGCGTGACTTTTCTCTACTTTGCAAGAGGTTTTTATGAATCGTCTTTCTCTCCGTCGACGCGGCTTTACGCTTGTCGAGCTTTTGGTTGTTATCGCCATTATTGGAATTCTAGTCGGACTATTGTTGCCAGCAGTGCAAGCGGCCCGCGAGGCGGCCCGGCGAATGCAGTGCACCAACAACTTGAAGAACTTTGGTTTGGCGTTTCACAACTTTCATGACGCCAACAAAAAGTTTCCACTTGGTGGTACTGGGAATTCAGCAGCCACTGCGGTTCCCCGGACGTGGCGTCAAACCTGGGTCATGTATGTCTGGCCATACATTGAGCAGAGCAATTTGGCAAACGCAAGCAATTACAAAGAGCGGTTTCATGAACCGCCCAACACCATCGGTAACACCCTCAATGGTACCACGGGAAGACGAGTTCCAATCTACTTGTGCCCTAGCGATACTGGGACGGTCGACCAGAATATCGGATTCTATCAAAGGACACGCGGCAACTATGTCGTGAATTGGGGCAATGTTTGGTACGGCCAACCCGATAGCGCCCCCGTGCTTTACACACAATCCCCAACCAGCAAAGCTCCCTTCAACAACATCAATGGTGACCGGAGAAGGCCTGCTAAGGTCACTTTTGCCAATATTACCGATGGGACCTCGAACACGTTGTTACTGTCCGAGTATTTGATGGCCAAGAGTGCCAATGATAATGACTGGAGAGGTGACATCCATAACGATGATGGTGTATTCCGTTTTCATACGCTGCTTACTCCAAACACTTCCTCGCCGGACATTATTTTAAACGGCTGGTACCAAAACACGGGCGATCGTCTCATGCCAGCTGCCACCGGGACGGCACAACGTAATGCAGCCCGCAGTCGGCATACGGGTGGAGTCAACGCTGCCCGCTGCGATGGCTCGACCGGATTCGTGAGCAACAGTATTTCGTTAGCTATTTGGCAAGCCATGGGCTCAATGGATGGCGGCGAAGTAGCCTCTATCGACGAATGATCTACATCTTTTTTAGGGAGAATTTTCTTGAGTATCGTCAAGTCGGTTTTATGTGTTTTGGCTGCTTGCACCTTGGGTCTTGCAACCGGTTGTGGTCCGGAATCGAAGGTAGCCCAAATCTCCGGGAGTGTGAGCATTGACGGAAAGCCAGTAGACAAGGGCTCCATTGCATTCGCCCCCGTGGATGGCAAAGGGCCTTCTGGCGGTGGCGAAATTGTTGGAGGAAAGTACAAGTGTGATGCAGCTCTCGGTGAATGCAAAGTCGAAATTCGCGTCCCCAAGTCGGTTGGCCAGAAGAAGCTTTACGATACTCCTGAAAGTCCAATGCAAGAGATTTTTGAGGAAGTCCTTCCACAAAAATACAATGAAGCAACTGAGCTACGTGTTCAAGTCCAGAAAGGTAAGAACGAAAAAAACTGGGACCTCAACACCAAGTAGCTCACGCGGAGGGACTGGATGATTGAGCCTAGTATGCGAATTCAAGTATTTCTTTTCGCCATAACCCTTTTCCTCACATCCGAATGCTTTGCTGAAAAACGAGCGAAAGACTTTCTCAAACAGCCGGATGCTTGGTTTTCCAGCAGTGAGTGTCTCACTATCGCTGAGAACATCTTTTCGTACCAGTCCAACGAAGGGGGTTGGCCCAAGAACACCGACACGGTGAACAATGCATTTCAAGGAGACCGCAAGAGCCTTCATCCAACATTCGATAACGGTGCCACCACGGATGAACTGCGATTCTTGGCTCGCACTTACGAGGCCACCAGGAGTGAAAAGGTTCGCAAAGCGTTCGACAAAGGACTTGCCTATATCCTTGTAGCCCAATACCCAAATGGCGGCTGGCCGCAAACCTTTCCACTGAGCAACGGCTATAACCGTCACATCACTTTTAATGACAACTCGATGGTTCGCATCATGGAGTTCCTCCGGGAAGTGAGCCTGCAACCGCGTTATGTCTTTGTGGCAGCCAAACAACGCGATGCTTGCCGAACAGCCTTCGAAAATGGCATTGCTTGTATTCTAAAATGCCAGATTGTTGTCGATGGCAAGCCGACCGTTTGGTGCGCGCAACATCATGCAGAAACGCTCTTGCCGGTATCCGCACGCGCCTACGAGTTGCCGTCTTTCAGCGGTTCCGAATCCGTTGGCCTCACTCGACTCCTCATGAGTCTTGACGAACCTATGCCGGAAGTAAAGGGGGCGATTGAGGGAGCGGTGAGGTGGTTTGAGTTGGCAAAACTCACCGGCATTCGAATCGAAGCGGTCGATGCCCCGACAACTCCCAAGGGCAAGGATCGAATCGTCGTGGTAGACGCGAACGCGCCAGCTTGTTGGGCTCGATTTTACGATCTGACGAACGGTAAGCCGATGTTTTGCGACCGCGATGGGATTCCGAAATCGACTATTGCACAAATAGGGTACGAACGTCGCAATGGCTATGCCTGGTACGGGACATGGCCAAATGACCTCATCGAAAGAGATTACCCAGCTTGGTGCAAGCGAGTTAAGTAAACAATTAGGATCGTTCGATCAAATAGTGGGTTAGGCCTCCTTACTTGGTCTCCACGACCCAGATGTTGCGGTAGCGAACGGGGTTGCCGTGGTCTTGTAAGAACAAGGGCCCTGGTTCGGCGCCTGCTTTCATGGGCGCTGACGTCGTGTTGCGTTCGCCGGGCAACTCTCGATCCTTGTGAATGACGACTCCATTGTGAGTCACGGTCGTTTTCGGATTTTTGACAATCTTGCCATCTGCGGCATATTCGCCCGCAGTATATTCAATGTCATACGTCTGCCAAGTCAATGGTGGTAGGCACATGTTGACATCGGGCGGGGAGACAGAATAGATGCCACCGCATTCATTGTCCTTGCCTTCCAATCCGAAGGAATCGAGGACTTGTACTTCATATCGGCCTTGCAGATAAACGCCGCTGTTGCCTCTGCCTTGACCGCGAGCTTCGGGTTGATAGGGGGTACGAAATTCGATGTGCACTTTATGGCTTCCAAACGTCTTCTGGCTAGTGCAGCCCTGCATCAGGAGCCCATCCTCCATTCGCCCCTTGTCGAACGCATCGGCCGACTTGCCGTCGAATAGTACGATCGCACCTTGGGGCGGCTTCGCATCGAGAGTTGGGCTCTTGCGTTCAACCTTTTTCAAATTGGCATGTTCTTGGCCATTATTGGATGTGATCTTCGCGACACCATTCTTGACGGTAACGATGACGTCATCGGTCGCAAAGGCGATTGAGCCTTCCTTTAGCTCGCCATCCGCAGATCGCATCGTACCGCCACGTGTCCAACCATCACCGGGAAGTCCTCCTTCGAATCCGACGGCTCGAAACTTCCCTTTTCCAAGGGCGATGACCTGCAAGCCAACTTTTACTTCCCCATCACTGGTTTTGATCGTACCTGCGTACTCCCCTTGAAAAGGAAAGTCCATGTCGGTCTTTTCGGGATCGGCATGTGTCGAATCGGCTACCGCGACGATGGACGTTAAGAAAACGAACGGGACCATCCAGAAACGATTCAAACTCATGGGAATCTCCTCAAATTTGGTGAACGAAAATGAATGGGCATTATCCAGGCGTTCATGCCGAAATTCAATGCCTGGGGGTCAATTAGTGGGATAGGCTTCCAGCCTGTCAAGCTGAAGATGAGAGGCTAGTGGCACCAGTCAGCTCTGGTGTGGTTGACGAAAATGCTTCACAGCGTTGGCTGGTTGAGGTAACATACCATGTTCTTTGAGCGGATAATCCAGAGGGCGAGTTCTAAAGCCCGATCGGGTAGTCCTCAACCACAAAGTCTGAAATGCCAAAAGCAGATACCGCAGTCAAGTCCCCTTTCTCCAACAAGCTGTTTGCATTCTTGCGAGAGCTCAAGAACAACAATGATCGAGAGTGGTTCGCTCAGAACAAGACTCGCTACGAAGAGGATGTACTGACACCGGCCATGGAATTTGTCCGTCAAATGCAGCCTCTGATCGCCAAACAATCGCGTTATCTTTTAGCCGAACCCAAGCGAGTGGGTGGATCGATCATGCGGATCTATCGCGACACCCGATTTTCGAAGAACAAAACACCGTACAAGACCAACGTCGGAATTCACTTCCGGCATTCCATAGGAGGGGATGTTCATGCGCCTGGACTTTATGTGCATTTGGAACCGGGGGCTTGTTTCTTAGCGGCGGGAATTTGGCTACCTCCGACCGAGCCCCTAGCAGCCATTCGTCAATCGATCCTAGAAAACCAATCGGATTGGAAGAGAGTCCGCAACAACAAGAAATTTGCAGCTCGCTACAAGCTCGATGGAGATTCCTTGAAAACCGCCCCGCGCGGAATTGATCCAAAGCACCCACTCATCGAAGACCTGCGCCGAAAAAGCTTTGCGGGTGTGACACCGATCCATGAAAAAGACTTTCTCCAAGCCGATGCAATCGATCAAATCGCAACTGCGTTTGCGGATGCCAAACCACTGATGAAGTTTCTGTGCGATGCGTTGCAGCAACCCTTTTAAGCGAACGGGGCCGAACGAGTGAGTCGCGTTCCTGTCGTTCAATCGATCTGGGGATTACCCACTTCGCGGCAAGAGCGATAGCGACGAATCAAAGCATTCGTAGAACTATCGTGCTTTAAAGCTAGGTCATTAGGGCTTTCGAGTTCACCGACAATTTTCTGAGCGAGGACTTTGCCAAGCTCAACGCCCCATTGGTCAAATGAATCGATGTTCCACAAAGCCCCTTGAACGAACACGATGTGCTCGTAGAGCGAGATAAGCTTGCCTAACATCACCGCATCGAGACGCCGGGCCAAAAGAGTATTCGACGGGCGATTTCCTTCGAAAACTCGGTGCGGAACAAGCCAGGCGGCTGTTCCGTCGCTTTGCACTTCGGTTTCCGTCTTTCCGAAAGCCAACGCTTCCGATTGAGCGATCGCATTGGCAAGCAGAATGTCGTGATGTCGTCCCAACGGATGTGCTGATTCGACAAACGCGAGGAAGTCGCATGGAATCAACGCTGTGCCTTGGTGTATCAATTGATAGAACGAGTGTTGACCATTCGTTCCTGGTTCACCCCAATACACCGGACAAGTTCTATAGTCGACCTTCTGGCCATCCAAAGTGGTCGACTTGCCATTGCTCTCCATAGTCAGCTGCTGCAAGTAGGCGGGGAATCGTTTCAAGTACTGTTCGTATGGCAAAATGGCGATCGATTGCACGTCAAAAAAATTGACGTACCACATCGAGATAAGACCCATCAATACGGGCATGTTTTCTTCAAGAGGTGTAAGTCGAAAGTGCTCATCCATTTGTTGAAAACCATCAAGCAACTGCTGAAAACCTGAGGGGCCAACGGCTAGCATGGTCGACAGCCCGATTGCGGAATCCATCGAATAACGACCGCCGACCCAATCCCAAAATTCGAACATGTTCGCCGTGTCGATACCGAATTCCGATACCTTGGCGGCATTCGTCGAGACGGCAACAAAGTGCTTCGCGACCGCTTCCTTGGAACCGCCCAATCCAGCCAACAACCAATCTCGTGCAGTTTGCGCGTTGGTCATCGTTTCAAGAGTTGTAAAAGTCTTGGATGAGATAATGAAAAGCGTTTCGGCCGGATTCAAATCCCGAACCCCTTCCGCAAAATCACTTCCGTCAACGTTGGAAATGAAGCGGAATGTAAGTTCACGATCGGAATACACCTTTAACGCTTCATAGGCCATTACGGGGCCTAAGTCCGAACCGCCGATGCCGATGTTGACGATACTGCGAATCGACTGACCGGTATGGCCCTTCCATTGGCCGCTTCGAATTCGATCGCAGAAACTAGTCATTTTCGCCAGAACGTCATGGACTTCGGGAACAACGTTGACCCCATCGACAAGAATCGTGGCATCCGACTTGGACCGGAGAGCCGTATGCAAAACAGACCGATCCTCTGTAATGTTGATTCGGTCGCCGCGAAACATGGCTGCGATCTTCGACGACAAATCGCATTCTCGGGCAAGTTCAAAAAGGAGTTTGATCGTCTCATCCGAAATGCGATTCTTCGAATAGTCCAAATAGATTCCCAAGGCGTCGAGGGTCAAGCGTTCGCCCCGTTTCGGATCGGATGCGAAAAGGTCTCGAAGATGCGTCGAACGGATACTTTGGAAGTGGGTTTGCAGTGCTTTGAAGGCGGGGAGCTGAGTGAGCGAGGGAGGTCTGTTATTCATCAATGGGACTTACTTGGCTGGTATCGTGAAACCAAAGTATGGCTAGGAGATCTTGAAGTGGGCATTGTAACTTAGTTGCAATTCATCCGTAAGCGAATCCAAGCAGGTATATGCAGTATTTGACTCGACATCGCTTGGAATCTAAATTAGATAGTTGCATTGTAGGTTTCAGCATTTTGACTACTCCGAATATTGGATTGATGACAATGGTACGTGCATCCGCAATTGCGTTCGAGGATATGCGATGAGTATTGCTAATTCGGTTGAGCAACTTGAATACCCTGAATCGGATGGACTGCCCATGGGAGAAACGGATACGCACCGCCGTTGGATGATTCGCATTGATAAGCTTTTGAGCTATCGGCTGCGAGAACAACGAGTGTATGTGGGGAGCAACTTGTTGGTGTATTATGAGCCTGGCAAGCCATCGCGTTTCGTTGTGCCAGACAATTTTGTTGTTTTCGATTGTGACCCCAGCGATAGGCGGACATTCAAGATTTGGGAAGAGGAGCGAGTACCAGATGTGGTTTTCGAAATCACTTCCCAATCCACCAGTCAAGAGGATTTGGTCAAGAAGCCTCTTATCTACGAAGCCATGGGTGTGCGCGAGTACTTTCTTTATGACCCAACCGCGAGTTATCTGAAGCCAGCGCTGCAGGGCTTTCGGCTCGCCGAGGGTCGTTTAGTTCTCATGGAACCTTCAGACGACGAATTGAGTTGTGAGACGCTTGGTGTCAACCTTCGCCTGAGTGGCTATGACTTGTTGCTCATTGATGCCGTCACTGGCGATCGTTTGTTAACCGAAGCAGAAGCGAATAAAGTGAAGGCGGAGGAGGAAGGGGTTCGGGCAGAGGAGCAAAGATTGCGGGCAGAGGAGGAAAGATTACGGGCAGAGGAGGAAAGATTACGGGCTGACGAGGAAAGATTGCGGGCTGACGAGGAAAGGTTGCGGGCTGACGAGGAAAGGTTGCGGGCTGACAAGGAAAAGGAACGTGCGGACTTCGAACATAGTCGCGCTGACGCGGAGCAATTCGCACGACTAGCGGCTGAACGGCGTGTTCAGGACCTTGAGAATCAGCTAAAGCGACTAGGCGAAATCAATGGGCCAAACTAGTTGTCGCTGACCAATCGATACCACGACCTCGGTCGACTCTTGCGAGGTAGTGGCATGCAGCAAGACGGTACTTGCTTCACGGGCTCGCGTCCCCTGGTGATTGCACCGGAGGGGTCGTCACTGCGAAAGGAGATTTAGGTTCTTGCTGTACGGCGGGATCAACGTGCGCCCAGGGTGATGTCGGTTCCTTGCGGACATACCGAAAGTAATCGGCGATCGTGGCCATCGCATAAAAACGATCCGCCGACTTGAGGAGCAAGGCTCCCATCGCGTCCACGTGTTGTCCAAAGTCACGCGTTGATTTCTGAGGTAGTCGCTTGGCCCTACCGAAAATCGGAAAGACAGCCAGCAGCACCAGCATCCCCATGAATACAGCGTGCAACGTAATGACGTTCAAGGGCCAAATCGTCAGCATCTCGAACCCTTTCTGCTGCTCCCCGCTACTATCTTTTCTCACCGGCGGATCATACGCACCGGCAATAAATCCAACATTCTGACCCGGCAGAATTTCTATCAACTTTTTTGCGATCACGCGGTTCGAAGAATTGACTAGCGAAATATTAGAAAGGAGCGATGCATTTGCGACGAAGATCACTCGCGAGCGTTTCCACTTGTCCGTTGTGATCTCTGCAATCAATGGCTTGCCTTCTTTGGTCGCGAGCAGATTCTCCAGGATTGGCATGTCCTCGTTCGATAAACTCTGAATCGTGGCAAGCATATCTGCATCCGTGGTCCCCCATTGGAAATCAAATTCCGAGTCGCTCTTGGGCTTGCTCGACGTATCCGCAGGCTTTTTGTTGAATTCATCGATGAGCGACTGTTTGGATCCATCCTCAAAACCCTCCACAAAACTACGAAGAAACAATCGCGAATTGTCTGCATCAATATCCTCTGCCCAAGGGCCGCTCAAACGCTCAACGCGTTCTTCGCGACTCCGTGAATGGTCACTTACAAACCAGGGTGTCGCAATTTTGGCTCGCGTGCTTGCTCGCAACTTATCAAGATCTCGTTGCTGCTCGGCTAAGCTTTGACGAGCAGGGAGTATCTCGTTGCTGGAGCTTTCCTTGCTTGCAAGTTCATCGCATACTTGAGACCAATAGTCCGCCAGGGGCGAAAAGTCGCGGCCAACGTAGACGAGCGTACGGTCTCCTGAAACCAGCCAACGATCAAGCCATTCGTAGGTCGCTGGGCGATGTGTTTCGAATGAGTCCGGCGTCCAGACAATCGCCTCGAGTGTCGTCATTGCACGCGGTGACAACGAACGCACAACCACCGTTTGATGCCCTTCCGACTCGCACATATTACGGAACAGGGAAACCGATGCAGGGCTTTGTCTCGCCTCGAATCCTTCGCTTCCACCGTACTCATTGCTCAATCTGCCAGTGCATCCAGCATTGAGCATCATGGGGCACACAAGTAAAGCGCAAACAACTCGCTCCAGTAAATTCATCTTAGGGCACTTCCTGGAATGGCCGAGAACGATTCCGTCGGCGTGCCCGGCTCAAAGTGTTTCAAATTTTCTTCGAAAACAGGCAGCTGTTGCCAGATCGCTTCAAATGACTCTTGACTCAGTTGATGTTTACCGAAGAACGCGAACTCAAAAGCCTGAACGAGTTGGTTTGTGAAGCTTTTCAGCATCTCTCGACCCCGCAATTCTCGCAAATAGGTACGGTTGGTTTTTCCTCGCGTCAATCGGATACAGCGTGCTCCATCCATTTCGACAAGCACATGGCTAAATAGATAGACAATGGCTTTGGAGTAATCGCCGGCAGCCCGAAGCTTGGCCGCTTGTCCAAGCAAGCCAATTGCGGTTTGCTCGATTTCGAATGGCAAATCCTGAATCTTGGCTTTCTCACGCTCATGCGCGAGCAGATCCTTAGCTTCACGTGAACGAAAAAATCCACCCCCTTTCGAACCATGACGCCACACAAGGAACCCGGCCACCAACGCGAGAAGAACCAAAAAGACACCCAGGATCGTCAGCCACCCTTCGAACAACCAGGAAAAGACAATCGAGAGCGAACCCCAAAGGGAGTCCCACCACGCGGAGTTCGTGCGCGGTTCGGGTGTTGCGACAGACGAATGCCGATCGGATACATCAATCTCATTCTTGCGAGCGGCAACAGGCGTAATATTGCCCGTCTTGGCGTCAAACCAAACAGGATGTGTCGATTTCCGAACTAAGTCATTCTCCATTGCGACATTCTTTGCAACGGTTTCGTCTGCCGCAAGCGGACGAACGTTTCCAAAAACCACGAATGCAACGAGAAGGATAACGGGTCGAATCATTTCGCAAACTCCTCCAATCGCTGTGCTTCCGCTTTGAGACGCAACTCGATCTCCCAACCTTCCGTAAGAATCCTGGCATTCATGTAAGTCAAAAAGCGGATCACCGTTCCCCAAGTAGCGACGCCCCATAGAATCAGCGGAAAGAAGAACAAATCCATCCAGAGCCCCCACCGCCAAATACCCGTCAAAACTCCAATCAAGAAAACCAATCCCATCGACATCGAGTAAACCGTAAGGAACTCAACCAATGCGACGCCGAGATGCATGCCAAAGAGTTCCATAGAAAGACTGGAATGCAGCCAGCGAGATCGTTTGCTGTAGGCAAGTTGATCTGGACGCGTCTTGGACGAAAAAACGGGACATCGTTCCAACAAAAGAATCTCTGAGGAAAACGGACGAAAGCCTCGTATCAACACAACCACACCACACAAAAAAAACAAATAGAACGTAATCTCAACCTCGGGCCGAAAGCTAGGGTTACGAAACATAAGCACAACTGGAATGAACGCGACAAGAGACATTCGCAGTATCCCAAGGATCAACAACATTGCCCCGCACCGAGCCCAAATGCACGACATCACTTGTCGAATACTAGGCCGCTCGATGAATACGGCTTGCCCAATAAAATAGGTTACTCCACAAAGCGCTAGCGGTGCTTGGATCAAGATCAACGCGGTGACTATCGATAGATACCGCAGATGAAAAAAACTCACATCGGCAATGTCCCGCGAAGTCATCACCAGCGATTCGTAACGCGTCAACGGCCAAAGCAAAATAAAATCCGCAATCGCGAACGGGACGATGCCGAGAATCGCGATGATGGCGATCGATCGCCAGTACCGTCGCATCACGATAAAGCTCAGGTCGACCAATTCGACACCAGAGCGTTGAGCAATCTCGATGGCTGTTTTATCGAGCTGCATACCCCGCTCCGATCACTCGCCACGGATTGTCTTCACTGGTTGCCAGCTCATGACTGAGTTCTGGGCGGGGGTATCCAAGAACAACAAAGTAGACCATGAGCAATCCGGAGCTAAAAATCGCAAAACTTGCTTTTACAAAATAGGGCAACGGCGAAGGCGACAGAAACCCCTCTGTAAATGCCGCCATAAAAAACAAGATAACCGAAGTCATGATGATAGGCAAAGCTCGCTCGGCATTGAGTTTAAACGACTCGATGCGCTGCAAGCCTCCCGTTGCAAACAAACCAACACCTAATCGCAAACCGGCGGCAGCCGATAACGCGATGGCTGTTAACTCAAAGACTCCATGAGCCGTAACAAACTGGAAGAAGACATCACCCTGCTCAACTTCCGATCGGGTCATATAGCCAAAGGTCGCACCGAGTACGACGCCATTGTAGGCAAGCGCGCAAAGCGACGGCAGAATCAATGGTCCCAAGGCAAAGCACTGCAATCCAATACTTGTGTTATGTTGGATATAAAATCCTGACATCGTGACATACTGATTGAAGTTTCCCTCCAACGGTTTGGCGAAACTCTTCTCCATCCCTTCGATCTGTGCCGCACCAAGAACGCGTTCTGCATATCCTGGAAAAGACCCTTCTGACCAAGCGAGAATGGCCGAAAGAGTGAACAGACCGAAGAACACAACAAAGGCAACTTTGACACACGGGTCGCGAAAAATACTTTGCGGTGCGATCACTCCGATGTAGTGAACCCACTTTTGTGTCGGAAATCGTCTCGAGCGATAGAGTTGACTATGAGCTCGACCAACCAGTCGATGCAAGTACTCGACGGTTGCAGGTGGCAGCTGATATTGTTCTGACATTGCAAGATCGGTGCAAGCCGCGCGATACAGTGCGGAGAATCTTGATACCATGCTCCCATTCTTGTAAAAGGGATACTTGACGGACTGAAGCGAATCGCACATTCGCTCAAGTTCAAGCCATCCTTGTCTCCTCAACTCAACTAAGTCGGCGATTTTCATATTGGTGCTTTGATGGCTGAAACAGATACAACGTCCATGTCGGCGGCATTGGCATTCAAAATGGGTGGAAGAGATGCCGAATCCGATATTGGCTTCCATTCAGTCGGACTTTCGAGCGGTAACCCATTTTGAGAGAGCGCGAGCGAATTCGAAACAATCGGGGGTGGCAATGACAACCGCTTTTCGTCCGTGAATGCATCCTTGGAAACAAACTCGCGATAGTATAAGGCACACAATAGCAAATCGGGACTGGTATCGTCTCGAAAGTCAAACCGCACGAGCAGCGGCTTTGCCAAATGAGCGGCGAGTTCTAAACGACGGAAAACCGGAATTCGACTTCGACGTTCTGCATACAACGCAATCGCCTTGGCAAGCGTTGCATTCATCTGGAAATTAGCGGGAATATGCTCGCTCAGCGATGCGACACGCGGATCCTCAAGTTTAATGTTGGGTGGAATCCATGAACGTTCATTGACAACCACCATGGTACCAGCCGCCAAGTCCCCAAGCCTCTGAAACCGAGGTGTCAGAATCATGCATACCAATGAAACCAGAAAAGTTGGAATCATGTACATGGGTGGAGCATCTGCCGAAAACATCTCCAGTGAAACCATCGGAGCGAAATCCGCCAGCCGAAGAAAATTGCGTACCGTGGCTTGATACGCATTAATAGGTCGCCCATCCACCGAAATGACCCGAATTTTGGTTAACCATTTGCCTGGTGTTTGCCCATTCCAGTACGTTTCGAAAAACAAACCGTAAAACCAGTCCAACGCAAACCAAGCAATCATCACGGAAAGAAACAGGAAGCCCGCGCCAAGGCCCCGGCCTGTAATGCCAACCAAGGTGATGAAAAACAAAACAGCAAGAAAAACAGCTATCCGCATCCCGAAATCGAGAACCAACGCCGGCAATCGACGAAACGGACCCGCCATGCGATACTCAAACTGAATATTCTCGGGAGTCGTAACGACAGCATTCAAGTCAATCGCGTCTTGTACGTTCACCGTTGGGCCCAGTAAGAAATAGCATTCGCGATGTCAGCACGAGCGTTCCATCCATAAGTTCTCGATTCTAATCTCTATCATCCTACCCTTCATTAGCCCCGAAAAAAACTGTGAAGCGGCCAATTCGAGTTTGAATTTCCATTAGGATGTTTTAAGCGAAAATTCTAGCGAATTACTCTCATCTGGTATGCAATGTGCACCGAGCTTGACACGTAAGCGTATCAGATTGACTCGGTTGCAATCCAACATTAACCAAATGACTTGAGGACATAACCAATGATTTACACTGGCATCTGGATAGACCACCGCAAAGCCGTCGTGGCCAGTATTTCGGACGACGTTGAAACGTTGCGCACCATCCTTTCCGATCACGATGCGGCTGGCAATGCGGTGGCACCGTCATCTGCGCCGAATGCTTACACACCCAACGATTTCGTTGCGGAAGACAAGCTTGAACGGAAAGCGGCAGCTCATTCGAATCGTTTTTACGATGAGGTCATCGGAATTGTTCACGATTCTGATTCGATTCATATCATGGGGCCGGGCGAAGCGAAGCTGGAGTTCAAAAAGCGAATCGATGGAGCAAAATTGAAGGGTCACATTGCGCCTTTAGAAACGATGGACAAAATGTCGGAGCGTCAAATTGCAGCGCATGTGCGCCAAATTGTCGCTAAGTCAATCCAGTCGACGTACAGGGCATAACGAGCTAGGGCCAAAAAAGTGTCGACGTTGAGGCGTTGCGGAAGCATTTAGGCAAAAACGCCAAGATCGAACGGGGGGGCTTCGTGAAGTTGCTTGTCAAATCCTATACAATGAGGAGCACGATCCAACCCGTCCACGAGTCCAAAGCGATTTTTAAATTTACACATGTTTTCTATATCACTGCGTTCAACCACAACTACCAAGAAACTGCGACTCATAATCGCGTGCTCCATTTTTTTGACTGGACTTTTTTCCCAGCGAACTTGGTCTCAAGATGCTGTTCCTCCTGACGAATCCCGGTTTTTGGGCAAAACACGCCAGTTGACGTTCGACGGTGTTCGGGCTGGCGAGGGGTACTTCAGTCGCGATGGCAAAGCGATGGTTTTCCAAAGCGAACGCGACAAGGAGAATCCGTTCTACCAAATCTATTGGATGGACCGTGAGACCGGGGACATCGAACGTGTATCTCCTGGATATGGTAAAACCACTTGTGCCTGGATTCATCCAGATGGTGATCGCGTCCTGTTTGCCTCAACACAGTTCGATCCGGATTGCATCCAAAAACAGAAAGCGGAACTGGAGGATCGAGCGGCGGGTAGACAAAAACGCTACGCTTGGGATTACGATGACCAATTCGATCTCGTCGAGTGGAATCGCAAAACCCACGAGTACAAGAAACTTACCGATACTCGAGGCTATGATGCGGAAGGATCTTACTCGCCCGATGGTCAAACCATCGCATTTTCATCCAATCGTTTGGCTTACCAACCTGGTTTGAGTGAGCGAGAAAAGACTTTGTTTGCGAATGACCCTGCCACCGCGCTCGATTTATACGTGATGAAAAGCGACGGGACGGACGTGAAGAGGATTACAGATGTGTTTGGCTATGACGGCGGCCCGTTCTTTTCGCCCGACAGCAAACGGTTGTGTTGGCGACGTTTTTCTGAGGATGGGGCGACGGCCGAAATATACTCGGCAAACGTCGATGGGTCGGATGCCAAGCGTCTCACCTCGTTAGGAGCCATGAGCTGGGCGCCGTATTATCATCCTACAGGTGACTATTTAATTTTCGGAACGAACCTCAACGGATTTGCAAACTTTGAACTTTATATGGTCGATGCTCAGGGTAATCACGAACCTGTTCGCGTAACGACGACCGACGGCTTCGACAGCTTACCTGTCTTTACACCCGACGGAAACGAGTTGGCTTGGACGTCCACCCGAACATCAAACAAGAAGTCACAAATCTTCATCGCTGAATGGAACGACAAAGCAGCCCGCGAGGCTTTGGGCCTCGAACGCGCCGGCTCGAAGGTTGGTGGGAGCGCCTTAACACCTCCGTCCGTTGTTCAAATCGAAGCTGCCAGGGCCGAAGCAACGGCGGTAGTGAAAGCAAATGACCCAGACTATCGAGCGGCTGATATCGGGCGTCATGTGGACTATTTGTGTAGACCCGAGTTGGGGGGGCGATTAACCGGGACAGTGGGCGAAAAGCTTGCAACATCTTATGTCGCGAGCTACATGGCTTCGCTCGGATTGGAACCAGCGGGCTCCGAAGAAACGTATTTCTTCAGCTTTCCATTTACTGCCGGCGTTGAGCTCAAAGCAAGCAACACGCTAACCTCAGGTGATCGCCAGTGGAAACTAGATCGCGATTGGAGGCCTTTGGTCTTTTCCAAATCAAGCACAATCGAACCAACGGATGTCGTGTTTGCGGGTTACGGCATTGTTGCTCCGGCCGAAGGTGGCCATCCTGAATACGATTCCTACGTTCACCTGGACGTAGAAAACAAGTGGGTCATGATGTTTCGGCAGATGCCCTCTGACGTTAGCCCGGAACGCCGGCAGCATTGGGCTCGATTCAGTTCGCTTCGGTACAAAGCGATGGCAGCTCGTGATCGCGGGGCCAAAGGAATCATCGTTGTGAGCGGCCCTACCAGCGGTGTTCGGCAGCAGCTTGTTCCTCTCCAGATGGATGGGACCCTTTCCGGCTCGAGCATTGCAGCGATCAGTGTTTCGGATGAGGTCGCCGAAGCCTGGTTCCAGAATTCCGAGGAAAAGCTTGCCGACCTACAAAAAGCCCTCGATAAGGGTGACATGATGATGGGAATTGAACTCCCAGAGGTGAAAGTTGGTTCCACCATCGAAGTTCAACAGGTCAAGCGCGAGGGTGTCAATGCGCTTGGAATTCTTCGGGCGGGCGACAAGCCGGCCAAGTCGATGCTGATCGTTGGCGCTCACATCGATCACTTGGGAACGGGCGGGAGCGGTTCGAGTTTGGCAACGGACGACGAAAAACTCGGCATGCATCGCGGGGCAGATGACAATGCGTCTGGAGTGGCTGGAATGCTCGAGATTGCACAATCCCTGTCCCAATTGAAACGGGCTGGGAAACTAACGCTAGAGCATGATGTCCTGTTTGCCGCTTGGTCCGGTGAAGAGCTAGGGCTACTTGGCTCAGCCTACTTTGCAGATCATTTTTATGAACTTTATCCGACGCTGCCAAAACCAGAGGATGGCAATAGACTGTATCCGGCGGTCGTCGCTTGCTTGAATTTGGACATGGTCGGTCGACTTAGAGAGAATCTTGTCTTGCAAGGGATCGGGTCTTCGCCGATTTGGCCTCAAGAGATCGAACGACGCAATACGGTCGTTGGATTGCCCGTTACGTTGCAAAACGATAGTTACTTGCCAACGGACGCAAGTACTTTTTTCCTAAAGGGGGTTCCGATCCTTTCTGCCTTTACAGGTTCGCATTCCGAATACCATACGCCGCGAGACACTCCTGAATTGCTAAATTATGAGGGTGCCGCCAAGATCGCCAAGTTGATGGGGTTAGTAGCTCGTTCGTTGGCCGGTTCAAAAGACATTCCACAGTTTCAGGAACAGAAGGCACCGGAAGGACAAGGGGCCAGAGCGGTCATGACTGCATACCTGGGCACAGTCCCCGATTACGCACAAGGCGATATCAAAGGGGTCTTGCTCTCGGGCGTCGCCAAAGATGGACCGGCATCCAAAGCAGGCGTTCAAAGCAAGGACGTCATCGTTGAGTTGGCAGGCCGCAAGGTTGAAAACATATACGACTATACCTATGCGATCGAGGCTTTGCGTGTCGGACAGGAAACGGACATCGTGATTCAACGCAAGGGAGAGCCGATCCGGCTCAAGGTAACGCCACTGTCACGGCAATAAGCACGCTTCATTAGTGTCACCGCAATAATGACGCTTCACTAGTGTCACGGCAATAAGGACGCTTCACTCGCTCTTCAGATATGCGCTCAATGCGTCCCGGATCTCGGCTGGGATTTCTCGGCCGATGAGGGTTCCGTTCTCGCGTTTGCAACAGACACTAGTCATCGATCCAGTAGCGATTGCCCTCGTACCAATAAATAACCTGTGTTGGTAGGTGACGCTTTTCTTGCCGAGAACAGACAAAAAGACATTGATAGAGACGATGTCTTCAAACTTGGCTGGCGAAAGAAAGTCGCATTCCACTCGAACACGTGGCCAGCTGACATTTCTCAACGTCGAATCGTCGGGTGTTGCCGTAGCAGAGTAAGCGACGCTCAACCCGAGAGAGCGAAGCAGGGCATGCTCCGCTTGTTCCATATAAATGACGAGAGAGGAGAAGTGGGCGATTCCTGCGGCGTCAGTCTCGCAAAATTCGACACGACGCTCCCAAGAAAACTCCGCCGACATTATTCTCCGACGAATGGCATAAGAGCCATAAATCGTGCTCGCTTAACCGCTTGGCTCACGGCATGTTGGCTGGCTGCTGAGCAACCTGATTTGCGTCTGCTAACAATTCGGCCATGACGATTGACCAGCTTAGTCAATAGCTCAATATCCTTGTAATCTACGTACATTGGCCGAGGACGTTTGCCCTCGACGAGTAGTGGATCTCGCTTCTTGATCTTCGTCCGCACACGCGCTCGCTTGCGAGGAACTCTTTTTCCATTTGGGGGGCGACGCGAATTAAACATAGCCGTCAGATTTAGTTAGAACAGATCGAATTGTACGAACGCAAAGCGTTATTAGGGTTCGGTATGGTATCCGCTCCGGCAAACTCCTTCAATAGCCAAACGGGTGGCGAGGTCAGCATTTTTGTTGCCCGCCCGTTTGTCGACCCCGCAAGCTGGGGTTGGAAACAGGTCAAAGACTCCGAAACAGGGCATTTGCGGGAAAAATTGGTTGTCAAGATCTTTGGGTTTCCACCTGATCTGACCCGCACTTGATGATATAACCTTGAGCTCAGTACCGTTTTTGCTTGAATTGCCATGAGGAATTGAATGTCGGAAATTGATAAAAAGATCGCAGATCTCGGTTTAGTGCTGCCCACAGCTCCGAAACCAGTTGGCTTGTACAAGCCGATGCTGATGGTAGGAGCTCTAGCGTATTTGTCTGGGCACGGTCCGCTCAAGCCTGATGGCACCCTCATCCTGGGCCGAGTGGGAGCAGATCTTTCGGTAGAGCAAGGTCAAGAAGCAGCCAAACAAACGGGCTTGGCCATGCTGGCAACTCTGAAGGCAAGCCTTGGCTCACTCGATCGGATTGTTCGTGTCGTGAAAATCCTTGGACTCGTTCGTTGTACGGATGATTTCGGACAAAGCCCAGTGGTGATCAACGGTTGCAGTCAATTGTTCGTCGATCTCTGGGGAAGCGACCTTGGAATCGGCGTACGTAGCGCGCTTGGTACCAATTCGCTTCCCGGTGGAATGGCAGTTGAGGTTGAGGCAATCTTTGAAATTAAGCCTTAAGAACTTCACATGACCGAACGCCAAACACTATCCTTTCTCGCCAAAACACTAGAGCGAGCTGGGCTTCAGCCGAAAACAAAGTACGGCCAGAATTTTCTCATCGACTTAAACCTGCTCGATATTCTCGTTAAGGGTGGGGACATTCAAAAGACGGATGTCATCCTCGAGGTAGGGACCGGGGTCGGATCGCTTTCCAAGCGGATGGCACCGATGGCCGGTGCCATCATTACGGTAGAAATCGACCGTGACCTCCAAGCCCTTGCGGCCAAAGAATTGCGAGGTGCGGACAATGTGACGATGCTTTCGTTCGATGCGCTTCGCAACAAAAACCACTTGCGTGACGAAATGCTCGTCGCGGTTCGGGATCGGTTGGAATCGATTCCGAACGCAACTTTCAAGCTGATCGCGAATCTGCCCTACAACGTTGCAACCCCCATCATCAGCAATTTCTTAACCGTCGATCCCGTTCCGGAACGAATGGTAGTAACCATCCAAAAGGAACTTGCGCAACGCATCGTTGCCAATCCAGGCTGCAAGGACTACAGTGCACTGACGATATGGATGCAGAGCTTATGCGACTGCGAGATATTGCGAATATTGCCTCCGAGTGTTTTCTGGCCGAGTCCCAAGGTCGATTCGGCGATTATCCGTGTAACGCCCAACGCTCAGAAACGTAGCCGCATCGTTGATCTTGAGTACTTCCACACGCATCTTCGAGCTCTTTTTTTCCACCGACGAAAATTCTTGCGAAGTCAACTGCATACGGCCACTCAAGATGACTTGTCAAAGCCGCAGATTGACGAAATTCTTGAAAAACTCGGGCACCAACCCAACTTGCGAGCGGAACAACTTTCGGTCGATCAAATCATTGAACTGCTCGAAGCGACTCGATCCATGACTTTGGCGTCCGCGAATGACGCCAAACCAAGCAACTCCTAAGACAATCACTGAAAGTGACAATATGTTTACAGGATTGGTCGAAGCAAAAGTTGGTTTGGTAGAATCCCAAATCGAAGGGACAGGCAAACGGTTGGGCTTTGACCTCGGGCCCCTTAGCGACACCGTCCAGATCGGAGATAGCATTGCACTCAACGGATGCTGCCTAACGGTTGTCGAGATTCTAGCGACAACATGCTGGTTTGAGCTTGGAGCCGAGACACTTTCGCGAACGAGTCTAGGAAAATTAACGATCGGCGGCCTTGCCAACTGCGAACGGTCGATCCGTGTGGGTGATCGGATGGGCGGGCATTTTGTCACTGGACACGTGGATGGTTTAGGAACGCTCAAGCAACGTCGCGACGAAGGCGAATGGTCCTACTTTACCTTTTCGGCCGACCAGCCTTTGCTGAGACAAATGGCTTCGAAGGGCTCGATCACCATCGATGGGGTGAGCCTCACTTTGGTCGATGTGAACGACGAGATCTTTAGTATCGCGTTGATCCCACACACTCTCAAGGTAACCACTTTAGGTGATCTGCGAGTTGGCGACCAAGTCAATCTCGAGACCGATATCCTGGCCAAGTATGTGCAGCGAGGTCAGTTCCCGCTGACATAAATCCCCGAACTTAGTTGCACGACGCTCCGCCGTCGTGATTCCTGCGACGCGGAGCGTCGCACAACGAAGAGCATAACTAAGTCTTCGTGAATCGCGATCGATAAACAGGTAGTCCGTTCCTGCGAGTCCTACGCTCGAAATGCGTTAGATAGTCCATGTCGTGCGTGGCGGGAGGTTCGCTGACAAAGAACGGGCCGTTGAGTTTTGTGACTTGATCGATCAACTCCAACGTCCCTTCGTAGTAGTCAAGCACATCGGTCCAGAAATGCAATGATCCGTTTGGCTTAAGTGTTCGTTCAATGTTGCGAAGTGTTTGTTCGCTGAGGACACGCCGTTTTTTGTGCCGCGATTTCCACCATGGATCTGGAAAATAAACGTGGACCGCTTCCAACGAGCAATCGGAAACATCGCGATCGATGACAGCGACTGCGTCGCAAGCAAAAAACATCGCATTGCTCAACCCCGTTTTTTCGACACGTGTCTGACACTCGTTCGCGTAGTGAACAGCCAGTTCAAGCCCGACAAACCGATGCTTCGGGTTCTTGACGGCGGCATTGGTCAAAAAAAGTCCTTTCCCCGACCCGATTTCTAGTTCTACGGGCAAATCGGTCGACAACCAAGCTCGAAACGTCGTTTCACCATCGGTTCGGTTAAAGCGTTCTCGAAAAAAAGGGGTTTCTATTGCTTCCGCGATTTCAACAAAAGCGTCGGGATTGTTGTTTTTGGGGGCGGAGGCCAGCGGATCGTGTTGCATACAGAACGGGTTGGGTTATAACCGAGTGGTCGCGAAAATCTGACGTTTCAAGGATACGCAAATTCCGCTTCGCCGATAGTCGCTCCTACGATAATCGGTCCTACCACCCACCCTGCAAACCGCTGAAAACAAGGCTGACACGATGACAATCGAAAACAAAAATCCAAAACAAAACGAATCCAATCGACGGAGCTTTCTTGCAACCTCGGCGACTACCGCTGCAGTGGCTGGCACCGCAGTGGCTGGCACCGCGAGCTTTCTATCGCGAAGCGCTCACGCTGCCGGAAGTGACATTATCAAAGTCGGGCTTGTCGGCTGTGGCGGCCGAGGAAGCGGTGCGGCAAAAGATGCCATGACTGCCGACGCAGGTTGCAGGCTCACTGCGATCGCCGAGGTTTTCTACGATCGATTGGAAAATGGGAAAGCCGGCCTAAAGAAAGCACTCGGTAGCCAATACGAGGTTAAAGACGATCAGTGTTTCTCGGGCTGGGAAGCGTTGGATCAAATTCTAAAAACAGACATTGACGTGGTATTGCTTGCTACTCCTCCCGGATTTCGTCCCGCTCAAATGGAAGCAGCGGTTGCGGCAGGTAAGCACGTTTTTTGCGAAAAACCTGTTGCGGTTGATCCCGTCGGCGTTCGTCGCGTGATGGCGGCATCCGCCGCCGCCGCTCAGAAAGGACTTTGCGTCGTCTCCGGTCTTTGCTGGCGATACGAGTACGGAGTCCAAGCGACTATCGACAAGATCCACTCCGGCGCGATCGGTGAAATCGTTTCCATCCAGTCCAACTATTTGACGAGCACGCTTTGGGAGCGAACGCCCAAGCCTGAATGGACTCCCATGCATAACCAAGTTCTCAATTGGTTGTACTACAGTTGGCTTAGCGGCGACCATATCGTCGAACAATTTATCCATTCCTTGGACAAAGCCATGTGGCTTCACCATGATGTACCACCCGTGCTCTGCTACGGAACGGGTGGACGTCAAGTCCGAACGGAAACTAAATTTGGCGACGTCTACGATCACTTCTCAATCGTTTACGAATGGGCGGACGGCACAAAATGCTTTGCGTCCACTCGCCAAATGGCCGATTGCCACAACGAGACCGAGGACTTCATTTACGGAACAGAGGGTACGGCCAAAGTCTTGGCAAACACAATCAAAGGCAAGACTGACTGGAAGTTCGACGGCAAGAAACCAAGCATGTATCAGCTCGAACATATCGCACTCATGAAAGCGATTCGCGACGGCAAACCAATCAACAACGGCGACTACATGTGCAAGAGTACTCTCATGGCAATCATGGGACGCGAAGCGGCTTACTCAGGTCAAGTGATCAAATGGGACGATGCACTCGCAAGCAACCAGAAGCTTGGCCCTGACCGGCCGGATTGGGGACCAGCACCCGAAGTCGAAATTCGAATGCCGGGCCAATACAAGTTCAACCCACCGAAATGAAATTTGATACCGAGTCCACCATCTGCGCCATCGCGACGGGTTCCGAAGGTGCGTATCGTGGCGCGATCCGAGTCACTGGTGCTGATGCCGTCTCTGTGGCGGCAAAAGCGTTTCCCAATAGTCCCGAATCAACTTGGACTTCGAACGGCGCGGTCCGCTTTCAGGAAACGATCTGCTTGGATCGATTGGGGCTATTGCCAGTCGATATTTTCGTATGGCCGGATTCTCGGAGTTATACCGGCCAACCGTCGGTCGAACTACATTGCCTCGGTAACACGATCGTTTTGCAATCCATCCAAGCTAGGCTCATTGAGTGCGGTGCCGTTCTGGCTCAGCCAGGCGAATTCACCTTGCGAGCTTTCTTGGCGGGACGTCTCGATCTGACTCAATGCGAAGCGGTGTTGGGGGTCATTCACGCTGCGAATGATCGATCCCTCAACATTGCCTTGTCTCAGTTGGCAGGTGGACTTTCCCAACCGCTGAGCGAACTCCGTCGGTCCCTTGTGAATCTGCTCGCCGATATCGAAGCAGGATTGGATTTCGTCGACGAAGATATCGCGTTTATTAGCAAATCTCAGATCAGCGATCGTTTGGCTTCTGCGCGCTCAGTGGTTGAGTCCTTGTTGCAGCAAATGGAATCACGCGCCGCTCAAACGGTTCAATTGCAAGTTGCAATCGTCGGAGCCCCCAACGCTGGCAAGAGCTCGCTCGTCAACGCGATTGCAGAGCAAAACGTGTCGATTGTTAGTTCCGAACCAGGAACAACCCGCGACTATGTTCGAATCCGGCTCGATCTCGATGGAGTTCAGATCGACATTCTCGATACGGCCGGAATTGAGGAAGCCGATTCGACGACACCTCGCGGAATGGCTCAACAATTTACCCGCGAGCAAATCGACCAAGCAGACTTGATTCTATACTGTTTGTCTGTCGAAGATTGCGACGACGATGGCGACGCTGGGGCTTGGGCCAATTCTCATTTGCTGAACAATCCAAAAACACAAACTTGGTTGCTCCATACCAAATGCGATCTCACCAAATGCGATCTCATTGTCGGGCGAAGTGCAAACCATCATCGTTCCCAACACGACTTCATGCTGAGCACTCGTGAACGTGCGAGTATAGAACGACTCATTCAAGCATTGCGGGCTTGGGCTTTGGAGCGGCAGGAAAGCGTCAATCAAGTCGTGCCGATCACAGCCGCCCGTTGCCAGGCTTCGCTCACCAATGCCATTCAAGCAATCGCACATGCTCAAGAGGCCACGCTCCAATCACGCGGTGACGAAATCATCGCAAGTGAGATTCGATTAGCTTTAGAAGAAATCGGTCTGGTCGCCGGAACGGTGTACACAGATGATATACTCGACGCATTGTTCAGTCGATTTTGTATCGGCAAATAGTGCCTTAGCTCCTTTTTTCATTTTCACACAAAGCAATGACTCTATTCTTTCGCAGGAACGATTGCGCTTCCATGGCTTCTTTGTCGAGACTTGCATGCGTCGTCGCCTTCCTACATGTCTTGTGGCTTGCTCACGATGTTCGCTCGGACTGGCCAAGCATTCTTGGCCCAACGCGAAACGGGATGGCTGACGCGAGCTGTAATTTGCCAGACTCTTTTAGTGGCTTGCCAAAACAAATTTGGAAGGTTGAGGCTGGGCAAGGATACGCGGGGCCTGCCATCGCAGGCAACAACGTTATTCTCTTTGATCGCGTCAAGGATTTCGATCGCGTCCGTATGCTCGACGCAAGCACCGGCAAAGAAATTTGGCGCCGCGACCTCGATGCAAAGTATCGAGATGGAGTCGACCCCGATAAGGGGCCTAGAAGTGTTCCATCGATTCAAGAGAAAAGTGTCCTCGTCTACTCTGCCGCCGGTGACCTCACATTGATGTCGCGAAACGACGGAGCGATCCTGTGGGAAAGATCCTTGCGAGAAGAATACGAAGGGGACGATGGCTATTTTGGAGCAGGCAGTACCCCTCTGGTTGTTGAAAACCGTGTGATCGTGAATGCGGGCGGAAAGTCGGCATGTATTGTCTGCGTCGGGCTGAACGATGGCAAGACTCTGTGGACCGCTTCGAAGGGGGACGCGAGTTATGCATCACCAATCCTGCTTGGGGCATCTGCATCATCTGCGGAGACTAAAGCCGTCGTCGTTGTTCCCGCAAGGCTAGCGACGCTTGGCCTCGATCTTGAAACTGGAAAAGAACTCTGGAAAGTTCCCTTCGGACAACGTGGCCCCACCGTGAATGCAGCGACTCCCATCGTGACAAGTCAAGGAAACATCTTTTTGACCGCAAGCTACGGAATCGGTTCACTGACGATTCGACCTAGCCAGTCTTCCGCGGAGATCGTTCGCAAAGCATTTGAGATAAGCAGCCAGTACGCTTCGCCAGTGGCCATGGATGGCAAGATCTTTGGCAGCGATGGTCGGGAAGATCAGGGAGGAGGCACATACAAGTGCATCCGAGAAGACGATGGAAATTTGATATGGAAACAACCCGACATGCCAATCAGTCACACCATTGGGGTTGGGCAGAAACTTTTGATTTGTGGCGTTGATGGCCAACTTTGGTGCTTGCGTTCGAGTGCAACAAAGTTTGAACCGCTTTGGAAAACAAGCTTGCCGAAAGGTGTCTTTCGAGCGATACCTGCGCTCTCAGATAATCACTTCTTCATCCGGACATCCAGCGGTAACGGCGATGCGTTGTATTGTTTTGACCTGAAGTAGCTGGTTGGGTACAACGTCGCCGGTCCATCCACAATCATGTTTGACCGGCGATGCGCTCGCTAACTTTTTGGACGCTCGCGCCGCGAGCGTTTTAGTAAGGACGAATCATCCATGCCCGACTCACCGGACGACTCGCGACATTTCTTTACGAAATGAACGCTACAGAGTTTGAACCTTCCGGCAACATCTAACTCCCAACCCGTAGTTTACTCCGGCAAGTGGCCTGTTTCTATTGTCGGGAATGGACCTGTTAGCGCTTTCATAAACTCCACCAAATCCGTCTTGTCTTGAGCCGTCAAGTCGAGCTTCTTGATCTTGTCACTCAAGTAAGGATTGGGATGACCACCTTTGGCATACCATTCGACAACTTCCTCAAGTGTCTTCTGGCTTCCGTCGTGCATGTAGGGTCCGCTCTGGGCGATGTTACGAAGGGTCGGTGTCTTGAACGCACCCTTATCCTTCTCAATTTTGGTTTGGGCAAACCGACCCAAGTCGGGTTCGGCTGCTTGCATACCAACGCCCAAATTGTGATAAAGCTCGTCTGCGAAATTAACACCGACGTGACAAGCGGAGCAATTCGACTTTTGATTGAAGAAGAGAGTCCGTCCTCGTTTGGCTTCCTCGCTCATTGGATTCTTGTCAGCCGCCGACTTGAAGTCCGTGTATTTTTTGAAGAGGGCTGGGTCTTCCGTTTTCAACCCCGGAAGGTCCGCAAGTTCTTCCGGAAACGCTTCGAACAATCGCCGAAGTGGTTCGTTGTAATCGTAGGGACTTGGACCAGTAACAATTGTCCGCTCAAAAGCAGCAATGGCCTTGCCAACCATGCCGATATCCGGCTTACCGCCGAACACGCGTTCAAACTGGATTCGATAACCCTCCTTGGACGTCAACATTTTGACGACCCCCTCATGCGTGAAGCCCATCTCAATCGGGTTGGCGATAGGTCCGATCGCTTGTGCCTCGAGACTGCCTGCTCGCCCGTCCCAAAACTGGGCCTTGCTCAATATGCGATTAAAGGAAACTGGCGAATTTCGATTCCCCGTTTGGCCACGAACTCCTACTCCGAATTGAGTATTCGCTCCAAAACCGGCAACTGGACTATGGCAGTCCGCACAACTAACCGAACTGTCCCCAGACAGGCGTCGATCGAAATACAATTGGCGACCAAGCTCGACCTTTGCGCGTGTCAGTGGATTATCCCCTGGAATGTAAATTGCGTCGGCTCCAGCCGCCAATCCCTCAGGAAGAGAAACCTTTAACTCGACGTGGTTGGACGGTTTATCCAAGAACTTTTTGATTTCGGCGACGGTTAATTTGTCGGATCCGGGGATACCTGACGTCAGCGCGTCTTTTCCAAGTTGGACCGAATCGATTGCTTGAGAAAATTGTCCAATCGAACACACCGCTCCGACAGCAAGGCTAGCGGCAAATAGTAATTTTTTGGATGCCATATGAATTCCTAATAATGATCGACGTTGGTGATTTTGGGTAAACTGGAGGATCAACTGCCGTTTTAACGGAGACCCATTTGAAAAAATTATAACGAAGCGTCAATACGTCTAACAGCCGCCTTGGCGGTCAACCCATTGGGAAAATTCTGCCGTGGCCTGAACGGTTTCCCAAACAATCTGGGGCAATTCGTAGGGATGATGCGATTTCAGAAAGTCAACAACTTCGTTCAGTCGACTGGCCCCAATCTTGATTTTGACGGAGTATTCGCTTTCAATCTTCACCGATTCTTCCCAATAATAGATGCTTTGAATCGGGCCGGTGATCTGGACACAGGCTGCCATTTTTTGTTCCACCAACGTGCACGCCATCTGTTCGGCGACAGCGTACGTCGGAAAGGTTGTCGTAATCACGACAACCTTGGTTGCGGTCTCGCTCAAGCCAACCCTCGTTCGACAAGCTGACGTTCTTGACATTCTTCTTCAAGGATGTCGCGATGCAAACGCTGGAATTGTTCCGCCATATCGGCGATTTCGTCTCGCTGCGGATCGTAGTTTTGAACATGATGAATGGTCGAGTCGAGTTGGTCGATGAGTCGACACTGCAAACACTCGATGTCGCGTAGTTCCGAATAGAGACCGGGCCGCTGACAGGCTACATTCTCAAGGTATCCCTCACCTGCCACTCGTGTAAAATGTTGATCGAGCACCCATCGAAAGCTGACCAAGTGCTCCATCAACTTGCTCCACGTTGCACGCTGATGGGGATGTTCGATCCATGCGCGAAAGTCTTGCTCAAGTTCGGACAAGCCCTCCTCGATTCCAGACTGACTGTGGTTGAGGCACATTTTCATGCCATTGAGTTCCCATACGTTTCGATTCATTGCCAAGAACCTCAAACTGATAAAGGACTACTTAGGTCGACAAACTGCACGACACTAGTGTCCCAACTTTATGATTCACCCGTCAAGCATTTTTCGAAAATAGTTATGCGATGCAAATGAACCGTCGTTGGAGTATTCAATGCCTTGCAGCTATGTTCGCCGGCTGCTGTACGGCGGTAGTTCCGTTGAGAAGCCGAAACACGGCCCATGCATCCAACCACTTTCGGCAAGGGTTCGAAGCAGAGTTCCCATCCATGGGGAGCAAAATAAATCTGCGGTGGTACGACAGTCGCTCGGACTCAACGCAAATGGTTCTGTCAGCAGCGACAGCCGTGGCTGATAAATGGGTCAATATCTTAAGCGATTACGAACCCAACAGCGAAGCCATGATGGCTTGCCAACAAGCCGATTCGGGAAATTGGGTCCAGGTTTCAAAGGATCTCTGGAATGTCATCCTAGTATGCGATCAATGGAATCGTTGGAGCAACGGAGCGTTCGATGCCGCTCTAGGTGCTACAACTCGCCTTCGTCGACAAAGAAAGCCTGCTACCCCCCAACAATGGGCACAGGCGCAAGCCTCAAGCGGTTGGCATTTGCTTGCAACCGACCCATCGAAGCGATCGATTCGAACGACTCGCCCTGGCGTTCGTTTGGACTTCGGTGCGATAGGCAAAGGCCTGGTGGTCGACAAGATTTCCGAAAAGCTTTTGCAGATGGGAATCGACCAGTTCAACATCAATGCGTCTGGCAATATGCGAATGGGTAAAGCACCCGACAACACACAAGGATGGCCCGTTTCCATCGACATCCCAGTCACTGACCCAAATCATGAATCGCTTGAATTCATGAGGATGCGATTAAGTCATCGCGGTGTGGCGACGTCTGGAGATCGGTGGCAAAGATTTCCGGACCCGATCGAACCCAAAATCGGGGCGACCGATACCAAAAAAAGCAGTCACATCGTGGATCCGAAAACGCTAAGAGGTGTTTCTGGGCACCATAGCGTTACCGTCATCGCGGACAATGCAATGGACGCCGACGCCATTGCAACGGCAACCTCCGTCCGTACACAAAACGACCTTGCCGGTTGGCTGCAGACGCTAAACCGCCTCAAACCAGGCGTTCAAGTCCTCATCCTGAGCAAAGATGAGGAGTCGCAAGCCATTCGAAGTAGGTTTGCTGGAGGATAGTCCGCAGTCAACTCTGCCTGCCGGGTGCAACCGTCTGCCGGGTGCAACTCTGCCTGCCGGGTGCAACCGTCTGCCGGGTGCAACCGTCTGCCGCAATCACCCAAGTTCCGCAACGTTTTTAATTCGCAGGTCGCGAACTCACCTTCAAAGCGGCCAACCAGTCCAAGGATTCTTTCTGCCAAGCGTCCCACATGGGACCTTGATAGCCGTTGAGGCCGTGGTCACCCGTGGGTAGTTCGAGGTAGCGGGACTCAACCCCTTTGGCTTGGAGAGCTTCGAAGAACGCTTTGCTATGATCCGACGAGACGACTCGATCATTCAAGGCGTGAGCCAAAAAGGTGGGAGGCGTCTCAGGCGTGACTTGTTTTTCGTTTGAAAACCAATCCATTTGTTCTGTGCTAGGGCTATCTCCCAAAAGGTTTTTCATGGACCCTCGATGCGTTTTTTCATTGAACGAGATGACAGGGTAAATCAGTACCAAGAAATCTGGACGGCAGCTTACTCTCTCCACGGGATCGTTTGCCTTTGGGTTTCCAAGATCAAAACGAGTGCCGGCTGTAGAAGCCAAATGACCTCCTGCCGAAAAGCCAATGATGCCAATCCGCTTTGGATCGAGCGACCACTCTGCGGAACGATTGCGAACCATTCGCAAGGCTCGCTGCGCATCGAGCAATGGGACCATGGATCGCCCCTTGGGCAATCGATATTCCAACACAATGCCTGTAATGCCGTGCCGATTCAACCACGCTGCGATGCCATGCCCTTCAGCACCGGTAACCAAGCCTCCGTAACCACCCCCTGGACAAATCACGACCGCTGAACCATTTGTCTCGGTCGGACGATGTACGGTGATCCAAGCGTCGGATGACTCACGCTTGCCATTTCCGATTGGTGCGTCGCTGTCCCAAAGCGAAATCTTAATCGGATCAGCAATCGGCTTGAGAACTTTCGTTTCTTGGGCGAAGCCGCTTGGAGTGGCTAGGCTCAAGATCATTCCAACAACAACATGAAGGGGGCGTAGCATACGTTTTGTTTCCTCATTCGGCGTTTGCGTTGATGTCTCTGAAGAAGTGCGCCAGCAAAGCACAATGAATCGTCAACGTTTACCCAACGTTTTACCATGTTTATGCCCTGAATAACACCTATTTGCCGATTTTGTAGGACAGGCTGCCAGCCTGTCCGTGGAAAAACAGGCTGGCAGCCTGTCCTACGGCCCGGTTAAGCCGCTGCCATAGACACAGCCGACAAAAGGTGCCGGCACGCTCCGCCGTGCCGTCCGCAGTCGAGTTTTTGCCAGGATTCCTGGTGGACGGCACATGGAATGTGCCTACTACTTTGACTTTTGTCGGCTGTGTCCCATAGCATTAGGAA
>Ga0247835_1000576_pt1 | contig 51811 bp, 45 predicted proteins | sample LaCtaG_3_FD_189912 | JGI IMG/M metagenome (GOLD analysis project Ga0247835, IMG submission 189912) | Freshwater microbial communities from meromictic Lake La Cruz, Castile-La Mancha, Spain - LaCruzMarch2015_13.5m | ecosystem: Environmental > Aquatic > Freshwater > Lake | place: Spain: Castile-La...
GAATGATATTTTGTATACGAATAAAATTGATCCTAGTTTGGTGGGCCAGGTACAAAAAGCAATTACCAAAATAAAATTAATAAGCCCAGAGGCACTTGTTGTGTTAACCTCTACCCAAGATTTGTTCTATAAAGGAAAGATGATCACAGCCGGCCCAGTTTTTAGGGACTTGATGGATTCAATAGCCCGTGAAAACAATTGTTTGTTTTGGAATTGGTACGATTTAGCAGGGGGCTTAGGGACCATAAAAACGTGGAATGAGTTAGGCTATGCTCAAAAAGATGGGATTCATCTAAATACCAAGGGGTATCAATTGAAAGGACAAAAGATTTTTGAGTCATTTGAAAATACTTTACTAAAAATCAAGGCAAATCCAAGTATTTCATCATTAGAAATCGCGGGAAAAATTTATCTAAATATTGATACCATAAAAGTAGTTCAAGTAAAGGAAAGGAACCCCTCCAAGAAAAAGCCTGTAGTAAAAACGTATACAGTAAAATCTGGAAACACGTTGTCTCAAATTGCTCAGAAATACCATGTGAGCGTATCGGCATTAAAGCGCAAAAACAACCTGAAAAGTGATATCATACGGCCTGGGCAAAAATTAAAAATCCCTTAATTGTTAGTCAATATCTTTAATTAATTCCATTCAGTTAATAAGTAATTATCTAGAGTTAATTGCAAGAAATAAAGGCGATATGTATAAAACATAGTGATTTCCTTGACAAATGGGGTTTGGATAATGTATCTTTGCATTCGTCAAATAAAAACGACCTTAAAAAATTGGTATGAGTAAAATGAAATTATCGGAGTTTAACTTCGAATTACCGGATGAATTAATAGCAGAATATCCATCGGAAAATCGCGATGAGGCTAGGTTAATGGTAATTCATAGAAAAACAGGAAAGATTGAGCATAAATTATTTAAAGATGTTTTGAATTATTTTAGCGAGGGTGATGTAATGATCATGAATAACACTAAAGTTTTTCCAGCAAGAATGTATGGAAATAAAGAAAAGACAGGTGCTAAAATTGAAGTTTTTTTATTGCGTGAATTAAATCGTGAAAGTCTTTTGTGGGATGTACTTGTAGATCCAGCACGAAAAATTAGAATTGGGAATAAATTATATTTTGGAGATGATGATTCATTGGTTGCTGAGGTAATTGATAACACCACCTCTCGTGGACGAACTCTACGTTTTCTATTTGATGGACCTTACGAAGAATTCAAGGCTAAAATAACAGAGCTTGGAGAAACTCCATTACCTAAATATATTAAAAGAGCTGTAGAAGCATCTGATGAGGAACGATATCAAACTATATATTCCAAAGAAGAGGGAGCTGTTGCCGCACCAACAGCAGGGCTTCATTTCTCTAGAGAATTATTAAAAAGGCTAGAGCTTAAAGGGATTAATTTCGCTGAAGTTACGCTTCACGTTGGTTTAGGTACGTTTAGATCCGTGGAAGTGGAGGATTTAACAAAGCATAAAATGGATTCGGAACAAGCGATCATTACGGAAGAAGCGGTAAGAATAGTAAATGAAGCGAAAAAGAACAAAAAAAGAGTTTGTGCAATTGGGACTACTTCTATGCGTACGATTGAAACATCTGTTTCCACCACAGGAGATTTGAAACCATTTAATGGATGGACAAATAAATTTATTTTTCCACCCTACGAATTTTCGATTGCAGATAGCCTTATCACCAATTTTCATACGCCACTTTCTACCTTACTAATGATGATCTCAGCATTTTGTGGGCATGATTTAATGATGAAAGCGTATCAAGAAGCAATAAAAGAAAAATACAGATTCTATTCGTACGGTGACGCAATGTTGATTTTATAAATCAATTGCTTAATTTAAGAATGTAATTCGTTTTCTTCCCTTTTCCTAGAAGGATGAATTTGCCTTGTATCAAATCTTTATTTGTCAAAACAAATTCTTCGTTTACCTTTTCTTTATTGACAGAAATAGCATTTGCTTTTAATTCTCTTCTTGCTTCGCCATTTGAAGATAAAAAACCCGATTTTGACGACAAAGCATCAATAATTGTCAAGCCATTGTTTAGGTCGCTAGCTAGAATAGTTACTTGTGGAACCCCTTCAAAGATGCTTAAAAAATCTTGCTCATTTAATCCCATTAGATCAGCTGAGGTAGATTTACCAAATAATATATTTGATGCGATTATTGCATTTTCTAGATCCTCCTTACCATGAACTCTCAGAGTAATGTCTTCTGCTAATTCTTTCTGAAGTAATCTTAAGTGCGGGGCTTCCTCATGTAAAACAATAATCTCATCTATTTCACTTTTCGACTTCAGGGTAAAAATCCGAATATAATTGACGGCATCTAAATCACTAGCATTGAGCCAAAACTGATAAAATTGATACGGCGTGGTTTTTAATGGATCAAGCCATACACTTCCTCCTTCCGTTTTACCAAATTTTGTCCCGTCTGCTTTCGTAATGAGTGGCGTGGTAACAGCATAGGCCTCTTTGCCAGATTTCCGTCGAATTAATTCCGTCCCTGTGACAATATTCCCCCACTGATCCGACCCGCCTAATTGCAAGATGCAGTTTTTATGCTCATTTAAATAGTAAAAATCGTACCCCTGTACTAACTGGTAGCTAAATTCTGTAAACGACAAACCGGTTTCCAGTCGAGATTTCACTGAATCTTTGGATAGCATGTAATTGATGGATATATGTTTCCCAACATCACGAATAAAATCGAGAAACGAAAAATCTTTAAACCAATCGTAATTATTCACCATTTCGGCCGCATTGGCATCGCTTCCAAATCGTAAAAATTTTTCCAATTGTTGTTTCACACACGCAACATTATGGTTGAGTGTTTCAGCATTTAATAAATTTCTTTCTTTTGATTTTCCTGAAGGATCCCCAACCATTCCTGTTGCACCACCCACAAGAGCGTATGGTTTATGGCCAGCAAGCTGAAAATGAACAAGCGTCATAATTTGTACAAGATGACCTACATGGAGAGAGTCAGCTGTTGGATCAAAACCAATATAGCCGCTCGACATTTTCTCATTGAGTGCTTTTTCGGTACCAGGCATGATATCATGAATCATTCCTCTCCAACGTAATTCTTCAATAAAATTTGCTGGCATTTTTATTTGGTTAGATTTTTAAACACGTCTTCTAGGGTCTTTTTTTCAATGGTTAAGTTTAGAATTAACCAACCTTTCTTTTGGGCGAATTGTGCCATCTCTTTCCGCAAATCAATCTCTATATCGGAACCTAATAGCCAGCCATTTTTAACGGCTTCTACTTTTGTTACTCCGGGAATACTTGTTAATTGACTTTTAGTGATTGGCTGATCAAATTCAACATATATCGTTTGTTCACCTTTTGTTTCCTGTAGGTTTAATGTTTTGTCATTTGCAACGATAGAACCTTTATTTATGATAACGATTCTATCACATATGGCCTCTACCTCCTGCATAATATGGGTAGATAACATAACCGTTTTTTCTTTTCCAATAGAGCAAATTAATTCTCGAATTTCAACCAATTGATTTGGATCTAAGCCAGATGTTGGTTCATCAAGTATAAGAACTTCAGGATCGTGAATGATTGCTTGCGCTAATCCAACACGTTGCCGATACCCTTTCGATAAGGCGCCAATTTTTTTGTTTTGCTCAAGCCCTAATCCTACTGAATCAATCATGTCATTTACCCTGCTTTTCAACTTGGGGATTCTGTAAATTCCCCCTACAAATTCAAGGTATTCCTTTACATACATGTCGAGGTATAAAGGATTATTTTCAGGTAAGTACCCAATTAACTTTCTTGTTTCTAAATTATCAACATCGACTTTTAGACCACACACGTTAACTTCTCCTTTATCAGAAGGAATGAAGCCACTAATGATTTTCATCGTGGTTGATTTTCCTGCACCATTAGGCCCTAAGAAACCAACAATTTCACCTTTTTTTACGGAAAATGAAATGTTATTTACAGCAGCTTGCTCGCCGTAATATTTAAAAAGATTTTTTACTTCAATTGACATAGCTGACGAAGGTAATTAAAAAAGATTAATTGGTCTTTAGTGACGCATGTTTTGATGCATAAAAGGAATAGAAAAAAGCAAAAAATGTTACGCCAGTTTGTGTTTCTAATGAATCTTCCAGAAGAAAAGAAATCAAAGATAGTCCTATAAATATTAAGCCTAAATAATTAACATTTCGCCATGTAGATTGAAAAAACGCCAATTGGATATAGGTAAATAAAACCAGGCCTATTATCCCAAAACTTAACCAGGATGTTAAAAAAGAATTGTGTGCACGAATTCTATTTTTTTCCAGAAGCAGGGAGTCATTTTCGTTATATTGTTGTTCAAATTTATCGCCGACATCGCCTACGCCAACTCCAAACAGCCAATTTTCTTTTATTATTTGCCATGCTGTTTTCCATGATTCAATCCGCTGTAAAAGTGAATGCCCGTTTGGATTTGTAGAGTGATGAATCTGATACCTAAGACCATATAATCGCGCTCTTAATCCAAGGCCAGTTTCATGTATATCCGCATACCCATTTTCAATATTATGTACATCATCTTCATCTAGTTTATTTACTCCGTTTTTGTTTGGGAGTAATTCTTTCGATGCTAAATATCTTGTCAAGGTTATTTTTAAGGGTTGCCTTTTTAAATCAAGGCTGTCAAATGAAATACTGGATTTTTTATTCCAAGCATCCTTGAGTTCATTGGATTGATTTATGGGGTTGATTATTTCCTTTTCATTGCTAAAAAGAAATCCAATTGTTACTAGTAAGATGGTCAGGCAGATGAGTACCCCACTAATTAACACCCATTTCCTTTCTCGGAAGTATAGTATCGCATAAAGTATAAAAACCACTAGCAATGAAATTATTCCAGACAAAATTTGGCTATAATAAGTGTAAAATACAAACCAAGCGGCACAACCAATTAATCCTAAAGAAAACCGCTTGAATTCTCGGGATAAAAACAAACAAATTCCAATACCAAATGCAAGTAATATACCGTATCTAATATGAGATCCAAACAACGATAGTTCTCGTATATCTTTTGCTAAGTGGGTATTTAATAAAAATTGATAGTGGCAGAAATTTATGATTGAAGTCACCAATAAACTTGAAATCAATAATAAATAAAGTTTATTACGATCTGATTTCACAATAGGCTTCGCAATGAGAATAATTGAGACAACAAGCAACGGGGCTTTTATTCTTAAATCGTTGATTCCATAAGAAATATTATGGCTCCAAAGAAGGCTTATAGCATGTAAAAGATAAAAAGCAATAAGTAAGTGTAGAAGATGATTTTCTTTAATTCTTTGCCAATAATTTTTAAAATCAGCTTCCAGCAATAAATTGGCAACACATAACATCATCGTTATAGACATCAGAAACTTGCTACCCACAATTCCTATAAGCATTAGCGCTATAAGCCAAAAGTGTATCGTACTTGTTGTCTTTGGGGATAATAGTTTTCTGGCTGCCTTCACCTTTCGTCCTTAATTTTTCAAAATGGCATCGTAAGAAACTTTATTAATAGCAGTTTCAATCGCTTTTATGACCACGGGATCGTGTTGAAAGGAATTAATAGTTCTACCCTTTTGAAAATAATACCTGGAAACAATTTCATTTTCAAGTAATTCAAGGATTTCTTTCTTTTTGTTTTCTAAATCAAGCGCTTGGTTTGGACTGACTTTTTCCAATGTTTTTTCATATTCCATTTTTATTTCTTCAAAAACACCTTCCTTTTCCGCGGACTCTTTCATTTTTTTTAATGCTTCTTCCGCTAGGGAAGTATAATTCAACTTTTCCTTTAAGACATAATTCTTAAACGCTGTGTACTCTTCCTCTGTTAAACGAAATTCATCCGCCCCCTTAATTTCTTTTTTAGTGGCATGGTATTCTGTAGCATAATTAAATAGAATGTTTTTGGTAAACAACATGGCTGACAAACGGCTCAACTCTTCTTTCTCAATAGCAATATCAGGGTCTATGCCTCGGCCATCAATTACTTCACGGCCATTTTTTGTTTTGAATTTGCGTAACAAAGAATCTGGAATATCCTTTGGCTTAGCTCCGGTTTCTTTATCATAATATTCTAATCGTTGAACACATCGACCTGAGGGAGTATAGTATTTTGCGATGGTAATCTTTACTTTAGAGCCATATTTTAAATCGTAGGTGCGTTGCACTAATCCCTTGCCATAACTTTGCTCCCCAATAATTACCGCTTTGTCTAAATCTTGTAAACTCCCAGCAACAATTTCGCTAGCGGATGCAGAACCTTCATCGATTAATATGATTAAAGGAAGTCCCAATGCGATAGGTTCTTCCATCGTTTTGTACACATAGTTTTCTTCCTTAACTCGTCCTTTTGTAAACACGACCACTTGATCTTTCGGCACGAATAAATTAACAATCTTTACAGCTTCAATCAAAAGTCCTCCTCCATTACCTCGTAAATCTAAAATTAATTGATTCATGCCATTTTTTTGCATTTCTTTAATTCCTTTTTTCACTTCTTCAGCAGCGGTTTGGGTAAAACTGTTCAATGAAATATAACCCACTTTATCTTTAATTATTCCGTAATAAGGAACATCTGGAATTTTTATTTCATCTCTTGTTATCTCGATGGTTTTCTTTCCTTCATTTAATCGTTCAATTAAGACTTTCACCACCGTACCTTTTGGACCTTTTAATGCATCTGAAACTTGGTCAGTGGTCTTTTTAAACATCGTTTTACCATCAATTTCCAAGATTTTATCGCCCGCCATTAAACCACTTTTTTGTGCAGGATTTGATTCATAAGGCTCACTAATAACTATATAATCATCCACTTTTTTTATTAGCGCTCCAGTTCCGCCATATTGCCCTGTTGTCATTAATCGATAATCTTCGATGTTCGACTCATGGTAATATACGGTATAGGGATCCAGTTCTTTTAACATAGCGTCAATAGCCACTTTGGACAATTTACCTGGCTGTAATTCATCTACAAAATAGAGTTCCAAATTTTCATAGATCTGATCCATTAACTCTAGGCTTTTTATCACCTCAAAGCCATTGGATTGGGCTTTTGTCCCTAAGGAAATGAGTAATAAGGCGCTAAAAAATAGTGGTTTAAGCAGGAAGTTTTTGTAATGCATTTTTTATCTTTTTTATATTATCAATGATTTTATATTCTATTTCATCTGCGTCTTTTCTTTCTCGGCAGATGTATACCATGGCAATATCAACACTAATTCCTTTCAAAATTAGCAATTCTTCTAAGAGTTCTTTGTTTTTTCTAATTCCCTCACGCATGCATCGTTTGATGTAATTTCGATCGTGTGCTTTTTTAATAAATTTTTTAGGCACACTTATTAAAACCTTAAACGAAGGATTTTCTTCCACTTGTATTGTGTGATAGGAAAGGAAAGGAAAACCATGTATTTTGACACCTTTTTGAAAGACCTCTTCAATTTTCTTTTTACTGCATAATCGGTATTTTTTTCCAAAGGTGAAGTTCATGCTTACAAATGTAATGAACTTGTTGACAGCTAGCCAAAAACAAGGTTGTCATTTATTATGTTTGTCTTTTCTCCCTGGGGCTTGATTTAATCCATCTCGACTCAATATCCAAGTATTCGTTTTTTGTTTCAAGGATATCTCCTTCTTTTAATTGTGTGGTATGATCTATTAATTTCCCTTTGTGTAAGGTAATTGAGTAGCCTCTTTTTAGCACGTTATCGGGGTTAAGGGCATTAACAATGCTTTCAAATGCACCCAATTGATCGGCCGCGCGCTTGGTTTTTTGACTTATAACTCGTTGGATACGAGCTTTATATTCGATAAATAAAAAGTCACAATTTTCAACTTGGTTTTTTGAAGATCGTTTAAGATCAGTTCCCGCTTGCTCTATTTTTCCTTGCAACCTTTCAATTAATTGCCTGCTTGAAAATGACATTTTTGTTGAAAAGAAACTCAGTTCATTCCATGCTGAAAGTGTGAGCCTAGTTCGAAGTTGCTTTAACAGGGCTATGGAACCCTTAAAGTCTGATTTGGTATAGGAAAAGCAGTTGCGACTTTTTTCTTTTAGGGTGTATGAAAATCGTTGAAGTGATGCATCGAATTCTTTAAAATTAACCAAAAGGAATTCCGCTAATTTGGTTGGCGTAATAGCGTGTCTAAATGAAACCATTTCTGCCACGGTTAAATTGGTAGAGTGGCCAATTCCGGTTAAGATGGGCAAAGGAAATTCGGCAATGCTTTTACATAAATCGAAATGGTTGTAACACGAGAGCCCCACTTCGCCACCGCCCCCTCTGATGATTAGCACAACATCAAAATGATGCCGAACTTTATTAATTTTATTTAAAGCTTGAATGATCGATTTTACAGCAACATCCCCTTGGAGATAGGCAGGAAACAAATGAGTTTGAATCGTGTATTTATTGTTTGATTCCTCCAGCATATGCATAAAGTCAGATAAGCCTTTGCTTGATTCCGCTGAAATTACAGCAATACGTTTTGGCAACAATGGAAAAGGCAAGTTTTGATTATTATTTAAAATGCCTAAATCAGCCAGTTTTTTGAGGGTTTCGTCCCGTTGTTTTTGAAGTTCTCCCAACGAATAGGAAGGGTCAATATCAATTATTTGAAGGCTTAACCCATAGGATTCATTGAAAACAATTTTAACACAAAGTAATAAATTGGTGCCTTCGCTCAAAGGTTCTTTTACGACCTCAATAAATCGCTTGTTTATTTGAGTAAATTGGGTTTTCCAGATATTGCCATTAATTTGCGCCACGATTTTATCCCCTTCTTTTTGAACAAGTTCGGGGAATGCGTGACCACTTGGGTATAGGTTTAACTTATGCATCTCTGCTTTTACCCAATAGGCGCTGTGGTAGCGATCTTCAATCGTTTTTTTAATGGAAGAAACTACTTGTTTAAGGGTAAATACCTGTCTATTGTCCATTCAATTAAATAATGCCACTTTCACTTTCAAGATCTAAATATTCTTGTACAATTTCAATTGCATTGGCAACTACATCACTTAGCGCAACAATATAGGTTCCCTCTACAGCCAGTGAAAAAGCATGTCGAATGGCATCAATTTCAAGTGTAACCACTTCATACGAAGTAGTAGTATCAGATTCTTTGATGCCATCAATAATTAGGTCGATAATTTGTTTTTCAGTTCTACCACGTAAGTATTTTTCTTGTCGAATAATAATGTGATCAAACATTCGAGCGGCAATTCTTGCGCATTCTTTTATGTCGTCATCTCGTCGGTCTCCAATACCAGAAATTATCCCGATTTTTCTTTTCGCATCTACACTTTGAAGATAATCTTCGATCCCACGATAGCCAGTTGGATTATGAGCAAAATCAATCATCACCTTAAACTTGGAAAATTTAAAGACATTCATTCTACCAGGTGTTTGCGCAGCCCCTGGCAAGAAAGTGGTTAGGGATAATTTAATATCTTCTATTTTGAATCCGTATAAATAGGAGGCAAGGGTTGCTGCAAGGACATTCGCTATCATGAATTTAGCCTTTCCGTTCATTGTTAAAGGAATAATTGTCGCTTTTTCAACTCTAATTTTCCAATCTCCCTTTTTGATGGTTACAAAACCATTTTCATAGATAGCAGCGACGCCACCATTTTTGCAATGCTCTAAAATTGCTTTATTATCCTCATTTAAACTAAAAAGGGCCACATTACAATCCAATTTAGCGGCAATTTTTAAGCAATATTCGTCTTCGCCATTTAAAACAGCCCACCCATCTTTTTTAATACTCTCCACCACTACGGATTTAACACGGGACAAGTCTTTTAAGTCGTGAATGTCACTAATTCCGAGGTGATCTTCTTGAATATTGGTTATTATCCCAATGTCACATCTGCTAAAGCCAAGTCCTGATCTCAAGATACCTCCTCTTGCGGTTTCTAATACGGCAAACTCAACATTTGGGTCTTTTAAAATATATTCGGCGGACATCGGGCCAGTTGTGTCACCCTTCTCCATTAAATGATTTTGAATATAGATACCATCGGAAGTGGTGAAACCCACCCGGAAGCCATTATTTTTTACAATATGAGCTATTAATCGCGTGGTTGTAGTTTTACCGTTCGTTCCTGTAATTGCAATAATTGGAATTCGTGAAGGCTTTCCAAGTGGATAAAGCATGTCAATAACTGGAGCGGCAACATTTCTAGGCAATCCTTCTGAAGGAGCTAAATGCATCCTAAATCCTGGCGCAGCATTAACTTCTAAAATAACCCCGCCATTTTCTTTTAATGATTGGGTAAGGTTGTTCGCCATAATATCAACCCCACAAACGTCTAAGCCAATAATTCTCGAAATGCGTTCTGCCATAAAGACATTCTCGGGATGCATCATATCTGTTACATCTATCGAAGTACCACCGGTACTTAAATTTGCGGTCGATTTTAAATAAACGATATCGTCTTTCTCAGGAATTGAATTAACGGTCATGTTCCTTTTTTCTAACAATTCCAAGCTGTTTCGGTCAACATTTATTTCAGTCAACACATTCTCATGGCCATAACCTCTTCTAGGATCTGAGTTTACAATTTTAATTAATTCTTCGATTGAATTAATGCCATCTCCCACCACGTGAGCTGGCACTCTTTGCGCAGCGGCAACAATTTTATTGTCAATAACTAAGACACGATAATCATATCCAGTTATAAAACGTTCAACTATAACTCTTCTGGAATATTTTTTTGCATATTCTAATCCCAAAACGGCGTCCTCCCAACTAGTCACATTTATTGAAGCTCCTTTGCCATGGTTCCCGTCAAGCGGTTTTAATACAATCGGGTAGCCGATTGACTTGATAGTTTCTGCTAAGTCTTCTTCATCGACACAAATAGATCCTTTTGCAACAGGAATTGATGCAGCATCTAACATTTTTTTTGTCTGTTCTTTATTGCAGGCAATATCTACCGCAATGTTGCTTGTTTTACAAGTGATGGTCGCTTGAAAACGCATTTGATTTATTCCATAACCTAATTGGATCAATGAATTAGTACCTAACCTAATCCATGGTATATCGCGTGATTTCGCTTCATCAACTATGCTACCTGTGCTTGGTCCAAGACGAACTTTTTCACGAATTTCTCTCATCGTTTGAAGATCTGCTGTAAGATTATAGTCGTCTCCGTTAATGATAGCTTGTGCAATTTTTACGGCTGATTCGGCAGCAAAAACACCCACTTTTTCTTCTAAATAGTTAAAAACCACATTATAAACGCCTTTTGTTTTTGTTTCACGTGTCCGTCCAAAACCAACATCCATACCCGCCAATGTTTGAATTTCTAAGGCGATATGTTCAATTACATGACCCATCCAAGTTCCTTGATCTACCCGTTGAAAAAAACCGCCATGGCACCCTTCTGAACATCGATGTGTAATAAGCGAAGGAATTAATAATTCAATACGTTCCCGAAAACCCGGTATTTTATTTGTCGGCAACTCTTCCAATTCTTCCAAATCCAATCGCATTTGGATTAATTTTTTTCTTGCAATACTCCAAATGTTTGGTCCTTGTAGCGCTTGTATTTTTAATATTTTCATGTCTAAATCAGTTTATAAGCTTACCTTAATAATAATGGATATAATTTTTGTCTTTATATTGAGGGCTAAAATTATTTTATTTTCTTTTAAATCCCTAACTTTGCACTCTTTAATAAACTAATGGGCGTTAAATTATTTTCTGGTAGAGCATCACTTGATTTGTCTTCTCGAATTGCCGAGCATTTTGGCTTGCCGTTGGGAGATGTAAACGTAACTGTTTTTAGTGACGGGGAGTTTCAACCATCTTTTGAGGAAACTGTGCGTGGACAAGATGTTTTTATTATTCAATCTACCATGCCCCCAACTGAAAACATTTTTGAATTACTCCTACTTATTGATGCAGCAAGAAGAGCTTCTGCTCGAAAAATTATTGCTGTAATTCCTTATTTTGGATTTGCTCGTCAAGATCGAAAAGATAAGCCACGGGTTGCAATTGGGGCGAAATTGATTGCCAATATGCTAATTGCTGCAGGAGTAGATAGGGTTATGACAATGGATTTACATGCAGATCAAATTCAAGGTTTTTTTGAGATTCCAGTCGATCATTTATATGCTTCTACCCTTTTCTTAAAAGAAATAAATAAATTAGACAATGGTAATTTGGTAATTGCCGCTCCTGATGTGGGGGGGGCAAAAAGAGCGAATTCATATGCCAAAAATTTAAATTGCGGCTTAGCGCTTTGTCATAAAAATAGAAAACGCGCGAATGAAATCGCTGAAATGACTGTAATTGGTGATGTTGTGGGCAAGGATGTTATTATCATTGACGATATGTGCGATACAGCCGGAACATTAACCACAGCAGCAGATTTGTTAATGGAAAAAGGCGCACTTAGTGTTCGAGCATTTTGTACACATGCCGTCTTGTCTGGACCAGCATTTGAACGCATAAACAATTCTAAGCTAACAGAAATTATTGTCACTGATACAATTCCTCTGGCGAAATCAAGCCCGAAAATTCGTGTTATTTCGGTTGCAGATTTATTTGCAGACGTAATTAAAAAATTGGTTAATAATGAATCAATTAGTTCACATTTTGTAATCTCTTAAATAAATAATAAATGAAAACAGCACAATTGAGCGGTTCGCTTAGATCGAACGTAGGGAAAAAGGACGCTGCGCTTATCAGAAATGAAGGCAGGGTACCATGTGTATTATACGGTCAAGGTACCCAAACACATTTTTCTGTTAGTCGGGTAGCAATAGATAAAATTGTATTTTCTCCTGAGGTGTATCAAGTAGAGCTTGATATCGAAGGAAAAAAAGCGATGGGAATTATCCGAGAATTACAACAACATCCAACAAAAGACACCATTCAGCACGTAGATTTCTACGAGTTAAGTGAAACAAAACCGGTAAGTGTAAAATTACCAGTTCGTTTAGTTGGTTCCGCACGAGGTGTATTAGCCGGTGGTCGATTGATGCAGGTTTTTAGAAATTTATCTTGTGTCGGATTACCTTCTGCTATTCCTGATGCCATTACCTTGGATATAGCCAAGTTAAAAATTGGACAATCAATCCGGGTAAATAGTATTTCTATTCCAGGAATAACTTTTTTAGATCCTGCGAATGCAGTAGTTGTTTCGGTTAAAATGGCAAGGGGTGCAATTAAGCCTGCTGCTGATGATGATGAAGAATAAGTCATATAATTTTTATATTAAACCGTTGAGATTTATTCTTAGCGGTTTTTTTTTGTCAAAAAGTTTCGGTTTTATCCTTCCTCTAACAAAAGCGATTAATTTTGTGCTTAATTAAATCTAATAAGTTATAAAATGATGGAAAGTGTTTTAAATATATTTAATATCCAACCAATAAATAATGGCGCTTCTACGGGTCAGAATTGGATGGATACAACTGGTGCGAAGATTGATTCTTATTCTCCCGTTGACGGGAAATTAATTGCGTCGGTAAAGTCTGCCACCCCAGCAGATTATAATGTAATTATTGAAACGGCACAATCGGCATTTATCGAATGGAGAAAAATTCCCGCGCCAAAAAGAGGTGAAATCGTTCGTCAGTTAGCAGAAAGAATAAGGTTTTATAAAGAACCTCTTGGAAAATTAGTTTCATATGAAATGGGAAAATCACTTCAGGAAGGTTTAGGGGAGGTACAGGAGATGATTGATATTTGTGATTTTGCAGTAGGCCTATCTCGCCAACTTTATGGTTTAACCATGCACTCTGAAAGACCAGGACACAGAATGTATGAGCAATATCATCCTTTAGGAATTGTTGGGATTATTTCTGCTTTTAATTTTCCTGTTGCAGTTTGGAATTGGAATAGTGCATTAGCTTGGGTTTGTGGTGATGTTTGTGTTTGGAAACCATCAGAAAAAACACCTCTAACGGCTTTGGCGTGTCAATTTATAACGAATGAAGTCTTTAAGGCGAATGGAGTTCCAGAAGGGGTTTCATCATTGGTTATCGGCGATGCTGAAATCGGCAAGTTGATGGCAAATGATCCACGTGTACCCTTAATTTCAGCAACGGGCTCTACTCGAATGGGAAAAAGTGTTGGCGCTTTAGTTGGCGCAAGACTTGGAAGGGCATTGTTGGAATTAGGAGGAAATAATGCCATAATCATTGCGCCTAGTGCTGACCTAAAAGTGGTTGTCCCTGGTGCTGTTTTCGGTGCTGTTGGAACTGCTGGACAACGATGCACATCAACAAGACGATTGATTATTCACGAAGAAATTTATGATAAAGTGAAAGATGCCATAGTGAAAGCGTATGGGCAACTAAAAATTGGAGATCCGCTTGACGTTAACAACCATGTTGGGCCTTTAATTGATAAAGATGCGGTTCATAATTATTTGGAAGCAATTGAAAAAGCAAAGGCAGAAGGTGCAATCGCCCTAATTGATAGCGAAGTGTTAACAGGACCTCAATATACTTCCGGTTGTTATGTGAAACCAGTAATTCTTGAAGCAAAAAACCATTATTCCATGGTTCAACACGAGACTTTTGCTCCGATTTTATATTTAATGAAGTATTCGGGGGAACTTTCGAATGCAATCAATCTTCAAAACAATGTTCCTCAAGGTCTTTCTTCTGCCATTATGACAAATAACCTCAAGGAAGCAGAAGCTTTTCTTGCTAATTCCGGATCTGATTGTGGCATTGCGAATGTGAATATAGGAACTTCTGGAGCCGAAATTGGAGGTGCTTTTGGAGGAGAAAAGGAAACAGGTGGAGGAAGAGAATCTGGTTCCGATGCTTGGAAAGTTTATATGAGAAGGCAAACGAATACGATTAATTATTCGGATAGTTTACCCTTGGCGCAAGGAATTAAATTTGATTTATAGTTTGTTTTTACATTACCATGGGGTATAACTAAAATGCCCCACAATTTCAGCACCAAATAAAACATCTTCCTTTTGGGGTCCGCAACAAATGTTGTGAACTATGTAATATCGATTTGTCCCAGGAACTTTTTCGTCGATTACTAGTCCCACATGCCCTCTTGCAATATCCCAAAAGACCAAATCGCCAGGTTTATAATCGCGGTCTTCGTTACTTATGGGTAAACTAGTAGCATGCGAAGTAAAAAATGGTATTAATGTACTGCATCTGCGATGATCAATGTTCGCATCTAGTCGGGCAATTTTTTTGTAGCGGCTAGGATTAGCTTTAATATCCTCATGAACTAATTTTTGCAAATCAATATTAATTGCACGATAGGCCCTTATTATTACATCGGTACAAACCCCTTTGTTCGCAGGAACGTCCCCATTTGGGTATTTTAAAACGACGTATGAGGGGTCATAGGTGACTTGTTGCGTGGCTTGCCATTTTGCATGATTAACGATAGTTCGAATACTATCACCTAAGTTAAGGTCATTTATTCCTGCTTCATCAAGTTGAACAGTATTTTTAACTTCTCTAGGTATGGGTCTTTTTTCTTGATTTTCATTAACACAAGAGATTAAAAAAAACAGAAAGGCTATTTTAACTATTTTCATTGTCGAAAAATATAAGTTTTGTTATGAAATTAATAAAAATCGCCAAATGAGTAGTTAAATATACTTTATTATGATCTTTTTTCATTGTACGATACAAGGGTAATTCCCTATCTTTGCAACAAAATAGTAAGCATGAATTTATTAACAGTAGGTAGTGTTGCTTTTGATGCTATCGAAACTCCATACGGTAAAACAGATAAAATTGTAGGTGGCGCAGGTACCTATATATGCTTTTCCGCCTCTTTTTTTGTAAAGGAACAAGGAATTATTTCTGTTGTTGGCGAGGATTTTCCGATGGCAACGCTAGAAGAAATGAAAGACAAAGGGGTTAATTTAGAAGGCCTACAAATTATTCAAGGAGGAAAGACATTTTTCTGGTCAGGAAAGTATCACAATGATATGAATTCTCGGGATACATTAGCAACTGAGCTCAATGTTTTGGGGACATTTGATCCCATAGTTCCAGAAAGTTATCAAAACATTGACTACCTATTATTGGGAAATTTGAGCCCTGAAGTACAACGAATAGTAATCGAACGATTAGTAGTACGTCCAAAACTCATCGCTATGGATACGATGAATTTTTGGATGGATATTGCCTTGGAGGAATTAAAGAAAACGATTCAATTAGTGGACGTGATTATCATTAATGATGAAGAAGCAAGGCAACTTTCCGGCACTTATTCTTTGGTTAAGGCTGCTGCGATTATTCAAGCGATGGGACCTAAAATTGTGATTATTAAAAAAGGGGAACATGGGGCATTGTTGTTTCATGGTGAAAATATATTTTATGCGCCTGCACTTCCTTTAGCAGATGTATTTGACCCAACTGGTGCCGGTGATACTTTCGCAGGTGGATTTATGGGATATATTGCTTCAACTGACGATTATAGTTTTGAAAACATGAAAAGAGCAATTATTGCTGGATCAGCATTGGCCTCTTTTTGTGTGGAGAAATTTGGAACTGATCGATTGAAAGAAATTACAAAGGCGGAGCTGAACAATAGAATTGATAGCTTTGTTGAATTAGCACATTTTCAAATGAAAGAAATATGATCAAATTTCAGCCCTTTATTGAAAAAATTACCGCGCTCACGATGGCGGAGGATTTAATCGTTTTAGGAAAAGAAGCCTCCGATATCAGAAGTCACTTCGAAGATTTCTTGCTCGAACAAGAACGCTTACAACAAGTGGCCAAAATGGAAGCATCTGAACGAGGTGATGTAATAGCCGACATTGATTTTGAAACGCCAAAAGAATCTTTCTATTTGGAATATAAAAAATTTCAAGAAATAAGGAAGCAACAAGTAGCGTTAAAAACAACTTTAGAAGCGGAAAATTTAAAGCTAAAAAAGTCATTGATCGTTAGCTTAAAAGAAGTAATTGAAAGGGAGGAAAATATTTCTGTGGCCTTTCAAGCGTACAAAGAAATCCACGAAACGTGGAAGAAGATAGGGGATATCCCTCGTGATAAGCGCGATGAAATTCAACGGGAATACTCACGGATATTGGAGATTTTCTTTTATACAATGAAAATTTATCGCGAGATAAAAGACCATGACTATAAAAGAAATACGCAGTTAAAACAAGGCTTGATTCAACGTTTACAGCAATTGCGAAATAGCAAAGGGTCTATTCGAGAAATGGAGTCCAATCTTCGGGTCCTACAAGATGAATGGGAAGAAATTGGACCAGTTTCTAATGACGAATGGGCAGTGGTGAAAAATAGTTATTGGGAGGCCGTACGATCAGTTTATGATAAAATTAATGCGCATTACGATGAGCAAAGAACAATATTAGCGGACAATATTCTGAAGAAGAAATTGCTAATAAATAACCTTCAAGAAATCGTAAACCAACTTGATGAGAATGCATCAACTAAATTTTATGAAAGTAATACCATCGAGGTTTTAAAATTACAAGAGGAATGGAAGAAAATAGGACCTGGCTCCAAAAAAGACAACGAGGTAGTTTGGGGCGAATTCCGAAAATTATGTGACCTATTTTTTAGCGCTAAAAAAGTGGTGAGCAAAAAGAACGAAGCTAATATTCAACAAAATATTGAGTTGAAAAAAGGCTTAATTGATGAAGTGAAAGCGATCAATAAGGATACAGATTGGAAATTAACGGCAGATAAAATAATAAAAATCCAACAGCGCTGGAAGGCATTAGGGCCCGCTGGACACAAGTTTGAAAATAGATTATGGTCCGAATTTAGAGCCTCGTGCGATGTTTTCTTTAATGCAAGAGAGAAATCTATTAAGGATCAGGCGGGTGAATTGGAAAACAATTTGAATCTGAAGTTGGCATTAATTGAAGCGGTTAACGCATATAAAATCACGGACAAATCAACGGCGTTATCTGATTTTAAAAAGTTTAGCCAATCATTTTCAGAAATTGGCCATGTCCCTTTAAATAAAAAAGAAACGATTTATAGCGCCTATAAAAAGGCCTTAGACGTGAAATATTCTGAATTGAAATTGGAAGGAAATGAACGAGCAAGCTTGCTTTTTTCTGCCAAACTTGATGTGATGAATGCTAGCCCAGAGCGAACAAAACTTTACCAAAAGGAACGTGCAGATATCAAACGACAAATGGATGTTTTGTCAAATGAAGCGTTGCAATATGAAACAAACCTTGGGTTTTTTGCTAAATCAAAAGGGGCAGATGCACTGAAAAAAGAGGTGGAGTCAAAAATTGAGAAAATTAAACAAGAAATACTTCAATTAAGAGGTAAGTTAAAACTTATTCCGAATGAATAGTTTTGTGAATGCTATTTTACTTGCGCTTACCTTTCCCCTAATAATGTTGACCATTATAGTTGGTTTTGACCTTCCGGTAGAAATCTTAAAAACCTCGGGTAAGAATTTGAGTTTTGCTGATGAAATCTTTTGGTTATTGGCAACATTAATGGGCCTTATTGCTTTTCGTAGAAGTTTGAAGCGTTGGATGGGAATGAAAATAGTAAATACTACGGAGCGGTTTATTATTAATTTTGAGGTAAGTACCGCACGTAAAAATAGGGTTGTTGTTTATAATTTAATAGAATCCTGTATCATGCTAAGTTTAGGGCTCTCCATTTATAACTTAACGACTCATGCGCTTGTTCCGACCATTGTTTTGTTGAGTTTTTCATTTGATAACGTATTGTTTTTAATGATAGGCTATAAAAAACGATTTAGAATTGGATTAAGTTCTAAAGCTTTGATTGTTTGCGACAGGGAAGTAACGGTTATTTATTTTGAAGGATTAAGAAAGATAAGTATCGAGCAACAAACCATCTATTTTGATTACATCAAGGATTTACAGCTGTCTTTTCCTACGAATTGCCTTCGTGAGGAAGACAAGGAACTAATTTTTAATGGACTAAATGATATTGTTGATAAAGACAAAGTTATGTTTAGTAAGATAGGCGAATGGAGCTAGCTAAAATTTTAATTGTTGAAGATGATCTGTCTTTTGCAAATCTTATTCAGCATCAATTAGAAATGTTGCACTTCGATAGTAACGATGTATTAATTGTTACTTCATTAAGTGACGCTAAATTAGCCCGAGAAGAATTTCAGCCAGATGTTGTTTTGTTAGATCTTGGCATTTCTGATTCTAGTGGAATTAACACCTATGAAGCAATTCATAAAATGTATGAGTTCGCTTCAATTATCATTCTTTCAGGATTAAATGATCATGCCTTAGCCTTAGAAATTGTATCAAAAGGAGCACAAGATTATTTATTAAAAACGGAAATAAATGCCCAATTATTAGATAAAACAATTCGGTATAGCATGCTCCGAAGAAGTTTTCGGCTTAGCATCTTTAACTCTGAACAAAAGTACAAGGACGTATTTAATCGTTCTCCATTCCCCGTTCTTCGTCTTGTCGGCAAATCGTTAATCATTGCTATGGCAAATCCGGCGGCACTTTCTCTTTATCAAGTTACTGAGGAAGAGATAATAGGAAAATCAATTTATTGGTTTAACTATTTTAAAGACCAAAAAATTGAAATCGAGACTAATCAGAGTTTTGCTAAACAACGCATACGACAAACTACTTTAAACGGCTTGGAAATCGTTAATGAAATCGTTATTAATAAATTGGAAAGAGAAGAAGAAACATACATCGCATTGGTTATCGATAGAACGGAAGAATTGAAGTTCGAAAAGCAAAAATTTGATGTAATTACGCAAGCGGAAGAAAGAGAAAAGAAAAAAATTGCAAGGGAATTGCATGATGGCCTAGGGCAACAACTCGTTCTCTTGAATTTGCTTTTTCAAAATATCACCCCAAAACAAGAGGAAGAAGCACAGTTTAAGGATATTTCAAGCTTGTTGCAATCAAGTATTCGATCAATTAAAGAAATTGCTTATGCGCTTAATCCTCCTGAATTAGAACATGGGTTTTTAAATGCAATCGATCGATTTGCCAATCGAATTAATTCCATAGGAGAGATTAAATTTATTGTAAAAATTCAAAAAGGCATCGATGAAAAATCGCTGGATAACGTGGATAGGATTAATTTATTTAGAGTTATTCAGGAGTTAATTAATAATACCTTAAAACATTCTCAAGCTACAGAAATGAAATTTGTTATGGAAAAATCTTCGGATCAAATTTTTATTTCCTTGGAAGATAACGGTATTGGCTTTGATATTGAAACAGCCCAATCAGGTATGGGTATGCAAAATATTCAATATAGAATGAAAATGTCAAATATTAATTGTGAATATAACTCCAAAATAGGTGAGGGCGTTAAGGTAAGAATGACAATTAATTCCTAACGCTATGGGAAAAGAACTGAAGATATTAGTTATTCGCTTTAGTTCTATTGGCGATATTGTGCTAACTTTTCATGCGCTTCGCTGTTTAAGAGAAAAGCACCCTAATGCGGAAATTCATTTCCTAACCAAATCAAGGTATTCCGAATTACTACAAGCTTCTACCTTTCATGATAAAGCACTCTTTTTTGAGGGAGATTTAATGCAAACAAGAAGTATAATTCGAAAGGAAAATTATACGCATATCGTCGATTTACATAATAATCTAAGGACACGTTTACTAACCGTTGGGATACGAGGCGTTCATTTAAGTAGGTTTAATAAATTAAATTGGGAGAAGTGGTTGTTTACTCGCATCAAAAAAAATAGGCTGCCGAATAAACACGTTGTTGAGCGATATATCGAAGCTTTCAGTCAACTTGGTGTATTGAACGATTCCAAAAACACCTTGTTTTTTGTACCGAATGAATTCAAAATAGAGCTTAATCTATACGATTTAAAAGAAAATGCTTTTTTGGCAATTGCATTGGGAGCTCAATATAAAACTAAAAAATTCCCTGTTTCTTCCTTAATTAAGGTGCTTGAATTCTATGACCTGCCAATTGTGCTTTTAGGGGGAGACGCTGAAAATGAAGACGGGCAAAAAATACAAGAAGCATTTCCTCAAAAAAAGATGTATAATTTATGTGGTGAATTAAGTTTGCTAGCTTCAGCTAGTATTCTTTCGCAAGCGAAAACGGTCCTAACCAATGATACTGGACTAATGCATATTGCCGCCATGTTTGACGTTCCAATTGTTTCTATTTGGGGAAATACGGTCCCGGCATTTGGAATGTATCCCTATCGTCCTGAAAAGGAAGCAACGGTTAAAATTCATGAAGTAGTAGGATTGAATTGCCGACCTTGTTCTAAAATTGGTTACCAAAAATGTCCAAAAGGACACTTTAATTGCATGGAAAAACAAGATCTTTCAGCTATAGCAACCGACATCAAGGCTTAGTTCCAACAACTAGTTAAAAATTCATTCATCTTTTCAAGCACTTCCGGAGAAATGGTTTCTTGGATCTCACCATATTCCGTAATATTTCCTGTGGAACAATTTTGAAATAAATGGTTCAAATTGGGCATTTCAATGACTTGTTTTATTTTTCCTGGGTTGTTGATGTTCAATTCAATTGCGGATAAATTCACTTTGCTAGGCACTTGTAAATCTTTATTCCCATTCAAGGTAAGAACATTACATTTTATTTTATTAAGATCAACCGCGGGGTCATATCTCAGAAAATAGTACATCCATGGATTGATATATGCACGTAAATTTTGTGTAACAAATTCAGTTTTTCCACCATATGGTTCTAAGGCACTTTTACTTAACTTTTTACTAATTTTCTTTAATTTTTTCTCAACTGAAATTGTTGCACTTTCTAAATCATTTGACTGTTTAATAAGATCAAATAAACTTCTATTAATTAATGTATTTTCTTTAATCTCATCAGGACTTACATGATTTACTGTTGCAATTAATTCTTGTTGCATTAATAATAATTGATCCCCTGGAATTCCTGGTCCTGCTAACATTATTATCCCATTGATACTGGAATCATTCGCGGCAATCATTGTGGCGAGCATCGCTCCTTCACTATGTCCAGCTAACGCAATTTTAGTAGTATCTATGTCTTTTCTAGTTTTTAAATAGGCGAGCGCAGAGGCCGCATCGCTTGCAAAATCGGGTGAAGTAGCCCCCTCAAATTTGCCCCCAGATTTAGCCGTACCTCTGTCATCATAACGAAAAACAGCGAATCCCTTTTTTGTGAGGTAATCAGCAATAATGAGAAATGGTTTATGACCTAAAATTTCTTCATTTCTGTCTTGTGGGCCACTTCCACTGATTAATAGTATTAGAGGAAAAACACCTTCTCCCTCTGGTAACGTTAAGGTTCCAGCCATGTCAAAATTGGCATTTACATGATGAAATACGATTTCTTCCTCTATGTAAGAAAAGGGAGCCTGTGGTTCTTGAGGTTTTACCACCACCTTTTTCTCCACCTTTCTCCTGCTTAATTGTAGAGGAGTCTTAAAATATCCTTGTGTAAATTCACCAGAAATGGTGGTGTCAGCCCAAAAGCCTTTAAATCTTAGGCCAATTTTTGAAACAATAAAATCTAGCGTGTCTTTTTCAAAAACTACTTTGTCTGCTTTTATTCCAAAAGCTTTTTGATCCGGGCTATCCACACTACCCGAATAAGTAGTACCTACTTTTTCAAAATGAAAAACTAAACTAAGTTGTTGTCCTCCAAGTGATAAAACGCCATTCCACTCACCTACGATGTTCTCTTGTGAATTTGCATTGCTAAAAACAACTAGAAAAATAAAGAGTAAGGTGCAAATCTTCCTCATTAGTCTAGAAACAGTTTTTTTAATTCCGTCGCCTCAGAAGCTTTCAATTTTCCTGCGAGAATTAGGCTTAATTGTTTCCTTCTTAATGCTCCTTCAAAACGTTTCTTTTCCTCCTCTGTCTCAGGAATTAATTCGGGGACATGTATGGGTCCACCGTTCTGATCTACAGCAACAAAAGTATAAATCGCTTCATTGCATTTTTCGCGTTCGCCCGTTATTTGATCTTCTACGAAAACATCAACAATAATCTCCATTGAGGTAGAAAATGCACGTGAAACTTTGGCCTCTAAGGTCACGATGGAAGCATGTTTTATTGGTTTTTGAAACGACACATTATTGACAGCTGCCGTTACTACCACTCGTTTACAGTGCCTATGGGCGGCAACACTTGAGATCACATCCATCCAGGCCAATAATTGCCCTCCAAATAAATTCCCCTGCGTATTGGTATCATTTGGTAACACGATTATTGTGGTAATCGATAGTGTCTCTTTTGCTGTTTTCGATTTCATAAAAACAAAGTTAAAGTTAATTGCTTATTTACATTAACTATTTCGAATAGTTTAAAAAATAGTTTATTTTTGCGTGCACTTATTTATTTATTTTATTCCTTTTTTATGTTTAAATATCTCCTCATTTTTATTCTCTTTAGTCAGGTTATTTTAATTAACGCTCAGAAAAAACCTTTCGATATTACCAATGCGCGCGAAGGCGAGAACGTAGAATATTGCCACCAACATATAAAATTAATGGAGTCTATGAAAGACCCAGCTTTTGTTTTGATTAAAGAGCAAGATGACTTAGAATTTGAACAATTGTTAAAAAAAGGTTCGGTATCTAAAGCAATTGTATATAAAATCCCAGTAGTATTTCATGTCTTACACAACAACGGAGCAGAAAACATTACGCACGAACAAATTGTGAACGGATTATTTATTTTAAACCGTGACTTTAGACTCTTAAACGCAGATGCAGCAAATGTGCACGCTGAATTTCAAGGAATGCCTTCTGATATCGAGGTGGAATTTGTATTAGCTACAAAGGCACCTAATGGTGCATGTTTTAATGGGGTAACACGAACGATGTCTGCCTTGAGTTATGATGGTTCAAGTGGGAGTGCTCAAGTAACGGCAATTAAAAATGGCAATAATGTGTACCAAGGTTCTTGGCCAGGCAATAAGTATTTGAATGTTTTTATTTGTGGTGAAATCGGTGGAGCTGCAGGCTATACAACGAATCCGTCATTTGCGTCCGCTACTAGTATGACGAATGGCATTTGGCTTCTGCATAATTATATGGGATCCATTGGTACGAGCTCTGTTGGTACCAGCCGTACATTGACACACGAAGTGGGTCACTGGTTAAATTTAAGCCATACTTGGGGTGGGAATAATAATCCTGGAAATGCAACAAGTTGTTCAACGGATGATGGCGTAACAGATACACCAAACTGTATTGGCGTTCAAGCTTGTGTCATGAGTTCTAATACCTGTAATTCCGATAATGCTTATTGGGGATTTGACATTCGGGATAATATTGAAAACTATATGGATTATTCTTATTGTTCTAAAATGTTTACTGAAGGTCAAAAAACAAGAATGCGAACAGCCTTACAATCGAACAATACAGGTAGAGCAAATTTGTGGTCTGCGTCAAACTTAACAGCTACTGGCGCTACAGGTGTTTTGACGCTTTGTGCAGCTGATTTCAATGCAGACAGAACGACGATTTGTACGGGAGAATCAGTTCAATTTACGGATGCTTCATTTAATATAGTTTCAGGTCGAACGTGGACTTTCACTGGTGGTAGTCCAAGTACATCAACTTCTTCAAACCCGACGGTAACTTATTCTCAACCTGGACTATATGCAGTAACTCTATCTGCAACCGATGGAACAACAACTGATGTTGAGACAAAAACGAATTATATACGTGTGCTTCCTACTGCTGTATCCTTGCCTTTCTGGGAAGGTTTTGAATCGTATGCTTCTCTTGCAAATCTACCAAACTGGGAAATTTACAACCCTAATAATAATAATGCCTTTGTTCTTGATCCTGCAATTGCCTATTCAGGTTCAAAGTGTGCCAAATTGGTTAATTTCGGTCAGGCACCTTCGAGTGTAGATGAACTAATTTCTGCTCCAATTGATTTATCAGTTATTCCAGCTAATGGAATTGTAACCTTGAGTTTCCGCTATGCTTACCGTAAAAAAACAAGTGGGGATTACGAATATTTAAAAGTATTTATTTCTAGTGATTGTGGAACAACTTGGGCACAACGTAAAACGTTAGGCGGGAATCAATTATCTACTTTATTCACAGCGAATTCTTGGGCACCTGCATCGAATGCTGATTGGGTAACTGTTCATGTTACTAATGTGACCAGCAATTATTTCAGTCAAGACTTTAAAGTTAAGTTTCGATTCGAAGGTGAGGGTGGAAACAATTTTTATTTAGATGACATTAATTTATATTCTGGTGCCCCTTCCAATGAAATAGTGTTAGGTATAAATGAATTCAATGAAAGCATTAATGATCTTTCGCTTTATCCTAATCCAACTGACGGTGAATTGAATGTAAGTTTTAGTGCTTCAAAAAATAAAAACATGCAATTTCAGGTATTGGATCTTACAGGAAAAATAATTCAAAACAACGTGGTGAACGCTGTCCAAGGATCAAACTTGGTCTTACTTGACACGCGAATCTTTGCTGCAGGATCTTACTTTTTGAAAATCATGTCAGATGATCACTTTAAGACCTTACCTTTTGTAATCAAATGATTACAATAAATAAAGTCAATTGTAAAATGAAAAAAATTCTTTTTTTATCTTGTTTTATTGCATCATCTATTTCGATTTCAGCACAGAAAAAACCATTTGATGCATCGAATGCTAGGGAAGGAGAAAGTGTAGAATATTGCCATCAACATATAAAACTAATTGAGTCACTAAAGGATTCCGCTTTTGCTGTGCAGTTTGCAAAAGACGAGGCAGAATACCAAAAAGCAACCAAAGACCCAATAGAAAAGGGAATAGTTTATAAAATCCCTGTAGTTTTTCACGTGCTCCATAACAATGGAATTGAAAACATTTCGCATGAGCAAATCTTGACGGGTTTAGCTAACTTAAACCGCGATTTTAGACTTCAAAATCTTGATGCTTTAACTGTTCATGCTGAATTTCTTGGGATGCCAGCAGATATCGAAGTGGAATTTGTACTAGCGACTAAAGCGCCAAATGGTGCTTGTTTCAATGGCGTAACACGAACCTTGTCTCCCTACAGTTACTTAGGCGACAATGGGGATGATCAGGTAGGTGTTGTAATTAATGAAAATAACGTTTTTCAAGGGCAATGGCCAGGAAATAATTACCTGAATGTCTTTGTTTGTGGCGATATTGGTGGCGCTGCAGGTTATACTTCTTATCCATCTGGTAATTCGGCCACTAATATGACGAATGGTATTTGGTTATTACATAATTATTTGGGTTCTGTAGGCACAAGTTCTGTCTCTCATGCGAGGGTATTAACACATGAAGTAGGTCACTGGTTAAATTTACCACATACCTGGGGCTCTACAAATAATCCGGCTCTTGCGAGCAATTGCGATACAGATGATGGCGTTGCCGACACCCCAAATTGTATTGGTGTACAGGCTTGTGTTTTGAATTCCAACACCTGTAATTCGGATAATGCTTATTGGGGATTTGATATCCGTGACAATGTGGAAAATTACATGGATTACTCGTATTGTTCAAAAATGTTTACCGAAGGACAAAAAACACGCATGCGGACGGCTTTACAATCCAATAATACCGGGCGATCTAATTTATGGTCGGCGTCTAATCTCTTAGCGACCGGTGCAGGAGGCTTGCTCACGTTATGTAATGCAGATTTCACAGCAGACCAAACAACGATTTGTCAAGGTCAGTCTGTTGAGTTTTTGGATGCTTCATTTAATTTGGTAACTAGCCGAGTTTGGAGTTTTATAGGTGGCAATCCATCCTCCTCTTCTATTGCTAATCCAATTGTAACGTATAGCCAACCTGGCTTATATCCTGTTACGCTTACTGCAACCGATGGAACTACCAATGACATTGAAACTAAAACTAATTACATTCGTGTCTTACCATCTGCAACTTCGCTTCCTTTTTGGGAGGGTTTTGAATCCTACACGACGCTGGCTAATCTGCCAAACTGGGAAATATATAACCCAAATAACAACAATGATTTTATGCTTGTAAGTGGAACGTCGCATTCTGGTTCCAACTGTGCTAAATTGGGTAATTTTGATCAGGCTCCTTCCAATATTGACGAATTAATTAGTGCGCCAATTGACCTCTCCATTATTCCAGATAGTGGAATAGTTACTTTAAGCTTTCGTTATGCATACCGAAAAAGAACGGTCGATGATTACGAATACTTGAAGGTTTTCATTACAAATAATTGTGGGAATACTTGGGCGCAGCGAAAAACAATTAGCGGCAATCTATTATCTCCGTATGCATCACCAAGTTCTTGGACTCCCACTTCCAATGCTGATTGGGTAACGGTTCATATGCCGAATGTGACAAATAATTATTTCACTTCAGATTTTAGAATGCGTTTTCGATTTGAAGGAGAAGGAGGAAATAATTTCTATTTAGATGACATTAATTTATATGCCGGAGGTCCATCAGATGAAATAGTTCAAATTGCAACTATTTCTGATATGGAGGGGCTTGTTAATGGCGTTTCAATTTTCCCCAATCCTGCTGAGGATGCAATCACGGTTCAGTTTAACGCTCAGTTAAATACTGCCATTCATTATAAAATGTTAGACATAACCGGTAAGTTTTTACAGGGAAATGCAATCATGGCGATTGAAGGAGAAAACTTATTGGTGTTAGACACACAGAAATTATCGGGAGGTTCTTACCTTATTCAATTAATTTCTGAAGGCAGATCTGTTACTCTTCCTTTTATTATTCGTTAATTTCCTGTTTAAAATAAGCAGTAAGTACCGTAGTTTTAGATTTTCCTATTACAGATACAATGTCAATCTCCTGCGCTTCTTTCATTGCCTTCACCGTTTTAAATTTTTGAAAGAGTTTTTCCATTGTCATTTCTCCAATCCCTGGAATACTTAATAAGGATGAGGTGATGCTATTTTTACTTCTTAAGTTTCTGTGATGTGTTATCCCAAAACGGTGCGCTTCATTCCGAAGGTGTTGAATTACTTTTAAGCTTTCCGATTTTTTATCAATGTATAAAGGGTAACTATCACCAGGGAAAAAGATCTCTTCCAGTTTTTTAGCAATGCCAATCACGGTAATTTGTCCCCTTAATCCTAATTCATCAATTGACTCCATTGCTGCGCTAAGCTGTCCTTTTCCGCCATCAATAACAATTAAGTTTGGTAATGACTCATCTTCTGCTAACATTCGCTTATAACGTCTAAAAACAACTTCGCGCATAGAGGCGAAATCATCCGGGCCATCCACCGTTTTTATTAAAAAATGACGGTAATCTTTTTTGCTTGGTTTCCCATTTTTAAAAACAACACAGGCAGAAACAGCATTGGTCCCTTGTAAATTTGAATTGTCAAAACACTCAATATGTGTTGGCAAAATCGTTAATTTAAAATCACGTTTTAATTGATCCAAGATTCTTTCCGTATTTCTTTCTGGAGAAAGTAATCGCTCTTTTTTGCGCTGGTCTAATCGATAAAAAGTGGCGTTTTTTATGGAAAGATCTAACAATTGTTTTTTATCCCCTCTCGATGGAATTGTAAGCATAAAATCTTCAAAAGAAATGGCTATTGACTCTGATAAAATCACCTCTTTACTATTACTTCCATATCGAAGGCGGAGTTCAGGAAGTGTATAAGCGATTACATCTGCTTTTGATTCGTTCAGTTTTTTTGTTATTTCAGCTGAAAACCCATGAATTATTGCGCCCTCTACGACCACCAAGTAATTGATAAAGAATGATTTTTCATCTTCTATTACTCCCAAGATATCTATATCATATAATTGTCCAGAAGCAACCGTGGATTTTGATTTGTATTTTTCTATTTGAAATATAATATTTTTATATTCTTGTGCTTTCTCAAATATTAATGCCTCAGAAGCGATTCGCATTTTTGATTTTAAGGTTTGAATAAGTGAAAAGGTCTTCCCTTTCAAAAGTTGTTCTATTTGTTCGATAGTTTCTTGGTATTCACTTTCGCTTTGTTCGTTAATACAGGGGCCTTTGCACTTCCCAATATGATAATCTAAGCAGACATTAAACTTTTTTGACTCAATATTTTTCTTACTTAACTCATAATTACATGTCCGTAGGGTATAGGTTTCTTTTATGAGTGTAAGAAGCGTGTTCATCATTTTTACATTAGCATATGGGCCAAAGTATTGTGTGCCATCAGCTATTTTTTTTCGAGTTGTAATTATTCTTGGATAAGCTTCATTTTTTATTCCGATCCATGGGAATGTCTTGTCGTCCTTTAGCAGAATATTATATTTTGGCTGATAGGTTTTGATCAGGTTGTTCTCCAATAATAATGCATCTAATTCTGTATCAACAATAAGGTATTCAATTCGATAAATTTGTTTTACGAGAATTCGTGTTTTTGCATCAACGATGTTTTTATTAAAATACGAGCCGACACGCTTTTTTAAGTTTTTTGCCTTTCCCACATAAAGAATCTTTTCATTTATTGAAAAGTATTTATACACGCCTGGTTTCTCAGGCATACTATTAATATATTCGAGATGTTCACTAGTGCTTTTCATGAACGATTTGGCAAATAAGCAAAAAAAAACCGCCAATTTTGGCGGTTTTTAAGAAATTGAATGATTAAAGTTTAATTATTTTTCGTGTGACTGAGCCCACATTCGTGTTGACAATCACATGATATACACCTGCAGAAAGCATCTGTAAATCTAATTTGCTTGAATTATTTATTATTGGGCTCGTTAATAAGGTCTTTCCAGTTAAATCCACTAGTTTAATTTCCTTAACTATCGCATTAACAGAAGACAAATCGATAGTGATAAAATCATTCGTTGGATTTGGGAAGATGGATAATCCTTCTAAATTATTTTCTTCAAGACCTGAACTTGCAACTATATTAACTTTATAATCTTCTACCTCACCATATGTGCTTTGTCCACAAGGAATGATGGCGCCGTCTACAGAAAACGAAATGCGTACTCGCATGTTGACAAGGGCTGTTGTTGCAGTCGCTGGTACTACAAAGTTAAAGACATTGTTCCAGCCAGCAGCAACTAAAACATAGGCTATTCGTTCCCCAGCGTCGGTAAAATCAAGGTCGTTGTTGTAATCTATCCATACAGCAATCTCATCATTGGTATAAGCACCTGGAGTGCCATTGATTGCAGGCGAAACTGTAACGGTATAAGGAGATCCCTTTGCTAAGCTTGTGCTTATGGCAGAATAATTACCATATCCACCAGCTGAACAGTTGCTTGTATTATTAATAGTGTTCAAAAGGACATTATTAATGTACTCATCGCAGGCAGCTGATGAGCCAGCGCATGGGCCACTTTGTTGGGTAACGGTAATATAATTTGTTTTAATTTCACTATCGGTTCCCGTAGTGTTTGTTGCCACCAAAGTGATTGTGTATTGCCCTACCGTATTAAAGATAACTTGAGGGTTTTGTGAAGTTGCTGAGGTCCCACCTGTATAGCTCCAACCACTGCCTGAAATCGTCCAAGCCCATGATGTAGGAGAACCAGAACTTAAATCGGTAAAACTAACTGTACCCCCTGAATTTACAGTTGTTGGTGTAGCACTAAATTGAGCTACAGGTGCCGTAGGATTAACCGCTGTACAAGGATCAGAAGATCCGTTTAAAACGAGTAAGCCAGTATTCCCTGGATCAAGGTATGTTTTTAATCTTTCGTTGTTTGGCGTCCCATTACTTGTCCAGTGATAAGACATTTTACCATAACTATCTGGTGAATTTAATGCTGTACAAAAAGAGCCCCCCCCCGTAAGAGTTCCAATAATTCTACCAGAGCTGTTATTAAACAGTGGCGAACCTGATGACCCTCCTTCTGTAACGCCATGACCATTTGAATTAGCGGACCAAGTTAATCTCCAATGTGTATTAGAAACGGATCCACCCCAAGTTGTTGAAACGGTAGTTCCGTTAAAGGTGGATATTTTCTTGATGTCACCTGCCGGGTGGTGAATTCCTGTGCCACCAGTAGTTGCCGTATTGTTTGCATCCCATCCGTTCCAATAACAATTAAAGTTAGCTGATTTCATAGTTGTAATGGTTGCTGCTTGATTAGCAATGCTACCCATTTGCACCAATAAAAAGTCAGATCCGGTATCACCGCCAGCATCATTGGAATCTGCCAAGCGAACACAACCAGTAATAAAATAATCATCTAAAGTTCCTGCTACACTTGGATTGGTACAAGTAGGAGCCTCATAACGGAAATAAAATTTCCATTGATTCATGTTTCCTGCAGTAGCACTAACACCACAATGAAGAGCTGTTAAAAACAATGGTTTACAATCTAAGGCTGTATTGTTTACTACAGAGCCAGTACACCATCCAGCACCGCCACCTTCTACCACATAAATTCTTGCCACCCCCCTTTTTTCATCCTGCCAATTATTTCCAACAGGGCTGCAGTTCACATTTACTTCACACGCTTCCGATTCGTTTATTTTTTGTGCGTTGGGATTGCCAGTTGCTCTGTAATTATAAATGATTCGATCAATGAAAATTTCAGAAGATTTCGTGTATGCAGGCTCATAAATGGTCATAATCATTTCGTCCCCAAAACATAAGGCTGCATTTTGCATAAAGTGCGATTCAACATCTTTCGATGTAAGGGTATTGTGTAATGGTTTTCCACTAATGTCCTGAATATTCAATGTGGTTCCACCATAGATCTTAAATACCTCAAAAAGAAAGCTGATAGCTTCAGCACCAGGAGATTTTATATGCATTTGCCATTGTCGGTCTCCATTAGGTAAAGTCTTCCAGATGCCAGTATTGTTTAAGGAAATATTAGCAGGTCTATTTACACCAATACGATACAATACACCATTTTTATCCCGCTCTAGGTCTTCAGCATGGATAGCATTCATTTCTGGCGCGGAAATAATAGTTAGAGGAATATTTTTATCAAAAATTTGCTTCGATAATACAGGGATGTTTTCCTGTGAATAACCTTTCGTGTTAATCATAAGAAGCAATAAGGCGATGTAGAGTAGGCGTATTTTCATAGTTACATATTATTGATTAATTTCACTGACAAATATAAGATAATAGTTTAATTATTGCGAAATGAAACGCATTTATTTAGTAGAAGATGAGGCTGTATTGTTAGATTCAATTAAGTTGAATTTAGAGTATGATGGCTATGAAGTGATAGGAATAAAATCGGGAACGGAAGCCTTTGATAATGCCAAAGAATTGGGGGAGAGTGATTTAGTTATTTTAGATGTGATGCTGCCTGGATATAATGGAATTCAAGTGTGTAAAGAGATTCGGAAATTTAGTGATGTACCTATATTATTCCTTTCAGCAAAGGGATCAACTGTGGATAGGGTTATGGGTTTAAAGGCAGGTGGAAATGATTATTTACCAAAACCTTTTGATTTAGAAGAGCTATTATTAAGGGTCAAGATTTTATTAGCAATTCAATTAAAAACTACCGCACAAAATATATTTACGATCGGGTCTAAAACAATTAATTTTCAAACTTTTGAAGTGTGTGATTCCCAAGAAAAGAACATTCTAACTTTTTCGAAAAGAGAAGTTGATTTATTGCAGCTCTTTTCTGTTAATGTTGGTCGTGTTGTTTCGCGTGATGAGATTTTAGATGCTATTTGGGGCATGGATAAGTTTCCAACGCCGCGTACAATTGATAATTATATATTGTCTTTTCGAAAAATTTTTGAAATTGACCCCAAAGAACCTCAGTTTTTTCACTCAATTCGTGGTGTCGGTTATAAATTAACTTTGGCATAGTCCAATTATCCCCTTACTTTTGAGGATTATTTAATTAAAGCGTGTTATGTTCACTGGAATAATTGAAGAAATGGGTGTTGTAGTCGCCATTCAAATAGAAAAAGATAACGTAAATTTTACAATAGAGGCGGCCTTTACCGATCAATTAAAAGTAGATCAAAGTGTTGCCCATAATGGATGTTGCCTTACCGTAGTTGATATCCATAAGGCTAATTCATCTTATGTGGTAACAGCCATAAAGGAAACCTTGTCTGTGACTAATTTATCGAATTGGCAAGTAGGAACGAAGGTAAATCTCGAACGTTCAATGTTGATGAACGGACGCATTGATGGGCATATCGTTCAGGGACATGTAGATTGTATTGCAACTTGCACCAACGTTTTAGAAGAGAATGGAAGTTGGAAGTATGATTTTTCACACCAATCTAAAGAAATTACGGTGGAAAAAGGGTCAATAACCATTAATGGAACGAGCTTAACCGTAGTGAATTCAGATAAAGACTCTTTTTCAGTTTGTATCATTCCTTATACCTATCATAACACCAACTTTCATGAGATGAAGATTGGTGATACGGTTAATCTTGAATTTGATGTGATTGGCAAATATGTTTCCAAATGGTTATCAGTAACTAAATCGAATTAACATGACAATTGAAGAAGCACAAAAAACCGTAGATACTTGGATAAAGCAATATGGGGTGCGGTATTTTAACGAATTGACTAACACCGCCATATTGACGGAAGAAGTGGGAGAGGTAGCGCGCATAATAGCTCGTAGATATGGGGAACAAAGCGAAAAAGAATCCGACAAAAAGCTTGACTTAGGGGATGAGTTAGCCGATGTGCTTTTTGTTCTTATTTGTATTGCCAATCAAACCGGGGTCGATTTAACAAAAGCGATGGAATTAAATTTAAAAAAAAAAACAACGAGAGATGAGCTTAGACATGTTAATAACCCGAAGTTAATATGAGTTCGGAAAGTAATACTGCATTTCAAGCAAATGTGTTAAAAGCGTTAAAGTCTGGTTCATCGGCTTTATGTGAATCGAGCGAAGTAAATGTCTCCTTAATTGAAGCGCTTATTTTACATTCCATTCCTACCCCTGAAGAGGGCGCTCCCAGAATGATAATTTTATGTTCGGACAATATCGCCGCCCAAGAATTGGCCACCTCTTTAGCTCCTTTTATTAAGGAAAGAGATTTAACCCTAGACTTGATTTTGGAAAAAGGAAACAAGGTAAAGCAACGAAATGACCTTTATGATGGAACAGAAATCATCGTGGGAACTTCCAGACGTGTGTGTGAAATGTATTTCCAGAATGGCTTTAACATCAGCAAATTAAAATTGTTTGTTGTGCTTCAAATGGATGTTCAAGTTAAAAACGGTTGGCGTGGATTTATTGGGCGAATTGCAGAAAGTTTACCTAAATGCAAGCAATTATTGTTCATGTCCTCTTCGAGTGATGAAAGGATCGAGAGTTACGTTGATGAATTCATGCCGATACATCAAAAAATATCCGAGGACATTATTTAGTGATTCAATTATAGGGTTTTATGAAAAAGCGTAGCGAAGAATTAGTGGAATTGAGACCAATTATCTTTTTAGAGGAAGAAACATCAAAACCAATGGAAAAATTTCAAAATCAGGTTTTGCGTCCGATTTTAAAATACCAGCATGAGTTATGGATACTTGAAGTAAAGCAATCATTGTTTTTCATTCAAATAAAAGCAAAGCGATTGAAAGGCTTCGAATATAGAGAGGCAATTAAAAGTGTAATTGCAAAAACATCGGATCTTAAAAACCGCTATATTGGAATAGTTACCGGACTTTTTACAGCGGATGAATATTCATTTTATCTTGAAAATAAATCGGAAATTAATAAACGAATAGTTCAAATGGTTACTGAACGAATCGTATCAATCGGCTAGTTTCTCTTTTTCTTTTATTAATTGCTTTTTTAAGGCATCAATTACATGAGAAGCAGCTTCTTCGAAACTAGCACTTTTCTTTTTTGCGAAAAGTTCTTTTCCAGGTATATGTAGCTTTATTTCTACTAATTTATTTTCGTGTTGATCGTCTTTATCTAATTTCAAGTATACCTCACAGTTGGTAATGTTTTGAGAAAATAAAGATAATTTCTCGATCTTCAAATCTACATAGCTGAGAAGATCTTTGTCTGCTTTGAAATGAATGGTGCAAATTTGCTTTTGCATAATTAAATTTTTATTTGCCCCTTGGGTGGGCTTGTGAATATACTTTTGTTAATTGCGCGAATGAGTTATGGGTATAGATTTGAGTTGCTGCAAGATTAGCATGCCCCAATAAATCTTTTAGGGTTTCTAATCCGGCACCTCTGTTGAGCATATGTGTTGCGAATGTATGGCGCAGAACATGGGGGCTTTTTTTATCCAATTGAGTTGTTGTACCAAGATATTTTGTGATTCGACGATAAACAAATGCAGGATAAAGGATATTACCATTTTCTAGTACAAACAAGGTGGTAGTGGCACCGCTGGTAAGGTTTCTTACTTTTCTATATGCTGTAATTTTTGTAAACAAAGCAGCGGTAATTGGAATGATTCTTTCTTTATTGCGCTTACCAAGTACTTTGATGGAGTCATTGGTGACATTGCCATCTTTTAAATGGATTAACTCGCTCAAACGAATACCTGTTTGGTAGAAAACTTCCACCATTAAAGCATCTCTCAACCCATTAAAGTCATCTGAAAAATAGTCGCTAAGATTTGTTTCCTTTAAATCTGATTCTTTGGCAAAAGATGGCAATCGTTTCTCACTTTTAGGTCCACGCAATTTTAAAAGAGGATTTGTACTTGCTAAACCTTCTTTTCGCAGCCATTTATAGAAGGTTCGAAGGCTAGCCAACTTTCTGTTTACGCTCTTATTAGCACAACCATTCTCGATTAATTCAACAATCCAAGATCGAATGAATGCGGAGCTTAGGCTGGAAAATCCTGAGATTTCTTGTAACTCAGCAAATGTTATAAATTGTGAAAGGTCATTTTTGTAGGCGATAACAGTATGCTCGGAATACCGTTTTTCAAATTGTAAATAGGAGATGAATTTATCGAGCATAAAAAAAGGAGCTTACGCTCCTTCAACGACTATACTATGATTTGGTTACATTTGTTCAGACAACATTCTTTGCTTATATGCCGCACGAATTACTTCTTGACGACGCGCAATAGAAGGCTTTTGGAATTCTTTACGAGCTCTTAATTGTTTCATCATGTTCGTTTTTTCGTACTTTTTCTTGTACTTCTTTAACGCTCTCTCAATGTTTTCGCCTTCTTTGATTGGAATAATTAACATAACTAACTTTTAAATAAAATAAACTTTGGGTGGCAAAGATAAACCAAATTCAATAATAAGCAAGAATTATTTTAAAATTTCTCTTGAAATTACAATCTTTTGAATTTCTGATGTTCCTTCGCCAATGGTCATTAATTTTGCGTCCCTTAAAAATTTTTCGGCAGGGTATTCTTTGGTATATCCGTAGCCTCCCATAATCTGAACGGCTTCATTTCCACATTTAACTGCTACTTCGGACGCAAAGTATTTTGCAAAGGCCCCCTCTTTGGTTAAAGGCATTTTATTGTCTTTTAAGTAGGCCGCTTGAAAGGTGAGTAATTCTGCCGCTTCAATTTGAGTAAGCATATCGGCTAATTTAAATGCGATCGCTTGAAAATGGGCTATTGGCTGTCCAAATTGTTCCCTTTCTTTTGCATATTTTACGGATGCTTCATAAGCACCACGTGCAATTCCACAACTTAAAGAAGCAATTGATATTCTTCCTCCATCTAATATTTGCATCGCTTGTTTAAATCCTGCTCCCACTTCTCCGATAACATTTTCTTCAGGTAATCGAACATTGTCAAAAATTAATTCAGCTGTTTCACTTGCTCGAACGCCAAGCTTATCTTTTATTTTGACAGCCGAAAAACCTGGGGTTCCTTTTTCGATAATAAAGGCCGTTATGCCATTACTATCTAAAAGTTCTCCTGTTCTTATTAATACAACAGAAATATCGCCAGACAATCCATGTGTAATCCAGTTTTTCGTGCCGTTAAGCACCCATTCATTTCCGTCCCTCACTGCAGTTGTTTCCATTCTCATTGCATCGGAACCTGTATTTGCCTCGGTTAAACCCCAAGCGCCAATGTGTTCACCTGTGGCTAATTTTGGCAAGTATTTTTCTTTTTGCTCCTTTGATCCATGATAGTAAATATGCCCAGTGCAAAGTGAATTATGAGCAGCAACACTTAATCCGATACCCCCACATACTTTTCCTAATTCCATTAGTGCAGTGGCATATTCGTTATATGAAAATCCAGCGCCGCTGTATTCTTCCGGAATAAAAATACCCAAAAGCCCTAGTTCCCCCAGTTTTTTAAGTGTTTCTACGGGGAAAATTTCATCGTCATCCCACTTTCTCATAAATGGACGGATTTCTTTTTCGGAAAAGTCACGCACCATTTGTGCAATCATTTCTTGATTTTCGTTCTTTTCAAAATTCATGATAGAAATTTAATAGGTAATTAAATTAGATATTAAGTTGGAGTGATTTTCTAATTTATCACGCCCATTTAAGAAACTTAGGCAAACAAGAAAACTAAAACCCGCAACTTCCCCACCACATTTCTTAATGAGTGATGCGGCAGCTGCAGCAGACCCTCCTGTTCCCAAAAGGTCGTCGTGGATGAGTACTCGATCGCCTACTTTTAAAGAATCATTGTGCATTTCTATTACTGCACTGCCATATTCCAAATCGTAGGCATATGAAATTTTATCGTAGGGTAGCTTTCCGGCTTTTCGTATTAAAATGAAAGGAAGGCCTAATCGAATTGCCAATGGATACCCAAATAGAAATCCGCGGCTTTCAATACCGGCGATTGCATCTAAATTTTTATCTGAATAATAGGCAGCAAGATGGTCAAGTACTTCGCCGGACAGAACGGGGTTTAACATGATGGGGCTAATGTCCTTGAAAAGTATCCCCGGCTTAGGAAAGTTCTCGACATCACGGATTGATTCTCGTAGTTTTTTTTCAATACTCATGTTACAAAGATAATTCGAGAAGATATAAACAGCCTAAATAAAATGAATAAAATATCATTAAATTAAGTTGATTTAAAAATCATCTGGCAATCCTTCTATTTTTTGAATCACTGCAGCATTTTTAGTAGTATCACATAAAGAGCAGTTATCAATAAAACTAGCATCTAATTCCTTTATTTTTTGCTTATTTAATTCGGCATTTTCCATAATTAAATAATATTCACTGGGTTTGCTAAATTTCTTTTTAATAATTTCAAGTTTACAATAACAATCAAATTTTTCACCATCACAGCGATCAATTACTTGTTTTTCATTTTCCCTAGTCCAACAGTCATTCATTTTAGACACCCATCTAAGACCTAAAGTCGCTATCATTAAGGAACCACAGATCCAAATGATTGAAATCACTAAGGCTAATCTGCTTTTACATTGGCGCGCATTCCTAAACAATTGAAGGCCAATGATTAGTAAATCTGAGACAAAAGCAAGGAGGCTTATGTAAAAAAATTGTTGTCTTGAGTCATCTGACCATGTAGGATTGTGCAGAATTGAATGTGCCCCCCCAATAATTAAAACGTTAAGGGAGAATAAAATAATAATGAGCGCATATACGCTATTTTTTGCATTTTTTTTACGTTTAGCCTCTCTGTTTAAAAAGACTCCTAGGATTAAAAACAACAAACTTATTCCAATTATATATATTAATGTCTCTATCATGGTTTACAAAATTATTTTTTAACTAAATTAGCATAATAATTTAAATAAATCTTTATGATGAAAAAATCTATGTTTTTTATATTGTTGATGTTTAGTTTTTCTTTACAATCTCAGGAGATAACAGTGTCTGGCGCAAAATTCAAGAAAAAATTGGATATTAAGGGCGATTTGCTGAATTTCAACGGTGCAGGTCTCCGTCAAAAATATGGATTTGACCTTTATGTTTCTGCTTTATACCTTCCTGCGCAAACAATGGATGCCAACCGTATAATTAATGCTGATGAACTTCAAGCAATAAACATAAAAATTATTTCGTCAAAAGTAACCAAAGATAAATTTAATGAAACGGTACAAGAAGGGTTTTTAAAGTCCAGTCACGGAAAAGCGACAGCGGCAGAAAAAAGTCAATTCAAAGGTTTTTTTACTGCTCCTATTAAAATAGGGGATGATATATTAATTATTTATAAACCAGGAAAAGGCGTTGCTGTAACAATTAATGGAACATACAAAGGCTTAGTCCCGGGCCTCGATTTTAAAAAAGCATTATTTTCTATATGGTTAGGGAGCTCTCCTGCGGATGAAAAATTAAAAAAGAAGATGCTTGGCAAGTCATAAAGCAATTTTAACCGCTTTTTTTATCCCCTTTAGTTACTGTTAAATAAATTATATTGATAAGTATGGAAGTAGCTTTTCATATGTTTCTTCATCAATTAAATGTGATTGTTTTATTTCATTAATATTTTTGAATCCATTTTTTTGTATGCGCATCTTAAAAATAGAGTTTGCTTGACTCCAATTTAAGTAGGGGTGCGCATTAAACTCTTCCAATGTGGCATCATTAATATTCAAAAGTCTAATTTCTGAAGGATTAATCTGAATATGTGGAATTATTTTTTCGAATGATTCACTGCTCATTTTAAAAATCTCCATGAGTTGACTTTTACGCACATAGCCTCCTAATTCACCTTTGTATTTTATGATGGCCTTTGCATAATATGCACCTAATCCCTTTATGGCTAACAATTCACTTTCGCTTGCCGTGTTTAAATCAATTTCTTTGGGTGATAGAATGCTCTTTTCCTCAATAATTTTTATGTATGTTGGTCTTATGGGGTAGAAGGTAGAATCTTTAATGAGTTTGAATAGTATATCAGGAATCACAAATATTTTCTTTAAGTCGTCATTGGAGTAGAGGCCTTTTTGTGTAAACTTCATAACGACATTTACTTGTTTTTCAGAAAGCCCAAGTTTCAACCAATCTACTTTTTTATAGTTGTTAGGATCAAATCGCAGTGGAGGAGCTTTATATTTACTTTTACTTTTAACGAAGGATGTTTTTTGATAATATTCCTTTCTTCGTTTTTCAAAATCTGCAATCTTCGATTTAGAAACGCTTATTTTAAAGGGTTTATTAAAAGATCGGACAATTCTAGGAAGAAAAATAACGGTTAAACAAATCAAAAAGAATAAGATAATTCCTTTACGATTTCGGGGAGAAACATAGAATGGATAATCAGCATTCATTGAATTAGTAAACGACTATTCAACGAATTATTCTAAGAAAAAAAAACTATTTATCGGATTCTTTCCTCAATTTACTATGATGTTTGCTATACCCAAAATAAATTAGGAGTCCAGCAATCATCCAAATGCCTGCTACTGTTAAGGTAGTAAGGTCTAATGCCACAATCATTGCCAAACAAACTAGTATTCCTAAAATAGGAACTAAAGGAACTAATGGTGTTTTAAATGGTCGTTCCAAATTAGGAAAGTTTTTACGCATCATGATTATACCCGCACAAACAATAACAAATGCGAATAAAGTACCGAATGAGGTAAGGTTTCCTGCAACACTACCAGGGATAAATGCTGCAAATCCTCCCACCATTATTAATAATACTATATTCGATTTATAGGGAGTTTTAAATTTTGGGTGTAAAACAGAAAATAGTTTCGGTAATAATCCGTCGTTTGACATGGAGTAAAAAACACGTGTTTGTCCCATTAACATGACTAAAATAACCGATGAAAATCCCGCTAATATGGCAATGTTAACACTTGTTCCCAGCCATTCATAGCCGGCCATTTTTTTAATAGCATAGGAAACGGATGCTTCTCCACCTGCACCGCCCACACCGAATTCTTTCCAATTTGCAATACCTGTCAATACATGGGCAAACAAAATATAAAGAATAGTACAAATAATTAATGACCCTAAGATGCCAATGGGCATATCTCTTTTTGGATTCTTTGCTTCTTGCGCAGCTGTAGATACAGCATCAAAACCAATAAAGGCGAAGAAGACAATTGCTGCGCCGCCGAGAACGCCACCCCATCCCCATTTAAAAATTCCTTCATGACCGATAAAACTTTCTGGTATTAAATAAGGAGTATGGTTTTCGGGCTTAATATAGCTCCAACCGATTATTATAAAGATCAATACGATAGCAACCTTAATAAAAACCATAATGCCATTAATAAAAGCGGACTCCTGTGTGCCTTTAATCAATAATAATGTCAGTATCGCCAAAATCGATAATGCAGGTAAATTCATTATACCATTTATAGTTTCTTTCCCAACTAACTTATGTTCAAATGGCGAGTGACACCATTCATAGGGAATGGCTCCGCCCAAGAGATTATTCAGGTATTCACTCCAAGCAATGGAAACCGTAGCGGCACCCAATGCATATTCCATGACTAAAGACCAGCCAATTATCCAAGCTACTATTTCACCTAAAGTTGCATAGGAATAAGTGTATGCGCTTCCCGCAATTGGGATAGTAGATGCAAATTCTGCATAGCATAATCCTGCAAAAGCACAGCCAATAGCGGCAATAGCAAAGGATAGTGTTACCCCAGATCCAGCTGCCTCTGCGGCTGCTCTTCCAGTATTAACAAATAATCCAGCACCTATAATTGCCCCAACACCTAAGGCTATAAGCGACCACATACCCAGTGTCTTTTTTAATCCATGTTCATTAGCTTGCGCTTCTTGTAATAAATGTGGGATTGATTTTTTATTGAGTAAATTTTTCATAAAAGTCTATATTTTTAACTATTGCATCATTTTATAAGTGCCTAAAGATATTATATTTTTTGTATTATTAATCTAAAAGTGCAAGTGTTTCTTCCAATGATTTTGGATTATATCCGATTTCAGCCTTAGATTTTGTTAAAACTAATCCTGTTTTTGGTGGTCTTTTTGCCGCTTGATTTAAGGTACTGCTATTTGTTTTTTTAATTAAGGTTGGGTTGCAATCATAAAAGCGGGCGATACGTAAAACTATTTCATAAATGGAAAGAGTCTCCGGCCCGCAAGCATTAAAAACCCCAAACTTACCTACTAGACAAATTTGGATACACGCCCATGCTAAATCATCGGCCCAGGTGGGTGCCCGAAATTGGTCATCAACAACAGAAATCTCTTGCTTTGCTAATAAAGCGTCACGTGCCCAAACTATTAAATTAGACCGTGAAAGTTGATGGCCTTGTCCGTATACAATAATTGTTCTTACTATTGACCAATTTTTGTTTGCTGATTCGTTAAGCAATTGCTCAGCTTGCCATTTTGAAGTCGCATAATGACTTAATGGATTCGGCGTATCTGTTTCCGAATAAGGGCCATTTTCTCCATCGAAAATAAAATCTGTTGAAAGTAATTGAAAATGAGCATTTATCTTAGTTGCTTCGTTGATTAAAAGTGCTGTAGCTTTTACATTTAATGCATAACACATTTCCGGATTTAATTCACAATAATCTACATTGGTTAATGCGGCTGTGTGGATTATGTGGGTGGGTTTTACTTTATGAAAAACAGCTGTAATTTCTTCTTGGGATAAAATGTCAAGCGATAGATATTGCTTGGCAGGACAAGCGGGATTTCTATTTTCTCCTTTTGAAGTCGCCATAAATTCCACGCCTGAATTTAGTAATTGTCTTACAATTTTCTGGCCCAATAAGCCATTACTTCCAGTTATTAGAATGATCATATTTCCCAAATTGATGTTTTTCTTTTTCGTTGGAACTTAAAATAATGCTTATGATCTAGTATCCACGCCAAAACTAAATAAAGCAAGATGGATGAACCAAAGGTTAAAAAAGAAAAATAAATGAAGCCTAAGCGAACTTTGTACGTGCTAATCCCAATTTTTCGAGCAATCCAACCACAGACACCGTAAGACTGCATTTCAAAGAAAAAAGTTATTTTTTGAATTAAGCGCTTCATTTTTTAATGATATTTTTACCCACTTCACAGCTGGCACATTTTTTCAATAAGCAAAATTGCTGATAAATTTCTAAACTAGCTTGGCTTTCGTACGCGTTTTTTAAGTTAATCCCAATCTTATTCCATTTTCGTGTGACTGTATTGTTCTCAGCAGGTAATTTACTATAGGAACTTATAATAGTGCTTATTTCTATTTCCTGTGAATTGCTAATGGAATAACTATATAGAAAAGGAAGCAAGGCATTAAGGATTAAATTTTCAATCATAAAAGAGGAGAGTGTGCTCTTTAGTTTGTTTCTTAATCGGGTAATCGATTCCTCAATTTGAATGGAATTTTTCCAAAGATGCATTTCGTCTTCGATCTTATACAGTTCTGTAAATGTGCGCCATTCATTAAGTCGTTTTTGCACATTACTTTGTGGTCGATGCCCTTTGCTTACATACCTTTCATTATAAAATGAATTTTCAACAAAAGTTTTGCTAATTACCCCTGGCTCTTTTTGAAAATGGGTATCTTTATCTTTGGTATCCCCTCTATGTTTTTCCAATAGGCCCTCAAAAACTTCCCCGTTACTTTTCCCTCCAAAAACACGCGCAACTAGGCGATTAAACAGTTCAAGGGTGGGGTAACCCTTAGATGATGAAGATTTTCGGTTTATTCGGTGTTGAAATGCTATCTTTTGCTGTAAGCGATAGTCAGAAAGATAGTCAGTATTCAATTTCTTAGCGCAGAATATGGTTCCTTTATATTTATAATAGTTTAGGTAAGAATGATAATGCGAATCGCTTATTAAATGACAAATTTCAACGGTAGGTAATAAAACACCATTTAGCTTTACGGGTTTATTATCATTGTAAACAAGGTGAAGAATAACATTGTTGTAGTTTGTATCTGTGTGGTGTTTGTGCTGGTACCAATCAGACGAGTTCACATGAATCTCTACATGGCCGTACCAGACTAATTCATTTATTTTAATACTCGCCATTAAGAAATCTGGACCTGATTGATTTTCATTATGAACACCAACGTTTAAAACGGCTATTTCTTCTCCACTTTTTAATTTCAGCGTATGAACTAGCAGCAATTTGTTTTTCCATAAATAGTGAATGTACGCCTCCTTAATTACAGCTTTCATGTGTAATTAAAGATACAAAAAAAAAGCGTTCCTAAGAACGCTTTTAATAATTATCTTGGCAATGGATCAGTATATATTTTCCATCTTGGATCTGCCGGTGCTGCCGTTAATGGATTGAAATTCTCACTAGTGATTTTAACCTCTGTTCTACGATTAATTTGGTGTAATTTCTCAAATTTATCCTTGTCTGTTACTTTAAACTGATTTATATATTCCTCAGTTAATAGTTGTTCTTTACCGGTTTCATCTATCCATTTTGCAGGAGAACCTTCGCCTTTCCCAACAGGCTTGATCCTACGTGGGTCGATACCAACCTTATCAACTAAATAAACATATACAGCTTTTGCACGATTTTCTGACAATGCTTGGTTATGCTTTTCTGTATCCCTTGCATCTGTATGTGAGTATAAATCAATTGTAATATCGGGATAATTAGAAAGTAAGCTATCTAAAAACTTTAGTGAATCAGTTGATTTGATTGAGTTGTCATCAACAAAAGTCCATTTATCTAAATAATACCTGATCTCAGGAGTCCGAAGTTCATATTTAGGTAAAAGAGGAATTTCCAAGAAAAAACTTTGGTTTTTATCTAAACCAACTGTCGTACATTTTGCCCCTTTATTGTTAGCAAAATACTTGTCTTTTGAAGCAATAATCGAATAACTAACCTCTCCATTGATATAGCGTGAACCATCTTGTTTCTTTTCCCACTTTATCGTGGATCCTTTCTCGTTGGTCAATCCTTCCCAAACACTTCCATCTGAACCATTTACAACAACTGTTGCATCGATAAGTTTCTTCATTTTTTTACCAGCTTCATAAACGACTACGCGTAAATCAAAGAGTAGCGGCGGAATTGAAAAACTCCAAATATCAGGCGTGTATTCTTTTTTATTACCCACTATTCTTTCTGACGTGAAATATCCTTTTGTCCCATCAAAGTCTGCCATGGCATAGTCATTGGATGTTGAATTGATTGGATACATCATGTTCGTAGGGTTCTCCCATCTTGCAGGCTTTTCTTTTGTATTTTCTTCGTTGGTACGAGAAGCATAAAAGATATCAAGTCCACCAATACCTGGATGCCCGTCACTTGCAAAGTATAGTTTGCCATTTGGTCCCATAGATGGGAAAAGTTCGTTTCCTGTTGTATTAATTAACTTACCCATGTTTTTTGGAATCGAATCCCAAATTTTATTCTTTTTATCATACATAACATACCATAAATCTCTTCCACCCTCTCCACCTGGCATATCACTTGCAAAAATTAGCATTAATCCATCTTCAGTTATACAGGGGTGCCCTACCGAAATAGTATCACTATTTTTTAATGTTATCTTCACTACATTTTCCCATTCATCACCGCTTTTATCAGCCATCCAAATGTCACAACCTAGATTTTGTTTTGCTACCGAAGGACATCTTGTGAAATACAAGGTTTTCTTCTTGGAGTCCATGCATGCCGTACCTTCATTATCTGATGTATTAATCAATTGGTTATTATCTATACTTTTCACATTTGAGATTACACCTTTTGCATCATATTCTGCCGTCCATAAATCCATAAATTTTTCACCTGTAATTGGATCTCTTGCTGTGGTAGTTAAATCTTCTCTACCTGTACCAAATATAATGACAGCTCCTTTTTTGTCCATGTATGAGGGAGCCATATCGAATTCTTTTCTGTTAAGTTTCGCTTCAATTTTGATAATAAATCTTGATTCTTTTGCATCAAAATCTCTGTAAAGTTCACATGATTTAATTGCAGCAGCAGCATCGTGAGAATTATCACTCGCTGATTTGCGTTTTTGATATTCTTTATAGCTTTTAATCGCATTGTCAAACTGCCCCATCATTCGCTGCATTTCTCCTTGCCAAAAATAAAGCGATGGTTGTACTTCGTAATACTTCAATTCTATGGAGCTGCCATACCATTCATTTGCTTTGTCGAATTGATCCATGCTTCGATAACATTCAGCAACTTTATAGGCCATTTCCCCTTTTTGGGAGATGCTTTTTTGTTTAACACCTAATTTTCTATAGGCTTCTTGTAATTTAGGTAATGCTTCGAAATACCTCCCTCCATCAAAGGATTTTGTTGCTTCAGAAATATATTTTGGAACAGTAGTCTGCGCATTCATTACATTGAAACAAGCAATATTGAAACAAATGATTAAAATAAAATTTTTCATAAAATCAATTTAGTAAGCGGTTAAGTTTTACTTAGCCAAGCAAAAATAAAAAAAAAAAATTAATTTTCTATTGTATATTTCTCCCAACGTTCAATTAATGTTTCCATTCCCTTATTTAATGAGGAAGAAAAACTCATTTTTGTCTTTTTTACTGGGTGTATGAAGCCCAGTGTTTTGGCATGAAGGGCTTGGCCAGGTAGCAATTCAAAACAATCATCTATAAATTTTTTATAGCCCACATTATTTGGTCCTCGGATTACTTTATTGCCACCATATTCTGGATCATTGAATAAAGGATGCCCAATTGACTGTAAATGGACCCTTATTTGATGTGTTCGCCCTGTTTCAAGGCGACATTCAAGCAAGGTAACCCATCCATATTTTTTTAAAACAGTATAATGCGTTACAGCATGCTTTCCAATATCTCCTTCCGGAAAAACAGCCATAATTTTTCTGTTTTTTATGGAACGACCAACGTTTTTATTTACAGTCCCATCTTCTTTAACATCTCCCCAAACTAAAGCCCAATAGGTCCTTTCGGTTGTTTTATCATAAAATTGTTTCGCTAAATGTGTTAGGGCATCTTCTGTTTTTGCTACCAACAAAACACCGGATGTATTCTTATCTATTCTGTGAACAAGTCCAGGCCTTCCGTAGTAGTTTTTTGGCATGCTTGGCAGCTCACTAAAATGATAAATTAAAGCATTCAGTAATGTCCCTGAATAGTTTCCATAGCCGGGATGTACGACCATATTAACTGACTTATTTACAATGATTAACTCATCATCTTCATATACAATATCAATCGGGATGTTTTGTGCGATTAGCTCAATTTCTCTAACCGGAAATGGCATTACGATGGAAACAACATCATGTGGTTTTATCCTATAGTTTTGTTTTACGACGATTCCATTAACCAATACATTGCCGTTTCTAGCGGCTACTTGAATTTTATTTCTTGAGGTATTCGGAATACGATCCAATAAAAATTTATCAATTCTTAATAAATCTTGACCGGGGTCTGCTGTGAAGCGATAATGTTCAAATAATTCATCTTCTTGACCTTGTTCGTTTTCAGTTACTAAATCTTCTGTCACAATTTAATTACTTTATAGACTTTGGTAGAATATTGCGGGCTGCTAATAAAATAGATACCGGAATTGAGAGGGGTGAGGTCAAGTTGATTTGAATCTGAGCTCATCATTAGCTGTCCGAGTTGATTATAGACAAATAAGGGCGCTGGATGACCATTTTGAAATTCTACTGTTAATTTTCCATTACTTGGATTAGGATAAATGATTAATTCCTTATTTTCCATTTCATTTGTTTGGAGGGTAGCATCGATTAATGTGGAGAAAATAGGGCGAAGCATCGCTGATCCACTAAATGGTGCAGTGTACCAATTGTTCCCACCGTCAACTGAATAACGTATAGTAGTAGAATTGTCAATATTTCTATCTAATCCTAAATTTAATCTATCCGGATCTAATTGTCTCCATCCCACGAAAAATGTAGTGCCAACAGGAACCTTTACGGTATCCGCGAAATAATAGCTTTGGTAATTGTTATTCCCATTCACATAGCTTGGCTGTCGAGGAGAAAAGGCATCATCTTCATATAGTACATTTCCGGGTTGTCCGTTATCATTGTCCCAAATGGTAATTAAAAATAATTTTTGAGAAACATCAACGACAGAAGGTAAGAAGCTTAAATTTACACCAATGAGCGAATCCGCTTCATAGGTGTCAAATCGAATGGCAAGTCGCGCTTGGGTCCCTGTCGGACCAAATGCCGCCTCAGCGGAACCATCATCATAGCTGTAATAATTTGAGAATAACTGTTTAAAAGAAGTGGAGTCGTTTTGATATAAATTAGGGAATTGAGCTGATGCCGCACAAACGACATCAAATTCTTGAGAGATACCGGGGAGCACTTTGCTATATTCATAGCCAATACTTAAATCATGGTAGGAATCTAAAAAGGAAAGTGGGTTGTAGTTAATTTGGCCTTCTGCTAAAAGAAAACCGGGAAGAACATAGAGTCCTTGTTGTAAATTGGATTGATTAATTGTCAGTTGCCCATTTTGATAGTTCTCCGCTGAGGTGCTTCCATTGTATAAATTTACAAATAAGGAATCAGTCATTTTGCTTCCAATACTTTCTTTATAATGGTCCCATGGAACAGATGTATATGTCTTTAGAAGACTATTGATTGGGTTTGAAAAAGCAAAATCTTTAAATGTCGTATCGTTATAGGCAGATAGACTTCTAAGATGCACATAATCAACATGGAAATGGTCTAATGCTCCAGATAGACCGCCATAATTTCTAAACCTAAATTGAAATCCTGGTTTAAAAAACTTGGCGTCATTCACATTTACATGAACTGCTTTGAAAGGAATCGTGGCCCCACCGGCTACGCTCCAAATATGGAACCATTGACTTAATTCAGGCGCATAAAACTCCAATAATAATGAGTCCCCATTTTCCGGCACATCGCCTAGACCTTGGGGTTGATATAAAAAGCTAAAATATACGGAATCTGAAGCTGAAAAGCTTCCTAAATTAATTGGTTTAGATGTTAATTTATCTCCGTAATTGGTAACCGAAGTGCCAATTTGGTAAGGGTAGCCTTGTTCATTTAAGCCGTCAAAGGTAACAACTCCCAACGATCTTGGATTCACACCAAATCGATAATTATGGTACGCATAATGGTCGATCCAAATTTTCGAAGAATCACTAATAGGTAGAAAAAATTGCCTAGCAGAATCTTGAAAATAGGCAGGATTTGCGATCCAAATAGTATCGCTAACATCCGGAATACCAATTGTGTCATAGATATAGAAAGGGGGGTATAAACTTAATGTATTGTATACCACCGGGTAACTCAATAAATTACCAACCTTAAGTAAGGTATCGGAGAATGGGACATCAAATGTAGTTGATGTAGTGGCATTATAAGTCCTCCTAAAAGTTATTTGGTTAGTATAGCTCGCATTACTTGAAATGATTGCATTTGTAGAGGCATCTTTTAGTCTATAGTATACCTGACTTGAAATTCCTGGCGCACTATAATTTGGGGTGTATTCTTGAAATTTATTCGAGGAGAAATCATCAAAAAAGGGGAGTGCTAAGGTATCAACAAAATAGATAAATGAGCTATCTATCGAGTTTAGGTCTTTCTTAATTTGAATAGGTGTTAGCTTCAGGTTTTGACTTGATTCACCAATGCTAATTCCTTGTGAGAATAGGAATGTACTAACAAAAACATGGAAGACAAAAAGTATGCTTTTTTTCATTTATTATTGATTTTCAACGTTCTCATCAATGATTGCTGGAACCTCGACTTCTTCCACAATATTTTTCTGAATAGTTATGGTAAATGGTGTCGATTTTGGGATGGATTCTGATGCAGGGATGAACTCAGGGCTTTGTATAATCACCTTTGCTGCAAGGGAGTCTTCCAAAGTGAAACAATCGTTGCAATAAATGGAGAAAGGCACACCCAATGATCTTAATTTATCAAGACTCTCCGAATAAGAGAGACCAACTAAATTTGGAGTTAAGATAGGTTCTCCAACGTCATTTTGACCAACGATTAGTGTTATCCGTGATCCAATCGGTATTTTTGCGCCTCCATTAATCTTTTTACCTCTAAATAACTGTTCCAAAACTGCTCCATTGGCTTCACTTGTAGCTTTGTATTTAATGATGTATTTCAACTTTCGATCGGTAAGTATCCCTTCAGCGAATTTTATTTGTTTATTAATAAGATTCGGCATTTCAGTCAAATCAGTATTTTTTGATACCCTTAAACTTACCGTTCTTCCAGATTTTGTGTACAAATGAGAGAAATTTGTTGGTAATGGATTTTGTGATATCACAGTGCCAATAGGTAAGTCGGGACGATACACTGAATCTCTAATTTCGTATTCTAAATCCAACTTTTCAATTTGAACAATTGCATCTTTTGAATTCATACCCTTAAAATCAGGAACAGTTATTTTTTCTCCATGATGTGTGGCATATTGCAGGTACAACATTGTCATTAAGATGGTGGATAAATAAAATAGGATTACCAACCCAGCATGTTTTACAAAATGCTTTGATATAAAAAAATTCTTAATGTCTCGTAGAAATTGCATAGTCTGTAAGCAAAGATATTAAATGTGATTGAGATTATTAAAAGTTTGGCGACAATAAATTCGAACTAAAAAACTCTTCAATATAAGCGACGGCTTCATCTGCTGTATCAACTAGTTTAAAAAGCGAAAGGTCTTGTGCCGAAATGTTATTTTCTTCTCCTAACATTACTTCTTCTATCCAATTTATGAGACCGGTCCAGTATTTTTTCCCTACTAATACAACGGGTCTTTTGGCAATTTTGTTAGTTTGTATTAAGGTTAAGGCTTCAAAAAACTCATCCAAAGTCCCGAAACCACCTGGCATTATTACAAATGCTTGCGAATATTTTACGAAAATAACTTTTCGGACAAAGAAATAATCAAATTCTAAATTGTGTTGTGGATCAATATATGGATTGTGGTGCTGCTCAAAGGGCAAATCAATGTTTAATCCTACGGAAGGCCCCTTTCCTTTTTGCGCACCCTTATTTGCCGCCTCCATGATGCCTGGTCCTCCTCCTGAAATTATGCCATAACCTAACGATGCGAGTTTAAAGGCAAGATCTTCACCTATTCCAAAATAAGGATTATTTTCCTTTGTCCTCGCTGAACCAAAAATGGAGATACAAGGCCCAATTTTAGACATTCTATCGTAGGCCTCTACAAACTCGGACATTATCTTAAAAATAGACCAACTATCGTTGCTCTTTATATCATTCCAATCTTTTCTTGCTTGTTCCATTCCTTTTCAAGGTTTTTAGTATACAAAAGTATAATTTGCTTTGGCATAACGTCCTCATTTTTGTTTTATTCCTAACTTCGATTCATGAAACATGCTATTTTTCTTTACGCATTTCTATTTTCCCAGCAAATAAATTGGGGACAATCGAGTCCTCAAGACTCAATTCCTAAAAAGAAAAGAGTTATTATTTCCTCAAGTATAATGGGGGTAGCTTATTCTTCTAGCTTAGTCGCCTTAAATGGTGTTTGGTATAAAGAATTCCCGAAATCTAATTTTCACTTTTTTAATGACGGGTCAAATTGGATGCAGATGGATAAGTTTGGCCACGGATTTTCTGGTTATATTTTAAGTCAAAAAACAGGTGACTTATACCGTTGGTCAGGGTTGAAAAAATCGTATCCGTGGATAGGATTTGGAATAGGAATGAGTTATTTAGGAGCCTTGGAATTTATGGATGCTTATAGTCAGGGGTGGGGGTTTTCAACTTATGATGTATTGGCTAATTTTTCGGGGGGCGCCTTGTATTTGTCTCAGGAGTTAATGTTTAAGAAGCAACTTGTACTTCCAAAATTTTCTTTCTTCCCAAGTAAATATGCTGCATATCGTCCTGAAGTTTTGGGAAAAAATTTCCCTGAGCAATTATTAAAAGATTATAACGGCCAAACGTATTGGTTTAGTTTCCCCATCGGAGGTTTTGCACCATCAGTAAAAAAAATGAATTGGTTATGTCTCAGCCTTGGGTATTCTGTCGATCAGAAATTGGTGGGAGATCAGGATGCATACCTTGATTTTCGGGCGTCTCGTCAATTTTTGGTTTCACTAGACATCGATTTAACGCGTCTTCCAATTAAAAACCCC